>Ga0187868_1001908_pt1 | contig 14171 bp, 10 predicted proteins | sample June2016WEW_13_4_FD_133014 | JGI IMG/M metagenome (GOLD analysis project Ga0187868, IMG submission 133014) | Peatland microbial communities from SPRUCE experiment site at the Marcell Experimental Forest, Minnesota, USA - June2016WEW_13_40 | ecosystem: Environmental > Terrestrial > Soil >... | reverse complement strand
GCGACTGATACGGGCATCCGGCAATTGCTCGGCGACCTGGCGGAAGAGGAACGCAACCACGCGCTCACCGCCGAACGCATCACCCTCACCAAACTCAGCGAGACAGAATCAGCGCAGCAAAAGCGGCTTTTCCTGCTGCAGGTCATTCAGCCGGGTTTGGCCGGACTGATGGACGGCTCGATCTCGACGCTGGCGCCGCTGTTTGCCGCCGCGTTCGCCACGCACAACAGTTGGGAAACTTTTCTGGTCGGCCTTGCCGCCAGCAGCGGCGCGGGCATCAGCATGGGCTTTGCTGAGGCGTTGTCCGACGACGGCAGCCTCACCGGCCGCGGCCATCCGTGGGCGCGCGGTTTCGTATGCGGGCTGATGACCACGCTGGGCGGCCTCGGCCACACGCTGCCGTTTTTGATTCCGAATTTGAAAACCGCCGTCGCCGTCGCCGTGGGCGTGGTGCTGGTGGAACTGGGCATCATCTCGTGGATACGCCACCGGTTCATGGACACGCCGTGGGCGTCGGCGTTGTTCCAGGTGGCGCTGGGCGGCGCGCTGGTTTTCCTGGCGGGAATTTTGATCGGCAATTCGTGAACAATATTTTCGCCGACTGCCATCCGCAGATTACGCTGATTGCACAGATTTATTTTTGTCGGGCGAGCGTCCCCGCGAGCCGGCTCGTCAGTAACTCGCTCCATCTGTTTTCAACAAAATTATCGAAAAGCAAATCAGTCGAATCAGAAAATCCTAATCAACAAACTCTACTTGTTGACGCAATTCAACATATCGTGCGACAAGTGCTTGCCATTGGTTGTGAACAGCATTGAAATTTGGACCTTCTTGATAAAACGCTCTGTACTCTGTCATTTCAGTTTTAATAAAAGTTAAAATTGTATCCATACGAATAATCATTTCACGTCCTTCAGGAAAGTGAACTGTTCGAGATCTTTTTTTCGTAGCAAAGATTGCGGATTCTTCTAAGAAACGGATCATGACTGCCAACTGGCCTAGGGAATAGCTCAACAATGCAGTTAGATGAGGAAGACGTTCTTCAGAACCGTAAACGCTCTCCGCTATCGGCATACACGCTTTCAATTTGCCAAAGAGCATGCTTATCTTGATTCTGTTGAACATAACTCAAATAGGCTGACAAAGTTTGAAGAACCGTTTTGATGTTTGAACTTTTCCATTTTTTAAGATTCTTATCCGGTACCAACCAGAAATTAAATCGCGGATAAGTCCACCGTGGAGCACTACCTCGCCCGCGGATGTTTCCCCCATAAACCAAAGTTGCTGAATTTTTAGACCAGAAAAATCCAATTTGCTGAAAACAATTTTCACATCGCGATTTATCCAGAAAACGACGAGCAAACCGGACGAATATTTTTTGAGTTTATCTATTTCAATCTGAATCTCTAAGTTTTTGGGGTCGCGGTTTGAAAATTCTTTCAATTGAACAGTTCTAAAATCAATCTCGCCGTTGGGCTTAACCGCTCTAATTACACAGTCAAAGTCGTCATCTTCTTTTATGCAAACCGAGATTGCCGGACGAAACTGGTTATTCTGCCCAAGGATATAAGCAAACAAAGCTGCTTGGTATTTTTCCGCAACGGTCTTCCTTCGATGGCCGTTGAAAGTTCCTTGCTGTATCAATTCGACAGTCGGCAAAAACCCTTTTTCTTTTAACAAATTTTCTGGATCAACGTATTCAAAAGAGGCAAAACGCCTATACGAGATTGGATCCATATTTTGCACAGAAAAAATTCAAACACCGCTCGACCATCTCGTCCATCCCAAAATAATTTCAGGAAAAGAGTTTCCTTCCGCCTTCACTAGTCCCGGCAGGGACAAACCGACAATAGCCCGGCGTTTTAACGCCGGGTCATCGTTGGTGCCGGCATGAGTCCCACCGGGACGGCTGAAATTCATTTCCACAAATACCGGTCGTCGTATTCGATGCGGTGTTTTTTCAACAGCGCCAGAAATTCCTCCTGAAACGTCATCTTCCGGTGATGTGCCTCCTGTCCTTTGATGTATTCGACGGTTTTGTCCAGTTGCGACACGCTCACGCTGAACGCGCCATATTCTTCCTGCCATGCAAACCCGCGTTGTTCGGGAAACGTTTCGTGAATCCATTTGGACGAGCCGCCCTTGATCAATTGTAACGCCTTGGCAACCGCCATCGTGGACGGCAGCGAAAGCAAAATGTGGATGTGATCTTCCACACCACCGATTTCGATGGCCTTCATCTTATTCTGCCGGGCGATGCCGCCGAGAAACGGCCAGAGCCGTTCGCGCAACTCCGGCGTGATGAGGCGGCGACGTTCCTTGGTGCTGAAGACGCAATGGAAATAGGAACTGATGTAGGACATGGCATCCATTCAGCCGTCCCTGCGGGACTTTGGCAATTCCGAATTTACCCCGGCATTGAAATGCCGGGCTATTGTCATCGCGTCGCTCTGCGACGGCCAAACGCTCCTTGCCACGCTCGTCCATCCCCAAATAATTTCACACCTTCAACAACTCGCGACAGGCAGTCTGCAGCTTTTTCAAGCCGGCCTTTGATTTCGCCTCGATGTAGCAGCGAATCAACGGCTCGGTGCCGCTGGCGCGGAACACTCCCAAAATAATTCACCTGGCTTTTGGCGGTTTGACCAGTCGTTGCGGCAAATCCCGATGGCCGTGCAGGGCGCGGCGCAACACCACGGCATCGCCGTCTGTTTCATAAAAAAGAACGTGCTTTTGAAATGGACGGAACACCACGATGAACCGCCAGTCACGCAGGCACGGATGAGAAAACCCGGCGCAGGGGCCGAGCCGCGGGTGCCGCCCGAGCAACTGGCAGGTGGCTTCGACGGCGTCGAGATAGCGTTCCGCAATATCCCAGCCCGCGTTGGCCGCATACCACTCAAACTGATGCTCCACGTCCGAGATGAAGTCATCGGACTTGTGCGCGCTCATGCAGCGGATGGCTTGGCGCGCGCCCGCACCCGTTTGCGGATGGCATTGAAGTCGGCCTTTGTCAGCGGAGTCGCTGGTTTGTCCGCTGCCTCAAGCAACCACGCCTCCAGTTCGGGCGTGATTTCGAAAAGTTTCCGCTGTTGCTCGCGAACCGAGCGGAGGACGTCATTGACCAGCTCGCTGGCGTCGGCGCAGACACCGGAACGAACCTGGTCTTGCAGGAAATCCTCAACGTCTCTGGCCAAAGCAACGGTCATGGTTGAACATTATCGCCGGTTGATGGGATATGCAAGTTGCCTTTTCCCGTTCACAAATTCACACCACCCTGCCCGAATTACACTGCCAGCAAAGCGCGGCAGGCGGTTTGAAGTTTCTTCAAGCCAGCTTTGGACTTCGCCTCGATGTAGCAACGAATCAACGGCTCGGTGCCGCTGGCGCGGAAGGCGACCCATTCGCGGTCCGGCAGCAGAAATTTGTAGCCGTCGGTGGTGATGAACTTTTCCACCTTGAACGGCCCGATTTTTTTCAAGCCGCTGCCAAGCTTCGCCAGCAACGCGTCCTTTTTCTCCGGCGCAAAGCCGACGTTGATGCGATCAGTGTAAAACTCGCCGATTTGTTTGGCGAGTTCCTTCAAAATTTGTCCCAACGATTTCTTTTCCGTCGCCACCAGTTCGGCCATGAGCAGGCACGCGAGGATGCCGTCCTTTTCCGGCACGTGGCCCTTGACGCTCAAGCCGCCGGATTCCTCGCCGCCGACGATGATGGGTTCGCTTTCCATCAGCGCGCCGATGTATTTGAAACCGACGGGCGTCTCATAGACTTTCACCCCGAACAATTCCGCCACGGCGTCCACCTGATGGCTCGACGGCACGGTGCGCACCACCGCGCCCGTCCAGCCGCGATTCTTCTTCAGGTGATACAGGGACAGCGTGAGCACCTGATTGGGCGTCAGCCACGTGCCGTCCTTGTCCACAATGCCAAAGCGATCCGCATCGCCGTCGAGGCCGAGACCGATCTGCGCCTTGCCGCTGCGGACGAATTTGCTGACGCCGGCCATGTTCGCGGCGTCCGGCTCCGGACGATGCCCGCCGAAGAGCGGGTTCAGTTCATTGTGAAAGACGGTTACTTTCGCACCGGCGCTTTCGAGGAGCTTGTCGAGATAACCGCGACCGGTGCCGTAGCTCAGATCCACGGCCACCCTGAGCTTCGCCTTTTTGAGCGCGGCGAAATTAATCAGCTTGTGGAGTTGTTTGAAATACGCGGGCTGCGGATCAAACGTCCGACATTCGTAAGTGCCGATGACCGCGCTCTTGAATGACCAGCCCGCCGTCTGAAGCTTGACGATGTTCGCCTCAATTTGTCCGGTGACTTCCGGCGTGGCGGGCGCGCCGTTGCTCGTGGAAAACTTCAAGCCTTGATACTCCGCCGGATTGTGGCTGGCGGTCAGGTTGATGCCGCCGACGGCTTTGCGATGGCGGATGTTGTGGGCGATGACCGGCGTAGGCGTGTCGCGATTGCAAAGCAAAGGTTCAAGGCCGTTGGCGGCGAGCACTTCGGCGGCGGCCAGTGAAAACTCGCGCCCCAGAAACCGCGTGTCGTAGCCAAGGATAACAGTTGAGGGTTGAGAGTTGAGAGTTGAGAGTTGCTTCAGGTAGTCCGCGATGCCTTGCGTGGCGAGGCGGACATTGTCGAAGGTAAAATCGCGCGCGATGATGCCGCGCCAGCCGCTGGTGCCAAATTTGATCATGCTGGAGTTCACGCTTCAGCGTGTCTTTTCCTTGTTAAAAGCAATGGTTAATCATCCGAACAAGCTGAAGCTTGAACTCCAACTCAACTTTTCCAATCAAACGCCTTTTTCTTCAGCGCGTAAAGATAACCGGCGAACAAAATCAGGAGGAATGAAATCATCGAGCCCAGGATCAAATTCCTTGTGGCCGGGTCTTTGAGCATGTCCTTGTAAACGACCGCCCACGGATAAAGAAAGACGACCTCGATGTCGAACAGGATGAACAGCATGGCGACGAGATGGAATTTGACCGACATCCGCGGGTTGCCTTCGCCCACCGGAATCATGCCGCATTCGTAGGCGGTGTCCTTGCTCCGGCTGCGTTTGCCGCGTTTGCCGAGCAAGGTGGACACCAGAATCATCCCGAACGGCGCGGCGATGGCCAGGACAAGCAGCATCAACACCGCGATATACTGCGCGAATTGCGACTGTTCCATGCAGAAAGAGTAGGGGAACGCCGCAAAAATTCAATGAGGAAAACAGGAATGCAGGAAGTAATGTGCGCCGCGAGGATTATTCAGGAGCGCGGACAGCTTTGTCCGCGTGTTCCTGCCGCATCGGCACCTTCGTGCGGACAAGGCTGTCCGCGCTCCATTAGTTGCGGCGGCTGCCGACCGCCGCCACGGCTCACTGCTGCACGCCGACGCGATAGAAATACGGCCCATTGCCCGTGACATCGGTGTCCGTGTAACTCGTCGTGTCCGGCTGACCGGCAATGTCGGTTTGGATGGTGGAAAACGCCGGTTGTGCTCCAAGGTCGGTGCTGCGTTGGAGGAAATAAGTCACACCACTGACGCTTTGCCAGGTCACCGTAATCCCGGAAACATCGTTGGTGACCGTCGTCATTTTCAACAGAGACGAAGGATCAGTGGGATCAGTCCCAGCAATCCACTCCTGCCAGTTGTTCATGCCGTCACCATCGGTATCAGCGAAATCCGCCGAGCCATTGTTGGTCAGGCCATATTGCTGGAGCCAAGCGTAGGAGATGACGGAGGTCGGAGTTTGGTATTCATAGGCGCCGATGTCCACCGTGCCACCCTTGATGCGCGGGTTGCCGTCGAAGTCAGTGACGCCAGCAACATACGCATTGTTGCCGGAATTGATGCACGGAGAATCGGGTTGAAGCCTGAAATTGTTGGTTTCCAGATAAATGAAAAGGGGTGCATTCGTAATGTTGCCTGCACCGATGTCCGGAAGCGGGAAAGTGCAACAATTGTTCAGGACCGAGTTGGAGCAATTCGTTCCGTCAGGCGTAGTATTGTAATAAACAATTGAATTATACAATGTGCAGGAATCCACGGCTCCCCCGGCCTGGGTGGTCATATTGCTGACGACGGTGCAATTATTCAAGGTGCTGCTGGACGCGCCGGCGGAGGTGGAAGAGACATTTCCATAGAGCAGACAATTATTCAGGGTGGAACTATCCGCGCCGCCGCCAAGCCCATAAACCTCATTGTCGTAGGTTGTGTTCGTTGCCAGAATACAATCGGTCAAAACGCAAAATTCCGCACCCCCGCCATACTGGCCCAGATTGCCGGCTACTGTGCAGTGATCCAGCGTGGAATTATATGAACCGGCACCACTTTGTGCTGAATTTCCAGTGACCGTGCAATTGGTCAACTGACTGCCATCAGCTCCGCCGCCCCATAGTGCCAGATTGCCCATCAAGACGGAGTTGTTCAGAACGCACTGTTCCGCCCCGCCACCTCCGGATGCCGAGTTCGTGACCAGCAGACAATTATTTAGCGCGCTGCCAAACGCTCCGCCGCCTGAGGTGGTCCAGTAGGCGGGTGGGTTGCTGACCGTGTTGTTGGTTAAAATGCAGTTGTCGAGTGTGCCACCGTATGCTGCTCCACCGGCAAGAGTCGCCACATTGGCTGTGAGTGTGCAGTTGCTCAGTGAGCAATAACCCGCCCCGCCACCATTTACCGCCGAATTGCCCGTCAATGTGCAATTATCCAACGTGCCGCCAGATGCCCCGCCACCGGTGTTGGCGGCAGAGTTGCCCGTGAGGACGCAGTTGGACGCGACCCCGCCCGTGGAATCACACCACAGCCCGCCGCCACTCTGTTCCGTATTCCCATCCCCATCATTGCGGGTGGCGCCACCAGTCAGGGTGAACCCCGCCAACTGAGAGCCATTGCCCAGAAACACACACCGCACCGCATCGTCGCCGTTGGTCGTGACCGGATCCTGATAACCTTGAATCACCGTTACCGCCGGGCCGTTGACGCTTTCCACGGTCACAGTCGTCAGCCGGTTGATCACCACGCGGTTCGTCAGCGTCCCATAGACCACACGCCCGCCGTTGCCATAGACACCGTTGGTTACCAGAATCGTGCCGCCGGGAAATGCCGCGTCCACTGCATCCTGAATGTTTGTCGCAGCGGTGGCCCAGGAAATATACGGCGACACCGGGCTGGCATTGTTGGGAGCGACATAATGAATCGCTTCGAGTACATGAACCATCTGTGTGGCTGAGACACCCCCCGGATTGCTCTCGTTATATGCCCGCAAGATCACCGGGTAGTCGCCGAACGCCGCCCAACCATGCGAGGTGTACGGCTGATTGCTCGCTCCTGTTCCGTCACCGAAATCCCAGGTGTTCGAGCTGGCATGCCCGCTGATCTGCCCGGTAAAATTTACGATGAACCCCCTGGCGACGTTGGTGTAGGAAGCCTGAATGGCAACCGTCAACGGTCCGGTGATCGCGCCCGGATAATATTCATCGCAACCAATGGACGGCGGGCTGGCCCAGGCCTCATGGTCAATGTCCACGCCGGTTGAATAGTTGGTGCTGCCCGCAGCACGGCAAGGTGATCCGGCGGCGATATGGGAGAAGTCAGCCAGTTGCGGGTCGACCGTGATGTTATTGGTGCCGTTGTCAGGCAGCGGCGTGGTGCAGGAGTAGTTGAACATGCATGGCACGTAATAACCGTCCTGATAATTCCCGGCGGAATTGAAATAGACGATGCAATTGTTCTGCACACCGGCAATCACGCCCACACCGGAATTGCCCGTCACGGTGCAATTGTTCAGCGTGCTGTATCCGGCGCCGTATCCGGAGTTGCCGGTGAACATGCAATTGTTCATCGTGCCGCTGTCCACGCCGCCTGTCCCGCTGCCCGTCCCGTTGCCGATGAACTGGCAGTTGTAAAAAGTCCCGCCTCGGGCGCCGCCGCCGGAATCGCCCGCCGAGTTGTTAATGATGATGCAATTGGTCGCGACGCCGTTGCCGGACGGGCAATATAATCCGCCGCCCCAGGATTCCCAGACGGCGTCGCTGCCGCCCGGCCCGGTCGCGCCATTGGTGAGCGTGAAGCCGTTCAAGGTGGCGCCGCCAGCCAGATAAACGCACCGCACGGCGCCATAATCATTGATGGTTCCGGGAGCCTGGTTACCCACGATGATTGTCACCGCCGGCCCGTTGACGCTCTTCACTGTGAGCAGGTTGGTAAGCACCACGCAGTTCGTCAGGATGGGCCCAAAATCCGGCAAGCTGACCGGCCTGCCGCCGGCTTGATAAACCCCATTGCTGACCAGCACCGTCGCCCCGATCGCAGCCGCATCCACTGCGTCCTGGATGTTCGTCGCCGCTGTGTCCCACGAGAGGTAAGGCGACACCGGATTGGTGCTATCGAGGGAAACATAATTGGTTCCTTCGGCCACATGAACCGTCATCGCCGCGCTCACGCCATCGGGATGGCTGTCGTTAAACGCGGTCAAGGTCACATTATAATCACCCGAAGATGTCCAGCCATGTGCCAATACAAACCGGTTGCTGACCACCGTGCCATCGCCGAAATCCCAGGTGTTCAAGCTGGCATGCCCGCCGATTTGCCCGGTAAAATTTACCACAAAACCCGGTGCCACATTCGTGTAGTCCGCCTGAATGGCGACGTTCAATGCTCCGGTGATTGCGCCGGAATAATATTCGTCGCAGCCGATGGATGGCGGATTCCGCCAGGCCTCGCCATCAATGTCCACGCCGGTTGAATAATTCGTGCTGCCCGCGCCGATACAGGGCGAGTTGGCACTGATATGCGCAGCGTCGGCCAGTTGCGGTTCGGCGGTGATGTTATTCGAGCCATTGACCGGCAATGGCAGCGTGCAGCAGAAGTTCAAAGTGCCGCCGGAATAATTGGGCAGGTTGGGGGCTTGATTGTAGTAGACGATGCAATTGTTCAAGGTACTGTCGGCCGCACCGCCGCCGGCTCCCGGCGCCGAGTTGGCGATCAGGGTGCAGTTGTTCAGCGTGCTGGAACCCGCGCCACCGCCGTTTCCCCCGGATGTATTTCCGGACAACGCGCAGTTGTTCAGCGTGCAATTCTGCACGCCGCCACCGTAACCGGATGAATTGCCTGTCAGGGTGCAATTATCCAACGTGCTGTTGTCCGCGCCACCGCCGCCCCCTTGAAAAAAAATCGTGTTTCCAGAAAGCGTGCAATGGCTCAGGACACAGGACTCCGCGCCGCCCCCGCCTTCGTAGGAGCCATTGGCGGTGAGGACACAGTAATTCAGGGTGGAGGAATGGGCGCCGCCGCCCTGGCCAGAAATACTCGATGCATTGCCGGTCAGGGTGCAGTTGTTCAAGACGGCCCCGATTGCGCCACCGCCGCTGCCGTAGCTCAACCAAGCCACATCATTTCCTGCCAGCGTACAGCCATTCAGCGTCCCTTGGAACGACCCTCCCCCGTCACCGTACGTCAGGTTGCCTAGGAAGAAGCAATTCGAGACCAGGACGTTCGTGGATTCACAATACGTTCCGCCGCCGCTCGCCGAGGAGTTTCCATTGGTAAGGGTGAATCCGATCAGTGAGCTGGTGTTGGCCAGATATACGCACCGCATCGCTTGGGCACCGTCAATGACCGTTACCGCCGGGCCATTGACGCTTTGAACCGTTACCGCCTTGTTTACCGCAACCCGGTTTGGCCCGTTCAGCTCCCGGCTGCCACTCCCATAAACTCCATCTTTGACCAGAATCTGATCGCCATCGGTCGCAGCATCGACGGCGTCCTGAATGGTCGTCGCGGCGGTGCTCCAGTCGGCGTAAGGCGGGGTGGGGCTGGTGCCATTCACGTCCACGTAAAGGACGGCGGCGGAAGTTTTAAATGCAAGAAGCGCCAGACAAGCCGCCACCAATCGCCGGTGGTAAAATTTCATAGCTGTATTTTTTCCTGAGGCTGCTTATTCTCAGCACTAAATTAATTAAATTTCAAGCCAAAAAATGGCGCTTCCGGGTCACGATGGGGAAACAAAAATCTCCTCTACTTTTTGAACAGCCACAGCAACAACGTCAGAATCGCGCTCAACAGCAGGCAGGTTACAATGGGGAAATGAAGGCTGAAATCGCCCTTGGAATAATTGATGTCGCCGGGCAGACGGCCCAGTCAGCCTTTGCCAACCCCGGACCAAAGCAACGCGCCAACCGCCGCTATCATCAGGCCGGTAATCACCAAAAATTTGCCCATTTCGTTCATGTTTTCAAAATGGTGAGTGAAGCCCGCGAAGGCAATGAAGGATTTTTGTTTCCAGCATTGTTGTTGGCTTCGTGCGAAACTTTTTACGTTTTTTCCTTTTTCCTTTTTCCTTTTGCCCTTTCAATTCCGCGCCATGTCGCGCGATTACGTTATTGAACCGTTCCGTTCCGAAATCAATTTGCAGATTGATTACGCGCGTGAATTGAATCCACAGCAACTGGCCGCCGTCACCGCGCCGCCCGGCCCGGCGCTCGTCATCGCCGGCGCCGGCTCGGGCAAGACGCGCACGCTCACCTACCGCGTCGCCTATCTGCTCGAACAGGGCATTCCCGCCGACCGCATCCTGCTGCTCACGTTCACCAACAAGGCCGCCGGCGAAATGATGCATCGCGTCGCCGGATTGCTGGGCCGTCAGCTTCCGGCGCTCTGGGGCGGCACGTTCCATTCCATCGGCGCCCGCATTCTGCGCTCGCATGCCGATTTGCTCGGTTACCGGCGCGATTTCACGATTCTCGACCGCGACGACGCGAAGGACCTGATCAAGGCCTGCATCGCCGACGCCGGCATCGAAACCAAGGGCACGCATTTTCCGAAGCCCGAGGTGCTGTGCGAAATTTTTTCGCTCGCGGTCAACACGCACAAGAGCACCGCTGATATTCTCGAAGAGCAATTCGATTACTTCGAGCAAATCACCCGGCAGGTCGCCGACGTGCAGAAGCGTTACATCGCCCGCAAACGTGCGACCAACGCGATGGATTTCGACGACCTGCTCGCGCTCTGGCTCAGGCTGTTGCAGGAACACGCCGACGTGCGCGAACATTACCAACGCCGCTTCCAGTTCATCCTCGTGGACGAATACCAGGACACGAACAAGCTCCAGAGCGACCTGATTGATTTGCTCGCCGAGCGGCATCACAACGTCACCGTCGTGGGCGACGACGCGCAAAGCATCTACGCCTGGCGCGGCGCGAATTTCCAGAACATCTTCAAATTTCCAAAACGCCATCCCGACGCGAAAGTTTTCAAAATCGAAACGAACTACCGCAGCACGCCGGAAATCCTCAAGGTGGCCAACGCCGCCATTGCCGCGAACCGGGACCAGTTCACCAAAATTCTCGCGCCCGCGCGCAAGTCCGGCCTGAAACCCGCGCTCGTTACGTGTGCCGATGCCGCGCAACAGGCGGCGTTCATCGCGCAGCGCGTGACGGAACTGCCCGAGGAAGGCGTGGACCTGAACCAGGTGGCCGTGCTTTATCGCTCGCATTTTCACGCGCTGGAATTGCAGCTCGAGCTGACGAAGCGCAACATCCCCTTCTCCATCACCAGCGGCATCCGGTTTTTCGAGCAGGCGCACATCAAGGATGCCACCGCCTATCTCAAGTTCGTTGCCAATCCGCGTGATGAAATTGCCTTCAAGCGCATTGTGCTGTTGTTGCCGGGAATCGGCGCGAAAGGAGCGGAAAAAATCTGGAAAATTTTTTCGGCGAAGATGGAGGGCACTGCTTCGTCAGTGCCCAATAATTCTCCCCTCACCCGGCCTTCGGCCACCCTCTCCCCGCCGGGCGGGGAGAGGGACGGGGTGAGGGGCGCTCGTCAGGCTTTGGCGACTGCGTTAATGTCTTGCGCAAAATTTGTTCCCGCCAGGGCCGCCACCGCCTGGAAACAATTCGTCGAGACCATTTCCCAACTCGAAGACGAAATCGTCCGGCAGAGCGCTGCAAAGATGCTGCGGCTGGTGCTGGACGCCGGTTACGACGATTATCTCAAGGAGAATTTCGCCAATTACCGCAACCGGCTGGAAGACCTCGAACAACTCGCCGTGTTCGCGTATCAATTCGGTTCGGTCGAGGATTTCCTGACCCAGCTCGCGCTGCTCACCAACGTCGAGGCCGAGGACGGTGATGCCGCGAACCGCGATGCCGAGCAAATCCGGCTTTCGACAATTCATCAGGCGAAGGGCCTGGAATTCGACGTCGTGTTCGTCATCATGCTGTGCGACGGCTTGTTTCCGTCCGCGCGTTCGATGGAAAGCCCCGAAGGCGAAGAGGAGGAACGCCGGCTGTTTTACGTGGCCATCACGCGCGCGAAGAACGAACTTTATCTGAGTTACCCGCTGATGCGCGCCACCTTCAGCAAAACCGGCGGCGATTCGATGCAGCGGCCCTCGCGTTTTTTATCGGAAATCCCCGGAACGCTGTTGAATGAGTGGAACCTGCGCTCGCGCTATGCTTGACGTTGGAGTTCAAGCTTCAGCTTGTTTTTCGACGCAGGGAACACGCTGAAGCGTGAACTCCAACGCGGCTACTTGCTGATGCCGCGCTCGCTGCTTCGGACAAACTGAACCAAGTACTGAACCTCTGGCAGCGGTGGCAGTTCCTTTTCGATCTTTGCCAGCGCGTTGGGAATCGTCAGGCCTTCACGGAACAGAATTTTGTAAGCCTGGCGCAGCGCATTTTGTGCTTCCTCCGAAACCCCGTTGCGTTCCATGCCGATTTTGTTGATGGTGCGCGTCTCCGCCGGATTGCCGTCGGCAATCATGAACGGCGGCACGTCCTGCACGATTTTGGAACAGCCGCCAATCATGGACATTTTCCCGACGCGGCAAAATTGATGCACCGCCGCCAGCCCGCCAATCACCGCATGATCCTCGACGGTCACGTGTCCCCCCAGCGTCGCGACGTTGGACATGATGACGTGGCTGCCCAGGGTGACGTTGTGCGCAATGTGGCAGTAGGCGAGGATGGTGTTGTGCGAACCGACGCGCGTGACTTCGCCGTCACCGGTCGCACTGTGGATCGTGACGTATTCGCGGAACGTGTTGCCGTCGCCGATTTCCGTGTGCGTGACGCCGCTCTTCCACTTCAAATCCTGAGTCTTCAACCCGATGCTGGCGAACGGGAAAATTTCGTTCTCCCGGCCCAATTTCGTGTGCCCGTCAATGACGACGTGCGAATGCAATTTGCAGCCGTCGCCGAGCGCCACATGTTCGCCGATGACGCAGTAAGGGCCAATTTCACAACCGGAACCGATTTGCGCTTTCGGATGAATGATTGCTGTGTGATGAACCATACTATCGCGGACTGCGGATTGCGGATTGCGGATTTCTTCCCGATCGGGCGGTGTTGATTGAGGCAACGGTCATGGCGAGAATTTCGCCGGCTTCACGCATTAAACCAGACAAGGCAGCAGCCTTCATTTTGCCGGATTCAACCAACAATTCCATCCAGTAAAGTGTTTCATCGCTCTCTTCTTCCACCGTGCCCAGCTTGGAAATAAAATCTGCGCGCGACTTGGCGCGGCAGGCCGCGCGGTAATTCGCTCCGACCGACATCCCGCTGCGAACAAGCTGATTGGCAATTGCGTTTGTAGCCCGTGAATTGGGCAAACGATCAACCAGATTGATGATTCGAACCGCAAAAGCTTTTGTCCTTTTCTTAAATTCTTCAGGTTTCATGGCGATGGTGTTTTGCATTGTTGTTTAATCCGCAATCCGCAATCCGCAATCTGCAATTGGCTCACGCGTCGAGGAGCATGAAGGTCACTTCCGCCTCGCTGACGACCTCCCCGCACACCTTGCAGACGCCCTTGGATTTGCAGATTTTCCCGCGCGTTTTCATCAGTTCGATTTCGATGAGGAGCACATCGCCGGGCACGACCGGCTTGCGCCACTTCACATTTTCGGCGGACATGAAATAAGCGAGCTGGCGTCCGGTCTCGGCGTGTTTCATCATCAAAAGACCGGCGACCTGCGCGATGGCCTCCAACTGAAGCACGCCCGGCATGATGGGATGGCCGGGAAAATGTCCCTGAAAATACGGCTCGTTCGCCGTGACGTTTTTGAGGCCGACAATTTTATTGCCTTCAACTTTCAGAATCCGGTCCACCATCAAAAACGGATAGCGATGCGGCAATAACTTCATGATTTCTTCAACGCCCATCACGCCATCCTGATT
>Ga0187868_1001899_pt1 | contig 14212 bp, 8 predicted proteins | sample June2016WEW_13_4_FD_133014 | JGI IMG/M metagenome (GOLD analysis project Ga0187868, IMG submission 133014) | Peatland microbial communities from SPRUCE experiment site at the Marcell Experimental Forest, Minnesota, USA - June2016WEW_13_40 | ecosystem: Environmental > Terrestrial > Soil > Wetlands... | reverse complement strand
TACAACCCAGGATCGATCACTGAGAGCCGCTTCAAGAGCTTTGAGATCGACATCCGTGCCTCGTTGGATCAGTGCTGCGTAGACGGTGCCAAGTGCTTCGGCGGTCGCTTGCCGTACGGCCCACGATTCATCGCGAAGCAACAGCTCGAGAAGACTCGTGTCAACAGCTTTTCCCTCTCTGATGCGTTCCTTGTACACGGAGGCCAGAACGGCGACGGCTTCTTCGCGTGCGGTCCATGCTGTATCGGTTAAATCGTCTTCTATTTCCTCCACAATAATATCGCGCAAAAAATCAGCGACAAGAACTTGATATGCGATCTTGCGTCCGACGATCTGGGTCTGTTTATCCGATGCACTCACTAACGCGTAAAGCACGCTCAAGAACGGCTTAATGCGAGGACGTGCAGCAAAGGTGATGAGAATCTCTACGAAAGAGTTCACGCCTTCAGAAAGAGAAGTGACCAGCGCGGGCAGCTGTGGAGCTTGCGAAGTGAGATCCAACGGTTCAAAATCCGTTAGCACTTCTTTGATGTTTTGTTGCTCTTCAACTATTGAACGGATGATCTTTTCATTCTCGGGTCGTACCTGCATAAATCCATAGCGACACGCTTCAACAAACGCATCTTTCTCGCTTAAGCCAGACTCGAGGAACAGCGTCACTGCTTCAGTTGCCCGTTTCAAATCCCGAATTGTAAAAAAGTTGGGAAAGTCATGCTTAAGTTTGAGATAAACGGCAGCGATTAACGCTCCGAGCGCGGCAGTGAACCTATCGCCAGTGACTTGAGAAGGCCGTTGCCTGTCGCTTGGAGCGTCGCGTCTTGACGCGTCATGAGGATGAATCACTCGTCACCTCTTGCTGGAGCACGCTGCCCAACGTCAACGGCAGCTCGTCAACAGTAGCGACCTGTATCGGATGGTCATACCGCGTGCCTATCGTTTTTACCTGTTCGCCGATACCGATGCCGATCAAGCTTATGGCTTTTGTTTCCGCCACGTCTTGTAGTTCCTTGAACGTTATGCCGGTCGTGTTGACGTTTCCTTCCCCGTCGGATATGACTATCATGAGGCGATAGACATCTTCTGGCTCTCGATCGAATAGGTCGATCCCCAACGCGAGCGCGTCGGCATCTGCCGTTGCCCCGAGCGGAATAAACTGAGATACGTCCTCAAACACATCCTCACGAGCACGCTGAGTCAGTGTATCTCCAAACGGCTTATGGATGATTGGCGCGTCCGCGAAGCCGATGATCGCGTAGTTGATCCCCAGATAATCGAACGCTTCCATGAAGAGTAAAAGCGCTTGCAGTGCAGCAGTTCGCTTTGGTTCCTGCATGGAGCCTGATTCGTCTAAAAGCAACATAATCCGGTGATCCAACCGAGTCGGCCGCCTACGCTTGAGGAATACGTCGAAATCTTTCTTGGTCGTTGGCAAGCCCTGTTGCATCTTGCGCGTTACGTCCATCACCCGACGCAAATCTGGTTTTTGGCCAGAAGCATAGTAGCCTTCGTACTTTGGCTTGCGATTCTTTGAGAGCACATTTTCGAGCGTTCCGACGAGCATATGCAGCAATCCAGACACCGCAGCGTACGCCCGGTGGTATTCGTTCATACGGCGGCCGCGTTCAAACTCGAGGTGCCGGCGCTGGGCGATAAGATCTCTTCGGGTGAGCTCGGAGTGCGGCTTGTCCGCTGAGATTCGCTCGTGCTCAAAGCTGCTATCTCTGTTCTCCCCAATTTTTTGTTCGAGGACATCGGCATCAACCGATTCGGGCATATTTCGCTTAGCAGACAACCGATCGGCAAGTTCCTTGGATTGCTCCTCGAGGATCTCCTGAGCTTCTTGCTCCAATGGTTGCAGGTTGATTTCAGAAGGGTTTTCACCTTCGCCGAGAGGTTGCTGCCCGCGCTCTATAGTCAGCGCAAGGTTTTCGGTGGCTTGCTTGAGCAGCTTCTCGTACGGCTCTAGAATATAGTTCTGTATCTGTCCGGCCGCTTCCAGTGCGTAACGAAGCTTATCTTGCTCTGTCGCACGACCGGGGGGGTAGTGGTTGAAGATTGATTCAAAAAACTGAGCCGTGCTTTCGAGAGCTGCGCTCACTTGCGGACTTATCACGTACGAAGGAAGCCTGCCAAACCGCCAAAAGTACAGAACGCACAATAGATACTCGAGATGCGGGAACAGCTGGTACGCCTGAATCGTTGAATTAGAGTATGTTTGCACCTCCTTCTGCAATTTGTGGCTGTAAGCTGTCGCGCTGAGGTCTTCTGACAAGAGATCGTCGTAAATGAGATCAAAATAGGGGGCCGTTCCTTTAAACGTGGCTTTCATCCAGTTACTTGCGCGCGGATCTTCAAACGTGTTGAGCAGTAAGCGCAATGATTCGCTCGAAAGAAGACGCATGAAGGTCGGATGTTTCACGTCGACACGCGTTACTTGGTAGTGGCCGATTTCGTGCAACAAGGAGCCAATGATTTTCTCTGGCGGTGCTGTGACGAGGTCGACAAGAGGGAAGGTTATAGTGTTACTCTCATAGTCAAAAGCCCACCATTCGCCAGGAACGACGCTGATGTCAACATCCTCACCCAGCCCCGTTGAGATAATGGTCACGAGCGTGCGCATCTTCTTGAGGAGGAGGGCCTTGTCTATTCTATTTCTCGCGGCTAACTCGGCTATCCGCTGACGTTGCTCTTCCGAAAGCTCAGTATCGGGCTCGCGCGAAAGCGTTTCTCGCTTGCCAAGCGCAGTGGGCTTTGAGGTGGCGAGCGGGGGCGCTTGCACGCCCAAATGCGAGAGCTTCTTAGCCAAATGCGCGGACAATGCGTCCAACCAGTCTTCGTCGGCGAACATCGCGTAGCGCTCAGGCGCCCCCAACACGTTGACTTGATCTTTGACGAGCGGCAGTGAGAGTTCATCGAGGAGTTCGTCTCGGCTTCTGTTGTTTACATTTCGCGCAAGACAGTCAAACACGTATGCAAACACGCCGAGTCGAAAACCCACGGGCACGCCTTCTCGCAGCACGGCATAGCTCAGATAAACGACACCGTCGTCCACGCTTGCTAACGCTATGCTGTTTGTATCAACGTCGAGAGCGCGCGAACTGGTGGCAAGGACTACCCGCGCTGGGTGCGTTCGCGCTGGTTGATTATGACTCAAGGAAACCCACGTAGCAAAATCACGTTCAAACTGACCTAGCATCTGCCGCGCTCGTGCCTGAATCGCTGGCGGCAAATCAGCAACGCGGTTCTGATTGAAGGCGAAGCGCACTTGCGAGTCAATGATGCGTATCGAGACAGTTAGCTCGGGAAGACGCTTCTCTTCTTCTGTCGGCGTAAAAAATGCCGGATAATGAACTAATGACACGTCGGTGGTTCTCCTGTGTGACGTTCTCCAACCAGAAAAACGTGTCTGTCGAGAGTGAACAACCCCTCTGCGCAACGCCTATTCAACGTCACCGTTCTTTGTATATGTATTTGCGAGAAGGAATATAATGATGATGAAGCCGTATTTCTATTAAGCGCGTGGATTTTATTGGCCTTGGACATTCGCGCCACGCCCAGAAGCTTATGGGAAGAGCTTCTTAGGTGCGCAAATTACTGCCAGCTAATCCAATAGCAAAAACACGAGGCCCGTGCGCAGGCCGAAGTTAATAAAGCGAAACTATCTCACGTTTGCAGCAATCTGACACAGAGCCGTGCACGTCCGTATTTATGGAAAGGACGTTATGGAAAGGACGTCTTTCCGCGTTCTAAATCTATGTACCCGTGTTCTTGATGTCCACTTTGACGCCTGTAACCTTTTCGACAGGCTCTTTTCGGGGCATTGTGACCTCTAAGACCCCGTTGTTGAATCGCGCTTTAGCTTTGTCTGGAATCACTGGAGCTGGTAAGTACATTCTTCGCTTGTACGCCATATAGCCCCTCTCCCGGCGAGCGTACGGCTGCTGCTCACGTGCGATTTCAGCTTTTGATTCGGCACTAATCTCTATGGTGTCTGGCGTGAGGTTGATGTCAATATCCTCTTTCTTGACCCCTGGTAGATCAGCCACCAAGTGAATTTCTGTTCCGACGTCGATAATATCTACGTCAGGGGTCCTAACCGGCCCTCGCGGCCTTGGTATGAATTCAGGTACGTACGTTTTGTACAAGTGTTCAGCGTGCGAGCGCTGCGGCTCCGGAACAAGCCTCTTGTAAAGGTCCTCAGCACTCGCAAGCACAGCGTCGAGTGTGCGCCTGACATCAGCAAGGGTATCCAGCATCCAATTTTCTCTCGTGGTCATTCGTCTGCCTTTCATTCGTCTCTCATCCATGTGATCACCTGCTAACCCTTCGACGGAGCATAATCACTTTCCAATGAAGTCTGCTTTTTTCCTATTTATATGCTCACTTCTGCGTGGGACGGCACTCGCTGCCGGGCACACTACGGCCAACACAGAAAACTCAATTCTAGACTCTTTTATTCGTTTAGGAATGACAAAGAGCTAAATAATTGCATAGCTAAATTATTAACATATCTAGTTCTTTGGGAACAGCAGAGAAAACTAGACCTCGATGGCTAGCCATTTGAGTTTTAGCTAGAACAGCTCGAAGCTTGGTCGGATCATCATGGGTATCGTCGTTGCGCTTATTCAACCGCAGTTTAGCAAGGGAGACGTCAGAAAGCTGAATATCTGCTCGCCGCCAATTGGGCTCGCTTATATGGGCGCTTTTCTCAGAGAGCACGGTCATCGCGTTGCCATCATAGATGCTGAAGTTGACCGGCTGAGCAACTCGCAGATTACGGAACGCGTGCAGACGGCGGACCTCGTTGGCATCACGACGACTGCACCAACTTACAGCTCAGCCCTTGCGCTCGCGAACCTCATTAAACAATCGAACAATAGTACGAAGGTAGTTCTCGGCGGTCCACAGGCAACTTTTTTGGACCGCGAGTGTCTCGAGAAATCAGCGGCTGACGCCGTTGTTAGGGGAGAGGGAGAGGCCACAATGCTCGATGTCGCAGCTTCCATCGAGTCAGGCAGTTTGCACGACGTTGAGGGCATCACCTTGCGAGACGCTGACGCGATAGTTCGAAACCCAGACAGAAAGCTGATCGCCGATTTGGATGATATTCCGTTTCCCGCGAGGGACTTGCTCCCAATGGGAAAGTACTCGCCGCCTCGCAGTACCGGAGTCATATCGAGCAGAGGATGCCCGTTCAGGTGTATTTTCTGCGCCTCCTCAAATATGTACCACAAGACGTTTCGGTCGCGGAGCGCGTACAACGTCTTTGAGGAGGTGGCTCAGCTCGTTGGTCAAGGCTACGAAAACGTCACAATGCTCGATGACAATTTCATTCTCAACAAAGAGCGCGCGTTCAAGTTTGCCGATCTGGTAGAGGAAAACAACCTAAAGTTTAGCTGGTCGTGCACAGGGCGCGTTGACTCCATTGATGATGACTTGCTCGGCAGGCTGCGCGAAGTCGGCTGCAACGGGCTCTTTTTTGGCGTTGAGTCTGCCTCGGACGACACGCTGAAGCTCATCAAGAAAGGGTTTTCGACCGATCAGGTGATTGACGCTTTTGACGTGCTTAGAAACTACGATTACGCAACAACGGCGTCCTTTATGATCGGATTGCCCGGAGATGACCGGCAGAAGGTCGTCGACACGATCAACCTCGCAAAACAGGTCACGCCGGATTTCGCTATGTTTTCGGTCACCACGCCCTATCCGGGAACTGAGCTTTACGAAAACATCGACAACTACGATCTTGAGATTACCTTGGATGACTGGAGTAATTTTACGCTCACAAAACCCGTGGTTCGTACGAGTGCCCTTTCGACAGCCGAACTGCACCGGTGGTTTTTGAGAGCATACTTTGGTTTTTACGTGCGAGCGTCTTATTTGCGGCGGGCCCTCGCGAAGAAGCAGCTCGGCTTCGTTCTGGCCCCCGTACAACACGCCATCGGCGACACATTGCGTGGCGCATTCTTGCGTCATAGTTTGTGAGTTGACCTGCTTGAGACGTGGCGACATTATTTTGGCAGAAAGCCTTGGTTAAAGAGGATTAAGCGTAAATATCTTGCCTTCACAGAGGTTAAAGCCTGATTGCAATCAGAAGGAGATGAGACCTATGGAAGCGAACAAGTTTTATGTCTTGCCCGACCTGCCTTATGGCTATAACGACTTAGCGCCCTATATCTCTGAGCAACAGCTCAGGATTCACCACGACAAACACCATCTCGCGTACGTAAACGGCGCGAACGCGGCCTTTGAGAAGCTCGATGCTGCACGCAAGAGCAACGCAGACCTAGACGCTAAAGCTACGCTAAAGGAGTTGTCGTTCAACATCGGCGGCCACATACTTCACAAGCTTTTTTGGCCCACGATGGCGCCTGCCGGCAAAGGAGGTGGCGGGGCCCCTAAAGGCAAGTTGGCCGCTGCAATAAACGATGAGTTTGGCAGCTTTGACCGGTTCAAGGCGGAGTTTAGTAAAGCTGCGGCAACCACCGAAGGGTCAGGATGGGCAGCGTTGGCTCTCGACAAGCTGACAAATAGGCCTACAATAATGCAAATAGAGAAACACAATGTCAACGTCTATCCAAACTTGCGCATCGTCATGGTTCTTGACGTCTGGGAGCACGCCTACTATCTCGACTACAAGAACGAGCGGCCGAAATTCGTCGACGCGTTCTGGAACATCGTGAACTGGGAGATGGTGAACGATCGGTTTGAAGACGTGCTCGAGTGCACGTGCGCGATTACCTGAGCCTTCGTATCGTCGCAAATATATGAGAGTATTGGATGGGATTCCTGTCCAATGCTCTCTCCTGTCGCCACGAGTCACGAGCATTCGGACGGAACGCCCGAGGCCGATTGATTTGTGAAAGATTCGATAATGCTCTTTAGAGAGAGCTGTGCTTATTGCGGGCCACGGCACGTATGATCGGCTTCTGTTTAGCCCGGGCCTTTGAGGACAAAAAGTGACTAGAGCTCAACTACGCTAGCGTGACTGCTGGGGTCTTTTCGTATTGTTATCTGCTGCTGCGTGTACGCGTGAAAGGTGTCATCGTGGCTTATCACAATAACCTGGTTCAAACCCTTGATTGCACCGATTTGCCGAGCGAGGCTGTCACATCTCTCCTCGTCAAGATGGATAGTTGGTTCGTCTAAGATGAATAGTCCAAGGCCGCTCAAAGTCTCTTGCATCGCGAGACGTACAGCCAAACACGCTGAGACCTTCTCGCCGCCGCTCATTTCATACAATGAGATCACATTGCCGCCATCTGCTTTGAAAACGAGGTAATCCTCTTGCCAGTGAAGTTGCGATTCGTCATTGACCATCTGCCTCCAGTGACGGGCGGCGTGCTGGCTCACTTTTTTTGTATAAAGCGGCCTCATCGCACTCAAGTTTTTGAAACTATCTCTGATTTCATCAAAGAACTTACCGGCAGCAGCAATCTCGTTGAGCTCAACGTCGAGTGCCATTAGATCCTCTCTCTTAATCACGAGATCCGCTTCGTGGGGTTTCAAATCTTCAATCTGTTTGTTAAGTTGCGATGCAATCCCGCGCATCTCATTAAGCCGTTGACTCGATTCTAGGCTATCCTTTTCAATTCGCAGGTGTTCGGTGGCATCATAAAGCTTTGATTTGGCTTCTATGTCATCGGCAAGGTTCTGCCGTCGCTCATTAAGTGCCGCCAAGTCTCGCGCACGGTTGTCGTGTCGCTCTCTGACCTCCTCAAGATTCGACGCCAAACTGACGGACGCCATGTAGCTATCGTAGTCTCCTTGAAGCTCCCGCAGTTCGCGTTCAAGTCTCGCCACAAGCACCTCATCGCCGCCTTGTTCAGTCAAGTGAGCGATAATGCTTTCAGCCCCCTCTATGTCGCTTTGCAATGCTTCGTCTCTTTGACTCAGCTCAGCGAGGCGACTTGCTAAGGCTCCCCGATCTGATTTCTTGAGAGCGTACACGAGTGACTGATACTCCTCTGCGCTCGATTTCAACGCCTCGATGCGCTCTTCAAGAGACTGTATGCGGGCCAGGTTGTCACCAATCGCTTCGACAGAATCACATTCGTCTGCCAGTTCTCGACGCAGTGTGTCTATCTCTTCCAGTTTAAGTTCCAGTTCACGCCGCTTGCCGTCGAGCAATTGCAGTTGACTTGCGGCTCCACGAGCCTCAGTAATGGCGCATGCCCGTTCATCGCGTTCAGCCTGCAGCAGTGCAAGTTCCGCCCGAATAGCTTCGAGTTCATGCTCGTGCCGATGGCCGCGTTCTTCAATCGATTCACACCGATCGCTCGTGTACGGACAGACACCTTTAAGGAGGCTGTCCAGATCCTTTTCCATCTGCTTCTTGTGCCCGTCAAGCTCACCAACCTCTCGTGCTAACTCGTCGTATTCGCGCAGCAACGTTTCAAGCCTTTCAGCGCGCACTTGGAGTGCGCCGTGCTCTTCGAGTTCCGTTTCCAGCTCCTTTGCTACTAGACGCTTTGTTTGTATCAGTTCTTCGGTCGCTTTAATGCGCTCGAAACCCTCCCGGTAACGCTGCTGATCCAGTTTGAGCTGTGCAAGGGCTTCGATAAGCTGCGTGTGTTCGGCAGCCATTGCCGACAGTTGGATCACTCGATCTGACGCCTCGTCAAATTGCTGAAGCTCTTTTGACGCATTTGCCTTAGCGCTTGAGATGCTTGCGTCAGCGACGCGGAGTTCGGACAGCCGCGTCGCTTCACTGGCCACCTGCCGGGCCAGCGCCCGTGCCTCGTCAAGCTGTCCGACGATGTGTTGGTATCGCAAGAACGAAGGCCGGTGTTGTTCGACGACGTTCTGCGCCTCGCGACAAGTTTGCACCTCGCGATTTGCGACCTCGACTGCCGCCGCCACGTCGCCTGCTTTGACGTCTGCCGTGGTGAGTTCCCTTTTGAGGTTTTCGAGTTCTGCGCGAAGCGATTCGTACGTTTGCCTCTGATTTTCGACCTCAGACAATTTGGCTTCCACTGCACTGATCGACTGCCGAAGGTTTTTCAGCTCGCTTTCGTATTCGCACAATTGGTTGACGAGTCCGGCTAGGTGCGTTATTTCCGCTTCAAGCACTCGCGCTTCAGACTCAGCACGCACTATCTTGCTTTTGAAGTTGTTTTTTACATGGACTGAGTCGCTATAGGCCTGTCTGTAGCTATAAAGGCCGAGAACCTTGTCAAAATGGTCTTTTCGTTTTTGAGACGCGAACTCAAATTCATTGATGACCTGCCCCTGTAACACGCAGATAACATCGCTGAAGAGACTTTCCGCCGACGAAGTATGAAGCTCCGCCATGCCGAGCTCGTCGCGAATGCGTTCGTGTATCTCTTGTTTTCCGTACAGATCGGTCTTCTCTCCGTCTATGTACAGCTCCCAAGTCTGAGCCGTACGCGACAGGACGTGCCTCACGCGGTACGCGTGTCCCTTGTGCGAGAACGTCGCGTCGATAGACCCTTCTGCCGCTCCTTTTCGCAAGAGGTACTCGGTAACTCCTTGCCTGTGCCGTTCTCCCGCGTAGTCTATCGTCGCCTGCTTGACGCCGTCGTCCCAGCCAAAGATCGTTCTGCCAATGCTCGTCACTATTGTGCTCTTGCCGGCGCCGTTTTCGCCGTATATGGAGATCGTACCGTTTTGAAACTGGATCTCGCCCGAGTCTTCGAACGCTCTGATGTTCACGAGGCGGAGGCTTTCCAGTTTCACAAGTACTCTCTCCTAAAGCGTGAGACGTGCTGTGCGACGGGCTCAGCTTCATCAGTGCTCGTAAGTTGGCTTTCGGTTATTTCACGAAGAAGCGTGCGAGCGAAACCCGCAACGTCTCGCGCTTGCTCGTTGTATCGCGCAAAGCTGCTTGCGAACATGTTCATTTCCAGGTCGTCAAGGGTTCCAGGAGTCTCGACAAGTCCGCTGTCGGTGCTGACGGTGTTGTCGAGAACGGTGCTGTACAAGGGCACGTAACGCTCGTCGATGAACTGCTTTAGCTCAGAGAGGTTAGGTGGGTTCTCCACCTCCCCCTCTAGAATCACACGCAATAGCGCACCGGAAACCGGAGCTTCGAGCTCGGCTTCGTCGAGCCGCGTTTGCAGCACTCTCAGCAGCAAATAGTCGTTACCCGGATGATCCGCGGAAATGCTCAGCATTCGACGAACGCCGGGCACGTCGATTTCACGAACCTTCAGGGTCCCATTTTGCATGGTGACGTCGTAAAAGCAGCGCCCAATACCATAGTCGGAGAATCGATAGTATTCTGGACTGCCCGGATTGAATATCCAGTCATCGAGGCGAAACTTGTTGTGGTAGTGCCCGAGCGCGAGGTACGCGGTCTTGGGCCGTAATACTGCTAGCTCAGGCGGAGCGATCTCCGGGTGCCCTCCTTCCGCGTATTGAGTTATGCCGGCGTGGAGCAGCACGACGTTGGGCCCTTCGGGCATTTGTTGATAAAAATCGCGCAGCTTTGACCTGAGGTAGGCACCTTGATAGCCGAGCCCGACGATCGAATTACCGTTCGCCTCACCTATCGCACCTTCGAGGGTTCTTCCTGCCGGCGCTAAGTAGTGGCACAGATCTAAGCGTTGCAACACATCGAGGGCGGTGTGCGTTTGAGAGCCTTTTCTTCTGTCATGATTGCCGTCAATAACAAAGAAAGGGATATCAGCGTCCTTCAACGCTCTTAGCATCTCGATAGCGTGGATCAACGAAGTGTGATCAACTTTGTTTGAATTGAACAAATCGCCGCTGTGAACGACACAGTCTACCTGGTTTTGTATGGCGTAATCAATGCTCTTACGGGTGGCGCTGCTCCAATCGTCAAGGCGTTCGCTCAAACCGTATTGGCGGTATCCCAGGTGGGTATCGCTTACGTGCACAAATCTCAAAGCAGGAGCTATGTACGATTCCCCAGTGATACTTAAGCTCTAGTCATTATTAAAAGCAAGCTCGTAGAATCTGAACCATTGCGAGAGACAGATCTCTGAAATACAGCTCACTAGGTAGAGAGTGCGAGTGCTGACTGTACCAATGGAACTTATATATAAATTCGCAATTACTTCCACCTAGGTTTACCCCGTGATGTCGCTCAAAGAACTTAGCTTGCGTTTGCTCAGCGCGCCCTATGAGCTAATTTTTAAGGAGAAGATGGACGCCCAAGCGCGGACCTTCGTCTTAGGTACCTCGTACGTGGGGATTGGGACGCTGGTCGGAGCCTTATTCACGCTCGCCTTCAGCATCATTGCGGCACGGGCACTGGGACCAAGCGATTTTGGTGTTCTCGGACTTGTCACGACAGTTGGCACTATTCTCACCATCTCAATGATAGCAACTTCTACGCCGATGATCAAATATGGTTCGGAAGTGCAGGATGATTTTGCACGGGTCAGCATCATCTCCACGTCGTACATTCTGTTAGCACTATTGACTGCAGCCTCGATATGCGCCTACGTACTTTTTTCTGCGCCGCTATCTTACTTGTTGGGAATACCAGCAGACGTTTTCTTTTTCGCCCTTTTTCTCGCCGTTACTTCTGCGTTCTATCAGTTTACCACAAATTCACTCAGAATCTTCTTCAAAATGAGAGCGTATGCACTTCTGACTGCCGCTCAATCAGTCGTACTGCTTGTTGTGTTTTTCACATTCATCAGCAGGGACATGGAGTCGTGGGAATCGGCATCGTACTCGTATTTCCTATCCTACGCAGTAATCGGCTTCATTTTAGTCATTTATCTCAGAGAATACATAAAGCTTCGATTTGACCCGTCCTGGGCGAAAAATATCATGCATTACGCGGCTCTTGCCCTCCCGGGAGGTGTGGCAGCTACCTTCATGGGCGTCGACAGAATACTCATCAACAAGTTCATGACGACTGCGGATGTAGGAATTTACAACGCGTATTTCATGCCATCAATAACTGTAGCTGTCATGCTTTGGATGATCATTAACGCCGCTTTTTTCCCTTATGCGTCCAAGAGCAAAGATAAGCTGGCCATTCTAGGGCGCGTAAACAAGGCAACGCCGTACCTTGCTGCCACGATCGCGCCATTAGTGCTTGTATTAGAGTGGATAATCTTCTTTCTTTATGGGCGCCAGTATCCGTTCAGCTGGGAACTTGCGCTCGTTTTTGCTATTGCCGCAATAGCGGCCTTTTTTTATCAAGCTCTTAGCTGGCTTATGGCTTCAGAAGGTACGCGCGGAGCCAAAGTGAACACCCTCAGCAGTGTTATCGCGCTCATTGTGCTCGTCGGTTTTGACGTGGTTCTGATTCCACTGATTGGCATTCTAGGTGCGGCAATCACACTCATCTTCGCTTATCTGATAGCGGCCTTCTATCTCCTGTCAAAACGGCGTATATTGAGTGCGAACTAAGCGCGAAGCCGTCTTGTTACGCGCATAGCTCCTAAGCCCGAAACTTATGGGCTCGCGCTCAATCGCATGCGCACGGTCGCCGGCTAGCCCTCGGGCGCCGCTCTGTCGTTGCACGACCACCTGGAATCAGCCTTGCTAGGGGCTCCATTCCTGGAAAGCTTGGGCGGCAACTGCGCGCAGCTCTGATTCGAGGCAGGTTAAGTTATGGTAATCGAGTGTTTGTCATGCGAGGATTTGCTGGCGATTTTCTTGAGAGCGTGTGCAGCAGCTTTTTGCACGCGCTGACTGTTATCCTTCAGCGCTTCGTTAAGGGGGTTCAACGCCCGAGAGTCTCCGAGTTGACCGAGCGCCCAGGCGGCAACTTCGCGCACATCGCTGTATGGATCTTCCAGCGCCTTTATGAGGGGCTCTACGGCTTGTGTGTTGCTCAGTTGACCGAGCGCCCAGGCGGCAACTTCGCGCACGTTTTTATAGCTATCAGTCAGCGCTTCGACGAGCGGCTCAACGGCGCGGCGGTTGCCGAGCTGGCCGAGGGCTTCGGCGGCGACCCGTCGCACGTCACTGTTTTCGGCGTATAGCATGCGGACGAGCGGCTCAACGGCGCGGGGGTTACCGAGCTGGCCGAGGGCTTCGGCGGCGACCCGTCGCACGTCCGTCGCTCCGTCGCTCAGCACTTCTATAAACGGCTCTAATGCGCGTGGATCGTTAAGCTGCTTAAGCGCACACGCGGCAGCAAAGCTGACGTGCCAGTCGTGATCCTTGAGGGCGGCTATAAGCGGCAAAACGGCGCGGGGGTTACCGAGCTGGCCGAGGGCTTCGGCGGCGGCTCGACGTGCCTGGCTATTTGTCACCTGAAGCTCACGGATCACAGGGTCTATGGATGGTTCGCCGAGCTTTGCCAACGCCTCGACTGAGGCGGCCCGAACGCGCCGATCGTCATCTGCTAACGTCTCTGTGAGGGGTTGCACGGCGCGGGGGTTGCCGAGCTGGCCGAGGGCTTCGGCGGCGGCTCGACGCACCCTGCTATCATTCACGTGCATCGCGTTGACGAGGGGGCCAAACGCTACGTGCCTCTTAAGCGCGGCTACAGCGCTCAAGCGTACACGCTCATTTTCGTCTTGCAACGCCCCAATCAGAGGGTCAATAGCTCTTTGATCGGCTAGACTGCCAAGCGCGTCAACGGCTTCCCTGCGCGTATTCTCGTCCTGGTCAAAATCTGGACCACCGATTTCTACCGTGTGCGCTAAGTTTTCGACGTCGCCGTTAGAGAGCATTTTTGCAATGTCAGGTTTGCTGTCAAATATCCTCACTGCTGCCTACCCCTTCAAACGATCCGCGTTCTCGATAAAGCGATGCGCCGCCTATTCAAACTAATTTTAGAAGATCGTATACCTTTTGAATTACGTTGACTTCGCTTTAACCAGCAATCAAAAAAGAGCGAGCACTACCGTCCACGAGATGCCAAGAAAGAAGGGGCTTGAGAAAAATCGGGAGCTAGGGGCTTGCCGTAAAGACCTTAGTCCGCACGTCTGGGCTACAGAGATCGCTCTCAGCAGATCCCTTATCAACCTGCGCTCGGCCTGCTTCTCGGGAACGTAACAGCAGCTAGCCAAACACCCGAGCGAAATAGTAGCAGACCCAAGCTCGCCCAGCCCGGATCAACGTGGCGCGACGTAAAGTCCCGCCGAGCGGTGGTTCTCAGCTTGCTTCCTGAGAAGAACCAAGCATGCGCAGACACAGATCCTTGCCTTCGCGAGCTTCTCGATTGTCTGGGTCGATCTCAAGCGCCTTGTTGAACGCCTCCAAAGCCGCGTCGCGCTCGCCAAGACGCCCCAAGGCGCAGCCTTTGTCACTCCAG
>Ga0187868_1001896_pt1 | contig 14232 bp, 8 predicted proteins | sample June2016WEW_13_4_FD_133014 | JGI IMG/M metagenome (GOLD analysis project Ga0187868, IMG submission 133014) | Peatland microbial communities from SPRUCE experiment site at the Marcell Experimental Forest, Minnesota, USA - June2016WEW_13_40 | ecosystem: Environmental > Terrestrial > Soil > Wetlands... | reverse complement strand
CCGCCTCCACATCATGGAGCAATGCGGTCGTTGTCATGAGGCCATCGCCAAGACCTACTTCGAGACCTACCACGGCAAGGTCTCCAAGCTGGGTTACGTAAAAACCGCCAGGTGCTACGACTGCCACGGAGCTCACGACGTCCGCGCGGTTACCGACCCCGCCTCCCGCCTCAGCCGAGCGAATGTGGTGAAGACCTGCGGCCAGTGCCATCCAGGCTCCAACCGCCGCTTTGCGGGATATCTGACGCACGCCACTCACCACGATCCCAAGAAGTATCCCATCTTGTTCCTCACCTTCTGGGGAATGACCTCGCTGTTGATGGGCACGCTGGTCGTGGCCGGTATGCATACGGTGGCTTGGCTGCCGCGCTCGCTGAAGTACAGCCGGGACTTGAAGGCCAACGGCCATGCGAACGGCGCGTCCTACGTGCGCCGCTTCCGGCCCTTTGACCGCAACCTGCATCTCATGGTCATCGCCAGTTTCTTGGGCTTGGCCCTGACGGGCATGATGCTGAAGTTCTCCTATACACGCTGGGCGCAGGTGCTGTCGCACTTGCTCGGAGGGTTCGAGGCCGCCGGGGTCATCCACCGGTTCTGCGCCGTGCTCACCTTCACCTACTTCGGCTTGCACCTCTGGGATGCGGCCCGCCAGCGCCGGGCGAGCGGTAAAAGCTGGGGGCAGTTCATCTTCAACTCCGAGAGCATGGTGTTCAATCGGAACGACTGGCGGCAGTTTATCACTTCGCTCAAATGGTTCGTAGGCAGAGGGCCGCGCCCCGACTACGGCCGCTGGACGTACTGGGAGAAATTTGATTACTTCGCGGTGTTTTGGGGCGTGGCGGTCATCGGCACCACTGGGTTGTTGCTCTGGTTCCCGGAATTCTTCACGCGCCTGCTGCCCGGTTCGATGATCAACGTGGCCACCATCATCCACAGTGACGAGGCGCTGCTGGCGGTGGGATTCATCTTCACCGTGCACTTCTTCAACACGCACTTCCGGCCGGAGAGATTTCCCATCGATACGGTCGTGTTTACCGGCGGGGAGCCGCTGGAAAAGTTCAAGCTCGACCGGCCGCGCGAGTACCGGGAACTGCTCGAGCAGGGTGAACTGGAAAAACGTCTGATGCCCGCTCCGCCGCCGGTCGTCGTTCAGTTTTGGCGACGTTTCGGCTTCACGGCCCTGACGATCGGGCTCGGCATCATCGCCCTCATCCTCTATGCCGAGATCTTTGCTTACAAGTAAGGTCCACTCTGCGATTGCCTGAACGGACCTACTCGCTCTCCCTACAACCGCACGGCAATTCGACAACTTAATTCACACGCAACTACAGCGTCGCGGGATCTACTTTGGCAAGGACCCATTTTCCGCGAGGCCAACTTATCGTTTCCCCGTCGCGCTTGACAAATGGATTTCCCGGACGATGGCGCTGAACGCCTGTCCCTAATCCGGTCACGGTGCCCACATCTATTATTCAAGCCGGTAACCGCTTAATTCCACATACCCTAATAGGTCGCGATTATTGCGGACCTCTCCATCCCCTGTTAGTCTCCCTGCTGCGTCGGTTGCTTCTTGGGTTCCCAAAGGGTCTAACAAGATCCGGAGATGACAATGCTGTGCAGAGGGGCGGTCTCAATCCGCTCCTCTCTTTAGAGGGAGTAGCCTATGCGTAAATCAGTGTGGATTCTTGCGGCACTTTTGATGCTAGGATTGGAAATGCCGTATGCGCGGGGACAGGCCAGCGGCGCGCACATCGATGGTATTGTGCATGATACTCAAGGGCTGCCACTTCCCAACGTAAAAGTCGCTCTCACGGAGACACAAACGGGGCTGGCTCGCAACGTGGAAACCACGCCGGAGGGCGCCTACCAGTTTGTTAGCCTCAACCCGGGGCAATACCAGCTCTCCGCCGTCTTGACGGGATTCGGCTCGCCGGTGCGGACGCTGACTCTGGAAGTGAACCAGTATCTTCGCCTCGACCTCGTGATGCAGGTAGGCCCGGTGAGGCAGGAGGTCCAGGTGGTAGGCGCTTCGGAGGTGCTGCGCACTGCGGATGCCAGCTTGGGAGAAGTCATCGAACCCACCCTGACAAAGGAACTACCGCTGAATGGCGGGCATGTGCTCGACTTGGCGCTGCTGGCCCCGTCCGTTCACGAGGGATATGGGGTGCAAACGGGGAACTCCAATCCGCTCTATTGGCGGCCCTCACAGAGCTCGGCCTTGAGCGCGGGGGGCGGGCGGCCTAACGCCAACTACTTCCTGCTGGATGGCTCGGCGGATACCGACCCCACGTTTAACACCCTCTCCCTCAGCCCATCGCCCGATGCTATTCGCGAGTTCAAGGTGCAGACGGGGAGTTACTCCGCGGAGTTCGGCGGCGCGGGCGGCGCACAGGTCAACATCGTGACTAAATCCGGCGGCAATGCACTGCACGCGGACGTCTATGAGTTTGTCCGCAGCAACACTTTTGATGCCCGCACGTTCACGGACCCCAGTAACATCCCGCATCTCGCCCAGAATGAATTCGGCGCCTCACTGGGTGGCCCTATCCGCAAGAATTCCACGTTCTTCTTCGCCAACTGGGAGGGCTTCCGTCTGAGCAACGGGCTGGCGCAAATTGAGACGGTTCCCACCGCGATGGAGCGCATGGGAGACTTCAGCGCCAGCGGTGTGACCGTTTATGATCCCTCCACAACGCATGCGAATCCCAATTACAACCCGTCGCTCCCCACCAGCCCTTCCAATCCCGCCGTGCTACGCGACCCCTTCGTGAACGACACGGTCCCCAACGGCGAAATCAGCTCCGTAGCCACGGGGGTGCTGGCGCAGGTGCCACTTCCCAACCTTGCCGCAGGCAGCATGATGGGGATGGGCATGCAACCAGGAGTGGGCACAGGGCCGGACTCCAACAACTACCTGGACCTGCGCACGAACCGCAATTTCTCCAATCAGGCAACCCTCCGCATCGACCAGAATTTGCCCCATGGCGACGCGTTGTTCGGGCGCTATTCCTTCCTTGCCGAGCGGGATTTTACCCCGGAGAATTTGCCCGGCTTCGGGTCCTTCGACAACAACCTTGCACAGAACGCGACCCTTCAGTACACGCACCTCATCTCGTCCACGTCGGTGAACGTGTTCTGGCTGGGGATGTCGCGCCTTTCCATGCACCGCTACTCCCAAGACAACTTCACCACCGATTACATCACCCAACTGGGCATTCAGGGAGTGGGATTCGGCGGGCAGGGCGCATGGGGCATGCCCTACGTCACGGTTCAGGGTTACAACGCCTTTGGTGATTCCTATATCGGGACGCCGGTGCACGATTGGGACACCATCCTACAAGCGGGTGACATCTGGAACAAGCAACGGGGGCGGCACTCCCTCAAGGTGGGCGGCGACCTCCGGGATTACGACTGGCCCATGTGGGGTTTCTTCCAAAGCCGTGGCTACTACCAGTTCACCAATGGCTTCACCACTCAGACGGCCACCAACGACGGCACCGGCGCCGCGCTGGCCAGCTTCCTGCTGGGCCTGCCGGTGGTCAAGCAGCGGCAGGCAGGAATTCCTGACATGAATCTGCGCCAGTGGTATGGCGACAGCTTCGTGCAGGACAACTGGCGCGTGACCCAGAACACCACGCTCAACGTGGGTGTGCGGTACGAGTACATGAGCCCGCTCACCGATATCCGGGCCGACAAGCGCGGCAGCAACCTGATTTGGCAGGATGGTGTCCCTTATATTTTCATCGGAGGCCAGGACGACACCCCCGCCGGGTTGCTCTACACGAGGAAGCTCAACTTCGCGCCGCGGGTGGGCTTGACCCACGCTTTCCAGGGCAAGTTCCCCTTCGTCATGCGCGCGGGTTACGGCATTTTCTTCACTCCCGTGGATATGAACACCTGGTGCAATCAGCGTCACAACGTGCCCTTTGTCTTCCCGCAAACCCAGCAGAGTGACAACTACACTCCCAGCCTGACGGGATTCAACTTTGCCGCACCGGTTCTCGGGCAGACCGTGACCAGCTTCACCGCCTTTGACCCGCATAGCCAGTCGCAATACATCCAGCAATGGAGCTATTCGCTTCAGAAAGCGCTTACCGCGAACACGGTGGTGGAGATTGGTTACCAAGGCGACGGCGGATACCACCTTCAGCGCGCGCACCTGATCAACAATCCGCCTCCCGGACCGGGGCTCCTCCAGCCTCGCCGACCTTACAAGTCCATCAGTTTTCTTCCCGGAACCATTTTCCCCAGCGATGTCACCGTGGCCAGCACGGTTCAGCCCGTCTCAACCATCAATCTGCTGGAAAACTCCGCCCGTAGTTGGTACGACGCGGGCTGGGTCGACGTTCGCCGCCGCTTCTCCCACGGGCTCACTTTTCTTACCAACCTCACGTGGGCCAAGAGCATTACCAACGCGCCGGACTTTCGCTCCCCTATGGATGAATCCGCCATCCCGCAAAATGATTCCGACCTCGACGCCGAGAAGGGACTGGCCTGCGACGTTCGCCTTCGCTACGTCGCCACCTTCGTCTACAATTTGCCCGGGCTAAATCAGCAGGCGTGGATGAGCCGGCTCACCTCCCACTGGGAGCTGGCGACGGTCTATCAGGCGCAGACGGGAATGCCTTTCACCATTTCGGTGTTTGGCGACACGGCGAATTCCGGCACCACGGTGGGTGAGAATCCCATCCGCGCGAATTACACCGGCCAGCCGGTGTTCCCCTCCGGCACCCACACTTCGGAGGAGTGGTTCAATACCGCCGCCTTTGCCGCACCAGCGCCTTATACTTTTGGCAACGTCGGGCGCAATACCGTGGAAGGGCCGGGAATGCAAGTTGCGGATATTGCCTTGTCGCGCGAGTTTCACCTGCTGGAATCACTGCACCTGCAGATCCGCGCGGAAGGGTTTAACGCGCTCAACCACACCAACTACGGTACGCCCAATCGCTTCGTGAACGAGCCGCAGTTTGGAACCATCACCATGGCCATGCACCCCGGCCGCGAAGCCCAATTCAGTGCGCGAATAACCTTCTGAGGCTGAAGTGCTGAACCTCTCTCTATAAGTCGCCTAGAGTTTATTGACGACTCCGCAGGGGCAATCCGAAGTTCTGGCCGGGCGACGCCGAGATCTTTGCTTACAAATAAGGCAGAGGGTTTTCGGTGCCCACTGCATTCGGTGAAGGGGTGCGATTTTCGGCGTAGGTCGTTTGATCCAAGTCGGGGCTGTGGGCGCAGCAGGGCGACATTTCGGTCAAAATGTCATTGTGATCATCCTTAGCGGCAAATCCTGGCCCACCGCTCGTCACTCCTGTACCCAAACCAAATCCGCGGGAAGCCGGCTATGTGGCCAGGTGACCTTTGGCTTCCCCGGCAGTGACGTCATTTGCTAGACATGGGCGCTACAAGGTCCCGCCATTGACGCGAAAGCGGGAATCGCAAACCTTTCGCGGTCGTTCCCGCCGGCTGGCGCAGACCCCCTTTTTGGAGGTCTGCGACTTTCCCGGGAGAAGTTGCCGGGGCGTCAGTCGGGTCGAGATGGGTCCTATTTCTTGTGCATGGCTTTGGGCGTTCCTTCGGGAGATCGCAAACGGGAAAAACCACCGTCTGCGCCAGCCCGCCGAATTCGGGCTTAAGCTCTCTGGGCTGGAGGTCGACATCGAAGGAACGTCGCCGGCTTGAGACGGGATCACAGACAGTTGCTTACGAATAGGCGACCCTTCGGGACTTGATCGGTATGGTCAAGGCTACGGCGTTACTCGCGACATTCCTGTTATACTAATGTGCGGGGTTGAGGATAGACCTGTGGCGCGAATCAAGAAAGAGTTTGTTCAAAAACTCGTGTCTCATATTAATAGGAAGGATTGGTGGCACGTTCCGCCCCTAGACGCCACTGCTTACCGAAAACGTGGGAAATTCCTTGCATCGAGTTTTGGCGAAGCAGAGTTTTATGGCAGGCCACTCGACGAGCCCCAAAGGGTCACGATTGCAAATCCTTTAATTGGCGACGAGCAAACCATCTGTCTTTCACTTTTCGGCAAGGTTATATCAGTCCCAGAACCTGAGGAGCGGAAGTTCGTCAAAGAACGGTTAGCGCTTGATGCGCGGATGAAACGCGCTGCCCTCGGGCGGGGGTACGATTCAATCGTTCTCCTGCATCCGAGAACGTTCGCGGTCTTTAAGAGGACCGGCAACATTCCTAGGAGTGTTGAGTTAAACGTACTCAACTTTTAGGAAACACACCGCGACGGTCAGTCAGGCACAGCGAGCGATTTGACCAGGGCTCATTTCTGCCCATCGGTTTTACGACCCCGCGCAACTCGCGGAATCCGTCACACTCATCCTCATTGTTTCAGAATCTAGCCGAGTTCAAATAGGCGATAAGAGCAAAGCCACGACATCGGGGGACAACTTACGAATCGCCCTTCACAATAACCCGCGTCACCGCGATGTCGCCACTTGGCTTCACGTCCGCTGGGTCGGGGGCGGAACTCACACGAAGACAAGCGACCTCAGGGAATCGCATGGCTAAGAGGATTGAAGCCAAAACGTGTGGTTTTGGTCCCATGGGGACAAGAGTTATTTCTCCGTCTGGGCGATGGGGCCCAATTGTCTCCGCGAGTTGCCGGTAGCAGGTTTCTATACTTACAAGCGGCAGTTCAAGAACCGCTTTTGTCTTGCGGTGGTTGATCAAGTCCTTGTTCGCTTCGCGCGTTCTCGCTGTATACTCGGTCCGTGCTCCGTGCGCCGCTAGAAATGCATACACGGTATCTGCCTCTAGGTGATCGAGCACACAGAGCGCAGCCAATCCGTGGAACCCGAGACCAAAAACAGCAACCGATTCGCGCAAACGAAAGGCTCGACCCTCGCACCCAGGAATTGAAACCATCTTCCGAATGACGAAGGGACGCTCGCTTTCTTCATATATCCCCATCGCGTAGACAAAGTCTATGACCACGGTCCTGCCAGACGCCGCAAAGCGCGCCCAGTTCAAGGCAGCGGCGTACCACAGGCGCGACATTGATGAGTAATCCAAGAGAATGTGAATGGGGTCACCGAGTGATTCCGTGTGTTTATGGAGGTGCTCATAGATGGGCTTTTCATCGTCGCCACTTAGTGGTATGGGCTCGCGCTTCCACTTCGCCGAGAAAAACGCATCGTTGTGGACGCGGCTTCCGGACTTCGGTTCCTCCGTGAAGCCGAATACAAGGGTGTTCGCGACTATGCTAGGATCAATCAATCCAGGCACATGAATGCACCTCGATTCATACCCACTCGCGAACAAGCTCACATCGTACTGTTCTTTGCAGACGTCGTCCAGATCGAGGTCCAAGACACGGATTGGTTTCATGGTTCCCTCCCTTCGTCAAACAAGGAAGTCTGGGCAAGCTGTGATGCCCATAATCCTTCCCTCTGTTTTAGTGACATGCGATGGAACTCCTGAATGGCAGTCAATTTTGCGGCTTTCCCGCGTCTTGGAAGAAGAAAAAAGTAAGGCGCGAGGGCGTAGGCCAAATGAAACGTGCCTTCGCGCCATGGCATCTCGTCCGGATTGCCGGAGCCAACGTTTGGGTGCAACAGCCCTTGGCCCACTGCGACGCACACCAGGTGCCAATCCCTTTCCGATATTGTGTCGGTGATCATTACGGACGTGACTTGATCTGTTGTTAGGGGTTTATCATGAAGGTCCGCGCGCATATACTCACCCAGCATGCATATGAACGCATGCAACTCGGGTCCCACCTCTGGGAAACTGCGATAATGGTTCAGGATCGAAGCTGACAGCGTACGCATGGCACGAGTCTGGTCCTCGGCTGAAATCCATGGTGCCCTGCGCCCCGTTGCCATCCGCCTTTTCTGTTCTCGTGAGCGGAGCATGAGTAGTGCGTTGAATATGCTGATCATCCTGCGTGGATTGTCGTCCGCACAGCGTATGGCCATCCTCGCGCCAGAGTACGCTGTGAGCGCCTTGTTGCCTTTCAATTCGTCTACCTGTTTCCGGAGCAGTAAGGGGCCATTTATCTTTCTGCCAATGGCGAACCGAAACCCTGGCGAACCCAGAAGCTTGTGGGCCCTCGCGATAGTCTCCGCCGATCCGTACTTTTCTAGTATCTGCATGTTCGGGGAATCCGCCTCCCAGCGTTCGCGCCAAGGATCGAGAATCTCACTAGGTCCCAATACATCCGATACGCTGGGTGGCCCCTGGTCTGGGCTCTGGTCGCCACCCGTCAGGATTTGAGGATCAGATGCTTCAATTAGTTTCCTAAAGAGAGTGCGCCCAAACCGTGTTCCAATTGTGTCCGCTTCACCCCTTGTACGAGCCGTCAGCACTCGGTCCGAGTCCATGTTCACATAGGCAAAGTCTTCTCCGGGGACCAATTCGGGGCCAATATTCGTCGCGAGTGTGTAATGACAGTAGGGCATTGTGCTGAGCTTGATAAATAAATTATCCGGATAGGCGCGCATGTGGGAATTGATGATGCGTTGATGCATCACTCCAAGGAACTCAGCCTCGTCGAGACATAGAAGCCAAGTGCAAGCCGGGTTAATGGAGAGAAGGCGGGACAAATGCCTGATTCCCTGGCGCAGTGGCGTGAAGAGTTCCAAATCAAAGGCAAGTCCCACTGGGAAGTCACCGCTAAGAGGGGTCCCTCTCGCCCTTTCACGCACAATTCGAATTTCCTTCCAATAATCGGTGTCCTCCAAGTGCCGCCGAAGCTGCAAGAGGTCCTCGAAGGCCGCATTGTGCTCAATGACCCAGTCCTTGGAGAGAAGCTTCGTGAGTTCCCTTTCGGCCTGCGCCTGTTTGGCTCTGCCGTCTACATATGTGCAGATACAGCTACTTGCGACAGGGATAAACGCGATGCAGCTCGCGATGTTGAGACGCCACTGGAACAGCTCTTCTTGCTCTTTTTCATTCAGCCAGAACTTATTCTTCAGGCCACCAACCCATTCCAGGCGGGTGGGCAGATATATCCCGATGAACTCTTGGCCTCGAACAGCAGACTGGGCTCGTGGCTCATCGCGAGTTTGCGCCAGCAAGGCAAGATGGTCATGCGAAAGCATCTTTGCCAGCGCCGTCTTCCCTTGTCCTCTGGCTCCGAGCAAGACGTGATGCTTTGCGGAGAGAAGACGCCAAAAGGACTGCGTGGGGATAAACGTCTCGACCAGCTCATGCCTCGACAGGTTCCGGGCGTTATCCACCTCGAAGAGATTTCGCCTGTGCCCTGAGGGCTCGTTTAGCATCGCTCCCGCCTCCATTAGTACAAAATCAAATCCTTCAGTGTCTGGTACATGCTCCGCCGGCCTAGTCGTTGTTCCATCCTCTTGAAGGCCGCAATTGCACTATTGAGAGGAAGGTGTTCGAGGTCTGGAAACTGTTGGATGATGTCCCTCCAGAGAATATGATCGTGGGCGGTCAGCCATTCACTTATGAACGGTTCGAGGCACGCATCGAGCTCGGCCGGCATCAAGTAGCTGCCAAATGGGATGATATGGTGGATCCCACTCGTCGACTCTTCACTCGGAATCCATCCTCTGGCATGATTGTTGCTCCAACTTGTCAGTGTTCCTGCAATCCGGTTCTCCGGTCCTAGTCTTCTGTCCGTCGTAATTAAATGGAACTGATTATCGACGGTGCCGGCCCATTCGGTGTCAAGCTCAACGGAAAAACTGCCTGAACACAAAACTGGGAGATGTGGGTACGTCTGAGTGCTGTGTGTTTCAAAACGCGGATGGTGCTTGTGACCATGAATGAGGATGTCAAAGTTGTATTCGTGCAGAAGCGCAAGCAAGTGCTCCGCATTTGTCATCAAGCTGAAGTCTGGAGTCCGGGGTATGGGGTTTGCAAAGTCGAACGAGTGATGGTGAACGAGAAATAACCGAACGCGGTCATCGGAGGGGGCGTGTCTCTCGAGCTGTGTGCGAAGTGCATCAAGGTGCGCAGGATCAACAAGGCCGTGGTGTGCCGCGTCTTCGGGAATCGGTGTATCGTGACTTGATGAGTTATAGCCGACTGCGAATAGATCTGGAAAGTCCCACATTATGAAATGCGGAGAACCAAGTACGTCGCCAGTTCCTTGGTTTATGATATGCCGAAAATGGAAATCCTGATGGCCTATGGGAACGTATCTCTGTCCCCAACGCACTCCGGTGCTATCGGTTGGATCGAATACAGACCAGTCCACATCGTGGTTACCAGGAACAAAGAGAACATTATCGCGTGGGACCAATAGGGCATCAGCTGCTTGTAAAACAAACTCCGACGCGATTTGCACTTCCTGCGGTTTTGCGCCACCGGTCACGTCTCCAGGCAAAACAAGATAATCAGCAGTTATATTGTGTGCTTGCACGAACTGAACGAATGTTTGTCTAAAGGCGTTGTCAGTCTTTGAATTGTATTTGGCATGGGCTTTCCGATCGGTAACTGGGGGCTCGGGACATAAATCTCTTGCTCGTGCCCCCAGCCCAACGTGAATATCGCTGATAATCCCTAGTTGTACCTTTTCCATTGTCAGTTCCGGGAAACCGCTGCTGGGAAACAATTCGAGATGAGAACTTCTCCCGCTCGCCTCCGGTGCTCCGCAAAACCAGCAATGTTGCGTTGAACGTAGACTCGCCGCGTTTCCCAGCATTTGAAGAATCGCATTGCTTCGGAGCATAACGCATAGCTGAGGACGAAGGCAACGCCCTTCCTGTCTATGGCCCTTAGGCCCGCGGCCAGACGCTGCAGGTCTTCAACGCCAAAAGAGCTCGAACTGTATTGCTTGAATACTCGTCGGTTGCCAACGGCGTACGGAGGATCGAGATAAACGAAGTCTCCTCTTTCGGTTTCTTCCAGCACCTCTATGAAATCAGAATTCTTGATCGTGCAAATGCTCAGGGCCCCTGCAACCCGGCGCAATTCGGCGGCAGTCGGTAATTGCATCCCTCCCGTCGCCCCGTACGGAACATTGAAGCGACCGGCTTGATTTGTGCGGTAAAGCCCGTTGAAGCAAAACCGGTTCAAGAAGATAAACGACGCTGCTGCATCGATAGCGTCCATATCGGGGTGCAAGGAGTCCCGAACCGAATAGAAACTGCGCTTGCCGAGCGGGATTCTCCTCAGCCTATTTGCGACTGCTTGCGGATGGTCCCGGACGGCAAGAAACGTTCCGACTAAGTCAGGGTTGATGTCTGCGAGAATTGCGTTCTTTGGCCGCAGCGCAAAAAAGAGGGAGGCGGAGCCCATAAAAGGCTCGACGTACCGTCTGAAGTCCGGAGTCCAGAAAGATGAGAGAAGCGGCAGCTGTTGTCGCTTGCTCCCCGCCCAGCGCAAAAATGGTTTGATGGTACGGCTCAACGTGGCCCCCCCGCTGCACTCCCTGCTGCGAAAGGCTCGCCGCTAGCCTTCCTTGCGATAGCCTTCGAGGCATACCGACGTGGTCGAGGAAGGGCTCTTCAGCAGTGAAGTAGTGCCCCCCGCCGACACGGGCTACTATCCTGCCACTTCTTATGTCAGAAATCCATCCCTTCGGGAGATGCGAAGTCGTGCAGCCAGCTGTCTGGGCAAATCCAGCACAACAACGTAAACGAAAAACAGGCCTACACGATACGCTTTGCGCTACAATGGCCAATGACGCATGGCCCTTGAAACGTCCGTCTGCAAGCCGAGGAATGGAAGCTTAAACAAACTGATGCCGCATGACCGCGCGGCTCACGAATGGTACCGCTTTGTACTTTCCTTCCCGCCACATCTCGTCCGCCAGTACCTTGACCGTTTTGAAGTAGCGGATCGCAGCTTGGTGCTCGACCCGTTCTGTGGAACTGGCACGACTCTGGTTGAGTGTAAGAAGAAGGGCACGTCGTCGGTTGGCATAGAAGCCCACCCAATGGCGCACTTCGCATCACGCGTCAAGACCACATGGAGCATCTCGCCGGATGGTCTGTTCAAGCATGCTCAAGCCGTTGCGGACCGCACGACCCGGCGGTTGCGTTCAGAAGGTTTCGAGGATGGGCCGCTTATCCCCCGCAAGCGACCTCATGGCCAGAACCTTCGCAGGCTCAGCCCGGACGTCGAACGGCTTCTCCTGAGAGGTTCGATCAGCGCGATTCCGCTCCACAAAGTCTTGGTGTTACTTGAGGAGATTGAGTGTGGGAATGGCAGCCCGTTCTACGATCATGAGCGGTTGGCCCTCGCCAAAGCCCTCATCCACTGTATCAGCAATCTGGAGTTCGGACCGGAGGTGGGCGTCGGCCCACCAAGATCAGATGCGCAGGTGGTGATGGCGTGGATGGATTGCGTGAGTGCTATGGTAGACGACCTGCGTGACTTACGGGAGATGAACAACGCCCCAGCGAAGACCCTGGAGGCCGACTCGCGATCCCTAGATGGAGTACTGCTGCCGGAGAGCGTCCATGCGGTAATCACCTCCCCACCTTACCCTAACGAGAAGGACTACACCCGCACCACAAGGCTCGAATCTGTCTTGCTCGGTTTTATCCGGAGCAAAGAGGAGTTGCGGAACGTGAAGCGCGGCCTCATGCGGTCCAATACCAGGAATGTGTACGTGGGGGATACCGATGACGGTTGGGTGGCCGACTACCCGCGCATCCAGCAGATCGCCGCCCAGATTGAGGCTCGCAGGCAAGAACTCGGCAAAACATCGGGATTTGAGCGGCTTTACGCGAAAGTGACAAAACTTTACTTCGGCGGCATGGCACGACACCTGAAAAGCCTGCAAAGAGTCCTTCGGCCTGGCGCAATGCTCGCGTACGTTGTCGGAGATCAGGCCTCCTACTTGCGTGTGATGATCCCGACTGGGCAGATACTTGCCGACATCGCGCAGTCTCTTGGCTACCGATGCAGAGCGATTGACCTGTTTCGAACTCGTCTCGCAACCGCGACGCGTGAGCAATTGCGTGAGGAAGTCGTCGTTCTTCAATGGGGCAAGCGGCGTGGGACCGCTAGCTGACTGGAGATCACCGAATGTCCAACAGGAATCGTTACGAGAGGCTAATCGAGGCCATCTTCCTGTCCCATTACACTGTGGGGTGCACCGGATTTGAATTTGAGCGAGCGGAGATCGAAACGTTCGCGAGAAAGCTCAGGATCAAGCTCCCGAAAAACCTTGGTGATCTCATCTACAGCTTTCGGTATCGCGCTTCTCTGCCGGACGCCATCCGTGAGCGGGCACCCAAGGGCATGACGTGGATTATAATGCCGGCGGGTCGGTCTCGATACCAGTTTCGGGCTACGGTGGCCGAGCCTCAGATCGGCCCCAATAGTTTGCTGTCCATCGTGAAGGTACCGGACTCTACGCCGGGTTTGATATGCATGTACGCCCTGACTGACGAGCAATCCTTACTGGCGCGGCTCAGGTACAACCGACTGCTCGACATATTCAGTCGCACAACGTGCTACTCGCTCCAAAGCCACCTCAGAACGACCGTTCCGAGCGTAGGCCAAGTGGAGACGGACGAGGTCTACGTAAGCGTGGACAGGCGAGGAGCACATTATGTGTTGCCCGTGCAGGCAAAAGGAAAAAAGGACAGGCTCAGCCTCGTGCAAGTAGGCCAAGACACAGCCATGTGCAAGCAGAAGTTTCCGAACCTCATCTGTCGTCCCATCGGCGCACAGTTTATGCAGGATGCGGTCATTGCCCTTTTTGAGTTTGAGGAGCACCGCGGCGAAGTAACGGTCGCACTTGAAAAACATTATCGCCTAGTGCCGCCAGATGAGTTGACGACTGAGGAGCTCCAGCGCTATGCCCAGGCCCAGGACGATGGGACCGAAGCAGCCTAGCTGTGCCCGGTTCCGGAGCAATCTGGGCGAAGGCGGGTTCTTGCTGGCGGCCTCTGGGTAGTGGGTCAATTCGATGGTGTAGCGGCGAGTTTATCCGTCACCAGACCGACCAAATGGCGGCGTCCCGATCAGGTCGGGACAGGTTCCGCCGCCTCTACATCCCGCCGCGGCGGGAGCCACTCCCAGCCTTTGACTCCGGAGCAGCTTGGGGTGCGGCTTCTTCCTCTTCTTCTCTCACCTCGTGTTCAGGCGCGCGGCCGCTCACGAAGGTCCACTTCAGGGGGTATACGTCCGGATCAAAGATGACGGCATAGAAGTGCCAGATGACGATGGCGAGAGTGGCCAGGATGGCCTCGTAGTAGTGGACGGCCGTGGCGATGTCGAGCCAGACCTTGGAGAGGTATTCGAGCACGAAGTTGTGCGCCCAAAGGAAAATGCCCGTGACCGCCATG
>Ga0187868_1001893_pt1 | contig 14241 bp, 22 predicted proteins | sample June2016WEW_13_4_FD_133014 | JGI IMG/M metagenome (GOLD analysis project Ga0187868, IMG submission 133014) | Peatland microbial communities from SPRUCE experiment site at the Marcell Experimental Forest, Minnesota, USA - June2016WEW_13_40 | ecosystem: Environmental > Terrestrial > Soil >... | reverse complement strand
GCTTTCATGACCATAGAATCTCTTAGCTTTTTACCTTTCCCTAAGAGATAGTATTTAACAGTTTTAACTAAAGACTTTCCATCATGGAAAAATCCTACTTCATCATCATTGAATATATCTCTAGCTTCTTTCCTGCAATCATCCATAACTTGGAAACTCTGGCACATAGGGATCTCATAAGCTCTAGGATTAAGGCTCTGAGCTTCGTGTAAAGCCTTTAAATCATTACCTGACTCATTAGTCCTACTATCCCAGTCTACATCTCTGAGGATGTTTAAAGCGATTTTAGCCCCATTATAATAGAGGATAGTCTCATTATGTGGGATCGTCCTGGTATCAAAGGCGTACTTCCAAAGAGGTGAGCTCTTTTCCATATACCCTAAGTGACCACATATCTTAAAAGATAGATTATTAGCTTCTACTAAAGGGATTAAACTTTCGAGTAGTTTAACTCTATTAGGGTATAGAGCTCCAAGGAAGAGGATATCGCTGTGGTATTTTTCAGGTAACTGATCTAAAGGGACTTTACCGCACTCAAAAGGATCAGCAGCTGTAGGGCTATAGTAGGTATTTTTTAGATTTGGGTCATTACCTATAGATCTTTCATTGGAGAAATAATAATCTATCTTTTTTAAATTATCTAATAGAGGTTTACTGGAGTGAGGGTCCTCGGTTGAAACTATCACATTTTTGATGTGATATAAACTATCGTATATAAAAGAAGGGATATTCAATCCACCTATGAACATGACGTGTGTAAATTTATTATCTTTTACTAGAGCTGTAGAATGAACTAAGTGATAACTCATTTTAAGAGACAGAAGTTCTATAGACTGATAGTAAGGGAAAGCTACATGAGGGATTTTAAGAGTATCTAAAGCTCTTCTGTAACCATTATATACATCTGTTAGAGCGAAAGTGGCAGTATCTGCTACTAGGAGGATTTTAAGAGGGTCTGACATTTAAACCGCTCTAAGACTTGAAGACAGTACTCCTGTACCTTCTTCCACTGAATAAACTTGGATAATATTATCTTTTTTATATCCTATATTCCTGGAAACTAGGACTTTCTTCCTAAACTTCATATCAAAATAGGCTGTTTGTGAAAAAAACCAATCAGAAGGTTTAATATGCGGGTAGTCTTTTATATCTATTTTTATCTTAGAATCATTTTGCCATATAAGTTCTAAGGTGGTTAGCTTGTCTTTATTTATCTCTGCCCAGTTTGTAGAACACTGTTTATTTAGAGTTTTACTGAAGTAGTCTTCTCGTTCTTGTTCTATTTTACCGTCATTATACCAAGCTACAAATCCATTAAACTTTTTTAGTTCTCTTTGGGGCATAAATCTTAATTTTCTTTGGTTTACTTGGTTTGTAAGGTTTAAATGTATGTTTCTTGGGTTTTATAGACTTTATTTTAGGTTGTTCTACTTTATGCTTCTTCATCCAAGCTGGTTTTGCTCTTCTGAAAGACTTTTGAGACTTTAAAAAAGGTTTATATTTGGATAGATATCTTTTTCTTTTTAAAAGGATCTGTCTCTTATTCTTACGATATCTCATCTTAGCTTTAAGACGATCTTTAGCAGATCTCCTCTTAAGCTTCTTTGCTAGCCTTCTTTTATAGGCTAGGATGACTCTATAGACCATATCCGAGATCATGTTTATAACCTTCTTTAGATAGTACTATCCTTATAGGCTATACTATTAGAAGATTATTATGTTTGAGTTGGTCCTTTTTGCTGTTGATTTTTAGCTTGAAGAGTCATCTTTCTAAGTTTCCATAATCTATATTCAGGACTCTCACTTAGTTTTTTCTCTATTCTTTTGTATTCTCTTAAAAGCTTTTTAACTTTTTTTGGTGTAAATGTTTGTCTGGATATTAATTTTTTTATTTTTTCTAATCTTTTAAGAGGTTTTATTACATTAAAATATACAGGACTATCACTAGCCATTATATTTGAAGTATTCTTAAGGTCATGGCACTTACGGCACAAATATCTTTGCTCTTTTTCTGGAAAATTTGTAGGTAGGTATAGATTATGGCATTTTTTCTTACATTTAGGGCAAGCTACATACCACCTATCCCCTTTATAATACATCTCTTGATAAGTAAACTCAAAATTTTGTCCATTTAATGAAAATTTACTGAGCTCTTCTCTTGTTATACCTCTTAAAATAATTAAAGGGATTTTATTATCTTTTATTTCTTCGTCTGTTATTCCTGGATAGTTTTGTTTTCTTTGTCCTATAGGACATAAAGCATATTTTATTTTTATATCTGTTTTAATTTTGTCTATAAGAGGCAAAAAATTAAATTCAGGAGTAGACTCTATAGGCTCGAATCTACGCTTTTTTCTAGTTGATTTAGGTTTAAAATTCATAGCTATTTGTCCATTAACACTTTTTGGTCTTTTTCAGTTATCTTTATCAAATTTTCTAATAATCCTATAAGGTACACAGCTACTTTTACTATTAGATTAGGTTCTTTCTTAGCTTCTTCTAGTGTCTTATCCAATACCCAATCTAACAGGTTAAGCTCAGGATATTTATTAGCTCGTATGTTAGGGTCTTTTAGCTCGTTTAATAGTTTTTCTTCTACCTTTTCCTTTATATTTTTATTAATGAAAGCGTTACATTCCAACGGGTTAGAACATGTATCTAAGTTCTTACTGTACAGGCAAATAGGAATTTTATGTGTTACTCCGTTAGTTGTTACTTCCACTACCTTACCGTACACGCAGTTACTATGGCTACACCTTTTAGCTTCCTGGATAGTATCATAAAGAAGCTTGCGCCTAAGTTGTCTATATTTACGGTAGATTACCCCAGGTGATTTCATTTAGCTTTCTCAATTTCTAAGCTATTGTTTTTGGACACAAATCTAAACAAATTATTTACCTTATCAGCGAAATTGGTTTTGTGTGTCACTAATAGAGCATCTAGATTTAATTTCTTAGATAACTGCTCCATAAGTTTTCCTACGTTCTCTATGTACTCAGAATCTACAGCGTCAAAGGTCTCATCCATAAGTAGCAATCTAGCCTTTTTAAGCTTTATTATACAGATTATCCTTAAAAGAAGACTTTCTATTACTGATATACTACTGTAATCCTCTGGGTCAGCTATTTCACCCTTATCTACAGTTTGTAAGTTTATCTTTATACGATTACCGTGCTCTTCTATAGATGATGAGAAGGATAGGTCTTTATCTGGAAAAACTGTATTAAGACCAAAGGTAACAAGTTTATCCATTTTACTTAGATCCTCTTTTACAAGCTTATTTATCAGGAACTTTAAAACTTCTTCAGTTTTGGCTAGGACTAAATCTCTCTTTTCTATTGTCTTGACAGTCTCTTGTAGCGTCTTAAGGCTATCCTTTTTATTTTGATAGACCCCATCAAGATATTGTAATCTAGCTTTGGTTGATTCAAAAAAAGAGAAGTCCATACCAGACACCTTAAAGTTTATTTATTTTATCTAAAATTCTTCTTGTTTTTCTAGACCTGTTAAGCAGGTCCTCTTCTAATTCTAGTAAGTCCTCTATTACTTCTGAAATCTTGTCGTTTTTAGGTTGTACTCTTATATTCCAAAAAACTATATGCTCGTCGTTTCTTTTATTTGAAGACGGTCCTTCAGCCCCACAAGAGCACTGTACCCATTCATCTCCACAAGAGTTATACTGGGTGCATAATTCATCTTCAGAACCACCACAAAAAGGACAAGGTAGAAATTTAGGCATATCTATTCCTTATCGCATATAGGACAACTTTTTTCACCATAATGATAATCATCTTTGGCTTCATTGATACTCTTAATAACTGTCGTACCGTTGTTATGCTTTTGTTGCAGAGGGACATTGGTATTATTGAAAACTGCAAAATCTAAAGTATCGCCATCTTTGTTTGAAGGATGTATATAGTACGATACATTACCTTCACCGTCTACAGAAGATCTGATAGTGTGATCAACGATACCGTTTTTGTAATTTTCCAGAAAATAATGCTGCAACGTTTTCATTATTATCTCCTGTTTAAATAACGAATATCAGGACCATAATTTTTGCAATCCTTACAGTATTTAATATTGGAGTCTTTAGTAATAAACATCTCTAGTAATATGCCATGTATCCTAGGTTTTCTTTCAAATCTATTACAACTATTGTCTTTATTAGCTTCGTTACAGTTCAAATCTAAAAATGTATAATCATACTCTCCTGTAGCATTATTAAATTTTTTATCTTGAGCATAACATCTCATTATATACATGTTTTATCTCCTTACTTCTTTATAATCCTTGAATAACTTCCTACACCTACTGTAATATACTTTAAACCTAGATCATCATCCTTAATAACTTCATGTACTTTGAAAAATGAATTATTTTCATTGATATAAAGATTAATGTTTTCCTGAATAAACGAAGATACTTCCATTAAAAATAACTTATAATCTAATATGTGGGTTACATCTGAAGTAGATGTATCGTTCACTCTCTTACACTGAATCCTTTCCTTAGCCTTTAGATTAGCTAATAAAGCCATATCTAGATACGAACTATCTCCTGCTCCTGATAGTGTAACCTCAATCCCTGATGTAGTAGCAGTATCTCTGGTAGCTGTAAGTCTATTTAGCTTCTTAATAAGTTCAATCCTGTTTATTTCTACATAAGGACCGTCTTTTTTAAGATGATCTAGGTTTATCTTAGAAGCCTCTACTGTAGATTTTAAACAGCTAAAGTACACATTAGAACTCTCGGTCTTTATTATTATATCGTTATCCATTTCACCTAATATTACAGTCTTATCCTGTAACTTATTGAGGATAAAGATAAAAATTGGTATAGCTTGTTTTCTAATTTTAAGGTTGTTGATCCCTTTAAAGTCTGCAGTAACCAAAAATCCCATTTTATTTAACCCGTTAGCACTAAAAGATACTCCATTGTTGATTACTATAAAATCATATTTCTTATTTTCTTCTTTAGAGGTATCGAGGTATTTCCAAGAGTAGGATAAAACTCTTAATAGTAGTTCTCTATTGATAGGATAGGTTACACTTAAGTCTTTATCTACAGCTCCTACTGTGAGCATCTTATCTGTAGGGAAAGTCTGTAGAGTATTAAAAGACGATTCATCCTCAGAGGTATAAACCTTTAAAGTTAGATTACTAGATTCAAATTCTAAAGATATGTTATCTTGGTCTATTTTGCTTATAAGCTTATCTAGTATCTTAGGATCAACAGTAAAAGATATGTCTCCATCTGAAGATATTAAAGAGACTATATACTGAGCTTTTAAGTCATTATTAGTACCAGATACCTTTAGGATTCCATCTTTAACTATAAACAAAAGATGCCCTCGCTCAGGAGTAAGGACAGCTTTAGGTAGAGCTTTGGAGGTTATAGCAAGGGCATCTTTTAGTTGTTCTTTAGATATTACTAGTTTCATCAGTATTTCCCTTATCACATTTTAAAATATTTCTTTATTTCATCGACGCTTTTCTCTAGATAATCTATAACTTCTTTAGCATCTTTAGTTCTCATTCCATGAAAAGAATCTTTAACCATAGATAGAACTGTATTCCAACTACACATAAAATCAAAAATAGAGCTATTAAGATTTTTGACTCTATTGCTTTCTTCTTCTGGACTAAGCATTAGTATATCTTCTAGAGGGCAATTATCTGGAATTTTAAAAGTATCCTCAATTTTTGTGTTAGTTAAAATACATACACTGTTACTAGGATTACAATTACAATCACCACAGTTTAATACTATAGCTTTTTTATAATTCATCATTTACCTCTTTAGAGATATTCTTATATCTATTTTCTTTAATATTCAACCAGATACATATCCAGCCTAGGATAGCTATTAACATAAAAACAGTACAATTACCGATCATTTTATAGGTAACTGGATCACCTATAAGGCAGTTTATTAAGATTAATAATCCTTGTGAAAATAAATAAAAACATCCAAACAGGATGCAAAAAATTCCCAAAGACCAATCTATAAATTGTTTTATTTTATTCCACATCAGATTTTACCTTAGTGACTTCCTTATGAAGGAGTATATAACCACCTATGGCAAAAATAAGCCCTATTGCAGTATAGGTAAAGGTAGAGATATTTATAGTGCTTTCTCCGTTTACTCCTGAAATAGTGCCTGCAATAACTTGGATTACCCCTACCACACTTATAAAAGCAAATAACCAACAGGATAGTTCTTTTAGAGCTTTTTTCATTTTATTAATCCTTTTGTGTTGGCGTTTTTTGAAAGCTGCTTATTACATCATTATCTTCAACTAAAAAGCAGATAGGTCCTGATCCTGCCTCATTAGTACCAAATAAACCATTTATTATTCCTAATAAACCAAGATACGAACTTTGTGATCTATTATCTTGATACGTAGCAACTGTAGGATGGTCAGCTACTTGTTCATTACAAGGAATCCTAGTAGTAACCAATCTTGAAATACAATCATAATCTAATTTTAATAACTCATTTAGAAGGTCAACAGCATCTTGAACCGTTACATTTTCTTTTATCATACTAACCCTCTTCAATAGCTGTTAACTGCTTAGATACATTATTAAGTTCAGACTCGTAGGTAGCTAACTCTTCTTTTATTTCTACTTCCTTTTTTTGGATAATACTCTTAAGCTCATTAGGCTTATATCCCTTGCTCTCAATCTCCTGGATAAGAGTCTTTAGATCTTGCTCTTTGTTTTTACACTGCTCTTCAAAGCGTATCTTCTTAGTAGTAAGCTCACCTTGTAACTTCTTAAGATTTAGGAATTTTTCAGTCTCTAGGTCCATATTTAAACACCTCTCCTAATTTACAGTAAAATAATTTTTCCACCACAGTTTTCTTTTATCTTAGATCTTTTTTCTATATTAGAATCTTTTTTAACATTGTATTCTTCACATATTAGCTTATAAGGACAGTAATTACATACCTTGCTCAGCTTAACTGTAGGTTTGAACTCTTTGTCCTTTTTAATAGTCTCTTTAGTAAGAGCTAGCTTATTTTTGAATTTAAGCAAAATCTCTGGACTGAAATCTATATAATTTATAGTACAATATCTAAAAAATAAAAATCCTAATTTATCTGGTAACTTACCGTGTTTTAAAGAGTAAAGTAGAGCATAAAAATAAAGCTGTTCTACATCTACTCGATCTATGTGCTTTGTACTTTTTCCATCTAAAATCTCTACCGTATTATCTTTGCAAGACCTTATAAAATCTAATCTTCCGTTGATTTCGTCACCACTTTTTTTGAGCTTTATATAGATACCTACTTCTGAGTGACATTCTGAAAAAAGTGGAAAAGCTTTTATATTTTCAAGGACATTAGCATAAACTTCTTCAAAGATCTGCTCTGCATTCTGATTGACCCATGGGTCTGTCCAATTAATATAGTTCTTGGCAAGGACATTATCCCACAACTTTTTTAAATAATTTCTAATGAACTCATCAGTTACGGGATATTTTTTAGGAAGAAGGATATTCACATAGTCTTGAAAGAAATTCTGTATAAAGATACCGTATAAAGCAAAATATTTGCTTTCAGGCTCAGGTATTTCTACTCTATCTACTTGATTTTTATATTTCCTAGGACAAGATAGGTAGGTATTATACTTGGAATAAGATAGATTCATTTGACTAAGTCCTTAATAGCTAGATCAGCTTCTGTTAGATAATGATTAACCGTATCAGTTATTTCTTTTTCTAAGTTTAATTTTTCTAATTCATTCTCTACAGTCCCTGTACCAGTAACAGTTTCTTCCATACCGTTTTGAAGCTGTTCAACGAAAGCAGCCGTAGCCTCTTGTTTTTCCTGTTCTGATTTCTTTTCAGCTAGATCAAATATTTCAGAGGCTGGTTTAACTTTTAACTTAATAGCTTGGGCTTTTATGCTAATCTTACCAGTATCGTCTTTTTCTATCTCTACATAACCTATTTTAGGATCTCTGGTTATATTATCTTCAGAAGTAGTACCTCTCCCGACAGACCCTAGATTTATAAAATACTGATTAAATCCATTATTATTTAAAGTCTGTATCCCTTGGTCTATATGATAATGCCCTAGTACAAAAACATCGTCTCCACATTTACTTATTTCATCATAAGAAAATAACTTAGCTTTAAATAGATTTCCACCTTTAGGAGTAGAAAATATATGTAAGGAACATATACTAACGTCATAGACTTTTACATCATGATCTATTGTAGGTATATTGATGATAGGCTCTTCTGAAAAACCATTACTTCTTAAAAGAAGATTTATACCATTTATATTTAATTCTTTTTCCCTTATCTGCTCTAAAGTCCCGCTGGTATATAATACTTTAAGAGGTTGCTCATCAAAATTTTCATAGCTACCTCTTAGATCGTGATTGCCTTCAGTAGCATAGATAGGGGCTCCATAATCTTTAAAAGTCTCCATTAGGAGGGTGTTTAAATTATGTGTGTTCCTGATAGGAGCTTTGATATGGTAAAGATCTCCTCCAAATACATAAAAATTTACACCTAGTTTTTTACCAGCTGCACCTATCTGTTTGAGCTTATTTAGGATATCTTTCTTATAATCTCCTAAACGAGCTGTAGGATTGATGTCGCTTATATGTACATCTGAAAAGGTAATAAATTTTACTTTACTCATTTTAAATTCTTTCCACATGCAGGACATATATCGTAGGACTCTAGGTCTTTATTCACTTTTTCTAGGTCTTTATTCGTTGATATTACATTTCCTCTTAGATTTTTAACTTCTGTAGCTAGTACGGCTAGTCTATTATATACAGCTTTTAAATCCTCTATGTCTTTTAATTTTTTATCTGATATCTCAGGGATAGTTATATCTTTTGATTTTTCTAGTAATTTAACAGACTTATTTAGAGTTAGGAATCTATTTTGATATTGATTTAATTTAGCTAAATCCTTTATTTTTACATCTAATTCCTTATCCTCAGGCAATACTACTTCTTTGACTTTTCTAAGATTTATTACACTATCTTTGAGTAGACTTACTTCATTAAGATATTTTTTAATGGAAGTCTGTTCAGAGATTATCTTATCTATCTTATCATATGACGGTAAAACTACTGATCTAACAGACTTGAGTCTGTCTATATCTGAAGATATGGTCTCTACTCGATCTACCCAAGTATTTAATTGAGTTATATCATTTTGTTTCTTAGAAACACTTATTTTTTGTGCTTCTACGCTAGTTAAGGCTTCTTTAACCTTATCAAAATCTTTGAATCTATCAAGACCTTTTTCAGCCTGTTCTAAGTCTATTTTCCTGATTTTAAGAGTATCTGAATTTTTTCTTTGATCCTTGGCACATAAATCTATAGCTTTATATAGCTTATCTAAACCGTATATAGATATAAGAAGATCAGCACTTTTTGAGTCTTTTTTATCTATAAGGAAAAGAGGGTGAAATTGCTCAGCATAGAATAAATTAACTTTTTCTTTTGCTACTGTAAGAGTCCCGAAACCAGCATCTAAAATAGGTTTAGGAGGAGGAAGATTACCTACACTAGTATAAGGGTCTCCGTTATTTATTTTATAAAAGTTATTACCCTTTTCTTTATGCCACAGTATCTCTATATCTTCAGTCTTTATCCTTACTTCACAAAACTTTGAACCCCACCGTATAAAATTAGTACCTTGCTGATTTATTAAGGCAGCATTGATAGCTCTAAGAGTAGCACTCTTGCCTATGTAGTTCCTACCGACGATAGTAGTAAAACCTTCAAAATCAAACTCCATATGTTTGATAGATTGAAAGTTTGTTATTTCTACATGGAACACTGTAGGTTAGCCTTGGGAAATAGTTCTAAAAGTTTTACGTTATCCTTATTAAAGCAGTATATATTTATAGCTTCATTATGAATACTAATTAAAGCTCCCCGTAAATATATCTTACCATCTAATAAACTTGTATCTGTAACACTTCTAACTTTATTAAAAAATATATTATAACTTTCTCTACTCATTATAACATCTGTTACCATAAAGTTTTCTTTTTGAACAATAGAAAAAGCATCTGCTAAACTGCCTATTATCATATCTTTTGTATCTGTAATTTTTAAAGCAGGTGCTGTTCCTATTATTTTCATAATTTTACTTCTTATCCCTAATTTCACCATCTACAGCATCACTACTTACACCGAGCATATTAGTAAGCTCTTCCAAGGCAGCTTTATCCTCTTCTGATGACTCTACCTCTACCTCTTCCTCATCCTCTATTACTATAGGATCGTCTGGTTTGTAGTCTACAAGTTCTGCATTAAGAGATTTAAGCTCTTTTTTCTCAGCATCACCTAGATTTTCTACACCAGTTTCTTCAAGCTCGTGCTTGCGGAGCATCTTAGCATCATTACTCTCAGAAGGTATCAAATAAGGTTGCATAGCATCTAAAGTAGCTTTATTATTCTCAAGGTACTTAACAAGATTTACCCTACCTTGTATCTTAAAAGTATAAGTCTTATTTGGATCAGTCCAAGATAGCCAACCACCAGACTCTCTTTTGATTACCTTGAGATTTTCACCTAAGATAATAAGTGACATAATGTTATCGATACCTTTACCTACAGACATATAGATAGGACCTGATTTATAGGCTAGATCGAACTTATTCTTAACACAAACAGCTTTTACTGCTCCACTATAAACTGTCTTAGCAGTCTCATCCTTCTCACCTGTGATACTATTCACACCAGCAATCTTTTCACTGTGAAAGCTATCATTAGTAAGCTGTACTCTGACTGCTGTAAAAAATTTGATAGCATTACCACCAGAGCTACTCATTTTAGGTCCACCGTGCTGTCCTGGCATAGAAGACATAGTGATATCTACACGAATTTGATTAAGAAGGAGTAAGGCTGTATTAGCCTTACCAAGTAATTTTGTAATATAGTTAAGAAAATTACCTGTCAGTTTAGCATGACTTCCAATCTGGACACTTTCACCAGCATCTTTCTCGATATTAGCCTTAGGAATCATAGAAGTTACAGAGTCTATAATAATAAGAGCTGGTTTAGGGGTAAGCTTGAATAGAGACTGACCTATACGAAGGACTCCATCTTCAAAGTTATTAGGAGTGATAACGAAAAGATTCTTATCTTCTGGGTCTAGTCCAAGTTTCTGATAATATGGAATTTGAAGTCTAAAACTATGCTCAAAATCAGCCCATACTACTCTTTCACCGCGTTTTAGCAACTCTATAGTAGCATGCGCAGCGATAGTAGATTTACCTGAAGACTCAGATCCAAAAAGTTCTGTTACATACCCTCTAGGGAATCCACCAGGTTTATTAGTCCCTGAGCCATCTCCAATGATCCTGTTTAAGACAAGGGAACCGGTACGGACTACCTCTACCTTCTTCATATCACAATAAACACCGCTCTTCTTAAGATCGGAAAGAAATTCAGCAGAAAGGTCTTCACCCTTTTTATTCTGCTTCTTTTCTAGCTCTTCTTTCTTTTTCTTGTCTTTAAAAGTCTTTTTGTTCATTTGGAGGACTCCTTTGATTCTAGTCTTTCTTTAATCTTCTTAAAATCGTAATACATTTCATTTTCACGGTAGATATAACCAGTATAATCCGTAGCTCCCTTACGAGCTCCACGAGTTATAGTCTTCTTACCACAAAATACTTCTCGCTCATACTTGTTTAAATCAGTCTCTTTTAAGGTTTTATCTATAACAAGTTTGTAAAATTTCTTACCGAAATACCCTGCCCAGTAAGCATCTGCTATATCTTCAGCTAACTTCTGACCGTGCATATTTAATTTGGTCTTGGCAGCATCAATCATATTAGACTTATGAATTTCAGTAACCTTTAAACTTGGTATAGTAAGCTTTTTTAACTGCTGGGGAGGGAAAGCCACAACGTAACTACCTTGCTCTAAAAATATCTGATGGATAAATTGGTTGAGAGCAAAAAGGTGTTCGGCTTCATTACCTCCAAAAAATGGGGCTTCCATCCCTATGAACTTAATGTCATACTCTAACAACTTATTTCTAATCTGAGTTTGCTGTTTAATTATACGCTGTATGAGTATACCATCTTCATCTGATGTCTTTAATAGACCCTTATCTACAAGGACATCATCTGGGCCAGATATGTCTAATACAACATATCCGGCTTTTCGTAAGGATGGGTCGAGCCCAAGAATGAAGGACATTATCGGATCCTATACCCCGTCCAAAACATCACCGATAGATACATCTGTAGCTGCATCTTGTGACCCAGGAGTATCAATCCCTAGAAGCTCCTTAATCTCTTCAATATTGAGATCCTTGGCAAGATTACCCTTAACATCCTCTAAAGCAGCAGGATAGAGAGCAAGTACCTTCTTCATAAGCTCAGGATTTTTACGCCAAATAGAATCATTACAAGGTGTGATCTCTGAGTTTAGGAACTGACCTTGCTTCTTGTACTCGATCTCAATATCAAACTTATTGAGAGGGAATTTACCGTCCTGCTTCTTAAGCTTATTGTATACGTTTTCCGAGAACGCCCAAGGAAGAACTTCCCAACCCTTAAGCTTAGTCTTTCCGTCCTCTTTTACAAGATTGTACTTAACTACAACTGCTCCAAGCCTCCAAGAGTTCTTATTTCCTGAGTAAGGGGTAGTACAACAGATTTGCTTATCTGTATCAGTAGACTTACAGATAAAATATTTCTTTGTTTTCTGCTCAAAATGAATCTTAGTTCCACAATAAATTTTCTTACCGTTGGCATATGCCTCATCTGGGAATACTAAGCCCAAACGATCTGTCTTTCCATCCTCTCCTTTATAATTCTTGAACTTAGAGGACTGGACATCGTCACGATCTGCACCAATCATTCCTACTTCCATGATAGACTCACTTTCCTTAAAACACTGTTTAAAACTATAACTAAAGAAACTTAAACTAGACTCACATATTACTTAAATCATCTAAAATACTGTTGATATCAACTTCACTAGATGTAGATGCTGAGTCTTCAACTACTTTTTTCGATTTATCTCCACATAAGTGGAGATTTTTTACTTCTGCATCCTTCGAAGTTAAGATATCTTCTAAAGTTGTACTTTCATCTCCTTCATCAGAAGATACTGTTTTTGATGATTTTTCTGTAGGATCTATTTCAATCCCATCCAAAACCGAATCCATATCCAAATCTGAAGACTCCTCTTCCGAGGATGAATCCTCACTATTTGAGACATCAGATACAGTTTCTTCTGCTACACTTGATTCAGCTTGTTTATCACTTGTATCACCTAAATCTAATCCAGATAAATCTACATCTGCAGATGCATCATTATTTGTTTCAGACTTAAATACTGTAGCTGAATCATCTATCACTATTTCGCTTGAATCGATCTCGACAGCATCGTTTTCATCGGGGGTTTTAGTTGCCTCTTGAACCGAATTATCTTCGATATCTGATCCCTGCTCTTTAGTTTCTTCTTCTGTATTCTCTACCTCTACAGTTTCAACATCCTCAGAATTAAACTCATTAGAAGCCTCTGCAAGCTTGTCTAGCTCTCCGTAGATATTAGCCATACGTTGTACTGTAGGGTCATTTTCAGCAGGAAGAGCACTACCTACATTAGCTTTAAGATACTCACACATCATCCTGAACTGATCTTGGATATTACGAAGCTTTGATGTCATTATGCTTTGCTTAGCCTTGATTACCCCTGATAGGTTCTTAAGAGCTAAAATCTTACGACTAAACTTGTTAATTTCAGTTAATTCTGAACTTAAAAGTAACTCTACAGCTAATTCTCTTTCCTTGCCTGTATTATACTTATTCAAAATTTCACTATTATTAGTAAGTTCATTACGCTTCTTATTATTAAATTCTTCTTCAAGGATGCTAAAATGGATTTCAAGATTAGTAAGTTCATGAGTTACTTGAGTATTAATTTTATCCAGCTGATCTCTAGCGTGATCACACTCGATCATTTTATGGTCTATATAATCTCTATTATATGTATTTTGTCTTTCAAGTTGTACTTCAATTTTAGATAGCTGGTTGTATATAGCATTGGTATCAAGATTCATAAATTGCATATTAGAATTCTCCTTTTAAATTGTTATCTTTATTAAATATAGTTCTCGGTTAGTGAGATTTTAAACTTTTAATTGAATTAATTCAAAATATTTGAAAGTATTAAGAAAATCTCGTGTTTCAATATCATCTATATCTCCAAAAAAATATAATGTCCTGATATCTG
>Ga0187868_1001892_pt1 | contig 14243 bp, 7 predicted proteins | sample June2016WEW_13_4_FD_133014 | JGI IMG/M metagenome (GOLD analysis project Ga0187868, IMG submission 133014) | Peatland microbial communities from SPRUCE experiment site at the Marcell Experimental Forest, Minnesota, USA - June2016WEW_13_40 | ecosystem: Environmental > Terrestrial > Soil > Wetlands... | reverse complement strand
TAGGGCAGCAGGTGTTACCGTGACCAATCTATGGAAATCGCTTCCTGTTGGACCTGACCCGCCAGAAGTCGTTTACGCGCTGATCGAGGTCCCAAAAGGGTCCCAGAACAAATACGAATATGAGAAAGACCTCGGGATCTTTGCAATTGACCGGGTGCTCTATTCACCGGTGCAGTACCCGACTGACTACGGACTCATCCCGCAGACGTATTACGACGACGGTGATCCCCTCGACGTCATGGTTCTAATGGATGAACCAACCTTTTCAGGATGCCTCATTGCTGTGCGGCCCATCGGCTTGATGCGGATGATTGACAGTGGGGACAACGATGACAAGGTCTTGGCCGTACCTGATAAAGATCCGATGTACGCAGAAGTCACCGACATAAGCGATCTGCCCCCACACAAAATGCGAGCTATTGGACACTTCTTCACGGTCTACAAGCAGCTTGAGGGCAAAAAAACCGATGTGACTGGTTGGGAAGGAGCTGAAAGCGCCAAAAACGCAATAATGCATTCAATTAAGCTCTACAACGACAAATTTGGCTAATTACGCGCGCGGCCGGTCTTTGTTGCTCATGAAGGAGGCCGTGCTTCTCACGAGTGTGATAGCACCGATGGCTTTTCCGCTCTCGTCGCGGTCCTGCTCGCCGGCGGAGCGGCGCCGCGGGATTTCGCTACGAGGGTCAGATCAGTTCCGGCAGCCCGTGGGAAGAAGCGTGGCGCGACGGCGAATACGATGACTTTGTGCTGGCAGCGGCGTGTACGTGTTGGTACGCGTTTCAGTACTAGTCGCCTGGCTCGCGCTCGCTGCGAAGCGTGTTCTTTGGTGCGCAAGCAGCACTTTTAAGGCAGAGGCGTCCTATAACTTCAGTTTAAACGTGCTGTCGTCCCGCACGACGCTCGAGGAGGACCGGTTCTAATGAGTGATAAAGCGTGGGGAATAGCGGCCTATGCGCTGCTTCAAAACGGCGAGGGCAAATGCCTATTTCTGCGTCGATCGCCCGATTCAACGACCAACCCGGGGAGGTGGGAACCGCCCGGAGGCAAGCTCGATCCGGGAGAGCGGCTTGACGAGGCTTTGCGGCGAGAGGTGCGAGAAGAAGCGGGCCTGCAGATATCAGTGCGGCGATTGCTTGGGGCCATCGAGTATGAGGTGCCCGCGGTCAAAGTGGTGGGCCTCATCATGGAGGGAGATCTCCTCACCGAGGACGTCAAGCTCAGCAGCGAGCACGATTCCTATCGGTGGGTGCGGCTGTCCGAGGTGGACCAGGTTGACCTCGCGACGCAGTTTCGGCGCTTCTTTGCGCGCGACCAATCGCGAAACGGTATGCCGGAGTGACACACGACCCATGAGTGCTACATCAATACGAAATGAGCGAAGGTGCCGAGCACGATGAGTGAGGAAGAGCAGTTCCGCGCGTGGTATCAGGAGCAGATCGAGCGTTACCTGCGCGTTGCACCACGCTATACAGAGCTCGCAAAGGTACTTGAGAGCATCCTCACAGCACTCGCTGACCGGTATGCGCGCCATGCGATCGTTCAGACGCGGCCGAAATCACTGTCGAGTTTCGCCGAGAAGATCATTCGCAAACGGGCCGAGACGAGCGATCCGGTCAATGACTTCACCGACCTCTGCGGCGGACGCGTCATCACCCATACCCAGACCGAGGTGAGGGCGATCTGCGCGTACATCGAGCAGCATTTCGATATCGATTGGGACAACAGCGTCAACATTGACCAACGCCTCAAGCCGACCGAGTTCGGATACCGGTCGGTCCACTACATCGTCAGCCTGCGTCCCGGTTCCATGACCGTCGGCGAGGTTTCGTTCGACGTGCCCGAGACGGTCGCCCACTTGAAGGCGGAAATACAGGTGCGCACCCTGCTCGAACACGCGTGGGCCGACTTCAGTCACGACAAGAGCTACAAAAGCGCTTTCGCCTTCCCCAGGCAGTGGCAGCGCGAGCTCGCACGAATAGCGGCAGTGCTCGAGGACGCCGATCAGTCCTTCGCGACGATCGAGAACCGGCTTACCGCGTATGCCGCCAACTACAGCGCGTACATGAGCGAGGCGCAGGTGCGAGATGAAATGCGTACCCTCGCCTTGATCCTCGAGCACGACCCGCACAATGTCAAGCACGCGCACCGCATCGGCCGACTGGCGATGACCCTGGGTGACTGGGGGCGGGCGATCGAGACCTTCACCGCGTACGTTGACAGAGGCTACGCTCCCCTTCTCAAAGATCTGGGTGTCGCCCTCTGCAAGCGGCACAGCGAGACGCCCGAGAGCGCGCCCTACCTAACGGGCCAGCGCTACCTCAAGACCTCGCTCGCGAACGTCCGCGATCCCGACACGCTCGTCTGCCTGGCCGATACGTATCGCGAGTGCGACGAAGGGCGGGCGCGCGAGCTCTACCGTCAGGCGTTCGAGCTCGATCCGTCAGATCCCTACGCGCTCATCAACTATCTCGAGCTCGAGATCAGCTACCGCGGCACGACGTCGATCATCGACGTGGTGCGGCCGCTGATGCGCATGGCGATACGACGCTGTTCGGAACAGACCGCCGTCGGCATCAATATCCCGTGGGCATACTACGCCCTCGGGGTGCTCCACCTGCTCCTCGATGAGAGCCACGAAAGCCTCATCGCCTATGCGAAGGCCATCCAGATGAGCACCGCCGAGTGGCCGATCGAAAGTGCCTACCACTCACTGGTAAAGCTCGCGCATGTGCGCGAGGCGTTGCGCGGGTACGAATGGGCGCGCACCGTGTTGCTTATAGGATGGGCCGGACGATTCGACGCCGCCGAGGCACGCGCCCACCTGAAAACGCTGACGACGCCGAATAGCAGACGCTTGAAAGGGCCGGTAACCGTCGTCGCAGGCGGCTACGATTCCCCTAGAGACGTGACGAGCTATCAGGGGCTCATGCTCGAGGCTTTCAAGGGGTACACAGGGACGCTCATCTCGGGCGGCACGGGTAGTGGCATCAGCCGCGTCGTCGGCGACGTGCAAGAGCGCCACGCCGAGCTGCAGACCATAGGATTCGTGCCGCGCGTGCTTCCCTCCGACGCCGCGGTCGATCAGCGATACGGCGAGATCCGCCGCACCGATGGCGAGGGCTTCACCCCTTCGGAGCCCCTGCAGTACTGGGTTGATCTCATCGGATCGGACGTTTCGCCCACGAGCGTCAAGCTCCTCGGCATCGATGGCGGCAGCATCGCCGGTATCGAATACCGCCTCGCACTCGCGTTGCGCGCTCGCGTCGCCGTTGTCTCGGGAAGCGGACACGAAGCGGCGCGGCTGATCCAAGACGACGAATGGAGCACATCCGAGACGCTCATACAGCTGCCAAATGACCCGCTTTCGGCGCAGGTGTTCATCGGCTCAACCGAGCAAACGCTCCCCACAGCGCTGCGCGAGCGCATCGCGCAGGAGATCCACGACATCTATCGCCACCGCTTCATGCTCACCCAGAGCCAGGAACCCTCGCTCGCCGAATGGGACAAGCTCGTCGACCACCTGAAACAATCCAACAGGGCGCAGGCAGACTATATCGCACGAAAACTGAACGCCGCTGGCTATACCGTTCGGAAGGGGCGTAACGCAACCGTGACGCCGCGGCAATTCACCCCAGGCGAGGTGGAAATCATGGCGGAGCTTGAGCACGGCCGCTGGAACGTGGAACGGCTCCTTGACGGGTGGAAATGGGGGCCGATAAAGGACGTGACGAAGAAGATAAGCCCGTACATCCTCCCCTGGTCAGCGCTTCCCGAAGAGATGAAGGAGGTCGACCGAGACGTGGTGCGTGACATACCGCACTTGCTTGCCGAGGTGGGAATGGAGATTGTTCGAATGCCCGCCACCAAGCGCAAACCCCCGCGTCGAAAGCCTATTCCCACGTGACACCTCGTTTGGACGAGAAGCACGGCCGAGTCACGCGCGGTTCTGCACGACGCTAACATCACACGAATGTCTGCAAGCGCATAACGAACGCGATGCCCAGCCTAAGAATGATATCCGGGAGAGTTCCTGCTTTCTAGTTGAGATCTGCGCCCAACGCAAACTACGCGATGAGTGGGAGAATCAAGCGCGAACATTTACGAACGCTTGACCGTCAAATTAAAGTGATAGCACCAACAAAATAGTCGCTGGATCATAGACAGAGGTTGCAGACCTGTGCTCTGCTGTCACCTTTGCTGCAACAGAGCGCAGATCTGCAGCACCGTCCCCGAGCCTAAAAGCGGCTCGGGCTCTCTTTTTTGGGTCTAAGAGCGTTATAAAACATCATGAATACTGATAGTTAAATATTTTGATTTAGTCCGATTGTCGAAGCCTTTTTTTTAAGAACGCAGGTGCCAACATGACGAACGCAGGTGCCAACATGACGGATGAGGCAATCGTCGTTCAACCGCGAAGCACGAACGTGCATGCCCTAAAAAGCGCTTGCCCGTGCAGTGGGAAGTATTTCTACAAACTGCTGCGTCGATCGATCCGCGAGTTCGTATCATCCTTAAGCTCACCTAGCTTTAAGGTGCGGCACAGTCCTCAAAATGCAGCCCTGAGTTTGGCTCCGCAGTTTGATCGTGAAAGATGATGCTGCAGACTTTACCGCCTGCAATCAGTGTCTTTTTGCTACCGACCCCATGCGTTGGCAGTGTGCGACGACAGAGCAATAGCTAAACGCCTGCGAGCCCGGTTTTGAGGTGATGTCTCGCCGCCAATATGCCCCCCCGCTTTATAAAGACAAGCAAGAATCCTTATCAACTTGAATGCCACTAAATACTGGGAAAAACATGTGCTCTGGCGGTGGCCCGGTCATTACTATGGAAACCAGCTGGTTTGTGAAGTACCACTGCAACAACTGCGGAAGAATGTTCAAAGCGATGGGCAAAAATCCAAGGTGTCCGTCCTGCTACTCAGAAGACGTTGTGAAGCATTCAGATTAAATGTTGCGCGCGCAGGAGATTGCAGACTTGCTTGAGCTGCTCCTACGCTGGTGGTCGCTCTGAACGAAAAAAGCGTGCGCTTTCACCGTCTGTGGTAGCTGTTATTGCCCCAGAAATTCACGAAAAAGTATTTGAAATCTCTTCGTTCAACCAAGTACACCAGCACGCCTGTTTTTATTGCTCTTGTGCGTAACCCGTTCTCGAGGCATACGAGCTGTGCAAGTTTTAAACGACCTACTATCAGTGCAATTATTTTCCAAGCGTGGGCCGTACGGTAACGCTTTTACGAAGCCCATTTTCCCTCTGTTTATCGTGGTCCCATTCTATACCGCAGTTGTTGTCAGCGCCCAGAGCTCTTGGCTTCCCGTCGCTTTATGCACCAAACATAGCCTGCGCACGGTTTGCACTCGCTCTGGCCTGGGTGTAAGCATCAAACGACTTTCGGCTAGTTGATGCGAGCACACCAATTCGTGAAGTCCGTTTGAAGACCCGCCTAAAGGGCCGTGGTCCCCCGCTTCTTCCTGTTATCGATACTGGTGGCTTTCGACATCCCGCGTCGCCAAGTACTTTTGGCTTTCAAGCTTTCGGGCACAATGGGCAGCGGCACGACAGTGGATGACTAATGGCGCTCACTAAACAAAAAAACATCTTCGTTGAGCGAAAGCCTAATGCCTTCCAAATAGGTAACTTTCGAAAACAGAAGCTAAGAAATACCAGTCCTTAAGAGCAGCGAGGATCGCCAAATATGCCCAGCGCAGGTTCAGACGCACACATTAATGCAGGCCGAAAAACGGGACACGGCGTGGTGAAGAAGAGAGTAAGCGGCACCCTGCGTGGCCCGAGGCATGTCAAATACGCAAGATCGTGTCGTGGGCCTGCTTCATTGCGCGCCTGAACGATCGTGCAACATCTAGCTACCTAGAGAGAACGCAACTGGTATGTTGAGGAACGCCATGCTCTGTCCTAGCTGTTCTTACCTCGCGGCTATGAATCCAAGAGTTACGATTATCACATTGAATTGGAACGGGTGGCAGGATACCATAGAGTGTTTGGAGTCATTGTACTGTGTTGATTATGACAATTATCACATCATTCTCGTGGACAACGCGTCCACCGATGAGTCGCTAGCTAAGATAGATGCCTACTGCAGTAACCAGCGAAAGCTCACACCATATTCTGCTGAGCACCTTATCAGAAATAAGCAGACGAGAATCACACATTACGACGAAGTAAGTGCAGAACCAGGAACGGGCCGCGGCGGCGAGGCGGTCCGACTGCAGGCAAATAGTGCGCTCACCGTGATACAAAACGACCAGAACTACGGTTTTGCAGAAGGGAACGACATCGCAGTCAAATATGCCTTGGACACCTTACATCCTGATTACGTTTTGTTGCTCAATAATGACACGGTTGTTAACAAGCACTTCTTGAGGGCGCTGGTTAACGCGGCCGAGTACGATCAACAAATCGGAGTGATGCAGTCCAAGATACTACGCTATGCTGACACGACGATCGAGAGCACGGGGATCAAAGACGACGTCCTCTTGTACTCGACATTCAGAGGACTTTTCGAAACAGACGAAGGCCAATACGATAATGAGAGAGAATGCGGGTTCTTTTATGCAAGTGGCGCCTGCGTGTTCATTAGGCTAGGCTTCTTGGAAGCGCTGGGAGGTGAGTGCTTCGACCCGCAGCTTTTTGCTTATTATGAAGATGTAGATTTGTCTTGGATGGCGCGACTCTTGGGTTACAAAGTCGCTTACTGCCCGGAATCAGTTTGCTATCATAAAGGAAGCGCAACATTTGGGGTCGGGACCGCCATTGTCTTGTACCTGAGTCACAGAAATAGGCTCCGAGTGATGATCAAGAATTATTCGCTTAGAACTCTTATTTTTGTTCTGCCTCTCACGATCGTACTCAAGGGCTCCTTGTTAACGTATGACTGGATCGTTAACTACGACTCCAGCTACCTCTTTAGCTTCTTAAGAGCACTTAGCTGGAACCTTCTGAATCTTCGAAGCGCGCTGATCTTGAGAGAGCGTATCCAATCGAAGCGCAAATTGCCCGACCACGAAATCATGAAGTACATGATTCCCTACTCATTCGGAGTACGTTCAGCGCTAAAAGACCAGCGTAGACGAAGAAAAAGTGAAAACTGATGGCGGGCTACTTGGGCATCACAGACGCGCCTTAACAAGTACAATGACGCACGTGCGCTCGGTTACTTCGCTCATGCCGTGTGTGGATCACATATGAAACAAAACCACAAAGCGTCAACGAACTACCTTTTTTAGCTCGTGAATCGGCGCGCTCCAGCTTTTGCCGCCGTTATCGGCTGTGCATCTTGTTGCGTCGTCGCTTTGGCGCGAGATAGGAGTTACGTGAGGCCGCTCTTGCCTGTTGACGCCGTCTACAATATTGCTAAAAAACTGACGCACAAACGCTTCGGATGCTTAAAGCAAAGCTTTAAGACCGCAAATCGCTACTGTTACAGCTTAAATTGACGTCGCAAAATCGCAGGGAATCCATGAAGATTACCGCTGTGGCATCGTTTCCAAAAAAAAATGGGATTCAGAGGGCTGCAGAGGCGTTGATTTTTCAAAGCTCTGTGCGACAAATGGGGTAGAGTCAATTTCAGGTATAACGAGAACAGACAAGCCTTTATAAGCCCTTGCTCTTACCTCCGCCGGCCATGAATCCAAGAGTTACGATTATCACACTGAATTGGAACGGATGGCAGGATACCATAGAGTGCCTGGAGTCCTTGTATGACATCGATTATAACAACTATCACATCATTCTCGTGGACAATGCTTCGACCGATGAGTCGCTGGCTAAGATAGACGCCTACTGTAGGAACAAACGAACGCTCGCGCCTCGTATTACCCAGCACCTCATCAGAAATACGCCGACAACGGTCGTGCACTATGACTGTGACGCAGAACACGTAGAAAGCCCCAGCAGCGAGATGACGCGGGTGCGATCAAACCGTGCGCTCACCGTGATCCAAAATGGCGAGAACTACGGCTTTGCCGAAGGCAACAACATCGCGGTTGCATATGCCCTAAACTCGTTGCATCCCGATTACGTTTTGTTGCTCAACAATGACACGGTTGTTGACAGACGCTTTTTGAGTGCGCTGGTTGATGCCGCTGAGCGCGACGGTCAAATAGGACTAGTCCAGCCAAAAATATTGACCTACGCTGCCCCGACCCAGAACGGAAACGCGCGTGATCGTCCGACGTTCAGTAATGCCAAAGACGCGTCAGAGAAAGGCGAAGACCAAAACGAGAAAAAGGGAGAGGACGGATTTTTTTATGCCGATGCCGCTTGCGTGCTGATAAGGAATAGCGTGCTATTCGCATTCTCAGGCGAGTGCTTCGATCCACTACTCTTCGCCTACTTCGAGGACGTTGATTTGTCGTGGATGGCACGGCTGATTGGTTTCAAAGTCATCTACTGTCCGGAGTCCGTTTGCTATCATAAACTGAGCGCGACTTTTGGACAACGCAATCCTTTCACGGCACACCTGCACGATAGGAATACACTCCGGGTGATGATCAAGAACTATTCGACTAGGACGATTGTTTTCGTTTTGCCTCTCACGATCGTACTGACGCTCTCGAGGTCTATAATCGCGAGCATAGTCAGTCTGAATCTCAGCGAGCCCTATGGCTTTCTGAAAGCGCTCGTTTGGAATAGTGTGCATCTTAGGAACACGCTTGCAAGGCGGCGGTGTATCCAATCAAAGCGCAAAGTGTCTGATAGAGAGATCTGGAGCCACATACTCCCGTTCTCTTTCAGTGTTCGGTCAAGACTCAAAGAAGTGTGGGTACGTCGACACGGTTAGCCATCATTCTGCTGCGTTTCTTGAGGTCGGGCGGAGAAAAACACATAGGAAGAGCACGCCTCGAATCAGACTAGCTTAAACGCATCAGCTCAGCGTCACCGTTTGCCCCTTTTGAAGCACGCTCTCGATCAAATTATTACGTTAAATGTCCTTCGCCATTCACTAATCAAAGAAAAGATAAGTGTTGGGATCGAAAAGTAATTATCAATTCAAAGGGCTTTGCTCACTAAGTCACATGCCTGTGTCGAACTCTTTCGCACTTTCTGTTTGCACCGTTTGCTTGTAGCAATTGCAGGCACTGTGGAACCATGAACTCCCCACACTAAGTCCGGTCGATCAAAGACTTGATTTGTCGACTCAGAGGCTTCCAATGAGAGTCGGAATCTTTGCTCCGCATTTGTTAGCGTATGGCGGTGGTGAGAAGTACATATGTAAAATCGCCGAAATATTCAGCAGGGAGCACGACGTGGATCTCCTGACTTTTGACATAACCGAGCGAGAGGGTGCGGGAGTTCTAAAGACGTTGGAAAACCGATTAAACGTCAATCTAGAGAAGGTAACCTTAAAGGTTCCCGAAATATCCGGTATAACAAAAAAAGAATTCTTCGTTAATCGACTAACAAAAACGGTACTTCTGTCAAAGTGCACCAAGCAATACGACCTGTTTATAAATCAAGCGCGAGGAGGACGAACAATCTTTCCTCAACCTGCCAACGCGAGCAAAAACATCATCATCATTCAAGTTCCGCCGACCAACGCAAAAAAAATTTCCGTCTTTTTTGGGTGGCCCGGCATGAACGTGTTCGTTGACGCTAAGCTTGCAACCTATAATACAATTGTCGTCAATTCAAATTTTGTAAAAAAAACGGTTGAGCAAAAATACGCGAGGGAAGCTGATGTGCTCTACCCGCCGATTGATATTCCAGCCCAGCATCGCATTTTGAAAGAACGCTTAATATTAAGCGTCGGGCGATTTTTTGTGGAGGGGCACAGCAAAAAACAGCTAGAGATGGTCCGAGCTTTCAAACAACTGTGCGAGAACGATAAGCTGGACGAGGCTCATTGGGAATATCATTTGGTTGGCGGTGTGTCAAGCAACAAGGGCCAGCGATATGCAAAAATGTGCGAACACGAGGCTGCGGGGTACCCCATTTTCTTCCATTTTAACGCCCCGTCCGAAACTGTAAAAGACCTATATAGCAGATCCACACTGTTTTGGCACGCTACAGGCTTTAATGAAGACGAAAACAGACATCCCGAAAAGATGGAGCACTTTGGCATAGTGACCGCAGAGGCTATGTCGTACGGGTGCATCCCAGTCGTGGTAGCTAAAGGTGGCCTACCGGAAATTGTCCACCACGAGCTGAATGGACTGCTCTGGAGTACTATAGAGGACTTGAAAAAGAGCACGCTCACCCTGATAAGCGATCCGGAAAAAAGGACAAAATTGTCTAAGGCAGCCATTGAAACAAGTCGACAGTTCCAAACAGACCAATTTGAGATAAGGGTAAAACAACTATTAAATTAGATGCACACTTCTGCCTCTGCTAGAGTTGCAGACGTGCCTTCCCCTTATTTTTTCCGTCCTGCTAGTTGGACGGGTACGCTTTGGCTCCCCGTTTATAGCGCGATTGAATATTCAGTGCGGGTGACCAAAACTGCCATAGCGTGCGCGCCGTTCGTCGCCACCGTGGGCTAAAACGGCATAAACGGTGGCACCCGTCTGAACCTCCATTTTTGCGACGCTCCCACCATTAAATACTCTCAGTAAGAGCGCCAGGCCGATCAGTTTCGTATAAGTCTCTAACTGACGTGATTTGATAGTTAAGTGTTCTAAGAGTTATTGCTTTTGAGATCGATTTGGTCGAATTCGCAAGGAATAATCATCTAGATACTTTCTCTCTCGCCCCGTACCATCTTGAAGATTGGACGATATCCTTAGCATAGCGACTTTTGGTAGCTGCAGGATTCAGATAGGATTTGAACCAAGGCAAGCAGAAACAAAAATTAGATCGAGGTTATTTAGACATCACTAAGTTTTGCGCGTCGAGCCATTGCCTCGTATAATTGATTTGATGAGCGAGATATCTTCTTTTTCAATTCCTTTCACAACATATAACGTCCCGAAATACACTAGACTAGCTGACACTATTATCAAAATTAAGTTCAAATTTTGGAGATACACGATGAGTAGCGCCATTACGGCACTGGCGCCAACAATTTTGAGTACGATAGCCGCCGATTCAGTTTTTATATGCACATAAAGGTCTCTTTCTGCCAAAAATATAGCGACAATCATAACGATGAATTCTGTTACTAGCGTGGCGATGCTCGCTCCTACGTAGCTGAATTTCGGGATCAATGCGAGGTTGATAGCAACGTTGACAATCACCATGAGCCCTGTGATTTTTGTGACAACTACCTGTTTATTTGTTGATTCGAACAAGCGGAAGAAAGGAGCGCTTGCAAAAATAAAGACCAGTGACCATACCAGTAACTGCAAAACCACCACCGAAGGCGCGAAACCTTCGCCAAAGACGAGCGCAATTATCCTTCCCGCCAAAAGCGTCGTGCCTACTGCTATGGGGATGCCTAAAATTAGCATGAACCGGAGATATTTTTTCCACGTCGCCTGCAAAGAATCCCGCGAAGAGACGTGAAATCGTGACATGGCCGGAAAAACCGCAGCATTGAAAACTGCTGGTATAAACAGTAAACTGAAGACTAATCTATATCCAGCGCTGTACCAGCCAACAGCTTCGTTACCATGAATTAGCGCCAGCATCAGTGAGTCTATCCAGAAATATATTGTGACAAAGACACCGCTCAATCCAAAAGGCAACGCCTGTCTGATTGTGGGCCCCCAAAAATCAAAATCGACTTCCACTTTGAATAAATGGAATTTCCGCGTGCATATGAAGAAACTGTAGCCCAGCTCGAGTGCATTAGAGAGGAGATAGATGGCAGCAAATGCAACAACGCCGGCGCCTCTTGCTATCAAAATCACAGCCCCCGTTAGCAGTGCTAAGCTGCTCAAGATTGCGCCTACAGACTGATATTCCATTTTCTCAAATGACTGAAATATGGCATAAAATGAGGCTGTGAAAGCAACAGAGATTGCGGAGAGAGTGAGCAAATAAACAACCGCAACCGTTTCGCCTGAGTAGCCTAAACCGTGGGCTGTCACAGCGATGAGACCAAACGTGATCACTGCCATGATCAACTTGATAAAAGTGATGTTGCTGAGGTACACGTTTGCGTGTGACTTGTCTCGCGCGACCTCTCGTATCGCTAAATTATTGAGGCCCAAGTCCAAGAGGAGCCCAAAGATTCCCGTAAATGCCAAGCCAAAGGTGAGCAGCCCAAACAATCCGGGGCCCAGATATCGGGCGCTGAATATGAGGTAGAAAAACCCCAACCCCATACTTGCGATCTGGGAGGCAAAAAAGACTAGGATGTTTTTCCCAACGGTTGTGGCGGCGTCCATTTAAACTTTTACCGGAAACTAGTGTATATTCTATGAGTCGCTAGAAGCATTGAACTCTAGCAAACACTAGTGGTCGATCTGCAAAAAACGTATTGATTTTCTTCTTAATTGATGATTTAAGCGAATATCGATCACATCTTAGTGAGATGTTTCGGATTTCAAAATGGCGTCAGCAACCTATCCATCGTCGCTTACGCGCATATTTTGCTGACTAGTACTCTCCCTGTATTTCGTGAGCCAGTTGAAATTAGGAGCGAGAAAGCAGCTCTCCATGTGGGTGGCAATAGTCGGAATAGGAACCCACAAGTTCCATCGTTTGCCAAATAAGATTTGCTTCCAGCCGAATCGCCAAGCAAGCCAAATGATTCGCAAGAATCGTGCGTTTGTTCTGTAGGATGCAGATATTACCAGAGGGTTGAACAACCTGTGCTTTGTTAAGCTCATCCACAAACTTACGTCATCATTTCCATTCGCGTAACTTCGAAAGACATCGTGCGTTTTTTCGAGTGTCGTTTTCGTCGTGAGGAAGGTCAAACACGTGGAAGCGGCGGTTCTCCAGTGTTTTTCGTCGCAGAATTTAATGAAATTTTTTTCGTTGTGTAACTCGAGCGCGTAGTAATCCAAATGGTCATACGGAGAGACGAAGTCAACCTGTTCGTCTGCTCGCAAGAACGTCACCATGCGTTCGAACTGATCCGGCAGATACAGGTAATCATCCTCGGCAAAATAGATAAGTTCTGAGACGGTTTGATCCAAGAGGAGGGTAATCTGCATATCAAAGGTCGCATGGTTTCCAACCCCGTTAAGCCTGATCAGCTCGACGTCGTGCTCGTCAAAGTACCGTGTAAACAAGTCCTCGTAGCTGGGGGGGCAGTTATCGAGCAGGACGAAGAGTTTCACTTTCAGTGCGCCGAGGGAGTCCTTAAAGCTCTTCAGGCAGAGCTCTGCTAACTTGTACTTGTCGTCGGGGAAGACAGGCGGAACCTTGGAGACCTTCGGATATATTCTGTATGCGACGGCTATGTCGTACTGCGGTGGCACGATTATTTCACCCTAAACCACTGAATTGTTCTTTCCAGCCCTTTTTCTAAGTCCACCGTCGGTTTCCACTTCAGAAACTCTTTGGCCTTGCTGATGTCTGGCTTTCTCCGCAGAGGGTCGTCTTTGGGGAGATCTTCAAACTTGATCTCTGAGCTGGAGTTCGTTAACTTCTTGATGATTTCCGCAAGCGCCACGATGGTTATCTCTTCATCGTTTCCGATGTTCAGGGTTTTTCCGTCCAGACCCTCTAAGAAAGCCAACCTAAGCAGCCCTTCTATTTGATCGGTGACATAGCAAAAGCTTCTTGTCTGCGATCCATGACCGAACACGGTGATTGGCGCGTTTGTCAGCGCTTGCTCGATAAAGCGAGGCACCACTCGCCCATACACGTCATCTGCCCGCATCCGCGGGCCGTACGTGTTAAAAAGTCGCGCCACCCTCGCGTCCATCCCGTGCTCCATCCTGTACGCCGCGACAAAGGATTCACCACACCTCTTCGCCTCGTCATAGCAACTTCTCGCCCCGATGGGGTTCACGTTTCCGGTGTACTCTTCTGACGTTGGTATCTCCGTGGCATTTCCGTATATCTCGGACGTCGATGTGTACAGAAATCGCGCTTTATGCCTCTTCGCTATGCCAAGCGCTACCCAAATTCCGAGCGTGTTTGCCTTGAGAATCTGGATGGGAAACTGCTGAAACTCAAACGGGGAAGCTCTGCTCGCGAGATGCAGCACCATGTCTAGAGCTTCGTCGAAAAAGATCGGACGCGTTATGTCGTGCCTGATGAATGCGAAGTTGTCCTTGCCCCGTAGCCCTGACACGTTAGATTCGAGGCCACTCGCAAGGTTGTCCAAACAAATCACGTTTGCGTTGAGTTCAACGAGTATATCGCACAACCACGAGCCTAGAAATCCT
>Ga0187868_1001891_pt1 | contig 14244 bp, 10 predicted proteins | sample June2016WEW_13_4_FD_133014 | JGI IMG/M metagenome (GOLD analysis project Ga0187868, IMG submission 133014) | Peatland microbial communities from SPRUCE experiment site at the Marcell Experimental Forest, Minnesota, USA - June2016WEW_13_40 | ecosystem: Environmental > Terrestrial > Soil >... | reverse complement strand
GCTTGCGGGTGCGGAACGCGTGGGGGAATAAATTTTAGGTGGAGAAAGAGGGGGGGGGGGGCAAAAGAGGGGGGGATGGGGGGCTGGGGGCGGGGGGCGGGGGAAAAGCTCTTCCATTGACGATTGCCGATGGTCGATTGCCGATTGACCCCATCGACCATCAGCAATCGAAGATCGACAATTGCGAAAAAGCCGAAATTCGAAACTCGAAATTCGAAACTCGCGAGGCAGCTACCGAATTTCGAGTTTCAAGTTTCGAGTTTCGACCCTCAATCGAAAATCGGCAATCGACCATCGGCAATTGTCCGCGCGCGGACTACGAGCGCCTAGCCTTGGAAATCGAGCAGATCACCGGCCTGCCTTTGGCGCTGGAAGCTGTCTACCGCTTCGCCGTTTTCCTTCCCTCCCAGCAATCGGCGGAGATCCCCGTGCCCAACCGCTTTTTCTGCGTGTCGGACGAAGGCGAGATCAAGGTGCGGGGTCTCGAATGCCGCCGGCACGACACGCCGCCTTTCGTCACCCGGATGCAGCGCGAGGTGCTGGCGATTTTGGCCGAGGCGCGTGATTTCTCGACCTACTGTGACAAACTCCGCGAAGCGCGGAAAGTTTACGAGCGCTACCAGGAGCGGCTCCGCGACGGCAGCGTGGCGGTGGAAGAACTGGTGATTCGCAAGCGCCTTACCAAAGCTCCCGCGAGCTATCAGAAAAACAGCTCCACCGCCATCGCTGCCCGGCAATTGGACCGCGCCGGCGTGAAATTGCGGCCGGGCGAGAATATCGAGTTCATCATCACCGACGCGGACTCTTCGCTGGTCGATGATCGCGTGCGCGCCTGGACCTTGTGGGAAGGCTGGAGGGGCTACGACGTGAAAGCCTACGCGAAAGCCCTGGAGAAAGCGTTCGAGCCCGCCGCGCACTTCGGAAGAACGGTAGGCAGTAAGCAGTGGGCAGTAAGCAGTGGGCAGTAGGCAGTGGGCAGTAGGCAGTGGGGCCGCGTTAGCGAATCGCAAACTACAGATTTCAAATTTCAGATTTGAAATTCCAAACGCGCGGTTGGGATCTGAATTTCAGATCTCAAATTCCAGACGCGCGCTTCGGGATCTGAAATTTCAAATCTCAGATTTCAGAGGGGAAGAGGAACGCGGTGAGAATGAGTCCGCGGCTTTTCACGCCAGCCCGTTGCGCGGGCTGGCGCGAAACCGCAGGATTGGAGTGAGCCCAAAATACCCCCGCCCTTGGACAACCGAGACCGTGATCCGCAAATTCTCCGTAGCCTTAGATCAAGTCGGGGAACTTCCCGTCCCGAGCCATTATCGCGTGAGCAGCCCTAGTTCCTGGCAGCGGACGCTTCGGTCTTGGGCGCAGTAGGCGCATAGAATCGCAAGTACGGAATCACCGGAGTAACCCGGAAGGGCAACTTCTCAGTGGCATCAACAATCGCATCCGCCTTGCGGGTGGTGAAGGAAACGCCACCATCCCAAGCATTGACCTGCACGCGCGAGCCCAGGGGCAGAGCGGCGATCTGGTCGATCTTCCTGGGGCTTAACGTGGGAGCAGTAGTCATCAATGCCGCCATGCGGAGCTCTTTACCATTGCCCTCGGTCAACCCATTGCCCAAGTGGGCCCCGAAGAGGTGGGGAACGTGCGGAGCGGCTTCAGCGGCCGCCCGTAAAAACAGACCCGCTTGGCCCAGCTTGTCTTTGTAGGGCGAATTCTTGAGGAACTCGATCCCCTTGGCGTCGGCCTCCGCTTCATCTTTGCTATCCCGGGCCACGTCCAAGCTGGCAAGCAATTCTTCATCGGACATCTGCAACCGGTCGTTGAAAGCGTACTTGGTATCCAGTTTTTGTCCGAGAGCAATGTGGGCGAGATCATGAGCAAGCATCATGGCCAGGCTCGTCTCATCGGGCAGGACATCGATCAGGCCCCGGCTGAGGACGATCGTATAGGCCAGACTGAACGATTCCAAAGTCGAAGTCGACATGACGCGACAGTGGACCGGAGGCATGCTATCGAGATGGTTGGTCACAATCAAGTTGTTGACCACCGTTTCGAGCACCTTATCAATGGGCCCCGGGGGCGCAATGAGCCGCGCCTTCTCCAGCCGGTCGAGCATGTTGTGCTCGGCATCTATGGTCAACTGCCGCTCGCTCGCGACGGGGGACAGGTCCGACGTGACTTCACTGTTGTCACGGACAGGCGCGGGGGCGTCCACCAGGATATTGGTCCACTCCTGCTGCTGATGACGGGCGGTGAGGTCGTAGCCCCATAGGCGCGTCTCCGACTTGTAACGGAGCCGCTTGCTGTGGTCGGATTCCTGGCTGTAAATGTAGACCGGCAGCCACACTCCCGGGTGAAGGTTCTCGCGCCAGCAATCAAAGTGAACGTAAGAAATCCCACGAGGAGGGTTGATGCGCGTGCCGTTCAAGCGAACGATCGCGTAGCCCTGATCCTCAACCCAGATGCGTCCTTCAAAGGCGCCGATGGCCTTACTGTCCCGGGGATGGATATCGATGGCCAGGCAACGGATGTCACCCAGGTATTCCCAGCGAACGGGGTCGAAAGAGTAGTGTTCCCGGTCGAAGTTATTCTCATCCACCACCAGGGGTTCCACCGCGAACTCACCCAGGCGGAGGTGCGCTCCTAGCATCTCGGGGCGGCGGAGCAACCGCTCGGTGCGGGAATCCGTAATGAAGGATGCTTCAATCGCTTTATTGTCGATCTTCTTGCTGAACTTCAACCGGCCCAAGAAGTAAGCATCTTCTGTGGCCACGTCACCCAGTTCACGGTCCGGGTGGTAATACTGGAGGTAGGTCTCGACACGCGGAGAGAATTCCGCCAGCGTTGTACGGGTTTGCCACTCATTGGCGATGATGCGAAAGACGATGTTGGTGAGTTCCGCGGGTTCCGGCTGGGCAATAGCCTTTGCGGGCTTTGATCGATCGCTTCCTGCCAGTGGCAAAAGCATCGGGGTGGCAAGTATAAGTATTGGAAGTAACCAAGTGATGCGTCTGTTGCGAAGAGTAGTCATATCTTTTCCTCCGGCAAAGTGTAAGGGTCGGCCAGGCGGCCGCCTAAGTAGATTGGTCGGCCAGCCGGAACTCGATGCGCAGGGTTGCCGGAAAATCCGCCGGCTTGCCGTCGCGGAGGGCTGGCTTGAATCGAATCTGTGCGGCAGCTTGTACCGCCGCCTGGTCGAGCCCGTGACCCAGGGATTTGACCACACCGATGACTTTGATCGCGCCGCTGGCCTCGAAGACCACGGAAAGCGCGACTTCACCTTGAATTCCTAAATGACGCGCCTCCTCCGTATAGACCGGGGTAGGCTTGGAAAATATCTCTACGGGCAAAAACTCCACGGGCTGTTGCGCATGTGAATTCTTCGTTGGGACTTGCGTGACTTGGGCTACCGTCTCGAAACTGCCCATCGCAACTCTGCCGCCGTTTCCGTTACCTCCGCGGCCACCCGCGATCCCGCTGCCAAAACCGGCGCTGGCGATCACTCCCCGAATACCATGAGCTCCGCCCATCCCGTTCCCGACACCGGGACCATCAGGAAGTCCAAAGGACCCCAACCTCGCGACGTTGCCGGGACTGTCACCTTGCGCCCGGCCAGGCAGTCCTTGTGGACTCCCAAACCCACCCGTCTGCACCTGGTCCGCCGGTCGCTTCGTCGTGACCGGTTCCGCAGCACCACCAAAGAGCCCGGTATTAACTGCAACTTGCACCTTTTCCACCTTCGGCGCCGGCCGGGATTCGAGAACAGGTGGAGCCGGCACAGGGGGTTCCAGAACATGTATGGGCGGAGTAGAAATCTTGGGTGGTTGAATCTTGGGAACCACAAGGGCCGTCAAGACGGGGGTAGGGATTACAGGGGTTACTCGGGGTTTCACTTTCGGGACAACCACCCGAGCCATCTCGGGCGGACGCTTCACGACCGGCTCCGCCGGCAACCTCAAAGGAGGGAGCCAAACCAAAACGTATTGCTTCGCGGGGGTTGGCAACTCTTCCGGGAAGAGAACCCCAAGAAAAACTGCCGCGCCAATCAACAATGCTTGGGCAAACAGGCCGCAGATAAACGTGACGCCCCGCCGACTGCGATTCTCCTTAGAAGGATCCAGAACGCTAAACATTTCCGAAGACATTTCCGAAGTCATAAATCCTCCCTCAAAACGAACCGTCTTCCACGAGGTATTGCGGAGACGAATCAAATACTGAACAGGTTAAGAACCGAGGCGTCCGTCTTCACATTCCCCAAGCTGTTGGTTACATTCCGGACCCAGGGCTGCACCGACGAAGGCCAAGTTACTACTGTTCAAAACACATGTCTACAGTACGAGTGTACTATCGCGCGGAGTATGATTTCTTTGTGATATACAAGATATTGTGGTATGATTATATTTCTGTACTACATATGGTAGGAACTCAGAGAGGGTAATGGGCAGATAGTCGCAACGTCAGAGCCGCTCACTTCCTCTGCTGAAAAGTGCTGATCGAAAACTTGCCCGCTAGAAATTTGCCCTCATCGCTATCCAGCGAATCCAAATTGATGCCAAACGTGCTTTGGCTTACCACCGCAGTGCAAGGACTTAACGGGTTCCAGTGGACAAGGTGAATTCCTTCATGGAAACCCCAAGCCGCACAACTGGGACGGATTGTCGCCTTCGACGATCCGACGCGATCTCCGCATGACACTCGAGACGAGTTTTTCCGCAGCCGATCAGGAAGGATTGAGGGGGAGGTCTCTCAGTGCGGACACAATTTTCTGCGCCGCTTTGCCATCGCCGAAGGGATTGCGGCGGCGGGCGAATCGGGCATAGGCCTTGGTGTTGTCGAGGAGTTCGATGACCGTGCGGTAAATCATCTCGGCGGAGGTACCCACCAGCTTGCACACTCCGGCTTTCACCCCCTCGGGGCGTTCCGTATTCTCGCGCATCACGAGGGCGGGCCGTCCCAGTGAGGGCATTTCTTCCTGAATACCTCCGGAGTCGCTGAGGGCGAGATAGGCGGAGTTGAGGAGCCAAACGAACTGGGGATAATCCAGGGGATCGGTCAAATGGATTCGCTCGATGCCTCCCAGCAGAGGCCGCACAATCGCCTGCACATTGGGGTTGGGATGAACGGGAAGGACGATCTCAATGTCTTCGCGCTCCGCGACCAGGCGCCGTATTCCCTGGCAGATACTCGTGAGCCCCGGACCGAAGTTTTCGCGCCGATGTGCCGTGACCACGATCAGCTTGCGGACGCCAACCTTGAGGCCCCGAAGCTGAGGAATAGCCGGAGGGCGGCGCACCACCCGGTCGCGTGTTTCGAGAAGGGCATCAATCACGGTGTTGCCCGTCACGATAATTTGCTTGCGGGGAATCCCCTCCTTCAATAGGTTGTCGCGCGACCAGTTGGTGGGCGCAAAGTGCAGGGTGGCGAGATGCGAAGCCAGGCGACGGTTAATCTCCTCGGGGAAAGGCGAGTATCTGTCCTGCGTGCGCAGACCGGCTTCCACGTGGCCCACGGGCACACGGTGATAGAAAGCGGCCAAGCTTGCCACCATGACCGTCGTGGTGTCCCCCTGCACCAGGACGATGTCAGGCCGATGGGATGCGAGCACATCGTGAAAGCGCTCCAGAATCAGGGCGGACAAGCCACACAATTCCTGATTGGGCCGCATCACGTCCAGATCGTAGTGAACGGGGATGCGAAACCAGCGCAGGATCGGTTCGAGCAGGTGTCGGTGCTGCGCAGTAATGCAGACGCGAGTCTGGAACTCGTTTCGATGCCGCCCCAATTCGCGAATCACGGGGGCGAGCTTGATGGCTTCCGGGCGCGTGCCCAAAACAGCGAGGACGTGAAGGCGTTTAACAGACATCTTTGGGTGTTTTCGATTGGCGATTGAAAGGACAACCACTCCGTTTTGTTCACTCCTTAAACTTAAGGAGGGGAAACACGATGCGTGCGGTCGGTCCCAATGCAGAATTCAAAATTCAAGATTCAAAATTCAAGAGCCAAAAGACAAGATCCAAAAAAACCAAAAGGCAAAATCAAAGAGTCAGAACAAAAAGATCAACGAGATAAGATCCGAGGCCCAAAAATCGAAAAATACAACCCCAAAATCGAGAATCAAAAACCGAAAATCGAAAATCACAATCTAAAAATCGAAAATGGTTCAGGCTGTTCCCACCTGGTAGCGTTCCGTCTTCACCCACTTGATCGCCCGGCGGATGATGAAGTCGTCGTAAAAGGCTGCGGCCACAACGGGAATCCAGAGTTGGCAGTAAGTGAAATACATCACGACGGTAAGCAGAATATTAACGGGGGAATCTTCCCCGCGCTCACAAGAAAGTGCAATCACGAGCTGAAGAACGAATGTGGCATAGGCGAGGATCCAGACCAAACTGTAAGGGCCGGGCACGTTGATGTTCACCAGTCCGGCGAGGCAGAGAATAAGGAGGCCGTCGGAAATGACCACCGCCAGGAAGAAGAAATAATACAACAAATGCGAGGAGAGGATTTCAAAGGCGATGCGGCGGTTCTTAGCGCGGAGCAGTCCTGAGGCGTGTTTTCTCAAGACATAATTGAAGCCACGAACCCAGCGCCGGCGCTGCTTGAACCAGACCCTCAGCGATTCCGGTTCCTGCTCCCAACTCACCGAGGTAGGCACGAGTTGAACGTGGTAGCCGGCCTGATAAAGGCGCACCGTCAGCTCCGAATCTTCGGTCAGAGCCTGTTCGTCCCAGCCTCCCAATTTTTCCACGATCGATTTTCGGATGATGTAATTGGTGCCCGGCAGCATGGTGAGACGCATCAGCATCCAGCGGCCAGCCTGCACCATCCACTGGAAACCGATGCCTTCAATATTAACAAATCGCGTGATGAGGGCGCGGCGCCGGTTCCAGGCACGGTACATCCCCACCGCCGCCGCCAGACTGGGATTGCGTACAAGCTGCTCGGCCAGGGGGCGAAGGGCGCCGGGTTCGGGAAGATTATCAGCATCATAAATGGCGATCAAAGGATGGCGCGCTTGCGACAACGCGAAGTTAAGAGCGCCGGACTTGCCGCGCGCGCTGACCGGAGCGGGCACGTCCAGCAAACGGACGCGCGGATCAGCGGCGAAGCCGCGAATCACCTCCGCCGTGTTGTCGGTACTGCCATCGTTGATCAGTAGGAACTCGACTTTGGTCGATGGGTAATCGAGCTTCTGAAGGGCATTGATCGTGTGTGCGATAACGCGCCCTTCGTTGTGGCAGGGAACCAGCACCGAGACACAGGGCAGCTCAGCTTCGGGGACCTGCGGCAGATTCTTCGCCGCGTGACGAGTGCGTCGATAGTAGATATGCCCGAGGAAAAAGAGGAGTGACTGGTAACCCAGCATGAACCAGATGAGGGCGACAGTTGAGACAAATAGTCCGTCGATGATCCAATGCAAATTAGACATGCACACCTATCCGTTACGTTTTATAAGCCGGGTGAGTCGAAGTTGCAAGTAAATAACAACCATCAGCACCGTGGCAAGAACTCCAAAAGCTCCAATTGCCCATGAAGAGGCCCAGCCCACGACATCGACGGCCACGCCGGCCTTGGTATTAGTAGCCACTCGAACGTAGTGGTCGCCAGCCGGAAAGACGACAGCCCAATCGCGGCCGTTGCGCTCGGTGGGCAAGGTGGAAGCGCTGCCATCTACAAGAACCTCATTGGGTTGCTGGTCAAATACGAAAACCGCGCGCCCCGCCGACCGGTATCGGAAGGTCAGGCCGGTGGTATCCGCGTGCGCCTCCGCCAAGTCTGCCGTTGTGCTCAGAATGCGTGCCTGAAACGCTTCGGTGTCGAGGAAATGCCACCAACTCCGCTCGGTAGAAATGGAATGCTCCCCCGTCGGCATTACCACGCCATCCTGCGACACCGCCGGCCACTCGTGGCCATCCACATAGTAGAAGGGGTCGTCCGCAGGAGTCAGCACTAGGGATATGGAGGAGTTGACATCCATACTGGTGCGACCGCCGCTGACAGATTTGGGGCGGCTCAATACCATCTGAATGAGGTCCCAATCCTGCGGGGACACGGTATATTCGGAATATACGGCAACTCGCCCGGAAGCGGAGGCTGCGCTCAAAAGCGTCAGGGCCAATTCCGTGCCCGTGGCCTTTTTGGACGGCAGGTTTGTACCTGTAATGTCCCGATCGTCAACCACGTTGACGTCAAACATCAGGCGGCTCCGGTCGGGAACCAACTTGAGATATGTCGCCGCGAAGCGCCGGTAGCGTTCCGCGGACGTCATCCAGAAGCGCGAGTTGTCCTCAACTTCCAGGGTGAAGGGGAACTCCCGCATCAGGGCCGTAATCCGGCGCGAGTCCACGCCCAGGGCCAACCGCACATACTCGTCGTGGTCGTGCAAACTGTCGAGCATCGTAACAATGACTTCCATTCCGCGCTGCTTGCATAAGGGCTCCAGCTCCGTCAGAACGCGCCGATGCCAGTCCAGCACGATATCTTCGCGGTAACGCTGAAACTTGGCCATTCCGGCCGGGTCCGTATGGTAGTAGTGCGGCGAGTTGGGATGGAACAACTGGATGGGGTCAAAGCCTGCCTTTTTCTTAAAGTCCGCGCGCACGATGTCGTTCATGGGGACGAACATTTCCGGGCGCAGATAGTCCTTGAAGGCGGCGTCGAAGTTCAATTCCGCAATGTCGACGCCATCCCAGTCGCTGGAATTCAGGAGAACCTTCGCCCAATCCATCGCTGCCTGGAAACAATCGGGATCCTGGAGATTCATCGGAAAGCGCCAGCCGACATTGCCGTCGGTGCCCGCCGCCGTTTTCTCCCGCCATTCCGGATGGTCATCCCACATTTTTGGAGTCACCATGGGGAATAAGAAATAGGCGTAAACGGCAATTCCATTGCGGTGGCAAGCACGAACGAACTCGTCGTAGGGGAAGGAAGACTGGCGCGTGAATACCGTAGCCTTGATATGAATCGTACTGATTCCCGCGCGATGCCAGATGGTCGCCAGCCGGTTGAAGTCCGCCCCCGGACGATAGTCAGGATCGAAGTACACCTCGATGTGCCGGTTGCGCAGCGAAGTCGTGGCCCCGAAAGTAGTGCTGAGGTACTCGGGGAAGTAGGGGTAGTGGCTGGTCCCCTCGTTTGTGTAACTATCGAGATTCACAGCCAGATAAACGTAATGGCCTGCCCCAAAGGAGCCGGCCAGAGCCACAGGTTGTCCCCCCTCACTGTCGTTCGCCAATTCGCGGACGCCCTCGGGCGCAGCAAATCGAGTAATCCGTTCCTGAGGACGCCAAGTCAGTGGCACGTCCGTATGGTCGGGGTCGATGACCGACGACACGATCATCTGAAGATTACTGAATCCAAATCCGATCTTGGTCAGCCAAGGTTGCATGCCGTCGGCAACCACATCCCCGCCCGACCCGAGATACCTCACCACCAGGCGTTGCTGCGCGTCGGTGAGGCGCAAACCGGCAGCGTGGGGAACAACAAAAAGCGTGTCGTCGGAGCTGGGGGCCGCGCGGAACTTGGCAACGGGTACCGTCCTCACTTGGTATCCGAGAGCTTCCAGTACCGTCTTGTAACTCTGCTGATTGTGGCTGGCAGGGGCATGCGGATTATCCAGCCAAAGAATCCAGGCACTGGGAAATCCGGCGAATTTGTCCCGAATGATCGTGGAGGGCGGGGGAGTAACTGGATGCAGGCTATCCCACCATTGACTAATCCGTTTGTACCAGGAATTTGCCTGCTCGGGCGCCGCGGGTGGCCGCTTCATGACCTCGGCGGCAGCCCAACCACCTGGGGGAACCTCCGCCGCGAGTTCGACGGGGCCATTTAATCGCGTCGCCGACAAATCGGTTTTCACTACTTGTCCAGTGGCATTGAAGAGTTGCAGGCGCCAATACTCGTCTTTGGGGGACAATTGGATGGGACCAGAGGTGGTGCGGACGGCATACTGACCCTGGAAGTCGACCCGTCCATCGAATTCCCGCAGGGAGGTGAAGTGGTAACCCAAATCGCTTATGCCCTGGACAACCTGCTCCAGCAGTCTCTGCTTCAGAAAAGGGTGGAAGTAAAAGGAGGCGATCCCGTCACGCACAACGCGCATGCTGCGCGCATACTGAACCAGCTTTAACGGATCAGGATCATCCTCGGGCAGATAACCCAGAGTTTCCGGTACAATGTGGCGGCCGTACTGATCGACCACCGGGTAAGGCACCATCTGGGCAGTGGTGTCATCCTGCGCCACCATGGGACGGTCGTAGAACAAGGAGAAAGTCTGCCCGAGCGTGCGGTAGTCGATTTCCGATGCCCCGTAATGAGGAACCTCAAACGCCACCGGATAGATGTCGTTGGCAAAACACTCGGCAAACCCCATCCGCAATCGTCGTATTACGAAGTCCGCCGAGTCGCCGCCCACCTGCCGGTTGCCCAACTCATCCCAGAACTCATACTCATCTCCGCTCAGTCCGTGGACCTGATGAGTGATTCCGTGCATGATGGGCGTACCACCCAGAGCAATCATGGTGTGGATTGCCTTTACGGTCGCCTTCCGATCACCTAGGCGGATTTCCAGGGAATGCGTGGGATCGCGAAATATGGGGATAAGGGCGATTCCAAAGGGAATGTGGCGGTCAGAGAGCCAGCCAGCAATTCTCGTTAAGTCATCAGGGTCGTCATCGATGCTGACGTCCTCGATACGAACCATGGCGCGCATTTCTGAGGGGTGGTTGATTCCCAGAATGTCATGAAGTAGATCGCATAGAACCAGGTAGCGGGTTCCCTCACCCATATACGAAAGCGGCTTGTCCGCGAAGTACCAGAAGTCTCCACTCTTCACGACATAAGGACTGGAAACCCTCCTCTGATTGATCGCGGTGGCGACGACTTCCGCCGTGTCTGGGTCCTGGATCGAGACGATATTCAGGTCGGTCTCCGGTTTGGGCAGCAGGGTCTGTTTATAGAGAACCGACCGATAATCGAGATCGCGGGCGTACGCAACAAAGCTGAAGCCGTAGTGGCGGCGCGCGTCGGGGGTAGCAAGGAGCTGATCGATGTGCCCGCCAAGCCAGGCAAAAGGCCGGTCCGTGGCCCGAATGTCCGCGAGCAAGGACGGCGGGACTGTCGTCGTCAGTCCGGACGCCACCAGGAATCCTGCGCGATAGTCCGACAGTTGTCCTCGCTTATATTCGCTAAGGGGAATCAGCTCGGCGTGTAAATTGAAGTGGGTAAGTAAGTTCGCCAGGAAAAGAGCATGAATATACGATTCAACACGGGGGTCCGGCGGGCTGTCGTAAATCACAGCCGCCGGCGAGGAGTCCGCGGCGTCATCGGGCGTCGCTGCGCATAGCAATCCCACCATCGGAGAAATCGCAAGCATGGTGAGAAAAACCAGAACTGCGACCGAGGACCTGCGGAGACGGAAGTACTTCAAAAACGCAAGAAGGCGGACAAGCATATGATCCATAACTATATTATCATGCAGAGGCAGGAAGCGGTGCACGACCTGCAACGCGGGTAGGAATGATTTGAAAAACCCGTGGCATTTCGTGGCAGAATTTCTGCTGAAGTTGGTGTTTCGCCCGGCAGTTTTTCCACTCGGTGGCGCCACTGTTTTCGGGTGATTTGGAAGGACGGAATGATTTCCGGAGTTTATCCAAGACGAGGATCGCAACGACTATGGCGAGTGCTCGCCGCCATCCTGGTCACGGCTGCGAGCATCGGCCGCGATCCTAAACCCCGTCCTGTCCCCATCAAGACATTGGTGGAGCCGCCCGCGGGGAATTACTACCTTGGAGTTTTCCCCGGCAGCAAGAACGGAATGGGCGGGGACATTACTCTCAACGACGTAAAAACATACCAACACGCCGTGGGCAAGTCGCTGGCGTGGGTCTACTTTTGGAACAACTGGTATGAAAATCCGCATTTCCCCTACCAAACCGCCTCCTGGATTCGCGCCAACGGGAGCGTTCCCTACATTCGCATGATGCTTCTGAGTAGCCCAACCATCCCCAGGCCCGATCCGGTCTATTCCCTCAAGAACATCATCGACGGCAAGTTTGACTCGCTCCTTCGAGATTGGATGCAAGACGCCCGGAGATTCGGTTCGCCGGTGATTGCGGAGTACGGCGTGGAGGTCGATGGCTGGTGGTTCCCCTGGAACGGCTTGTACAACAAAGAGGGCGGTTCCCACGCTGACTCCGTGGGCCGATTCCGGGAGGCCTACCGGCACATCATCCGCATCGCGCGCGAAGAAGGCGCCTACAACATCCGCTGGGTCTTTCATGTGGACCCTTGGGATGAGCCGGACGAGGACTGGAATAAATTCGAGAACTATTACCCCGGCGATGAATGGATCGACTGGGTGGGCGCCAGCGTGTACGGCCGCCAGTTGCCGAGCGATCCCGAGGGTGTTTCGTTTCGATACCAGATGGATTGGGTGTACGGACGCATGCAGCGGCTGACCAATAAGCCGTTCATCGTTTGTGAATTCGGGACGATTGATGATGCGGACCAAGTGTCGTGGACAACGGCCGCCCTCTCCGATATCTTGGGCGGCCGCTGGCCGAAAGTGATTGGGTTTTCCTGGTGGAACACCACTTTCAAAAATGACCCCGTGACGGGCGGCCTTTCCAACATGCAAGTTCAGCATAACCCGGAACTCCAGGCTATCTTCCGCAAGTACGTGGGCCGGAATCATGCGGTCATCAGCCATCCCTCCAGCCGCATCGTGGCGCTGGATGACCATTGAGCGCTTGCCCCCTGCTCGAAAGCTTCGCACCCTGTTAGACCGATTCGGCTCAAAAGTATTGTATACTATACACATGAAACGTACAAATCTTGTGCTAGATGTAGATCTACTCAACGAAGCAACGCGAGTTCTGGGGTTAAAGACTTATTCCGCCACCGTTAATCGCGCGCTGGCTGAGACGGTTCGTGTTCGTAAGATTCAAAGCCTTCCAACCTTCTTTGGTAGCCAACTGTGGGAAGGTAACCTAGCGGTGATGCGGGATGATCTCCGTGCGCCCCGGCCGCGACGCACGCCAAGCCGACGACGAGGGGCGCGGTGATACTGGTTGACACCTCGGTATGGATTGAACTCCTGAACGGCCGGCGTGGCCCTCGCATAACCGAAGAGGAGTTGCTTAATTTCGCCACCTGCGGGCCCGTGGTGCAGGAGGTATTCGAGGGGTTGCGCGACCATCCCTGGGCAGAACCTTTCCGTGAGGCTCTTCTTGCGCTCCCCATCCTGAGCAACCCTCTGCCGGTCGAGACGTTCCTGGCCGCAGCGGAGTTCTACCGCCAGGGCCGCCGCAGAGGATACACCATCCGATCGTCAACCGATTGCCTCATTGCCGCTATTGCCATCGACCACAAGATTCCCGTTTGGCACAAGGACCGGGATTTTGAAACTATCGCACAGTTCACGAACCTCCAAACTATACGCTACCCTTGAGGGTCCGGCAGTGGCGTCGAACACCCCATAAGAGCTTGAACAATCCTTTCCGGTCGCGGGCCTCAAACTCTTGATTGATGGTGTTGATTTTCGGTCTCAGACCTGCGCGGTGACGCTGGTTTCGGTGCGGGTGACGGGACGGTATGCCGCGGTCCGGCTCGAACGGCTAACCCGAATCTCTCACCATTTCGCGGGCCTTATCAACCGCTGGGCAGGGACAATTTGGCGCCGCCACCGTCGGGCATTTAGCACCCCAGTCTCCGCTTTTTGGGATTCGCTGTAAGTGGATTTAGTTTCAGTATGTTGTCAGGTTTGGGAGGCGAAAAATCAGTATTCAGGCCCTTTGCTATCAATAACTTCTCAGGTTTGCGGACATGTTACGTTGTTGGACATAAAGTCGTAATGCCATTGGTACAGTTTGTCGGCTCACCTCGTCGTTGACTATCAGTCCTGCCTCCGACACCCACTGGGCTCCCGGGCGAAGCCCGCTTCCAAGCACAGCCTAACCCAACTTCCACATTCAGCGGGATGAGATGCTGTATTTGCAATTGGTTGCGGTTTCATTCCGTCACTATGGAGAGAGGTCGTGCCAAGTTTTCACCGGCTTGATGACCTCCATCGGAATCCTCAAAGTCGAGTAGATGTCGCGGTGGACTGGTTCCGGTGTGGTACCTTTGCGAATCTTCAAGGCCCTGCCGTCGGCGGTGGGCAGCACCACGGTGACCACCTGGTGGGTACTGAGTTGCTGGCGCAGCGTCCACCACGAGGTGTGCATGCCCGCGTCCAGGAACCGC
>Ga0187868_1001889_pt1 | contig 14247 bp, 10 predicted proteins | sample June2016WEW_13_4_FD_133014 | JGI IMG/M metagenome (GOLD analysis project Ga0187868, IMG submission 133014) | Peatland microbial communities from SPRUCE experiment site at the Marcell Experimental Forest, Minnesota, USA - June2016WEW_13_40 | ecosystem: Environmental > Terrestrial > Soil >... | reverse complement strand
TCCCCCCTGGGAGACAAAGCCGCCCAGCCCCTGTTCCCGGAGGATACGGTCCACCTCGGCCTTCACCAGTTCCTGCAGCTGATCGGGGGGAATGGTCTTGCCCCCGGCCTGTTCTTGTTGCTTACCGACGGCCTTGGCCAGGGCTGCGACCAGATTTTCTTGCATGGTGTGCATTTCCCTGCCCTTCTCCACGTAGATATATTCCGGCTGATTCGGGTAGGTAAGCCAGTAGGGGTTCTTGCTGCGTATATAAGGCTTGCCGTCGATCATCACCGTCTCTTGCTGGGACTCGGGGGGGACAGTCTCAATATCCTCTCCTTCATTTCCTTTGGGGTATCCCGCCCAATCCCTCACCTTGCCCCAGGTGGCACTGCAACCCATAAAGACGGGGGCCACGAAGGCCAGGAACATAATCACCGTCAGCAAGGCGCTATATTTTCTATACATTTGCCATTCACTCCTGTTGGTTTTCTGTTTTCTGTTTTCTGTTTTCTGTAAAAAACATGCTTTCCCAAATTTTCATAGTCTTGCTTCAGGCTGTTAGAAAGGGACCGGATCATCTTCCTGATGACATCGAGGCCGCCTATAAATGGGTTTAGCTCGTCATCGGCCAGATAATTAATTTTGTTGGCAATGATTAACCGGGTTTCGAGTTCTGCCAGCGAACCCATGGCAAAGGACAGAAATTGTCTGAACTCCTTGGAGGAATCCCTTCCCTGCCCTTCGGCGATGTTGGAAGGAATCGAGATTGCAGGACGCCTCAATTGGGTGGTCAATCCGTATTGTTCTGAAATTGGAAACTTGTTGGTTATGCGATATATATTCTTGACAAATTCAATAGATAGCTTCCAAACATCCAGATCACGAAATGACCTGGATTTCTTATCCTTCGGTTTCTCCTTAATTTCCGCCAAGTTATTCAGATTTCCCACAGAAAACAGAAAACTGTCAATTAAAAAAGCCCACAGGGATATTACCCCGTGGGCTTTTGGAAGTCAACCGCTTTTGGTTTAGAAGTAGAAGATACCGACGAACTCCACCCGGTGTTCGTTCCCTAATCTGCTGAGATCGCCCCTTTGCCCGGGTGTCCCGGCGATATCTCCATTGGGGTAAGCATCCGTCAAATACTCGCTTTGGACGAAGGCGTACTCCAGGCCGAATTTAAGGGCCGCCACGGGCCGGTACCACAGGGTCAGCTCCGCCTGCTTCTGCTCCCTTATCTGTGCCGCTAAGTTGCCGGAGGTGGTGGAGGGGCCAGTGCTGGAGGAGGTGGGGGAGGTGTAAAGATAGTCGTTAAAATTCTTGATATCATACACCTTGGTAAAGGCGACGGAGGCGTTTACGAACCACTGGTTGTCGATATAGTACTGCCCTTCGACATATCCGCCATAACGCTTCGACAACTCCTCGTCAAAGGATAAGAGCTTGTCCAAGTTATTGTCAAACTTTAAGGTCGCGGCCTGATCGCCGTCCATACCAAAGGCATTCACCCCCTGGCCGACCCACGGCTCGAACAGGAGGTGGGCGGTCCCGGCCAGGTTGGCGTCGCAGGTTGAGATGACCGGGATGAACAGGGAGCCCTGCATCATCCAGGGAGAGACATACGTGTGGTTGACGAAGACCGACTCATTTATTACGGTCCCATTCAAGCTACTCGCCGAAACATCTCCACTCCGAATGACATTGCGCTGCCAGGCGGCGGTAACCGCGGCGGTGAAGGGCAGAGGTATGCCGTAATAGGCGGCCTTGCCCCACCAGTCGTGGGCGTACTTGATTTGCCCCTGGACCTGGGGCGTTTCCGCATCTCCGCCGTTGACGGTGCCCGTAGGCACAGATGGGAAGCCACTATAAGGGTTTGTGCCAAGGATGGAGTCGCCAGCCAAGGCTTCCCCAACCAGACCGGCCGCAGTCCAGTCGCCCGCGAACTTCTGGGTCAGGCGGATCTGGGGAATTCGCTCGTTGGGCGCGCCGGTGGTCCGGTAGGGCGAGTCTTCCGTCGACTCAGGAAAATAGTCACATAACAGGGTCCAGTACTGGCCGAAAATCAGCTCGGTATCACAGGGCCAGTTCATCCGGAACATGGCGTTCCGTAAACGCGGTGTATAGCCTTGGGTCGCGGCGGTGCTGGTGTCAGTGGTTTGCTCGAAGTCCATTTCGAGGAAGCCGGTGAGCTTGGCTCCCAGGACCTCGGGTCCCTTGATGGTGAAGTTGAATCGAGAACCCTGGGCCGTGAATCTCAGGTTGCCATGGTTAAAGTTAGGATCGTTGGTGCGGTTCACCGGATATTCAAGGGTCATGGCTTGCTGGCTGGAATCATAGTAGGTATCCAGCTTGATAAAGCCGCCCAGGGAAAATTCGGTGGCGGCAAAGGCGGCCGCGGGCGCCAGTAGGCACAAAACTACCGCGCAAATTAAGATTTTTTTCATCATTCCCCCCTTGTGATCTTGTGATATGGAAAGTAGGTTACCAGTTTCTCCTTTCCGTAAATGCATAACTATCTATTTTTCCTTACCTTTATCGCACCCCCTTTCGACCTGCCGGTTTTATTCAGCGCCATATTAGAATGGCCTAAAACTTTTGTCAATAAAAATTTGCAAAAAAAATGCGCCCCATCCTAAACCAGCGCGGCCCTGCGCCAGCGCTTTTAAAGACGGTTTTCAGTTTTCGGTTTTCGGTAATTAACTACCCAGAGTCAGCCGCGGCTTTTTGTTGGAAAATAATAGTTTCCGCCCCAAAATGTCAACCCACCTGGGCCGATAAAGGGGCCGTAGGGTGCGCCCTGCGCACCAGCTTTTATGCCTTGAAAATAGTTGTGGCTTAAGTGTCCCGGCTGCCCTTGCCGCGCGCCCTAGAAGCTGTTATCTGTCTTTGAAGTCAAAAGCAAAATCGAAGTCAAAGGCCCTTAGTAGAGACAGAAAACGGAAAAAAGTCTTCTAGTGGAAAATCGAAAACCAAAAACTGGCAACCGTATTATAGGGATCCCAGATAAAGGCCAAAATCCCGGCCAGGATCATGTTGCCCTCCACCAGGGACTCCAGCAACAGGCCGGCTTCCATGAGGCCGCGGCGGTAGAGGGTGAGGTAGCCCAAGGCGTAGAGGCCCGAGACACTCAGGAGGTAGCCCAGGGAGGGGATGACCCCGGCCCCGGCGGCCAGCAGCATCATGGCCATAAAGGCCAGGCAGCAGCCGGACAACACATTCAGGGTGCGCTCCCGGCCCAGGGCGATGGCCAGGGTCTCTTTGCCCACCACCCGGTCGCCTTCCATGGCCATGATCTCAAAGAGGCCGGAGCGGATGAAGATCATCCCCGCCACGAAAAAGAAGGCGATGGCGGTGGCCCCGGAGGCCGCTGGTTTGGTGTCGGAGCAGACCACCGGAATCAGGGCCGCCAGGACCCCCCAGGCCACCGCGGTGAACACCGCCCTGGAGCCAGGAATCTTCTTGAGGGTGGTGATCAGGGTGACCCGGGCCACCGAGTCCGGGATGATCTTGAAATTGTAAAGGAGGCCGATACCGCTCATGGTGACGATGAAGACAAAGGGCAGCCAGCCCAGATAAGCGCCCAGGGCCAGGGCCAGGCCGGCGGAGATGGCCCCGGTGCTCAGGAGAAACATCCGGTGGCGCCCGTAAAACATGGTCTGCACCGGGTCGTTGAGCTTGGAGGCCTTGTCGGTAAAATGGTGCAGCAGGTGCATGGCGTAGACGTAGAAAAAGGCCACGAAGAAATAGGTGAACTGAGGTTCCACCTGTTGCAGCAGCGAGGACACGTAGCTGAGGGAGCCGGCGCCGGTGGCCACATAGAGGTTGGACTTGAGGAAGAAGCGCCAGGCCCGGTAGAGGTAGTTAGTCCAGGAACCGGGGCGGAAGGCCCAGGCGTGCTTCAAGGTGCTGACCACGTTGCCGATGAGCCAGTGAGGGGTGGAGGCCCCGGCGGTCACCCCCACCGTGTGGTAGCGGCTCATCTCCTCCAGGTCCAGTTCCTGCTCGGTCTCCACGTGGTAAGTGGGGATACCGGTGGCCCGGGAGATCTCCACCAGGCGCTGGGTATTGCCGCTGTTGCGCCCCCCCACCACCACCAGGGCCTCGGCGTGGCTGGCCAGTTCCTGCACCTCCGCCTGGCGGAAGGCGGTGGCGTCGCAGATGGTGTTGAAGATGCGGGCCCCGGGGAAGCGGGCCTTGATTTCCCCCACCCGTTCCTCGAACAGGGCTTCGCTCTGGGTGGTCTGGGCTACCACGATGGGGACGCCCAGCTCCGGCAAGGCGGCCACCTCGCGGGTGCTGGTCACCACGTGGCCCCGGCCCCCGGTGTAGCCCAGCAGGCCCTCCACCTCCGGGTGGTCGGCGTCGCCGACGATGATGGTGCCGTGGCCCTTGGCGGCCCAGCGCCGGATGATGGCCTGGACCTTGGCCACCCGGGGGCAGGTGGCGTCGATGATGCGGGAGGCGCCGCCCTCCAAATGCCGCCGCTCCCGCGGAGGGATGCCGTGGGCCCGGATCACCACCAGTCCCTCCGGCACCGCTTCACCGGGCTTGAGCACCGTGATCCCCCGCTCCCGCAACAGCTCCAGCACCTGGGGATTGTGGATCAGTGGACCATAGGTATAGATCTGGGTCTGAGTTTCGTTAATGGCCTCCAGGACCATCTCCAGGGCCCGCTTGACGCCGATGCAAAAGCCGGCGGTGCGGGCCAACACCACTTTCATCTGACGAACCTCCTCCCGCCTCCAGGCTGGCCGTTCCGGGTTTAGATCGTTTTCCGTTTTCTGTTTTCTGTCTCTGCTAAGGGGCCTTTGACTTTGATTTTGCCCTGGCTCGTTCCCAAGCTCCCGCTTGGGAACGCCCTTTGCCTTGCCAAGCTCCGGCCTGGCCCCAGCAGCACGCGTGAGGGCGGGCCTTCATGCTTGCCGCCCTGATGGTGGGCAGTGCCCACCCTACGTCTCTAGTCAATGGTAATTTCAACGATATCAACCTGTTATATTGATCCAACCAAATCCCTTCTCTTGAACTTTGAACTTTGAACCTTGAACCTTGAACCTTGCCCGGCCCCAAGCTCTGCTTGGGCAACTTACCGTAATGAAACGATATTTTAATTTTATTCGGCATTTACCCTTCACCTGGTTCAGGGTGGCGGGAAAAATAGGTTTTGCAATAACTGCTAGTAAAGTATCGCAATTTTCCCTGATTAAGGAAAGGAATTTAAGGTGGGCCATTCATCATCGGACTCTTAGAGTCATTTCCCCCTCTCTGGGAGGAGAGGGGATTAGGCTGCTGGCGCTAAAAATTTAGCGGCCCCCTATCGAGTCCAGCATCTCTTTGGCCCCGGCGTTTCCGAGATTTTTCCGGAGGGCGTCTCGAACATCTCCCGGACTTCCCGAACCTGGCCTTGCTGCAAATAGGCCCGCCCCGGATTGAAATATGGCTGGTCCAACTCGGGATTAACCGAGATTATGCAGCAGACTTGGCAGCCTATGCATAAAAATGATTTTGAGCCTGGATTATTCCGCAAGAATTGATGGAAATTGGCATAACGATATGATATAATGAGATATATTTGGCAATTAGGGGGTCTCCAAGATGCTCGATAGTGGTGAAAGCCAAAAAGAGATGATTCGGCCGGATTTTAACCGGGCCATCATGATAGATTTCCAAGGCGCCCAGATCTCATCCGGCACCGGCTTTATCCTAATTGAGAGAGATAGATGAGCGCTTCAGCATCATTGACCCCATGAGAGACTGCCTGGAAGACTTGAGATCACCTGCTCATACGAAACATGACTTGGTCCAGATGGTTCGTCAAAGGGTTTATCAAATTGCCGCCGGTTATGAAGATTGCAACGACGCCGATTTTCTGCGTATTGACCCGGCCCTCAGACTGGCTATGGGTAAAGATCATCAGGCTGGAGCCAGCCAGTCCATGCTCTCCCGGTTGGAGAATGACGTCCTGGGTAATGCCATGGGTTTAGAAGCCTTGGATGGCGCTCTCACCCGAGCCACCGACGCCCTACTGAAAAGGAAGAACAAGCGGCGGCTCATCATTGATCTGGATTCCACCGAGAAGCCGGCCCACGGCAAGCAAGAGGGAGTTGCCTACAATGGCCATTTTGCCAAGAACTGTTTCCAACCGCTTTTTGGCTTTACCAGCGAGGGTGACTGTCTGGGGGCCAAGCTGAGACCGGGTAACGTCCATTCCGCCGATGGCGTCTTGGAGTTCATCAACCCCATGGTGGAGCGCTATCGGGCCTGGTTCAAGCTTTTCTGGTTTCGGGGTGATGTTTCCTTTGCCAAACCTGAGATCTACGAGTATTGCGAGGAACAATGCCTCACCTACTTCATCCGGTTACCGGCCAACGAGAACCTGGATAAGCTAGTGGCGCCTCACCTCGGTCGTCCAGTGGGCAGACCGCCCAAGAGCGGCATCCAGGTCAAGACCGTTGACCTCCTCTACCAGGCCAGGAGTTGGAGCCGGCCTCGGCGGGTAGTGGCCAAGATAGAGTGGCACCGGGGCGAGTTGTTCCCCCGTATCGGGTTCGTGGTCACCAGTTCCAGGCTGCCGGCCGGCAAGGTGGCCAAGGTCTATAACGGCCGGGGGGATGTAGAAAACCGAATCAAGGAAGGCAAAAACACCCTGCGCTGGGACAAGACCAGTTGCCAGCGGTTCGAGGCCAACCAGGCCCGGCTCAAGATGGGGGTTCTGGCCTATAACTTCCTGCACATGATCCGGCAGTTCTATGTTTGGGGTGAAGAAGTGCGGCGGTCCATGGACTGACTGACCAAGCGTATGATTAAAGTGGGAGCCAGAGTCTCTTATCATGCCCGGAGGTGGTATGTTCATGTGGCTTCGGCTTTTCCCCTGGCCCACCACTACCGGGCGGTGCTGGCCTGGGGTCCTTAACCTCCACAGCAGTGATGTGTCTTGGGTTCTGAGAGTGTGGTGTGCCCAAAATTCAGGGAAAAAGTATTTTTTCAAGGAAACTTGTGCTACCATGGGGTCGACGAGAGGGTTCGGCTTCAAGAGCAGAAACTTTGCGGATTTTTTCCAGGCAAGAGGTCCCAAAAATCTTTTTTGGGTTGCCGTGGCCAAGGCTGCTGCATAATCTCGGATAAATAAATGTGGGTGATAGGCAAGCCCCAGAATAAACGACAAATGGATGGTTCCCTTGGTAATTGGGGGTCTCGCGTTGAATTTTTCTGGTCCAGCCATAAAACGGTCAGTTTTTGAAATCGGTAAAGATATCGTTTTAATTTTAGGGGGATTGGTTCTGGCGCTGGCCCTGGTGGAGGTGGCGCTCAGGTTTTATAATCCCCTGGGATTCAGGATTAAGGGAAATGAGATCGTCCTGCCGGTGAACCGGACCCAAGTCGTCCACAACAAGAAGTGCGGCAAACTCGACGAACTGGTAATCAATAAAAAGAATTCTTTGGGCTTCCGGGGTGAGGTTCTCCCCGAGGATTTCCACTCCCGCCTGTCCATCATCACGGTAGGCGGCAGCACCACGGAATGTCTGGCTTTAAATGAGGAAAAGAGCTGGCCCCAACTGCTGTTCAGGCGCTTGCAAAACTCCTTCCCGAAAGTATGGTTAAACAATGCCGGTTTGGGCGGCCATTCCACCTTTGGACATATTGTTTTAATGAAGGACTTTATTATTCATCTCAAGCCTAAGGTGGTTTTATTCTTAGTGGGAATCAATGACGTGGGGCGCAGCGATCTCGTGGAGAAAGAACATTTTCGGAGCCTGGGCAAGAATTTGGAAAAGCTTCTGGTGGCTGGAGCCGCTCATAGCGAAGTGGCCTCAGCCCTGTTAAATTTATATCGCTTTTATTTCCCGGCATCCATCCCGTTGAGGGAAGTTGGCGAACTTGACTTTCGCTCCAGTGGCACCAAAGAAATTCCCCCTAACAAAGAAGAAGCAATTCTCGCCAAAGATCGACAGACTTACCTCCAACCTTACCGCGAGAGAATGGAGACGCTCGTCAGCCTGTCGCAAGGGCACCATATTGATCCTGTACTTATCACCCAGCCGGTGCTTTACGGCACGGGGGTGGATGAGGTCACCGGAGTTCATCTGGATGAATTAGATGTTTATTCCTCCACCAACGGTAGGACTGGCTGGAGGGAATTGGAACTGTATAATGAGGTCACTCGGCAGGTGGGAAAAGAACATGGCATCCTGGTAATTGATCTCGCCCGGGAATTACCGAAAAGCTCACGCTATTACTATGATTGGGGCCATTATTCCAATGCGGGGGCAGAAAAAGTGGCCGAAATTATCGACTCCCAGCTTGCCCCCTATTTGGCGAAGAAATTTCCCGAATACTATCGCGGCACCAGCCTTGCTTACCATTAGCCGGCAACGACGAAGCTGAGATGATTAAAATCGCCATTACCGGGGGGGGGCCGGGCGGGGAAGAGCACCGTGGCCCGGATGTTTCGGGCTAAAAGGAACTTTTTTGGTGCGTAGGACGCACCCTACGGAAAACTTAAAAACCATAAGATCTATGAATCGGGGTAGGTGCATAATGCAATTTTAATTGCCTTTTCCCATTATGCCCTTATGGAGTGTAGGTTTCCTGGTTTTCGGGGTGGGGTTTTAAAGTATTTTAGCCGTTTTGATATACAAACCCCCTGCCTGGGGAGTCCCGGCTCCCTCCACAAGGTGGTAGAAAATCTACCACCAGCTCCCCCACCTCCCAAAATAAAAACCTTTGAGAGCGATGCGGGTAACCCTTTTCAGTCGGCTTACCCCGGATTACTTACTTGTGGTCCCATCTGAGGGGGGAACCACGAATAGGAGACTGGCTTGGATTCTAAAAAAAAATAATTACCGGGGCGCCTTGCCAAGTTGACTTTGCACATAGGAGATAACCGGCATAAAAAGGTCTCTTTATGGAGTGGTGGTAGCTGGACGGCCTGCCTGATATAGACGCATTCTGGATTCAATGTCTTTGGCGAGCTCGCTCATGTCTGCGGAATATGCCAGATCCAGTGCCTTTTGGGATGCCTGGATAGCCTCGGGGAAACGGCCAGCCTCAGCATAAGCGGCCGCCAGGGTATCCAGCATCTCCGGTTGTCCATATCCCGTAAGCTGGTTGGCCCTTTCGGCCATTTGCACCGCGGTAGCGCCGTCACGAATTTTCTGGTTACGAGCCGTAGCCAGAAGGCGAGCCAGGCCGTCAAGGGCCTCCGGGTAATTCGGGTTTAGTCGTATGGCCTCCTGGAAGTGCAATATAGCCTGATCTTCCTTATTCTGGGAGAGCAGGACAAGGCCCAGGTTGTTATGGACCTCGGGAGAGTTGGGCCGGATACTCAGAGCCTTTTCAAAATGGGCAACTGCCTGATCCGCCTTACCCTGAGAAAGCAGGGCAAGGCCCAGGTTGTTATGCACCATGGGAGAGTTGGGCTCGATACTCAGAGCCTTTTCAAAATGGGCAACTGCCTGATCCACCTTACCTTGAGAAAGAAGGGCAAAGCCCAGGCTGTTATGCGCTTTGGCATAGTTAGGCTGGAGCTGTAAAGCCTCTTCATAATGGGCCAGTGCCTGATTCACTTCACCCCGGGAAAACAAGGCATTCCCCAGATTGTAATGCGCCTTGGGATAATTGGGCTGAAGGCGTAAAGCCTCTTCACAATGGTTAATGGCCTGATCAACCTTGCCTTGAGCAAGAAGGGCAATGCCCAGGCTGTTATGCGCCAAAGCATTGTTTCTAGTTACCTGAAGGGTGTGGGCAAACAAGGATGCAGAATCGCGCCAATAGCCGACCTGCACCCAGGTACAGATCATTAAGGCCGACAAGACCACTCCGGCGCCCACGGGCAAAAGGAACCTGGGGGCGCGCCATCTGGCCCCAAGGTCAGCCATCCCATAGGCTACCATGATAAACAGACCGATAAGCGGCACATAAGTGAAGCGATCCGCCAACGCCTGCTCTCCCGCTTGTACCAGGCCAATGACCGGCACCAGGGTACCTAAATACCAGAGCCATCCCACCAGGAGATAAGGATGCCGCGAGGTCTGTCTGATTATTAATAGGGAGATGAAAACTAGCGTGAGGCTGGCTCCTAGCACCTGCCAAAGGGGGAAGGCATCCCTGGAATGCGGGTAAAAGACGGCCAGGCCGGATGGATAGATCATCCTAACCATATAAGTGACGTAGGTCACGAGGGCGTTAGCGAGACGGCTGGGTAAAGGAATATAGGCCAGTTGCGCTAACGCTCCCTGTTCTTTTTGCGCATAGATAGTAACCACGCTGAAGATCACTACCAGGGCAAGTAAAGGGATTTTCTCCCAAATTAAACGCCCGAGGGGAACACCGGACCGGGGCTTTTGGGCCCGGGAGTTTTTGGCTGATACAGGGGATTTCTGCGGCCAGCGGCCTAAAGGCCAATAGTCCAATAGCAGAAGGACAAAGGGCAGGGTCACCATCATGGGCTTGGCCATCAGCCCCAGGCTGAAGCAGACCAGGATTAACAAGTATCGTCTAATCCCTGGAGACTCCACATACCAGATATAGGCCCACATGCTTAACAGCCAGAAAAAGGTGCTCAGGACGTCCTTCCGTTCTGTCACCCAGGCCACCGACTCCACGTGCAGGGGGTGGAGGGCAAAGAGGGCGGCCACCAGGAAGCTGCGCCCCAGGGCCCGGGTGGTCCGGAGGAGCCACAAAAACAAGAGCAGGGCGTTGGCGATGTGGAAGAGCAGGTTGGTTAGAAGAAAGCCCCCGGGGTGCAGCCCGAAAAGTTGGCTGTCCACCATGAAGGAGAGCCAGGTCAGGGGAATCCACAAGCCGGCATGCAGGGTGGTGAAAGCCCAGACCAACCCCGTCAGGGTGAGGCCCCCCTGGATCGGGGGATTATCAGTGACGTAATGATCGTCATCGAAATTGATGAAGTGGTGGTTTCTTAGGTCTCCATAGACAGTAAGGGTGGCCACGACCAGGAAGAGGCAGGCTATTATTTTCCAGCGACGGGAGGGCATCTAGGCTCTTTAGAAGGCAGGTAATTTAATTAACCCAAACAGATAATTTCTCCCGGGGCCACCTCATCCCAGGCAAACCGGCTATCCGCTCATTTTCCGAATCATGGCTCCCCGCCTGGCAATAGGGGTAGCGCTTTGCAGAGGTCTTCATTATTTCAAAATCGAGGGAGGGATGTCAAGTGCGCCAGAGAGTATTTAACTTAAGGCGGATGGCTTTCTGGAAAATGAAGACCGCCTCATCAATTCTACCCATCCCGGCGAAGACGATGCCCCAGTTATTATTCGATCTTAATCCACAGCAAGGAGCCTATTGGCGAGGAGTTAAAAAAAGAGGCGAAGAGGCAAAGATGTTGCGCGACCAGTATCCGCAAGAGATTGTGGAAATATTTGAAAAACACGGATTTATCTGGGGCGGAAAGTGGTCTCACTTCGATCTGATGCACTTCGAATATCGCCCAGAATTATTGCAGGAATGGCGGCTCGTACAGGGAACCAGGGGGACCTCCATTATTTCTTATTATTCCAACACTTCATCTCTCAAGAAGGCCTCCAGTTTATCTGCATATTGTTTGTTGGCTTTGGCGTTCGGGTGGCCGTCATGAGGATAATCTATGTTTTCTTTAATATTCAGATCAACGGATATATCAACAGCCTTAAATCCATTTTCTTGGATGAATGACAACATTTCACGGGTTCCCTTACTCTGAGTGATGCCTGCAATAATCACGGGTATTTTATGTTCTTGCCCAGTAATGGCAAATTCCATGAGCAGTGCTTTGGTGACCTCGCGAATGTGATGATAACGCTCTTCAATTTTATCATATTTTTGTTCGATAAAATATATGAAGGCCGAATATCTTGTAAGTGGAAATTCATGGAATTCAACTTTTCCTCGGTAATAATTGAGGTTGCCATTCTGGTCCAACCTGGCATAGGGATAATCTAATTGCCCCAGTTTATTATACGGGCCGATTGCTTTCTGCCAATTTCTTGAAAAAATGTTTCTTTCGTCATGCCAACTGGCGAAAGCCAGCACGACCATTTTTGGGAGCCGCCCACTTTCGAGGGCCTGGCGAAATTGCAGCAGTGATTGTACTGTGCTATAGGCGTCCACCCCAAAATTGACCACTTCATACTCAGGAAATCTTTCCTGTAGCAACCAAGGGAAAGTCTCTTGATCATTCAAACTCCATCCGTAGGTAAGAGAGCAGCCGAAGATCCAAATCTCTTCTTTCTTTCCGGCTTCTCCGTAGGTGCTTAATGGATGGGTTATTCGATGTGTATTTGGCAAGTTAGTAACTTTGAAGGAGTAACCATCAGATAAGGTTACAGTCAGCTCCCCTGGAATATTGGCAAATCCGAGCGTAGGATTTTTGACGTATAATTTCCCCCCAGGATTGACTTTTATGAGTGCCGGATCACCCGCTCGCCATGGCTGGAATCCTTTCAAACGCAGGATAATCTCTGAAGTAATTATGGCAAACACTGCCAGGATCAAAAAATAAACTCCAAAGAATAATAGCTTCTTTGGAAGCGTAATCTTTGAGGTGGTTGAAGAATTTTCCATGTCTCTCATTTATAACCGAGATTATGCGGCAGCCCGGGTCATCCCGGTCAATAAATGGTTTTTAGGCCTCCCATCCCGGTTTCCATCCCGAAGAGGCTCCTCTTCTGGCAGCCAACTCATCTTCTAGGGCGTAGGAGAGCACAAAGATACTTCACAATGGCCCGGCGGCAAACCGCAGCTTTCTTAGGGAGTGCCGGAATCGACCAGATGAGGTGGTATTCCAGGAGTTAGAATTTTTTCTGAGCCTCGGTTCTTAAAAAATCTTGGGGCATTCCCGCCAGCGGCTTGCCCGGGGCCTCCCCGGCCAGGAGCCGCTCCTTCAAAACCTCTTCCAGGCGGCTGGCCACGATTTTCCGGCCCGGGTCCAGGAGGTGGATGCCGTCCGATTGATAAAGGGGCTCCCCCCGGTCGCACAGGATGTTGCGAAAATTGATGAAATAGGGCTTCTCCTGTAGCCGGCCCACCAGGGCCTGATAGCACACCATAAAATTATCGCGTATGGCCAGTTTTTTTCCCAGGACCACGTCTTCCTGCGCCCGGACCCTGGCGGCCACCGGCTTCGTCTCCGCCCACCAGCAAGGCTGATAGACCAGCAGGAATTTCGCCCCGAAGCCGGCGGCCAGCTTATCGAGGTAATCGTACCGCTGCGCGCAACTGTCCGCAAATTGCCGCAGCTCCGAGCCCTCTGGGTCGATGTGCAGGACGCCCTGCCTTATTTTGTCATAAAGTTCATGGGTGAAGGAAGACCACATGGCCGCATTCAGGGGCTTCAGCAATCCGAAAAGGCTGCGGTGGTAATCCTCGATCATGCCCCGCACCCGTTCGTAGCCGTGGTGGGCATAAGGGTTGCGGTCTTGGGCGAAATAAGCGGAGTCGTTGCCGCCGTCGTAAAAGACGATCAGGGACGGGGCACGGTTTTCGATGAGGAGCTTCTGCAGGTACTTGGTCTCCATCAGAGAATTGAATCCGTCTTGCCCAAAGTTGACCATGGTGGCCGGCCGATCCGGCTCCTCCCGGTTCCAGTTCAGGGCCAGTAAGCTGGGAATGGTGCGGTCGTCGAAGTCGGTGGCGCCCCGCATGGTAGACCCGCCGAACAGCCAAAAGGTCCAGGCCCCTGGCCCCGGCGCCGCGGGATTGTTCAGGGTGGGCCGCACCCCCTCCAGAAACAGGGCGTAGGGGTCGTAGCTGACCTTCTCCCCATCCCGGATTTGCCCGTAAATCCAGTAGTTGCTCAAGCAGATGATCAGGAAGCTGGTGATCTCCACCAGGATGATGCCGGCGATGACCCACTTGCACAGTAGGAACAGTCGCGAGAAGATTCGTTTCAATTCCGGCCCTCGATTTATCGGTCAGCTCGCTAAACTTTGCTATTATACACCTGGAAACCAAGAAACTGGATGGATTAAAATTTTCCTGCCGCCCTTTTTTCCCCGGTGTCCGTATCGCCCTCCCCTCTCACCCTCATTAACCTGGGGATGACCTTTCTCATCGGCGAGACCTGCCTGGGCTGGGTGGGAGTCTTTATCTACCTGCCGTTTCTAACCTGGCTGGCCCTCAAGCACCTGCCCGGCTCCGGCCAAGTGCGGTAGCAGGACCTGGAGGGCCTGGGCCAGCCGCGCCGCGGCCAGCCGGCTGCGGCGCCAGAGGTGGAGCAGGTCCGCCATGCGGCGGGGGTCCCCCGCCAGCCAGCCCAGGGCGTCCATCCAC
>Ga0187868_1001888_pt1 | contig 14247 bp, 11 predicted proteins | sample June2016WEW_13_4_FD_133014 | JGI IMG/M metagenome (GOLD analysis project Ga0187868, IMG submission 133014) | Peatland microbial communities from SPRUCE experiment site at the Marcell Experimental Forest, Minnesota, USA - June2016WEW_13_40 | ecosystem: Environmental > Terrestrial > Soil >... | reverse complement strand
TTGACGCTTCAACGGGGCCGCGCCCGCGCGGGCGCGGAATTGCTCTACAACGGGGTGACGCCGACCTTGGTTTCCTTGCTTCAACGGGGCCGCGCCCGCGCGGGCGCGGAATTTCCAGTCCACCGGCAACGACGGCGGCATCGCCGGCAATGCTTCAACGGGGCCGCGCCCGCGCGGGCGCGGAATTTCGTTCCAGCAGGAGCGCCACGGTTTCGTACCAGGGATGCTTCAACGGGGCCGCGCCCGCGCGGGCGCGGAATTCTCTTTCCCACATGTTTGTCCCGACGCTGACATAGATGCTTCAACGGGGCCGCGCCCGCGCGGGCGCGGAATTACGACCGATGATATCTATCCGGTTGCGCCACAAGTCGCTTCAACGGGGCCGCGCCCGCGCGGGCGCGGAATTTCGCTCACCACCAGAGGGTTTGCAACCGACTCCATTGCTTCAACGGGGCCGCGCCCGCGCGGGCGCGGAATTTCAACGCCTCAACCACATGACAATAAAAGACCAGGTGCTTCAACGGGGCCGCGCCCGCGCGGGCGCGGAATTCGGTTTTACGCATCACGCAGCCGACCGGAGGAGGGAAGCTTCAACGGGGCCGCGCCCGCGCGGGCGCGGAATTCAGCCGTTGTGGGAACGAAGACTTCTTTCGTACGTGGCTTCAACGGGGCCGCGCCCGCGCGGGCGCGGAATTGAGCCATCTGGCGTCGAAAAAGTAAAATCTCTATGCGCTTCAACGGGGCCGCGCCCGCGCGGGCGCGGAATTGGCCTCTCTGTTACTCCTTCTGGCGCAAGCTCGCAAGACTTTGATTGCGATTACCTGCACCGTTTTCATTGCTTCTATGCTCTTGATGTCCAATTGTCTCATCATTATTGATTCATTCCAAGGCGGTTACGTCATGCGAGCGCGGACGGGGTTTTCCGCATCACCCCGCCGCTCGCGGGTTCAATTGTCAAAGAACAGTGAAAACTCAAAACACAAAACACGGCGCGTCTATTTTCGTATAGGGCAGACCCATTGCGGTGATCACTCGGTCACCTCGCCCTTCAGCCGGTCCAAGCGAAATGAACAATACCTGATCTTCGTCTTGGTTGATGATTTTGCTTAACGCCGTTTCCAATTCGATTTTCTCAGACGGATTCAGGTCACACTCGAATATTGAAAATTGAAGATGATCACCGAAACTGCGACAGGCTTTGAAGGTGCGTCGCAACCGTTTGTCATCCGCCACATCGTAACAAACCATGTATGTCGTTCGCATAGGTCACCTCGTCATCAAGGGAATGTATTCGGCGATTTCGCCGGTCAATGTTTTCGCCAGCAGCCGCGCCTGCAATTCAAGTGCCCGCCGGTAACTGACTTTGTAATCGAATAATGGATGCGTGATGAGTGAACTCATCCGCTGTTCATACATTTGGAAAAAGCGTTTGCGCCCCGGTGCGGTCAGATTCACTGCCTGGCCCGCGCGCACAAAATCTTTTTCTGTGACGACGCGATTGTTGATGCAACTTAACACTGTGGATTCGGCGATCAATGGCCTCATTTCTTCCATCAAATCCAGAGCCAACGCTGGCCGCCCGAATCGCGGCTGATGGAAAAATCCAATATAAGGGTCAAACCCCACGGCCAGCGCCGCCAGCGTGCAATCCTTGCTCAACATGCTGTAAGCCAGCGAAAGCATCGCGTTGACAGGATCAGTCGGCGGTCGCCGGTTACGATTGGTAAAATTGAAATTGAAGGCGAGTTGTTTTGTGTCTTGTATAGGATTGTGTTCCGTGGCCAACTCGTCGGCAATTTTCACCATTCCGTTGAATTGCTGAAAATACTGGCTCGCGGCAGCGCCTTCGATGCCCAAAAGCTCCTCAATTGAGGCTGCTGCCAGCGCGTCTTCTGATGCCCGCTTGAGTTTCATGATTGTCGGCTCCGGTGGTTCCAGATGATTCCGCATTAGCAGCGTTCGATGATTGCGGATTTTCCCATGCACAAACTGTCTCGCCAACGATAGGCATTTAATCTCATCCCGCGCCAATCGGAATTGTTCCATGCGCAGAAACACATTTTTCAACGTATGACCGCGAGTGATCCCATAAAACCAGCCGCCCATTGAAAAATAGGTAACGGGAATTTCCATTTCGCAGAGCGATTGAACCGCCTGGGTCGAGATTTGAATGTTGCCGAACAGTGCAACGTGTGAAAGGTCGCGCAGACGCACTTCATCAACAACCTTGTCCCTTTCTTTGACTTGCAACACTTCGTCTTTGCATCCCACGCGAAAACCCTGCGTGTTGAGATAAAGCGGGCGGGTATCATCACGCGCAGCCATCAGTCTCCGGGGAGGCTCTGCTGATTTCTGTGCAGATGAATCTGATTTCTCCGGCAAATCTACGTCAAGCCGCGGCGGTTCAGCCAACATCCGGGTCTCGTCCGGCAGGCACACCGGCGCGAGCGAACAGCGCACGCATTTCGGCGAATTGACCAACGGTGGCGGAATTGGGCCGGTGGCAATCCGTTTGGCATCCGTGATGTTTTGCAGAATCCAGTTTTCCAATTCGGAAGTAATGGGCAGGCGGACACGTTGCTTGGTGGCGCGATAATAGATGATGCCTTCGTTGCAAGCATAGCCGTTGTCGCGCAGAATCAGTGCCTGCAATCCAAGCTGCATTTTGTCCGTGTCCCACAGTTCATTGGCCTCCTCGCCCTCTTTGGGTGCGCCCGCTTTGTAATCAACCGGACAGACCTCCAATGCGGTGAGCAAATCTTCCTTGCCGGTCTTGGATTCAACCAAATCCATTTTAGCAACTACTCCCAGCCGCTCTGACCCCATTTGCACTGAGCGCGAATGAATTATTTCGGGTTCACTGCTTTGCGTTTCAGCCGCTTTATTTGCAAAGTCGGCAGCATCCGGCGTCGTTGCCTGCGCTTCTTTCGGTTTGCCGGTTTCCGATTTTCGTTTGGCTGCTGGCAACGCCCCGGTGCCCGAATCAACACGCTGGTGAATCGCTCCACCGCGCAGCGTATCGGCACTTTCAACAAACACTCCCTCGACAAATTCGTAGTAGAACAATCGCTGGCAATACACGAACTCGTTCAACATCCGCGCGGGAATTTGTTGCGGTTCGGCTTTGGTGTGGGCTTTCTGCTCGGAAGTTTCCGGTGTCGCGGGACTTAAAGTTGGTGAAATGGGAGCTTCAGCGACAGCTTTCGACGACTCAATCTGCTGCGATTCGGCTGGTGCGACATGCACCACAATTTTCAATCGGTTCGGCTCGGTCGTCGCCGCACGGGGTTGGCGTGCGCCGCCTGATCTCGCGCCGGCATCTCTGGGCGAAAGGCCTCTTGCCGCCAGCGGCGTTTCAGGTTCACTCAAACGATTTTCGGTCGAGGCCGTTGGATTTTCGTCGTTCATAGTATTTTGATGGCTGTCAGACAGCTAACTACATGCCATTACGCAGTGGAAACCGGCAGAAACAGGCCGAGACCAAAATGCGAGCCATAGCCGACAGCAATCGGACCGCATACAGGCTTGGGAAACTCAATGGTGAAACCCGTGCCGCCATCATGCCCACGACTGCCGCCGCCGCCATGCCGCAGGGTTTGGAATTGCAGTGAACGAAATCTCCGCTCGCCATTTTCGCCGAAAACAAACGGACGGTTTCGCTCGTCAAGCTGCTTGGACATTTTTGCTCCGTGCCAGTTCGGCTCAAGCGCAAGTAGGCGGAGCAGATCATGCGCGGCAGAGCCGGTCTGCCAGCCGTTCGCATCCATTTTCGGGCGACCATCGCGGAAAGTTTTGGCGTGACGTGTGGATACGAAAGGCGTCACTGATTGCCATTTGTCCGAGCGGCCAAAAAGTTTGCAGTCTGCAAAATCACTTGGCTGGCCAACGCCTTGAAGAACCAGCCGCAATTCGTGTCGTTTGAATCCCCAAGTCCAAAGAATGTTTCTCAACGCCTTCACCGCATCTGCATCAAACCCTTCGGCTGCAAAAACTGTGACATGGGTGATGTGACCCAAAGGATTGTTCACCGATTCGCAGAAAATGTGGGCGTGCTGGTGTCCTTTGCTGCCTGCGCCGGTGAAGATGGGGTGACCGTTAGAGATTTCTTTGCTGCAAAGCACTTTGTGGATTTGTTCCCCGACGGCGAGCGCCTTAGTGATGCTTGGTGGCACGACGCTCGTGAGTGCAAATCGCGCAACAGTCGGGCGTGTTCCCAAGTGGCGCGGATGCGGCTTGGTGGTGGGAGCAAAGGCATCTTCGCGGCGCGTATAATTGACGAACTCAGCGCCGGGCGGAAGATTCCAACCAGCGGCTTGAAGTTCGCCCGTGTCGGCATGGAGTGCTTTGAACAAATCAGCCGGCACGATGGATTCTTCAGGCACATCATCTGTTTTGGCTTTCTTGCCGGTTTTCTTTTTGCTGCCAGCCGACGGCTGCTTTTGAGTCTTGAGAAATTCCTCCCGCCATTTGAGATAGGCACCTGGACTCATCGGCGCGAGCAGGCGGACGAGTTCGGTTTTCTCCGGCAACTTCGCGTCTTTGTCCAGCGGCATGGCGTTGGGTTCAATCGCCGTGATGCCTTCCAGCACGCGGGCTTCGACGAGACTTTCCGCTCGCCCCAAATAGCCGAGTCGCTCGGCGAGCTTTTTCAACGCGGCAAATTGTTCTGGCGGCAATTCCACATTCCACGCGACCAGCACCGTGTCGTTCTCCGCGACTTGGATGAAGGTGTCGAAAATTTTGGTCTTGGTTGGACCAAAGACTTCAACTTTGCCCTCTTTGTGTTTCGCCTCATTTCCTGGCATGTAGTGCCGCATGTGTGCTGTGGTAGCACGCGGGAGACGATAATTCGGTGGCTGGCTCAATGTATCGGTGAGTGCTTGAACCGTATCCTCTGGGATTTCCCGCGCTTTCAAATACCACGTCGCAATCAACGCACGAACAATACGCCAAGGCGAAGGCGGCCATTCAATCGCTCCTTCGTTCACATGACGCCCCCACGGCGTCGCGTGATAGCGCCCGGCCGGGAAACTGAGTTCGAGGACAATCATGGCTTAACCTTCAGGTGTGTTGCTATCGCTAGGTTTATCGGCATCCCCGCTATTTGCATTGTCTTTTGCCTTGCTGCGTTTTGCTGCAATCTTGAGATCGTAAACAACGGGAAATGGTGATTCGGCGAATTGTTTTTTGGAATTTGCGATGCACTTCTTCACTTCTGCGGTGATTACATCCAATTCAGGAAGTTCGAACCGCCCCTTTAGTCCGCCAACCGTTTCAATGGATTTGAGTTGCAGGTCACAACGAGAACGCAGGCGAAGACCTTCGGCCAAAAAAACGCGAATCTTGTAGAGCGACAAATAGACGAGCAGATCGAAAGCACCGTCTGGAAGTGCCAAGCCGCGTAAAAGCGCCAAGTCCAAGTTGAAGTAGGCATATATCTTTCCTGTAAAATCTTCTATGTGGTGTGGCACATTTCCATAACCATCTTTGGCTTTGCCATAAGGCGTTTTATCTCCAGTGCTCTCTGGCTGAATGCGGTCAAGTTTCACTCCGCCGCTGGCAGCCGGATTCACATCTTCCGCTTCGATGAATCCAGTCAGCGCACGCGGCAACCGAACAACCCCGCCAACTTTCTCCAGAAAAAGTCCGTGTATCAGGCTGCATGGATCATATTTCCACAGCGCAGCAGCCAGCTTCTGCCGGTCGAACGGTTTGTTCTTTTGAAAACCAATAGCTTTCTCAATTTCCGCAAACTGTTGAGAGTTGACGATGTAGGGCGAGTTGATCCGGTGAGCCTCAAGTATCGAATTTGTCTTTGTGCCGTCGGGCAGCGTTGCTTCGACATACGGCAGCCCTGCCAGTTCTTTCTTCAAGGTGTTCGCCGCTTCATCCCAACATGCTTTCTCGAAATGGTTGCCCATGCTTTGATGAGATTCAACGAACAGCATTGAGCGCATAGTTCCCTGTGAGTCGAGAGCCTTAAATGTGGCTGGGCCGAGATCAGGAAACCCAGTCGGCTGGAAAAGACTTCCGAGTAATGGTTCTAGTGTTGCCTTGAGGAGCAGGCGTGGTTGGTCTTTGAGTGCGGTGAGGTTCATGTTTTTATTTTTTTGATGGTTGAAGGATGCTGCGTTCGAGCTGATAGAAATCCTGTTGGGCGATGGGAAAAAGCATCGCTGCCGCCGTGCGCCGGGCAATGTCGCCGCTCACGGGCAGGTCTTTGACGAGCGGCGCTTTTCCCGATCCGCGCAACCGGCGGGTGGCGAGTTCAGATGCGCTCTGGCCGTCACCATTCATGGCGCGGCGAAGAATCGCCGGCACAAGCGGAATGGCGTCCTCATTTCCAATGGCCGGGCGGAAGCAAAGCCGCAGCATGGCGTAGAACGATGACGGAATCACTTCCGGCATATCGTGAGATTCTGACTGTATTCGCTCCACCTTTTGCCAGTCGATCAGGCTCAAACCCCAAATGAGGTCGGCGAGCAAATCGTCGTTAGTGCGGCCCTCGATGAAATCAGTGATGTCGTCAAGCCGCGCGAATCGTTTCGAATCATCCGGCCAGCCTTTCGCACCTGATTGCGCCACGCGCATGACACGCCGCGCGAGAATGGCGTTGAGCGCGTCGGTCAAATCGCCATCGTGCCAGGCCACATCATTGCCGGCATTTTTGTTCCAATCCCAGCAATGTTGCTTGTTATTCCACTCAATAGCTTCCAAGTGTTGCCGAAACCAAAGTGCTTCTTTTCCAAGCCAAGCGGACATCCCCGCGACAGATTGAGCAAGGCGAAATTCCGCAGAGCCATCGTCGGCTGCATGAAGCCATTGTTCCCTCAAGCCGTGAAGTGGTCGAAGATAAGCGGTTTTAGTCGTCCACTTGTAACTTTTAACGAGTGCTCGTTCTGTCGCGCCGAGCGCAGCAAGCACCGCGAGCAGTTGACTGGACGAATTGTTCTGTGTGGCGACGGCCAAGTCAGCAATCCGCCGCTCCAAAGCAACGGCAGCTCTCGCGACAGAAGCCGGACATTTGTCGCTGGTGGAAGCGGACGTGAGCTTTGCCAGCCAGTCGTCAGCGTCACGAAGTAAATCCACTTTCTGATTGCGATGTGGAGTGACACAGCCTTGGTCAATCGCGGTAAAATAATTGTCTCCGCCAATCCGTCCCTTGAAGAAACCAGTCCGTTGGAAACTCGTGATCCCACGGTCAAAGCCAAGTTGTGCGGCAGCGACAAATGCGTCCGTGCCACGTCTGGCCATGCGGCCATGTTTTTCCACGCGACCTTCAGCAAGCAGGGCGCGAATTTCTGCGAGGGTCGTCGGATTCGACCAGAGTGGCAACCACAGTTCACGCCCGGCAGATTCGCCGAGATACGATGAACCGAGACCAACCGGCGACGCTTGGAAAAGAAACGGAAAGCGCGCGGATGGTTCTCGTTGATCATCCAGTTTACGTCCAATCGCCCCGGCGAAAAGAACCGAACCTTCAAGCATCAGAATAAAGTCCCAAGGATTGCTACCAGCGTTCGCCTCGAATCCATTTGTCTGATTAGGACCGCCTCGGCGGACTGCGTCGAACAAAACTGGGGATAGGTCAGGAATCTTTGTGCCTACTCCTTGAGTTCCCAAAAGTGATTCATTCAACGCCGCATGAGAGTCAAACACTGCATCTTTGCCGATGGCCTTCACGGGTTTTTGCCTTTGAATGTCGAACTCTGGCAGCGCCATCCACAGGCATTGCATGAAGTTGTCTGAAAAATGACTATTGCCGTCACTGCCGCCGCCGCCGCCAAGCAGTGCATTGAACGCTACGCCATTCGGTTCGATGACGGATGCGGCGTCTATCCAAGCCACCGCTCCGTCCGATAGCGAATTTCTTAATGATTTCAGTAATTCAGCTTTCCGCCATTTCTGCGTGCCACCAGAACCTTCAATATCTTTCTTTTTTATCACACCCGCTCGATCCATCGCCGCAAAAGTTTCAATCAGATTAGCACGGTAATTTTGAAGTCGGTTATCGTCTGTGTTTAACAAAGCCTCGATAACGCGCGCTTTGGTTGGCGTTGCATCGAATGTGCTGGCCGGTTTTTTACGATCAACCGCAAAAAAATGATCACCGCTCCAGGGAACAACGAGCGGAGTGGGGACATAGTTGCGGAGGAAGAATTCAGCCAAAAGCGGCTCGCGCCCATGATCAAATCGCGACGTAAGCACAAATTGATTACCAACCCAATGTGCTGTTGCGGTCGCGTCCACTTGTTCAGTCACAAGCCGCAGGATACCCAGCGCCTTCAAATAATTGGCGAGCGGGACGGGAGCGCAGCCGTTGAGAGTGATGGTGGGCATGGCGTCAGGTTGTTGCTTCACGTGAAGCGCGGGCGTCGGCGGCGCGCAGTAGGGTTTCAAGATAAGCAAGGCGGAACGGGCCGAGATCAATCCGGTCACGCAGGGCAACCGTGCGGGCGAGCCATGAAGGGCCGTGTTCGCCTTCACCCATTTTCATGAAGCCGAGGTCGAGAGTAATTTCCGGCGTGGTGAATTCGCCGAGCGGGACGGGCTTCAATTTTTCTCCATCCAAAATACCACGAGCAAAAAGTCTATTTGGATTTTTACCATCGCCAGTTTCATCCGGCAGCGAGCGGATGGAAAGGCGGACTTTGCCGTGATGCGCTGCAATAAGATAGGCGACGAGATCACGTTCGCGTGAGCCGGGTCTGCCGGTTGCATGAGGTGTATCGGCAAGCAGCCATGCGAGAGCGGAGGCAAGTTCGTGACGAAAACCATAACGTTCGCATTTGCCGTCTTTGTTAGCAGACTTCGCCCAAAACTGGCCGTCTCGCGCGGCTGCACCGTTACGGAGCATTTTCTGAAACTCGTCATGAGCCTTGCCGATGTCGTGCCAGAGCGCAGCGGTGCGGAGCGTCGCGGCAAACTCCGAAACCAGTGTAACCGCGTTCGTGACGCCGACGGTTTCCTCGACAACGTGCTGCGTGTGTTCAGCAATAGTCTGCGGCGAGCGTGCAAAACTGCTTTGGTTTGCGTCGTAAGATTCTCCTGCTTCGTCAACGGGACGGTGGATTGTCAGTTTTTTTACCTTCAGTTCACCAGTCCAACCGAGGTCGTCTTCGTAGCCGCCGCAGATAACATCCACGAGATAAACTCCTCCAGGACGCGGGAGTTTTTCGGGCTGCCATTTCTTTTCGAGAAAATTCCATCGCCACACTTTGTCTTTCTTGAAAGACTTTGCCGCCTTCTTAAAAAACTCCCTCGCTTCGCCTATGGCAACCCGACAAAGCTCGCCGTGATGCGGTTGCGGCTCATTTTCAGTGGGCGAGTTGTCGGCAAGGTTACGCCAGAAAAGTTGCACGTCGTTGTCGTCGCCGTCGCGGATGTAGCGGGAGACATCAAGGTCTTGGCCGCAGATGTCCGGCGTGGTGTCGAACAAGTCCACGAGGTCGCGGCGCCGGATGACGGGACGAACAACTGGCATTTCCTGAACGCTCACGCTGACAAGCGAGTTTGGGCTGGCATTGGTAAGATTGCCGAGAGCTTCGCGAGCTTTGGCGAGTTCATCGTTTGAGTAAGGCAAGAGCAGTTCGCCTTTGGCATCGGGTTCGATGTCCACCCACAGCACTTCCGCATCGGAAATGTCTGCGCGGCGATTGCAGCGGCCCATGCGTTGGACTAGCGATGACCACGGTGCAAGTTCGGTAATGAGCAACCGTGCGGAAACATCCACACCCGCTTCGACAGCCTGTGTCGCGATGACGATGCGGTCGCCCGTGCCGAAAAGCAGCTTCGTGTGCCGTTCACGATCTATCGGACGAAAGCGGGAATGGATGAGGGCAACTTTCACGGGGTCGTAGAGCGAATTTTTGAGGGCTTGAAAAATTTCCCGCGCTCGTAAAACACGATTCACGACAACGAGGGTCAGCGTGCCCGAAGGATGCGGTTTTTCGAGAAGCGCTCGATGACGCTCGGCAACAAGTTCGGCAAGTTGCTTCGCATATCCGTTCTCTGTCGTGGTGTTGAGCGTGAGCAGAGCAGGTGCATTTTTAAGTGTGGCTCGCGATAATTTCTTCGTTGCGGTGATGAGTTCGTGCGGTCTGCCGCTGGACTGCTCGGCGGCGCTGAGTTTTTCGATGGGCCAGCCGGCGGCGGATTTGTGATCCACGGTGGCGAGGCGCGTTTCAGTTTCATCGAGAGTTGCGCTCATCCACCATGTCGGACACACTCCAAAAGTCGGCATTTTTCCGTCATGCCGGAAACCATCAAGTTGCGCGCTAGTTTCGACGCCGACGCCCATGAGTTGCGTCTCGTCCATCACCCACAGACAGTCATTATTGAGCAGACCAAAGTGCATCGGCCAGCGATAGCGGCTCATGCCGTAGCCGCGATTCAACGCGCGGGAAAGAAGCATGTCCTGCGTGCCGATGAGAATGGCGGGACGTTCGGGGTGAATGTCCCATTCGCGCTTTTTCTTCGCGGGTTCCTCGCCGCCCATGAGGATAATCGGAGAATGCTCGGTTAACCATTTCAAGTCCTCCCCTGGCTGTCCTTTGATGCCAATTTTGGCGGATTTGGCCATCACGTTTTCCAGCCATTTTTGGACTTCGGTTTGCGTTTGTTCAACCAGCGTCCGCATGGGCAGGCAGTAAACAAGGCGACTCGGCCAAGTCTGACGGTGGGCTGCATCGGGATGTGCCACTCGATTCCACAGCCATGCGAGCACGACAGCAGCAGTCTTGCCGAGACCGGTTGGGATGTTGATGAGTTGAGAACAGCAGGCCGTGCCGCCGCGCAGGGTGTCGGGCTCGTCAGGATCAGCGGCAGGGCCGCGGGCAAGGCGACATTGGTAGCCGTAGGGCGCGGACTTTTCCGTGGCGGCTTGAAAAAAGTCGCCGAATTGCGGCAGGCTCACGGTTCACCGCCTTCTCGACGTGTTGATGCAAGATGTCTGGTCATTGACGGCCTTCGTTAATTTGGCGTCGCGCCAAGGCCAAATCCGCGCTGCATTTTTCTTGGCGGGTTTTATATGTATATCAAATGCAGACCCGATAGCGAGCGTGAAAATTTTTCACCGATTGATTGTCCGGCACGCTTCGGTTGTGATGTTGGCGCGGGGAAAACTGAGCGTCCTGCGGTGAAGTATTTAGCGGAACGGAGAACGCGCGAAGTCGTGGAAGCCTTGTTCCTGCCAGGTCATGCGCTCGAAATGTAGCGAAGGGATGATTAGACTTCCATTTTTTGCCTCTCGCGGACATCCCAGCATCGAGCGCAATTTTTCAGCCGCCGGTCAGCGAAATTTTGCTTCAAGCACAACACCAATAGTAATGCCAATCACCATGCCGACGGCGATCAGTCCGAGCCAAGCCAGCCAATCCCGTCTTAATTGCACCCCATTGATTCGGCCATCCAGGTCCTCGCAGGTTTTACGAAACATTTCTCCGCCAGCTTTCAAGTCGGTTTTGATGTGATTATATGAGGAAATCCCGTCGTCCAAATGTTTTCTAACATCTTGGGTGAAGGCCCCGATGGATTTCAACTGGCTGCGAAATGAACCGGAAGCCTGATTCAACGCCTCGGTGTGGGCTTTGACGACGTTTTTCAATTCATCGGCCTGGTCTTCACCGACGGCAGAAAGATTTTTAACCAACTCGGCTGTTTGTCGCCGATATTCGGCCAGATGCAGTTCCAGCCATTTCCGGGAGTCATTCAATGAGCGCGGAATGCTGGCCGCTGCCTGCCACTGTGCCCGCGTCAGAAGCGCCATTTGGACGGGGAATCCATTTTCATCCCCGTCGCACCATTCCACAAAAATCTTTCGCAACCGCCTGGCATCATCGGCAGACAGCCCTGCACACAACGAATCAAAATCGGTGTCTTCCATAAGTCATTCCCCAAAATTCAGTTGTGGCTGCGCTTTGGCTTTCGCCTCCTCTTTTATGACTGTGGTTTTTTCTTTCGGAATCAATTCAGTCGGGAGCAGCAAATCGGCGATGGCAGCATATTGCCGGAACATTTTCTGCATCGCCCACTGGATTTCACCGGCCAGCAACCGTTCCATGTGGCCGGCCTCCGTGCGCGACAGTTCGGCAAAACTCAAACCTCGTTTGGCGATGGCCTCGGCCTTTTCCGCCGCCAGCAATGTGGTCGGCGTGAGCATCGGCAACGTGACTGTCTTGGCTCCGTAGTCCAGCAGCCGCTTTTCCAGTTGCGAACCTTTGAATAAATCGCCTCTGGCTTTGGCCGGATTGTGGACGATCACATAATCCACGCTGTCACCACCGTAGAGAAATAACTTTCCCACGTTGTTCATGCTCTCGGTGTCATCGGTGGGAAACAGGAAAAATGTCAGCCGGACACCCTGTTCGGCGCAAATGTCGAGCACCTGCAATTCCTCCAGCGCCGTCAGGATGAGCGCATCCGCTTGGGCGCGCGTATCAATTATATGGACGGGAGCGGCATCCTTGAGCACCCGACGGAATAAACTTAACAATTCAGCTTTGCTCTCCTGTTCATTGCCGAGTTGATACGAGCGGACGATTTCCGGGTGACGATTGGCAAAAGTGTGATGCCGGTCATCCAAGTCGGAGCCGTTCCACGGCACGCCGAGCCGGTCGAGCCACGCGGCGCGGAATTCGGCTTCAAAACTCTTGCCGAGATTGCCTTTGGATTGCGGGTTCAGGTGAATACGTCGGATGGTGTTCATATATTTGTGGGGTCATTGAGTTTGATGTCGTCGGGATTTGGTCGGCGAACCTCGCGTGGTGGCGGAGTAGCGGCCAAAATTGGTTTTCGTGCCGGTGCTGGTGCGATGCCGGTTGGGGTGGTGGTTGCTTTCGACACAGATGACGTTTCTTCCCAATGCGCTTGCGCCCGGCGTTGAATGTAGCGCCGATAAAATTGATGAACGCCCTGTGATGTGATGGCGCACCCTTTTTCATTGGAAAGCACGGCGGCAATTTCCTGCCACGTCCTGCGCCGCTGGCGTTGGTCACGGATGAAATCCACGAATGGTTCAAGCCGGCTGTGAAAAGCCCGACCGCCGCCGCAATGTTTGCGCTTCGCCGGCCCGCCGTCGCTGATGATGTCTGGATTCATCAACGCAAAGTTTAGGGCGTTTCGCACCAAAGCGGTTAGCGCATACTCGGCGGATTAAATGGCAAAGGTGGCTGATTAGGCCGGATAGTGTCGGCGATGCAGTTTTCGGGCGTTGAATTCCGTTGACGCGACGTGTTGAATCGCGTTGAGCGGCGTTGACGACGGATGTTGAAAGGCGTTTAGCCGCGTTGACAGCATCAACGCCCGGCAACGAATATCAACGCCTGATTTTTTCTGTGCCGTTTTCCGAAGCGAATGCTTCGGGGATGGTGTCTAACCAAATTAACGGCTTTCAAATTCCAGAAAGCCGCCAAAAAGTTTGTTCGGCTGAACGTATTAAAATTGTCGCACTGGTGTGCAAATTACAAAGCACTGAACGGGCATTCTGAAACCGGCAGCGAAACGAAGCAGGTCGGGAGTGGCATGAACGGACGACGGCGGAGTGGAGCGCGGTTTCAGGAATGATCGTTGAGTGCTCGACCGGCTAGGTTCGGATGAGGCGATTTGTCTGGCCGGTTTCCGAGTGCCCGCAGGAAAGCCGGCCAGTCAAAGCGCCGGGTTTTCCATGAAATTCATCTGTCTTGAGAATGTGATTGATGCCAGAGGCCGATGGGCTGCTGTTTCTTATCAACCATGTTTTCACTTTCAATCGGGTGCCAAGACGATTGTAACTCCTGTGCGCGTCTAATGACTCGGTCAACAATTTCGGATTTAGTCGAGGACTTCGATGCCGGTTCGAGTTCGGGTGTGATATTCAGCTCTGTTAAACGTCCAAACATCGCTTTCAAAGCACGGTCTTCGTCGCGGAAAAAGAGACTGCCGCGAATCCGCACGAACTTCCATCCAAGACGTTCGAGAATTGCCTGACGCTCGGCGTCTTCTTGAAGTTTCTCCAGCCCGTGGTATCGCTCGCCGTCGCATTCCACTGCGAGGCGACGACCGTTTCCGCTACCGGAGATCGGCGGAAAACGGAGGTCTTATTTTGTGTAAAGATTACACAAAACGAGGTGATTTTTCGGCCATGCTTGTGCCGAATGGAAAAATTATCAGCCAAGTGCATTTCGTGTATCAGCTACACCCGCGCGGGAAAGGATTCAGGCAAACTGCCCGGCATGACTGAATTGGCGGAAATACAAATGCGTGTCTGGC
>Ga0187868_1001872_pt1 | contig 14324 bp, 10 predicted proteins | sample June2016WEW_13_4_FD_133014 | JGI IMG/M metagenome (GOLD analysis project Ga0187868, IMG submission 133014) | Peatland microbial communities from SPRUCE experiment site at the Marcell Experimental Forest, Minnesota, USA - June2016WEW_13_40 | ecosystem: Environmental > Terrestrial > Soil >... | reverse complement strand
GCGTTAGCGGTCTAAATGTCTTGACTGGCATAAAAACAATGATTTCAGCAGCAACTCTGGGAGTCGGCAGGCCATCATTCCTGTCCCTGCGGGGAATCAGTTATCGGTCTGCAACTGCTGTCCTTCCGCCTGGTTGGGCCAAGCCGCTCTCCAACGCGACCGGGGATCCTGCTCTCAGGCGAAACGGAGCGCATAAAATATCAAAGATTTGTTCCGGTGCAAGAGGTTTTTTGAAGAATTTTGGCGGCCCCAAACCGGCCAAAAAAACCGGCCAAAATTGGTAATTGAACCTAAAACGCAAAAACGCAATTGGGATGGCCGCGAAAGAACGCAAAGAACACATGGAAAACGGGATTCATCGGATGGTTGACTACCACGGTTTCACCTGGCAGGTGGCACACAGCCTGTCTCAAGCCGCACCACTCCGGCAACAACCTGGTTCAGGAAGTTTGTTCTTTTCGCTGGTGCCGGTTGCGCAGTGATTAGCTCACTTGCTTCAGTTCGGTCGATTTGTTGCCAGAATGTGTTTTCTCATTCAGGTTGCTTGAGAATCTGCTCATAGCGAATTTGGGCAGCCTTTAATATTTCTTCCTTCAGGTCCTTCTCAATGCCTTTGAATGTTTTTTCGTCCCTAGTCCACAACCATTCAGATCTCACTGCGGTTTTAGCAGCTTCAACCATCATTCCCATGAGCAATGGAGAAATGTGCTGGTAACGACGTATGGTTTCACGGAAGAAAGGACAGCGACTTGTCCGAACTTCTTCGTCTATCGCTTGTTCACGATCCTTTTTCTTCAACTCCGCAATGTGGACCATGCGTTTCGCATACAGCAGCTTTTGGCGGCCATCTATTAGAGGTTTAGCTTCGTAAAGGTTCTTGCGCACAGGCATTCCAATACCCCGATTAAACTTGAAAAGCTCCTGACCGGGTGATGTGAGTTGTTCGATAATCTGGGCACCCGCTCGTTGAGCCGTGCCACCGCTCAAAATGCCAAGATACCAAGTGCCGGAAACACAAGCTGGCTCGCGATTGTCTTTGTCGTATGTGGGCAACTCAAGAGGAATCAGGCCGGGCCGCGTTTGGCCAAGCATTCCCCATCCGGCAAACCATTGGCGGGAAAACAGGCAGGGACGCTCGAACCTGGATTGGCGATACCACGCGTGAGACAGTCGCATCAAATCCCATGGGCTTAACAATTGCAACATGAGTGACAGGGCTTTCCCCCAAGCGTTCCCACCATCTACTGCGTTAATTCCCCAATCCAGTTCGCCGTCTTTGTTTACTAGGAATTTATCCTTCGACTCTTCTTGCATGACGCTTAACACCAATTCAAGAAAGAAAGACACGCAGGCTTCCCTCGACTCCATGCAGCACGTGAACACTCCCGCGCTTGGCATCCAGTCAACTGGAGGGAACGATGTCTTGAGTTTCTCGTGCTCCTTGCATTTTTTGCAAATATCGTCTTCTTCATTTTCCCAGGCGCGATAAAGTGAAGGCGAAATGGGTGTGTTGTCAGGCCTACATTCGCCAAGACGTTGAACAAATTTCTTCTGCAACTCTGCAAGCTCTTTCCATTTTGGCGATATACCTGGTGGGCTTTCGGGGCCCACCGGTTTTGAAGACTGATCCTGTTTCGAGTCAGGTTCGGGTTTATTTGATGGGCTTTCAGGACAGCACCATTCCAATTCGAATTTCTTAATCCAATCGAAAACGGTCTCTTTGGATTCAGATTTCTCGGTTTCCTCATGCGTGAGTTGCTTAAGTTGCTTGGATTGAACTCCGACTTCTTTGCCCCACACATTCGGATCATAGGTTAGAATTCCCACATTTAGCCGTTCAGGAACAGCAAAGTTGCTTTTTTTCAACACATTATATTTTGGATCCTTCTTACCCATTAGTTCGAGATTTCGGCTGATGGCGATGTCCTGCCCAGCAGTGACATATTGTTCGCGTGCCCAGAGATCATGCGTTTCGCGATTCTTTCCGTCGCCTTTGTCGCGGTACTCGATTTGGAAATTTTGCAGCAGACCGAGTTTGATGAGTTCTCCCAGCCAGATCTCATCTATCGAAATAACGTGACAGTCACCCATGGCGTTCAGATTGCGTGCCACGACGCTGTGCTGCAAAGCTCCATAGGTTTCCGGATGGCAGGTGTGGACCTTGATCCTTTGATCAAACGTTGCTTGCAGCACCTCGCATTCGGTCTTCAAGTACTTATGCACCGGTGAATCTTCCGATGCGGCAAACAAAGAAAGCATGACTTCCACCGGTTCGGGTCGGCCAGACAAGGTGCCTTTGTAGAAGGCAAGGCGGTCTTCTGCGATAATGCATTGCGGGGAAGTCTGAAGTTCCCAAAGTGTTTCCGGTTCATGACGGCCTGCCAGTTTAACAACCGAAAATACTTTGCTAACTTCCGAACGCAACTGGGCGTGGCGCAAAATGAAAACATGGTCGGCTAGGCCTGCGGCTAAGGACTCGTGCAAAGGATTTGAGCCTTCGCCCACATCAACCATGTCCACGACGAGCGATACAACTCTCTTGCTCCTCAAGAGAGCAAAAAGAGCCGCAAGAAATTGTCCTTCATCGTGGATCAGCGGGAATTTCTTGGAGAACCTGAAAACATTGTCAACAACGACCTTGGTTGCTAGTTGCTTTATTATATTTGCGTCTTCAAGCAGTCGCCTGTTGAGGCGTACAAGGGCGTCTCCTTGAGGATTCTGCGCGAGCAGTTGGCGCGTTTCCGGCCGCAAAGTAACACCAGCAAAACGCTCAACTTCATAGATCGATTGGCCGCCAATGATCTTGTTAAGATCAACTACCAGTGCGGTTCGGAGCAGCCCTGGATCGAAGTTTGACCCCTGATAATTCGCTAGAGCTGTCCGCGTTGCAGCGGACAACTGGCTTTCGAGGTATGTGGATACTGGGTTTGCTGGCTGCTTTAGCTTGCCGGCAAGCGATTGCAGATCGACGAGGTCACCGACTGAAAACATCGAGGAACCCTTTTTTATTGTCTGATCAATCCACTTTTCAATGTCATGCAGCAACTTGGCTTCGCTGATGTGCTCCGGGAACAAATCTCGTATTTGAAGGTGATGATTTTCCCACTTTTCCTCGGAATCTTTACGCTCAGGGCATTCTTTGGAAAGATCGCTGTACTGCCAAATCATTTCCCGAAGCACTGCTTTCTGGTGCAATGTCGTCAGGTAAAGTGCCGGGGCCTTGTTCTGCAGTGAAAAGTGGAGTGCAATTTCGGAAGCAATGGAATCAAGATCCGAAACCAATACGCCAACCGTGCCGCTATCAAGATATCCTTCGGGTTCGAAATCATCCTGTTTGCTCAACTTTATTCGCTCTTGCTCGTCCGCCTTTTGCCAATGAACACCTTTGTCAACGCCTCTGATTCCCAGCACACAGGGCTGGCCAGTCTGTCCGGGTGTTTCGTTAGACCGCTCGCTATCAATTTTGTCCCTCTTTCCAATGATATGCAACTGCGTGGCGATTGAGGGATAAATAATAATTCCGGGTTCCCCAGTATTTCCGCCACGAATTGAGAAATGATGCCAGCCCCGCCGATGCGCTTGATTCCTAGCTTTGACAATTTCAAGCGTTCGCTGGCGGTATTCCGATACAGTCTGGCAACTTAGATGGATGACAACGTCCGCGGCATAGGCCAGCCCGGTTTTGGACACTTCATAGGTCATGCCCTGCTCGTGGCTGCCCGGTTCCTCGAAAAAGAAAATGCTGCTGACACCGCTCTTGGCGAAATGATCCCTGAGTCTCTTGAGGAAAACACCTTCTTTAGGCCCGTATAGAGGAGTGGCTTCGGCGCTTCGCTCCAAATCAAATGCTTTTTCGTAGGCTTGGGAGAAAATCGTTTCGGCATTGTCGAATAATACCAACCATTGAGACTTCTTTTCCGTATTTTTCGTGCTTTCCTGATCTTCTCGTGCCCGGTCAACGATGTTCGTCAACACATCCACCTGTTCCGCGACATCAAAAGGCAATTGGACAATATGAAGGCCGGCGTTGGAAAGCCACCTGTTATCTTGCTCACTTTTATCTTCCTCACCCTTTTTTTTGGTCGTTTGTATGAAGACATTTGACAATGTTCCAAAGCAGTGTATTGCGGAAGGGTCCTGATCATTGCCTGAACCGAACCCGGCCAACCGACTTCTGACAGCATCTGGAGGTTCGTGCGATAGATATACAACTTTGGTATCTACGGTGTTCTTATCCATGAACTTACAACAACAACCGAGTTGCAGCGCCAGTATGCTCTTGCCGCTGCCGGCAGCACCCAGGACTACGCCAAAGAATCCCTTTTCCTCACGATATTTAATCCCTCTAGTTTCTCTTTCCGAATCCTGCGATTTAGGGGTAAGCAGGCAGTCTAGCCCTGTGATTCCCGTGCTAAATGTGGTGAAAACCGGCAGTTTCTCTGAATTTGTATTCATGCTTAGAGGAGTCGGGCTGTGAGGTAATAACTGGTCAAGTGATCGGCTGCTATGAAGGCTTTGGCGAATATGAGTGGCTTCGCACAAAGCCGGTCAAACCTTTGGATGTCTCCGGTATCGAGTCTTTATCAGGATGATACTTAATATCTTTGGCTAAAGTCTTGCCGAACATGGTTTCGATTGCGTCTTTCATTTCCGCATAAGGTTTTATATCCCAAATTTCGATGGCGGGGTAATCAGGGGGAATAAGCGCGTGCGCCATCAGGTATTTGATGTGCAGATCCGTCTTGGGCATCGAATAACCAATAATCACAATTCTCTCTGCAGTTTGGATTTGTTCAAGCGCCTCCACCCTTAATTTGTCAAAAAGATCGTCATTAGAATCGCCGCCATTTGCCCCATGTCTTTGCCAAGTGGGAGGAATAAGGGGAAGGTCACCATATTTTTCGATGAATTTGCCGCCGGCATTCTTTGCGTCGTCTGCATTAAAAAGGCGATCATCATCAAGAGGCAGCCATTCTTGCCAGATTTTCGCGTTTTCGAGAGTCAGCCAATTCAAAGAACCGTGCAGTTTCACAAGCTTCAATCTAGGAAGATTAGTATCACCTTGATTGGATATGTGTTCAACAACTTCGCCATAGTCAATTTTGCATGGATGCTTAAGTGACTTCAGTGACTTCAAAGCTTCCTCAATGACCATATCATAGTTCGGCGTAATAATTATATCCTGATATGCACGCCCCTTTGACCCCTCTTCGATAATCCTACTTCGATGAAGCACATAGGAGAGAAAGGCTTCATAAACACAGCAGTTCAACAGATCCCCAAAAGGGTTCATTTTTCGGATTACATTTCCGGCTGCATCTTTGTTCGTCGGGAAAACATGCCTCCATGGAACAGTCCGGCGAGACCACATATCCTCAGACGACCGATTGTCACGCCTATCCCAGTAGTCAATGAATGTGCAACGATTATCTTTCGTAAGTTGTTCCTTTTTGATGAAGGATTCGTCGGTTTCGGGTTCGGGATTCTTTTTTTTATCAATACGGCGCTGGTCCTCCAAATGCGCAAAACAAAGGGTATGAGCGATGACAGCCCGAAGACATTTGGATTTGTTTTCGTTCGGCGGTTGCTGTTGCTTGGGGTGACTTCCGCTTACCAGACTGAACAGTTCTTGAATGTCATCAATGTCAATTCCGGTGCTGGCTGCAACGTGGCGGTATTTTGTGACAATCTTCGCAAACTCATTTGTCAACGATTCAGAGCCATATCGTTTGAGTAAACGAAACGATTCTGTTACAAAATGGGGCATCGTCGGAATACCCGCAGCGGCGGAAAAACCCGCTCCCAGAAAGTAAACCGTCTTTCCGGGAGCGCGAGTTGTGGGTGAATCATCTGGCATTGTAATGTCTGGTCAGTCACGAAGTGAAATTGGCGGTTTCATCGCGCAACGGGTTTGTTCGCTGGAATCGTGAAGGCGCGCCGGGTGGGGGAATTAGCGGGGTCGGTGTAAGGCCAGCAGGTGCCGGCGGCGTTTTGTTGCAGATCGAGAGCTGAGTCTTGATAAATCAGACGCCGGAGGCTGGCGGCATCGAGGGACAAATCTTCCCCGTGAGGGAAGCTGAATGTGAAACAACCTGTCTCCGCTTCGATCTAACACTGATTCCGCATGCCGTTCCAAGTCCATAGTCTCCCGAAGTGTCCAAGTGAGGAGCGTTCCGGTGAATCATCAGGAACGTTTGCCTCAGACTCGCACCATCATAAGCGTCCGGCCCGGCAATGCAAGACGTTTTTGGAGGACAGCGGCCCGCCGTGTCCAAGACAACGGATTTCTTTTCGAAAAACCTGACATCCTGACGCGAATTTTATTTATTTACACCAATTCCTTCGTGATAATTCGCGCAATTCGCGTCTTCAATGCCGGAATTGCACTGCTTGGTTTCGGCCACAGGCCGAGCGCTACACCGGATGGCAAGCGATCCTTGCGAACTGAGGTTTGGCCAGGCGCAGTTCAATGTCGGCTAGTCGGCAAACCGGGCGTAGGTGGCCTTGCGCGGATCGTGCTCGGGCCGATGGCAAATCAGCGTCTGCACCCATTCGGACAGGCGGCGGCCCAGGCGGCGACAGGCCTCGCGGTCGCCGTCATTGCGCGGACGGCCGGCACAGATGGCGCCGTAATGCAGCGTTTGCCCCGGCGCCACGTAGTCCGGGACGCCGAAGACAAGGAAACCGTAGTTCATCAGCACGATTTGCAGCGCGAGGCACGTCAATTCACCGCCTCCGGCCAGGCCACCGGATGACGTAAAGGCGCAGCCGATTTTGCCTTCCGTCTTCGGCCAGAGCGGCTGAACGGTCACATCCCACCAGCGTTTCATTTCCCAGGCAATGGTGCCCATGTGTGTCGGCGAGCCGGCCGCCACCCCGTCGCACCACATCAGGTCGTCAGCGGTGGCTTCGGCAACGCTCTTCAGGCGGACTTCGGTGGCGGGAACGCTGGCGGCACCCTCGGCCACGAGGTCGGCCATCGTTTTTGTGTGGCCGTCCTGGCTGTGATACAAAACCAAAATATGCGCCGGGCGGGAATCATCGGACTTCATGACCACGATGATGCGCCTTCGCCAAAGTTTCCGTCAATTGAGAAGAAATCCCAAAGTTACATCGGTTGGGCGGCGATCCGTGCAAGCCGTGAAATTAACTGGAAACTGAATCGCCCAATGGTTCCACATCCGTATTCGTCATTTGCTCCAACGCCTCATCGTGTCCCAAGGCCAGGGCGGCGGCGATTTTCTTCGGCTCAACGGTGAAGGAACCCACCGGCAGTGGCCGGAGCGGCCGGAATACCTGGAACCGGATTCCCGCTGGCGGCTGTTTCATCAGGTCGAGGGCGGCGTTGTAATTCACATTTTGCCGCGCGGTCCAGACCCGGGCCACCATGGGCCATTCCGGGTAAGCTAGTTTTCCCATCCAGCGCGGTACCGGCTTGAGGCGGAAAGCAGGATTGTGCGTGAGCACCACGGTGATGTCCGTCGCGCCATCCTGTATCGCCCGGCGGACGGGAATGGGGTCCGCCACTCCGCCGTCAGCGTAGGGCTGGCCTTCCACGTAATCATACCCGCGCGTCGCCAGGGCCATGGAAGACGTGGCGCGGAGGGCAGCAAAGACGCGGTCATCGCAGACATGGAAGTAAACCGGTTCACCCGTGTGACAGTCGGTCAGCACGATGAAAAAGCGGGTGGGCGCTTTTTGCAGCGCTGCAACGGAAAGCGGAACGCGTTTTCGGATGATATGATCCACCAGGTAAGCGAGGTCAATGATCGGTTTGCGGCGGAGGAAATTGCTTTTACGAACCACTTTGCAGGCCAGTTCGCGCCAGATGGCCAGACCCGGTTCCCACATGTCGGCGACAAAATAGACCGCCGAGCAGGCGCCGGAAGAAGCCGCATAAACGAGATCGTATTGCCGCCGCCCGCGCTCCTGAAGATAAGCCAGCACACCCGCCGCCCACGCTCCACGCATCGCTCCGCCTTCCACAATCAATGCTGTTTTGCGGCGGGCACCTGACCCTGCATTTTCGACCATCGGCGGCGACATCTATTTCCTTTCAACGGCAGACCCGGTTGCGTCCGGTGGGTCCTCAGACGGGATCCCTTAGGTTCAACATAGCACACCCCCTGCCAAATCATAGTGAATTGCGCGAAATCAGCGTGATGACACTGGCGGATAATTCCGGCTTGGCTGCAATTTCACGGAGCGCGGCTGTCCTCAGCCGCAGCAGCCCAAACCGCCAAACCAGCGCTGGAATATTCCCTCGCCTTTCTCCGCGTGCGAACATGCTGCGGGTCAGGAGACCCGCGCTCCGCCACGGTCAATGCCGAAACTGCAACTGCTTGCTGACTTTGGCTGGATGTTTTTTTCCAATCGCCCTTGTGCGCCAGCGGGTCATGGCTCGTGACAAAGTTTTTTTAAATTCGCATTGTGACAGCCAGGATCACTTCACCGGGAATTTGTAAATATTCACGCTGATGGGGGCAATCGTCATGGCATTGGTTGTCAAATTCACTTCGCGTTCCTGAACTTCGACTTGTGGTGGTTGTCCGACCATGTTCGTGGCGTTCACAATCGAAGGTGCCATGAACCAGACTCGCCCGGCACCGGTCAGCGCCACGCCGTTGATTGAAAGGTTGAGCTGCTGCCCGGATTCAGTCGGGTTCACCACCGCCACGGTGAGCGATTTCCGGTCGCTGCTTAACGCGGCGGCAACATCGAGCGGATAAGTGTCGCTGCCCGCGTTGACTTTCGGCTGCTCTCCACCGACCGGATGGTTCGGCAGCGGCGGCGGCGAATCGCCCGTTACTTCCACCGGAATCACGCCGTAATGATCGCGATAGAGTTTGAAGAGCAGGCCGGCGGGATTCAGCGCGGCATCGGTTCGATTGGCGCTGATGAGTGACGTGACAAATGCGAAGCCCGCCATCTGAAACAAGTCCGAGTGGCGAAACATTTCGTTGAATGTCCATGCGTAAGCCGGAACGACTTTATATGAGTTTGCCGGAATGCCGCTGTAAGCCCATTCGTCGAGGCAGATCGGCACGGGCTTCGTTTTCAGCGCGGGAATGAGCGCCAGATAATCTTGATACGCCTCATATTTTTCCCGAACGTGATTTGCCGGCCGGCGCATCCAATCCACGAGCGGCTCGTCGGGATCGTTGGGCACTTGCGCGGCTTTTTCGAGATCAAAATGTGTGGTGTTGTACGAATAAAAATGTTCGCTAATCAGGTCCAGGTTGGCGAGACAGTTGGAAAAAAGCCCGCCGGTCCAATCTGCCGGTCCGAGATAATCGGGAATCAATTTGTTGCCCAGACGAAGTGATTGTTCTGAGCCGGTCATCGCGTCGGGCATCGCGCCGCTGGCAATCAGCTTGATGGTCGGGTCAACGCGCCGCATGGCTTCGGCGAACAGATTGTGTTTGATTTCAAATTGTTGAAGCGACATCGCGCCCATTTGCCAGCCGCCCCATGCTTCGTTCCCAATGCCCCAAAATTTCACACCGTAAGGTTTGGGATGTCCATTGGCCGCGCGAAGTTTTCCCATGGTTGAAGTCACCAGGCCGTTGGCATACGCCACCCAATGCGCGGCGGAATGCGCATCGCCGAATCCGGCATTGACCGTGATGTAAGGTTCGACGTCGAGTAACTTGCACAAAGTCATGAATTCATCCGTACCGACGTCGTTCGGTTGCATTACGCTCCAAACGTAATCCCAGCGCGGCGGGCGCTGATCCGGATCGCCAATCGCATCAGTCCATTCATGACCGGAAATATAATTCCCGCCGGGAAAACGATAAACGCCCGAATGAAGCTGTTTGAGCGCAACGATGACTTCGCGCCGAAATCCTTGAATGTTGTCCGCCGGCATGAGCGAGACCGCCCCGATATGAAACGACCCTTTTCCAGTTCCGACGATCTCCAGTCGGGCATTGTCGCTGTCTGCTTGCGCGGTGAAGCTCAAAGGAAATTTCGCGTACTCGGAATGGAGTTTGCCCACGGTAATTGTTTGTCTATCTGCCGCGTTGGTTCCCCACACCAGACTGACAGCAACCTTCACTCCGCGATCGCCCGCAAGCACAATTCGTCCGGTGTATGATCTGCCCAGGCGAACAGCCAATCCGCGCTGCTGAATTCCGTGCGCGCCAGCGTCATCCAATCGCACCAGCGGCGTATGGTCGCCCACATACGGCGTGTTGGTGTCCATCGTGACTGATTCTTCCTTACCGATGAAATTCCAGCGTCGCAATCCGGATCTTCCACGCACGGCAAAGTTCGTCTGCACTTGTGTTGTGATCGGATAATAAAACTTCCGGTCATCCAGCATTTCCGCCCAGATGCCGTTGTTGATGATGCCGCCGATATGTTCGATGAACTGGCCGTAAATGTATTTCGAAATCGGTGCGTGAGTTTTGCTGGCATCAATGGTGGCGCTGATGGTTTGAGTCTGTGCCTGCGCCGCGAAGGTGGCGATGAAGATGAACAAACCAAATAATTCGATTCGTGCGCGAATGGGTGTGGTCATGGCCCAATCCTATTAAAATACGCCGGAACGCGCCACCAGAACTGCTACTGTTTGCTGACCTTCGCCAGACGCAACCAAGCAGGATACACTCGGGAACAAATGATACAATTAGTGAAATAGCTATTACAATAATTGTATCATTCAACCGGATTCATGAAAGGAGCCAGCGGGAAAACCGCCGCATTCAATGCCGGAACTGGGACTGTTTGCTGACTTTGGCCAGCCGCTTTTCCCAGTCATCCTTGTGTGTCAGCGGGTCGGCGTCCGTGCCCCAGAGTTTCTTCACCATCTCGCGCTGCGGCACGAACGGACATTTCGCCTTGGGATTTTTGAACGCGTCCTCCAGCTCGCGCAAGGCCAGTTGCGCGCCGGTCATCACCGCCATCGGGCCGAACCGCCCGTTGAGCGCGTGCACCGCGTCGTCGAGCGCGCCCCAGCGTTCCGCGTCAGTGCGACCCCAAAGCGTCGGTTGCGTGTCCAGCCGCGCGAGATTCCAGAACGCGATGCGGATTTGTCGCACCGGTTTGGCCTAGTCGCCCATCATGTGCCGGAAAATCGTTTTCAACACCGCGTTGATGACGGAATTCTGAAACTGCGGTTCGTGAAAACGATGTCCGCCGCTGACTTCGGTGAAATCGTTGAACCGCACCGTCAATGACAGTTCGCGCGCCTGCAATTGCTCGCGCCGCAACTGGCCGACCAGCCGCGTCGCCTCGCTCAGCGTGAACGTCAGCGCCGCCTCGTAATCCGGCTCATCATAAGGCAGCGTGGTGTTGCTGGAAATCGTCGTGCGGTCCTTGACTTCCAGCAGCAGCGGCTCGTTCCACAGGCCATTGGCGAACAGCCAGAGCTGTTGGCCCCAGATGCCGAATTTCTGCCGGAGCAACGGCGACGGCAGTTTGGCCACGTGACCAAACGTCGTCGCGCCGAGCGCGGCGAGCGACCGTTGACGGTTCTTGCCGATGCCGGACAATTCGCGCACGGAACGGCCTTGCAAAAATTCCTTTTCCGAGCCGGTGGGAATCTCGATGAAGCCGGGCTTGGCCGCGTCCGTTGCCAGCTTGGCCAGCCGCGATGAATTGGCGAGGCCGGCGGACACCGGCAGTTTCACTTCGTGCAGAATCCGCTGGCAGATTTCCTTCACGTATTTTTCCGGCGTGGTGTTGCGCCAGACATGGCGATCCATCGTTGTGAAATCGAGGAAGCCCTCGTCAATCGAAATGGGCACGAGCGTGGGCGAGTATTCTTCGAGGATGTGAAACATTTCCGCCGACAGCCGGCGGTATTCGTCGTAGTGTGGACGGCACAGGACGCCTCGCGGACAAAGTTTCCTCGCCTCAAAGCACGCCATGCCGGTTTTGATGCCGAATTTCTTGGCCACGCGATTCGCAGCAATGACGATGCCGTCGCCGCGCCGCCCGCCACCCACCCAGACCGGGCGTCCCTGCAGTCTGGAATTCAGGGCAATTTCGCAACTGGCGAAAAAGCTGTCGCCATCCACGTGCAGGATGCGAATGGGCGGTTTCGTGTTTACGGGCAAACCTTAATTGAACCCAAATTCAGGCCGTGTCAAATCCTCGCACACCGGCAGGGACAAAAGCTGTCCAAGCCCGAATGAACCTGAAAAACCTTGGCTCATCGTAGCGGCGGGTCTGCAGACCGCCGCATTTCTCCGGAAAATTGAATTGTTCGGCTTTCTGCCAAAAGCCGCTACGCCTGTTTTTCAGAGGCTGATCAAATGAATGCCACCATGCGCAAGTTCCTACGAAACCTCGGGACGCGAGGGCGCCTCCCGATACGCCCGAGGCGGGCGTGCTCCCCACAAAAAAAAACGCGGAGTGAATTTCACTCCGCGCCTTGCAAAACTCAAATTCAATTCTACGTCAAAACAATCTTGTCGCCGTCCTTTAGCGTCACAATGGCTTTCTTCCAGTCGGGCGCTTTGCCAGCTTGCGTGGTGCGCTGACGGCGCAGTTTGCCGCGAACGTTCAGCGTGTTGACCTTGGTGACCTTGACCTTGAACAGTTCCTGCACGGCCTTGCGGATTTCCGTCTTGTTCGCGCGCCGATCGGCCACAACGGTGTATTGATTGAACTTTTCGCCCTGGCGCGTGCCCTTTTCCGTCAGGCGGACGGTCTTGATGACTTCAAAAGCGTTCATGTTATTCCTTGGTCAGACGGGCTTCGACCTTCTCAAACGCGCTCCTGGTGAAGAGCAGCTTGTCGGGCCGCAAAATGTCGTACGTGTTCAGCGAATCGCTCGTGGCCAGCGTGACATTTTCAATGTTGCGCGAGGCGAGCGTGAGATTTTTGTCCGCCGACGCGACGATGAGGGTTGTGCCGGTCAAATCCAGCGTGGACATCAGGCCGATGAAATCCTTCGTCTTCGGCGAAGCGAGCTTCAAATCGTCCACCAACACCACGTCGCCGGCCTTGAGCCGTTCGCTCAACGCCTTGCGCAACGCGAGGGTGCGGGTATTCTTGGAAACTTTTTTGCTGAAATCACGGGGCCGCGGACCGAAAACCACGCCACCACCGACCCACAACGGCGATTGATGGGAACCGGCGCGCGCACGGCCCGTGCCCTTTTGCCGCCACGGCTTCTTGTTGCTGCCGGAAACTTCGCCGACGTTCTTGGTGCAGGCCGTGCCCATGCGTTGCGCCGCCTGATAGGCGACGACCACGTCATGCACCGCTTGTGTGCCTTTTCCGTCTTCAATCAGCGGGAACTTCACTTCGAGTTCGCCCTGCTGCTTCCCTTCGATATTTTTAATGGCAATTTTCATGGCCGTTTAAACTACTTTTTGGCCTCAACCACCGCGGGTTTGGGTTCGGCCTTCGCGGCGGTGGCGCCCTTCTTCTTCATCGGCGCCAAACTGACCGGCGGTTTCCAGCCCTTGGGCCGTTTCTTGGATTCACGGATGATGATGTAATCGCCTTCCGCCCCGGGAATCGCGCCTTTGATGAGCAAGAGATTGTCCGCCTCGCGCACCTGAATGACTTCAAGATTCTGTGTCGTGCGCCGAACCTGCCCCATGTGACCGGGCATTTTCATGCCGCGCATGACCGTGCCGGGGAACAGGCGCTGACCGATGGCGCCGCTGCGGCGGTGCCAGCCTTTGGCCCCGTGCGTCGAATCACCACCGGCGAAATGATGACGTTTCACGACGCCCTCAAAGCCGCGGCCCTTCGTGATGCCAATCGCATCCACAAAATCGCCAACGGCGAACAGCGCCGGTCCGACGATGTCGCCGGGTTTGACTTCCCTGGAGAAATTCCGGAATTCCCGGATGCGTTTCACCGCCTGGCCGTTTTGTTTTTTAATGTGGCCGAGCAATGCCTTGGTGAGACGCTGTTCCTTTTGATCGTCGAAACCGAGTTGAACGGCATTGTAACCATCCTTGCCGGCCTGGGTTTTGACCTGAAGCACGCGGTTGGGGCCGGCGAGCACGACCGTGACCGGCGTGACCACGCCGCGCGAATCGTAAACGCGCGTGCTACCGAGTTTTTTTCCTAAAAGTCCGAGTGGCATAGCCGTGAATGGTTAAATTTTGATGGTGATGTCCACGCCTGCCGGGAGATTGAGCTTTTTCAATTCATCCACGGTCTTGGCGGTCGGGTCGAGAATGTCAATCAGCCGCTTGTGCGTGCGTTGTTCGAAAGTTTCCTGCGATTTCTTGTCGCAATGCGGCGAGCGTTGGACGGTGAAGCGCTCGATACGGGTCGGGAGCGGGATGGGCCCGGCGACGCGCGCGCCGGTGCGTTTGACGGTGTCGGCGATTTCACGCGCCGATTGGTCT
>Ga0187868_1001871_pt1 | contig 14324 bp, 8 predicted proteins | sample June2016WEW_13_4_FD_133014 | JGI IMG/M metagenome (GOLD analysis project Ga0187868, IMG submission 133014) | Peatland microbial communities from SPRUCE experiment site at the Marcell Experimental Forest, Minnesota, USA - June2016WEW_13_40 | ecosystem: Environmental > Terrestrial > Soil > Wetlands... | reverse complement strand
GTTTTCCTTGAGCGCCAGCCCAAAACCCAGCGGCACGCGGCCATGATCGCCACCCTGGCAAGGCCCGCGCTGGATTTGGTCGCGGGCAGCCTGATTCGCACCTGGTTGCTGAAAAAGCACAAGACCATGCTTGTGGATTTTTTGAACGTACTGGGGATTAAAAACGAGGAGGGCGTGGTTGAAAATTTGCCGGAGAGCATGGACGACGTGAAATTGAAGCCCGCGATTGAAACGCTGCTCGCGAAATATCCGCCCGAAGCCGTGGCGGTTTATCTGAATGCGTTCAACGACATGAACGAGGCAAACTGGGCGAATCTCAAAAGCATCCTGGAATCAGATCCCCGGCTGCAACTGGGGGCAAATGTTTGAAGATTGACCGGGATGTTCCGGCTTCGGAAGATTCCTGAATGAAGAATTTGACGGGCAGGCGGGCGCAAATCCTTGAATGGAGCCGCTCAAAATGGGCGGGCTTGGCGCTGGTCGGGTGTGTGTTTGCGCTGGCGGCGGCCCTTTCCTGGCGCCGTTGGCCGGACATCCTGGTTGACTTCGGGATACAACTTTACCTGCCCTGGCGGATTTCCCAGGGAGACGTGCTCTACCGCGACATGATGTATCTGACCGGCGGTCCGCTGTCCCAATATTTCAATGCGCTGCTCTTCAAGATTTTTGGCGTTTCATTTCGGACACTGATTTTTGCCAACCTGACCATCACGGCGGGGATGTTGGTTTTGGTTTACCACCGTTTTCTGGCGGCGGCAGACCGGTTGACGGCGACCATGATTTGTCTGGGGATTGTGCTGGTGTTTGCGTTCCAGCATACCGTATCGGTCGGCAACTACAACTATGTTACGCCCTATTGCTGCGAGATATTTCACGGGCTGGTGCTTTCCCTCGTGGTGGTGATGTGGTTGTCGGATTGGGTTGGAAAGAGGCAAATTCGGTTTGCCGTGGCGGCCGGCTTTGGTTCCGGGCTGGTATTTTTGACCAAGCCGGACGTTTTCCTGGCGTTGATTGTCTGCGTGGTGGCGGCTTTTTTTGTCGTTGTTTTTTTTCACCGGCGTACCGGCTTCGCGGCAAAGTCGTTGGCGGCATTTTTGCCTGCGGGACTAATCCCGTTACTGGCCTTTTTTGTACTTTTCCTGCGGGTGGAAGACTGGCGGGCCAGTGCGCGCTCGGTGGTTTCGGCGTGGGTGCCGTTGTGGCATACGTCCATAACCCGGGACCCGTTTTACCAGTGGTGCCTGGGATTGGACATGCCAGTTCTTCATCTCGAAAAGATGGCGGCGCATTTTATTTTTGTCGTGATGATAACCGCGATTTACGCCCTGGCCTTCCGGTGCGGGATGGAATCAAGGTTCAAATGGGTGAGACCATCCTGGATGGTTTGGCCGTTGTTGGTTGCGCCACTTTTGATTTTGGCCGTTGTCTGGAATTGGGTTGATTGCGGCCGGTCGTTGCCCCTCCTGGGTTTGTCCGCCTGTGTATTGCTGGGTTTGAGCTGCATGGAAATCGCGCCCGAACCAGCGGCGATCTTTCCGTTGCTTTGGAATGTGTTTGGCCTGGCGTTGCTGGCCAAGCTGGGGCTTTTCGCACGGATTTGGCAGTACGGATTTGCGCTGGCCATGCCGGCGTTTGCGGGAACGGTGTACTTGTTCGTCTGGCTGCTGCCGTTGCGGCTGGAACAAAGATACCGGGTCCGTTCCCATTGGTTTCGTGTGACTGCCTGTCTGACGCTGACAGTGGGGTTTGTTCATCTGTTTCTGCGCTCGGAATCGTATTATCTCCAGAAGAATTTGCCCGTGGGAAGCGATGGAGATAAAATCGTGGCCTACAGTCCCACGGTGGACCCTTTTCATGGCACTGTCGAAATTGCGCTGTCCTGGATTGAAAAAAACGTCCCCCCGGACGCGACGCTGGCGGTTCTGCCCGAAGGGGCCATGATTAATTATCTGAGCCGGCGGGTGAATCCGACTTCCTGTCTCGTCTGGGTTCCACCGGTGATGGCGGTGTTTGGTCAAACCAACATGACCGCTGCTTTTGAGAAAAACAGTCCCGACTATGTCCTGATCATTGCCCGGAGTGCCTCCGAATTCGGGGTGGGATTTTTCGGCTACGACCCGCGTTATGGGATGGAACTGATGCGGTGGATTGAGGGTCATTACGACCGGGTTTATTCGTCGCCGAATCCGGCCGGGAAATCCGCACCTCAAGAGCAACCCAATTTTGAACTGCAAATCCTGAAACGGCGCCCGCTCATTTTGCCGGCAGGAAACAATTGAAACGATCTGCTGCTCAACTATACTCATGCTGCTTATGAAGAAACCAGCCAATCATGGTGAACAGTACTGATCGAAGATGCCTCTGGGATAATTTTGCGTCTCGGTATTCGGCCTGGTTGGGGTTGGCGGTGGTGGCATTACTTTTTGCGATGGCCGCGGCGCTTTCCTGGCGCAAATGGCCTGACATCCTCGTTGACTTCGGGATGCAGCTTTATCTGCCGTGGCGGATTTCCGAAGGGGATGTTCTTTACCGGGATGTGATGTATTTGGCGGGTGGTCCGCTGTCCCAGTATTTCAATGCGCTGCTCTTCAAGATTTTTGGCGTTTCGTTTCGGACGCTGATTTTTGCCAATCTGGCCATCGCGGCGGGCATGTTGGTTTTGATTTACCGCCGTTTTCTGGCGGCGGCGGACCGGCTGACGGCGACCATGATTTGTCTGGGGATTGTGCTGGTATTTGCGTTCCAGCATTTCCTATTGGTCGGCAACTACAACTATGTCACGCCCTATTGCCACGAGGTGTTTCACGGGCTGGTATTATCAATCGTGGTGGTGATGTGGTTGTCGGATTGGGTTGAAAAGAGGCAAATCCGGTTTGCTGTGGCAGCCGGCTTTGGTTCCGGGCTGGTATTTTTGACCAAGCCGGACGTTTTCCTGGCATTGGCTGTTTGCGTGGCGGCGGCTTTTTTTGTCGTTTGTTTTTCTCACCAACGAACCGGTTTTGCGGCAAAATCGTTGGCGGCATTTTTAACTGCGGGACTAATTCCGTTACTGGCTTTTTTCGCGCTTTTCCTGCGGGTGGAAGACTGGCGGACCAGCACGCAATCAGTGGTTTCGGCGTGGGTGCCATTATGGCATACGTCCGTTGTCAGGGATTTATACTATCAAGGGTGTTTGGGATTGGACACGCCGCTGCTGCATCTCGAAAAAATGGCGGCGTATTTTATTTTCATTGTTGCTGTGACCATGATTTACGCCCTGGCATTCCGGGGCGATGTGGAATCGAGGTTTAAGTGGATAAAATCGCCGCGGATTGTCTTGCTGCTGCTGGTTTCCCCTCTTTTGATTTTGGCGGCTGTTTTGAGTTGGATGGATTGTGGCCGGGCCTTACCGTTGCTGGGGTTGTGCACCTGCGTGTTGCTGGCGGTGAATTACCAGAGAGCCGCGGCCAAACCAGCGGCGATCTTTCCGTTGCTTTGGAATGTGTTTGGCCTGGTGCTGCTGGCCAAGCTGGGATTTTTTACGCGGATCTGGCATTACGGATTTGTGCTGGCCATGCCGGCGTTTGCCGGCACCGTATATCTTTTCGTGTGGCTGCTGCCGCTGCTGCTGGAACAAAAATATCGGGTCCGCTTCCATTTATTTCGCGGGACCGCCAGCTTGGTACTGATGATCGGGTTTGTCCATCTGTTCCTGCGCTCGGAGTCTTATTATCTCCGGAAAAATACGCCCGTGGGACACGGTGGAGACAAGATCATGACCTATGATTCGTCAGTGAATCCCTTTCACGACAATGTTCAACTGGCGCTGTCGTGGATACAAAAAAACGTTCCGCCGGACGCGACCTTGGCGGTGCTTCCTGAAGGAGCCATGATTAATTATCTGAGCCGGCGTGTGAACCCAACTCCCTGTCCGGTTTGGCTTCCCCCGGAGATGGAAGTATTCGGCCAAACCAACATGGCCGCGGCTTTCCAGAAGCACAGCCCCGATTATGTTGTGCTCCTTGAAAGGAGCACCGCCGAATACGGAGTGGGTTATTTTGGTTATTACCCCCGGTATGGGACAAAACTGATGCAGTGGATTGAGGACCATTACGACCGGGTTTATCCGGCGCCAGACCCGGCCGCAAAATTCCCGTCCGGAAATCAACCCTTCTCCGAGCTGCAAATCCTGAAACGGCGGACACCCATTTTGCCGGCAGGAAAAAATTGAAACAGTCGGGGTTCAATTATAATTATCCAGCTTATGAAAAATATCATGTTGAATTCATCGGCATATTCTTTCTGGTGCTCACCGTTGGCATGACGGTCATTGAACCCGGTGCCGGCGCGCCCGGCTGCTAGATTTTGCAAATTCTCGGCGCATTTGCCGCTGTATCATTGCGTCTGCCATCGAGCCGGGTTGTAGTCCATTTTGAAATATCAGTGCGGGGCTCTGCCAAATCGCGTGGAAACCAGCTTTAGAAACTCATTGGCGGCACGACCGGGCGGACGTTGCTTCGGCCAGACAGCGACGATCTTTCGCTCCGGCCTCGGTGACTGGAGCGAGCGATACTCCGGCAAATCCTCGCGCTCACTTCGCGCCGCCATTGCCGGAATCAACGAAATGCCCAGCCCCGAAGATACGAGCGCCTGAATCGTCTCGAGTTGGGCGCTGCGAAAGCTGATTTTGGGCTTCACGTTACGGCGGTCGCAGAAGCCCAGCACCTGGTCGCCAAGACAATGACCCTCTTTCATCACGATCAACCGTTCGCCTTCCAGATCGGCGATCGCCACGCTGCGTTTGCGCGTGAGTGGATGGCCCGGCGGCAGTGCAAGCAGCAGCTCCTCGGAAAACAACTCCTTCACCTCCAGACGCTCATCCCGAATCGGCTGGCTGGCCAAGGCGAAGTCTATTTCATACCCGTGCGCGAGCTTGAGCAACCGCGCCGTGGTGTCTTCCTGCACCACGGCCTCCACGCCGGGAAACTTTTCCATGAACTGCGCCAGCACCTCCGGGAGCAGATACGGCGCGATGGTGGGCAGCACGCCAATCGTCAATATGCCGCGCAACAAATCCTGCGCGTCGGTCATCTCGCGTTTGGCCGCGTCCGCTTCTTCGAGGATGCGGACCGCGTGGCGCAGGAACACCTCGCCGTGCGGCGTCAACCTCGCCTCGCGTTTCATCCGGTCGAACAGCCGCTCGCCCAATTCGTTCTCAAGCTTCTGAATCTGCTGGCTGAGCGAGGGCTGGGCAACGTGGCAATGCTCGGCGGCGCGGGAGAAGTTTCCGGACCGCGCCACGGCGACCGCGTAACGAAGTTGATGCATTTCCATAGGCAATGCCTATGATAACGAGAGGAAAAAAGTATTTCAACAATAGCTCTCGAAATGCTTCAATGAACAAAACACAACAACCGAAATTTGTTTTATGAGCACAAAACCGGGAATCATGTCAACCGAAGCTAAATGCCCCTTTCACCATGCCGCCGGCGGCGGCACCACGAACCAAGACTGGTGGCCGAACCAGTTGAAGCTCGAGCTCCTGAACCAGCATTCCTCCAAGTCCGATCCGATGGGCGAGGACTTCGACTACGCAAAAGAGTTCAAGAACCTCGATCTGGCGGCGGTGAAGAAAGATCTCGCGGCGCTGATGACCGACTCGCAGGACTGGTGGCCGGCGGACTTCGGCCACTACGGCCCGTTGTTCATTCGCATGGCGTGGCACAGCGCCGGCACTTACCGAACCGGTGATGGCCGCGGCGGCGGCGGCCGGGGTCAGCAGCGCTTCGCGCCGCTCAACAGCTGGCCGGACAACGTCAGTCTGGACAAGGCGCGCAGGCTCCTTTGGCCGATCAAGCAGAAGTATGGCCGGAAGATTTCGTGGGCCGACTTGATGATCCTCACAGGCAACGTTGCCTTGGAAACGATGGGCTTTAAGACGTTCGGTTTCGGAGGCGGTCGCGAGGACGTCTGGGAGCCGGATCACGACGTCTATTGGGGCACCGAGTCGACCTGGCTGGGTGACAAGCGCTACTCTGGTGACCGGGATCTCGAAAATCCGCTCGCTGCCGTGCAGATGGGTCTGATTTACGTCAACCCGGAAGGCCCCAACGGCAACCCGGATCCGGTCGCCGCGGCGCGGGACATTCGCGAAACCTTCGCTCGCATGGCGATGAACGACGAGGAGACCGTGGCGCTCATCGCTGGCGGCCATACCTTCGGCAAGACCCACGGCGCCGGCCCTGCGTCCCATGTGGGGCCCGAGCCGGAAGCTGCCGGCCTCGAAGCACAGGGCCTGGGCTGGAAGAGCAGCTTTGGCACGGGCAAGGGCGGTGATGCGATCACCAGCGGTCTGGAAGTCACCTGGACCACGACGCCGACGAAGTGGAGCAATTCGTTCTTCGAGATTCTGTTCGGTTACGAGTGGAAGTTGACCAAGAGCCCGGCTGGCGCGCATCAGTGGGTCGCCAAGGGCGCCACTGCAACGATTCCAGACGCGCACGATCCGTCGAAGAAGCGTCTGCCGACCATGCTGACCACCGACCTGTCGCTGCGTTTCGACCCGACCTACGAAAAGATCTCGCGGCGCTTCCTGGCGAATCCCGATCAGTTTGCTGACGCTTTCGCCCGGGCGTGGTTCAAGCTGACGCATCGCGACATGGGTCCGCGCGCGCGTTATCTCGGACCGGAGGTCCCGAAAGAAGAACTCATCTGGCAGGACCCCATTCCCGCGGTGAATCACAAATTGATCGGCGCCAAGGAAATCGCCTTGCTGAAGGCCAAAATTTTGGCGTCCGGGTTGTCCGTTTCGCAAATGGTTTCGACCGCCTGGGCGTCGGCGTCCACCTTCCGCGGCTCCGACAAGCGTGGCGGCGCGAATGGCGCGCGCATTCGCCTCGCGCCACAGAAGAATTGGGAAGTCAACCAGCCGAAACAGTTGGCGAAGGTGCTGAAGACGCTGGAAGGCATCCAGAGCGCATTCAACAAAACGGCGAAAGGAGGCAAGAAGGTCTCGCTGGCTGACCTGATTGTGCTGGGCGGTTGCGCTGGCGTCGAGCAGGCCGCGAAGAACGCCGGCCACAAGGTCACGGTTCCCTTCACGCCGGGACGCATGGATGCCTCGGCGGAACAGACTGACGTCGAATCCTTCGCCGTGCTCGAGCCCATCGCGGACGGCTTCCGCAATTACCTCAAAGGCAAATACACCCTATCGGCCGAAGCACTGCTGGTTGATAAGGCCCAATTGCTGACCCTGACCGCGCCCGAAATGACGGTGCTCGTGGGCGGCTTGCGCGTACTGAAGACCAACTTCGGCGGAGCGCAGCACGGTGTCTTCACCAAGCGACCGGAGGCGCTGACCAACGACTTCTTCGTGAACCTGCTCGACATGGGCACGGAGTGGAAGCCGGTTTTGAAAGACGCAGATGTGTTTGAAGGCCGCGATCGCAAAACGGGCAAAGTCAAGTGGACCGGCACGCGTGTTGATCTCCTCTTTGGTTCAAACTCCATTCTCCGCGCGTTGGCGGAAGTTTACGGAAGCTCCGACGCGCAGGAGAAATTTGTTCACGACTTTGTCACGGCTTGGAACAAGGTGATGAACCTGGATCGTTTCGACCTCGCGTAAACGCTGATTTCTCGTCAATCGAGCCATTGTCTGCTTGCCGGCCTCTCCGATGAAGGAAGCTGGCAGGCGGCTGGTTTGCGCGGCGTGATTCTCTCTCGCCGGCCCCGGCGGCGGCATGACGCCGCTGATGTTCGCCGCGATGTTTGGCCGCAGCAAAGTAGTTGCACAGTTGCAGGCACACGGTGCATCGCTTCAGCGCCGCAATCGGCTGGGCATTTCCGCAAGTTTCATGGTTCGCGTGTCACGATGGATTGCGCGCCTGTTTCAAAGACTCCAGTTCCAGGCCAACCACGTTCCCTGACCGCAATGAATATGAAAAACGAACTGCCCTCACTCACAGCCACAGCAGGCAATTCCTTCTACGCCCACCAAGGTGTCGAACCTGTGGATTTACCTCGTCGCCAATTTTGCCGCCGGTGCGCTCGCAGCCGTTGCTTTCAAACTCATTAACCCCGGGGACAAGTGATTTGCAGCACCCGAAGGCACAAAAAACTTTTTAATTTTTGCTCCGTATGTTTTAATGCGGCCGCATGACATCCAATACCCGGTACCTTCTTGCCATCGTCGTTTTGTTTATGAGTGCAAAACTAACATATGCCGCTTCAACCGAACTTGGAATTTTTTTGCACCAAAGCGACATCGGCAATGTCGCCAGGCCCGGATCGGTGAATTTTGATCCAGCCAAGAGCGAGTATCTCATCGCGGGCGGCGGCGAAAACATGTGGTTCACCAACGACGCCTTCCATTTTGTCTGGAAGAAGGTGTCGGGCGATTTCATGCTGACGGCGGACGTTAAATTCATCGGCACCGGCGGCAATCCGCATCGCAAGGCGTGCCTGCTCGTCCGCCAGTCGCTCAAGCCGGGTTCGGTTTACGCGGATGTCGCCCTTCATGGCAGCGGTCTGACGGCGCTTCAATACCGCGACACGCCGAACGGCCCGACGCATGAAATTCAATCGAACATTTCAGCCCCCGCGCGGATGCGAATCGAAAAGCGCGGCGATTACATTTCAATGCGGCTTGCTGCCGCGGGTGAAGACCTGAAACCTGCGGGCGGTTATCTGCGGATTCCGTTCAAGGGGAAATTTTATGTCGGCCTCGGTGTTTGCGCGCACGACAAGAAGGCCATTGAGCAGGCGGTTTTCTCGAACGTCGAACTCAAACCGGTTTCGACACCCGCCAATGCCCAGCCAGTCCTCGAAAGCACGCTCGAGATGGTTGCCGTCGCCTCCACCGACCGGAGCGTGGTTTATCGCATGCGCGATCACTTTGAGGCGCCGAACTGGTCGCGTGACGGGAAAATTTTTCTTTTCAACGGCAATGGACGAATTTACAAACTGCCCGTGACCGGCGGCACACCGGAACTCCTCGACACCGGCAGCCAGATTCATTGCAACAATGACCATGGCATCTCGCCTGACGGAACGCAACTGGCCATCAGCGACCAAACCAAGGACGGCAAGTCGCGCATTTACATTTTGCCGGTTTCCGGCGGCACACCCCGGCTGGTCACGCCGTTGGCGCCGTCGTATTGGCACGGTTGGTCGCCCGACGGCAAAATGCTCGCCTATTGCGCGGAGCGAAACGGTCAGTTTGGCATTTCCACGATTCCCGTTGATGGCGGCGAAGAAACCCGCCTGACCACCGCCCCCGGTCTGGACGACGGCCCCGATTATTCGCCGGACGGAAAATATATTTATTTCAATTCCGACCGGACCGGCAAAATGCAAATTTGGCGGATGGAGCCCGACGGCTCGGAGCAGGAACAAATCACTTCCGACGATTACAACAACTGGTTTGCGCACCCGTCGCCGAACGGCCAGTGGATGGTTTTTCTTTCCTACGCAAAAGATGTGACCGGCCGTCCGCCAAACAAGGATGTGCTGATCCGGCTCATGTCGCTGTCCGACCGGAAAATTCAAGTGCTCGCGAAATTGTTTGGCGGGCAGGGAACGATCAACGTTCCGTCCTGGTCGCCGGACAGCCAGAATGTGGCCTTCGTCAGCTATCAAATGGTTTATCCGTGAGGTTCCAACCCGTCCTGAAGGCAAACAAAAATGTGACTCGTGGCGACAGCCTGCCGCTTCATGGCTTTCTTCGCGCGCAACCGGATGGGACATTGCTGTCGGTAAAACTGCAGCCGCGCGCCTCCGCCAATGAGATTGATGAACCGCTGGGCGATGAACTGAGAATCAGAGTCACCGCGCCACCCGTGGACGCCGCGGCGAACGAAGCACTGGTTCAACTGCTCGCCGACAGGTTGGATTGCGCCCGTGGTCGTGTCGAATTGGTGCGTGGTTACAAGTCACGGCACAAGGTGGTCAAACTCCACGGCTTTGCTCCGGAAGAAGTGTTTCAAAAACTTTTGGTATCAACAGCGGATTGATTTTTCCGTCAACTTTCCCGCTCCACCGGCCACTCATACGATGATATGATGATGGCCGGAACCATGTTCGTCACTGTGCCAGGTGATCATTGGCCGGAAAATTCGTGCAGCCAATTTTTCCACCGGATACGTCCAAATTTCCGCGAGTGTTGGATGATAATGCGGCGTCGCCTCAATCAATTCCATGCCGGCCTGCCCGGGAAATGTATCGTTTCCGCGCTCAGGTTGTCCCATTTGGGGACAAAGAATTGGACTGGCAGACTGGATAGCAATTAAACTAATAACTAGCGTTATCGGAGGGCAAGGGCACTTAAACTGCTTTTCATCGGGCTAAGATTTAACCCATGAATATAACAAGCAATCATCAAGATAAGATGCCGTCAAACGAAGTTGCCCCTTCGTCGCAGAACGGGCATTCGACGCGCGGCTTGAAAAGTTCAAGAGGCACGGGACTCAACGCAAAACTGGCGCAGGAAAATGCAAAACTGGCGCAGGAAAATGCGCGGCTTGCGCAAGAGCGGGATTTGCTGCGGACGCTGTTTGACAGCCTGCCCGATAATCTGTTCATCAAAGACCGGCAGAGCCGGTTTTTGACCAGCAACCTGGCGCACGTACGGACGTTGGGCGCGACCCGTCCGGACGAGGTGACTGGCAAAACCGACCTCGATATTTTTCCGGCAGAATTGGCCAACCAGTATTATGGGGACGAACAAGCGCTGATGGAATCGGGCCAGCCGCTGAATCGGGAAGAAACAGTGGTGAATCCGCGCACCGGCGAGAAGCGCTGGCTGCAAACCACGAAAATCCCGCTGCGGGACAAGAACGGAAAAGTCGTTGGTGTGATGGGCATCAACCGGGACATCACGGATCGGAAGCAAATGGAGGAGGCCCTGCGCCAATCGCGTGACGAACTGGAGCAACGGGTCATCAAGCGTACCGCTGAACTATCGGCGAAAAATGCCGAACTGGCTCAGACCAACGAGGCGCGGGCCAGTGCCCATCGGCTGTTACAGGCGATGCTGGATAACGTTCCCGACCGGATTTATTTCAAAGACACCGAATCCCGGTTCATTCAGTGCAACCGGGCGGTTGCCAAGCGCGTGGGCGTGGAAGAACCGAAACAGGTCATCGGTAAAACGGACTTTGATTTTTACCCCCGGGAAAAGGCCGAAGAGTTCCGGAAGGATGATCAAAAGCTCATCCAGAGCGGCGAGGCTTTGCTCAACAAGACCGAGCAGGTGATCAAGCCCAACGGCGAAATCACTTGGTCGTCCGTCACCAAAGTGCCGCTGCGAGACGAGAATGGGAAAGCCGTGGGATTGGTGGGCATCAGCCGGGACATCACGGAGCGGAAGCAGGCGGAAGAGGCGCTGGCCAGGGAACGCCTCCTCCTGCGCACATTGATTGACAATCTGCCGGACGGTATCTACGCCAAGGACACGGCCTGCCGGAAGACGCTGGTTAATCCGGCTGACCTGAAAAACCTCTGCTGCAAAAGTGAAGCCGAGGCCCTCGGCAAGAGTGATTTCGATTTTTACCCGCGGGACTTGGCCGAGAAATTCTACGCCGACGACCAGAATGTGCTTCAGGGTCAGCCGGTCATCAACCGGGAGGAGTATGTCTTGGACGAAAAAGGCGAGAAACGCTGGCTGATGACCAGCAAGTTGCCGTTGCGTGATCAAAACGGAAAGATTGTCGGGCTGGTGGGTGTTGGCCGGGACATCACACATCGCAAGCAGGCGGAAGAGGCCCTGCGTCAAAGCGAGGAACGACTGCGTGAAGTCATGCAACATACGCATTGCATCCTGCATTCCGGCCAGGTGGAAGGTCTTGAAGGCTGGCGGGAACGGGCGTTGGATCCGGTATCGCCGTTTCACTGGGATTTACCAGTACAAAATGAAGAAACAGCGCAAGAGATATTCCCGCTTGAACTGGCGCCGGGTGAACAATACCAGCAAGGCTGGTACCGCACCTGGAATCGTGCCGATCACATCCAGATGAATCGGAATTCAGGGAACGCCTTGCTGAACGACCTGCCATTTTACCGCAACGAGTTCCGATGCACTGACAAGCACGAAGTCGAGCACTGGATGCAGCAGTTCGTGACCATCCACAAGCTGGCGGAAAACCGGTGGCAACTCTTCTGCATAACCACCGACATCACCGATTTGAAAGCGACCGAGAGCGCGTTGCGCTCCAGCGAGGAAAAGTTGCGCCAGTTCACCGTGCAACTGGAGCGCAGCAATCGTGAGTTGCAGGATTTCGCCTATGTGGCCTCGCATGATTTGCAGGAGCCATTGCGAAAAATCGTGGTCTTCGGCGAACGGCTCAGGGAAAAGAACAGTGAAGCCTTGGGGCCGGAAGCGCTTGATTATCTGGAACGGATGCAGAAGGCGGCAGGGCGGATGCAGACTTTGATCAACGATCTGCTGACTTTTTCACGCGTCACAACCAAGGCACATCCTTTTGCGCCGGCTAATCTGGCCGAAATCGCCAGCGAAGTGGTGAATGATTTGGAGGGACGGATCGAACTGGTCAAAGGACGTGTCGAATTGGGGACGCTTCCGGTCATTGACGCGGAGGCGTTGCAAATGCGCCAGCTGTTGCAAAACCTGATTGGCAACGCGCTCAAATTCCGCCGCCCGGAAGAGCCGCCGGTGGTGAAAGTCGAAGCGCAGATCATCCCCGATCCCATCACGCCCGCGAAGAAACTTTGCCGGTTGACGGTCAGTGACAATTGCATAGGCTTTGACGAAAAATATCTGGATCGGATATTCAATGTCTTCCAGCGGTTGCACACGCGCAATGAATACGAAGGCACAGGCATGGGGCTGGCCATTGTTCGCAAGATTGCATTATATCATGGCGGTGACATCACCGCAAAAAGCAAACTAGGGCAGGGCTCCACTTTTATCTTGACGTTGCCTGTGGTTCATCCCAAAAAAGCACAAGACGAAAATAAGGAAACCACCATGAATAAGGAAACCACTACAAATAACAAATAAGGAAAACCAACCATGAAAACCGAAGGAAAAATGATTACAATTCTGCTGGCGGACGATGATCCGGACGACCGTAAACTGACCCAAGACGCGTTTGTGGAGAATCGTCTGGTCAATGTGCTCCATTGCGTGGAAGACGGCGAAGAATTGATGGAATATTTGCGCCGTCAAGGCCGTTACACCGATCAGAAAGATGCGCCATTGCCCGGGCTGATTTTGCTGGATCTGAACATGCCGCGCAAAGACGGGCGCGAGGCGCTCAAGGAAATCAAGGCGGATCCGGAACTGCGCCGGATTCCCATCGTCGTCCTTACCACCTCCAAGGCGGAGGAGGACATTTTGCGCACCTACGATCTGGGCGTAAATTCCTACGTGACCAAACCCGTGACGTTCAAATCGCTGGTGGAATTGATCAAGGTTCTCGGCCGATATTGGTTCGAAGTGGTCGAACTTCCACCGGGCGAGAGTTGAACGCTTTATGTCCGATGCCCCGGTCAAAGTCCTGTTGGTGGACGATGATGAGGATGATTATATCATCACGCGCGATTTGATTTTACGAATCGCGGGCCGCTATCATCTCGACTGGGTCAACAATTTTCCGGCGGCACTGGACACCATCCAGCGCCGCGAGCACGACATCTATCTGCTGGACTATCGCCTCGGCGAACGGACCGGACTGGAACTGTTGTGCGAATCACAACAATTCAATGCCCGGGCGCCCATGATTTTGTTGACCGGCCAGGGCGACCAGGAGGTTGACATGGAGGCCATGAAAGCCGGGGCCGCCGATTATCTCGTCAAAGGCCAGCTTAACGCCGACATTCTTGACCGCGCCATCCGCTATGCCATCAAAGGCAAGCGCGCCGAGGAGGACCTCCGCCGCGACCGGGATCTCATCAGCCGCATCATGGAAACCAGCCCCGTGGGCATTGTCGTTGCCAACCAGGCTGGAAAAATTACCTTTGCCAACCACCGGGCAGAAGAAGTTCTCGGCCTGTCCAAGGACGCCATCACCGGGGGAACTTGCAGCGTTCTGGACTGGCGGATGACTGATCCGGAGGGTCACCCGCTTCCGGGGCAGGCGCTGTCGTTGAAAAAAGTCCTCGAATCCGGCCAGCCGGTGCAAGACGTCCATCATGCAATTGACCGTCCCGACAGCCACCGCACGTTGCTCTCGACCAATGCCACGCCGTTTTTCAATGCCGCCGGTGAGATTAACGGAATGGTAATCACGGTTGAAGACATTACCGAGCGGCTGATGCTGGAAGCGCAACTGCGGCAATCACAGAAAATGGAGTCGGTGGGCCAGTTGGCCGCCGGGGTGGCGCATGAC
>Ga0187868_1001869_pt1 | contig 14329 bp, 11 predicted proteins | sample June2016WEW_13_4_FD_133014 | JGI IMG/M metagenome (GOLD analysis project Ga0187868, IMG submission 133014) | Peatland microbial communities from SPRUCE experiment site at the Marcell Experimental Forest, Minnesota, USA - June2016WEW_13_40 | ecosystem: Environmental > Terrestrial > Soil >... | reverse complement strand
ACTGCGCGTGGATCTGCCCGTTCGGCGCAATCACCGAATTGCTCGGGCGGCTCTTCAAATCGCCCGTCGAGATCAGCGCGTCCTGGGACCGGCCGCTGCGGCGCGTCAAGTACGGCCTGCTGCTCGTCCTGCCGCTGATTTACGTGATCTGGCGAAATACGGGCGTGCGCGACGTCGAGCCGTTCTCGGACACGTTCACGCTGGGGTTCCTGGCGGCCGGGACCGACGCCGCGCGGCGGCTTGCGTGGCTGATCTTCCTCGGCGTCGCCTCGCTCTTGGTGTTTCGGTTCTTCTGCCGATACCTCTGCCCGGCGGGCGCGGCGATGGCGTTCTTCGCGCGGCACCGCCTCTTCGGCCGCATCCGGCCGAATCGCTGCCTGGAGTGCGGCGAATGCATGGTCTCGTGCCCGAGGAAGAAAGATTGGACGCCGAAGTATTCCTAGCAATGCAAGGGATCGCAGGATATGGAATCGCGCGGAAATAACTGGATCGTGACGGGCCTGGTGCTCGCGGGGCTGCTGTTGATCGGGACCATGATCGCGCACGGCTTCCGCCCCGAGGCGGCGGTGTCGTCAGCGGGCGCGGCGGCGGGCGCGCGGATTGAGCGCCGCATCGTCCCCGGCCTCTCCGCCGACGAGATCCGCAGCGCCGGCCTCAGCATGCGTGAAGCGATGTACTACGAGAAACTTCCCGGCGGCAAGGTGCAGTGCACGCTCTGCCCGGTGATGTGCGTCCTCGGCGAGGGCGAGCGCGGCTCCTGCCGCGCGCGGATCAACATCGGCGGCATCCTGCGGACGCTGGTCTACGGGCATCTGCTGGCCCAGAACGATGACCCGATCGAGAAAAAGCCGCTCTTCCATTTCCTGCCGGGCTCGCGGTCGCTGTCCATCGCCACAGCTGGGTGCAATCTCGGCTGCGTGTTTTGCCAGAACTGGCAGATTTCCCAGGCGCTGCCCGAGGAGGCGCCGTACAAGCTGGTGACGCCGGAGCAGGTCGTCGCGGAAGCGAAACGCCTCGGCTGCCGCTCGATTTCCTACACCTACACCGAGCCGACGGTCTTCTACGAATTCATGCTCGACTGCGCGCGCCTCGCGCACCAGGAGGGAATTCGCAACGTCTGGGTCACCTGCGGCTACATCAACCCCACGCCGCTGCGCGAGCTCTGCAAGGTGCTCGATGCGGCGAACATTGACGTCAAGGGTTTCGACGAGTCGTACTACCGGCGCTATTGCGGCGGCTCGCTCGAGCCGGTGCTGACGGCGCTGCGGATCGCGCACGAGGAAAAAGTGTGGGTCGAGGTGACCAACCTCATCGTGCCGGGCGGCAACGACGCTCCGCGCATGATCGCCGACCTGTGCCAGTGGCACATGGCGCACCTGGGGCCGGACGTGCCGATGCACTTCTCGCGTTTCTTCCCGATGTACCGGATGCTCGATGACGCGCCGACGCCGCTCAGCACGCTTCAAAACGCCGCGCGGATCGCGCGCGATGCCGGCATCCGTTACGTCTACGTCGGCAACATCGCCACGCCCGCCGGCGAGGATACGATCTGCCCGAAATGCGGCCGCACGCTGGTCCAGCGGCAGGGCTTCATCGTGGTGCGCAACGATATCCGCGACGGCCGCTGCCCGCACTGCGGCGCGCCGATCTCGGGCGTCTGGACCGCGAAGTAGCGGAATGCAATCTTCCACCACCGCGACACAGACTTTCACCACGACGGCACGACGGGCACGACGGAGCTTCGGTTACGCTAATCCGTTGTTTTGACGTTCGTCGTGAACGTAGTGTCGTCGTGGTGAAGCGTGGGCGTCGTGGTTTACGATTGCTAATGCAAAGGTCACTACGGCTTCGCCTCGTACGCGGCGAAACCTTTGCTGCGGGTCAGGCGCATCTCGCCTTTTTCGTCGTAGGTGATGAACATGGCCTCGGCTTGCGGGAACTTCTCGAGCAAGGCCAGACCGTCCTGGACTCCCAGGATGCTCAGGGGTTTGCAGAGGACGTCCGATGTAACCGTGTCGGGAGCGATGACGGTCACGCTGGGAACGCTCTCCGCGGTCTGGCACGTGCGCGGGTCCACGATGTGCGAGTAGCGCCGCCCCTGGATTTCCACGAAGCGTTCATAGTTGCCGGAAGTGGAGACGCTGCGATCGGCGAGCTCCAGCGTGGCGACGATCCCTTCGGCGTTGCGCGGGTCCTGGACGCCGACGCGCCAGGGGCCGCCCGCCAGGTTGCGGCCCAGGGCGTGAATGTCGCCGGCCATGGCGACCAGGGCCGACTTCACGCCGCGGCGGACCATGAGCTTCGTCACTTCGTCCGCGATGAACCCTTTCAGGCCGCCCAGGTCCAGGCGCATGCCTTCGACCGGGAATCGAATCGTGCGGCCGGCGGGATCCAGGATGATCCGGCCCGCTCCCAGGAGCGGCTTCACTCGGGCGAATTCCTCGGCCGTCGGAAGGCGGTTCAACTTGCCGCAGGTTTGCCAGAGTTCCACGAGCGGTCCCACGGCGATGTCGAACGTCCCCATCGTGCGGCCGCACCAGGTCACGCCGGTTTCGACGGCTCTGTAAAGGTCGTCCGACACCACGACAGGGCCGAGCCCCGCTTGCGCGTTGAGCCGGGAGAGCTCCGAGTCCGGCCTTTGGAAGCTCATGACCTTGTCGAGCTCGGCGATGCGCGCGAAGCCGGCGGCGATGTCCGCCCGCGCCTTCGACTCGCTCTCGGCCACGACCGTGAGCGTGAGGTACGTGCCGAGCATGCTGCGCGTCTCGGAGATGCTGACGGGATGGGCCGCCGGATTTTCGGCGGGCCGGAAGGCTTGCGGCGACCGGGTTAGGCTGAGGCAGACTGCGATGATGAGCGCGGAGGCGAGCAGGCACAGGAGCAGCGCGTACCGCAGCGTGCTGCCTGACTTCGCCTTGCCTGCCACGGGCGCGGCTCTCATCGGCTGAAATATGCGGCGATTCCGTCGGCGATCGAGCGGGCCAGCCGCGCCTGGTTGGCGCGGTCCGCGAGCATCTCGGCGTCGAGGCCGTTGGACAGGTAGCCCAATTCCACCAGGATGGCGGGGCATTGGGTAAGGACGAGGACGCGATAGTTCGCCTGGCGAATCCCCAGCCCTTCGAGGCTGGCGCCATGCAACGACTCATCCACCGCCGTGGCGACGCCGCGGGAGCCTGTTGAGGGATCCCGGCACGTATAGACGGCGAACCCTCTCATAAACGGATCGGGACACGCGTCGGCGTGGATGCTGACGAACAGGTCCGCCGAAAAACGGTTGGCGATGCCCGCGCGTTCGTCCAGCTCGACGAAGACATCGGACTGCCGCGTCATGATGACCTCGAATCCATCCTGCCTCAGCAGCCGCGCCAGTTCTTTGGCCACCGGGAGAGTGATGGTCTTCTCCTTGAGACCGACCCGGCTGATCGTTCCGGGATCCTTTCCGCCATGACCGGGGTCAACGACAATGCGGTACGCGCGGGCCAAAGACGGCCTGGTCCGCTCGGGAAGCGGTTTGGGGACGGGAACATGGATCGCCGGTTCAAGCGGCCGAAGGGCGGACCGAATATCCGCCTCCAACGTCTCAGGCACGAAAAGAATGCCTCTGACCCGCACAAAGCCCCCTTCAGGTCCGACGCGCATGCCGTTGACGTAAGTCTGCCCGGCGGGGTCCGGAATCACCATCACGCGGTTCGCGCCGTTGCGCAAGGTGACCATGGACGGCGTATCTTCCTCAACGGCCAGCCCGAGCCGTTGCGCCATTTGCTGAACGGAAATCGTCCTGTCGGGGACCGACAGGATTTCATGGCCGGTCTGAATCGGCTCAGGGGTCTCGCAACCGGCGGCCATGATCACCACAGCCAGGAGAACGCCGCATTCAATCAGTCGTCTCATCTATGTCTCCCTGTGCGACTGAGCATCAATCCGAACTTTGCCCTGGGACCGCGGTCACGCGACGGCCAGGCTTTCAGTACCACATTGTGACGGCTGAGGCCGCTTCCGTCAAACGACGTGCCGGCGGAAACTTCAGAACACGTCCAGTAAAAGCTTGACGGCGGCTGCTTCGGGTGTATAATTCCACTCAGGAAAGACAACCGTCTCTTGCCGGACGGTCGCGTAACAGATTCCGGTCAGCGCAAGCGGCGCAGGAATTCGCTTCATGTCCTGCGTGGCGCAAGGAGTCCCTGTGTACGATCCGCGCGGAGAGCGCCATGCCAGTCACGTTTAAGTGTCCCCATTGCGGGCGTACTCTGCTCGTGCACGACGAGCTGGGAATGAAGGCGCGGCGCTGCTCGGGCTGCCGCCAGATGGTGGAGGTGCCGGCCAAACTGGAATCGGTGATTTCCCAAACCGCGCCCGCGGAGGTGATGTCGCCGCTGGCCGCCATCGAATCGGGGCACCTGGAATACCTTGCGGAATTCCTGGCTGAAAAGCACCACACTCCGCAACAGCGGAAGATAGACGCCGGCAAGGTCTGGGGCATCTTCGTCATGTCGCCCGCAGAGGTCGTTGACTTCGCCCGCGACTACCAGGGCAAGTTCGACGTGTACGTCGAGGAGGCCGCATTCCCGAACGCCAGGGCGCTCTGTGTGTTGCTGCATCCGTCCCGGCGCGACCGCGGCTGCCTGTGCCTGACCGGTTTGGTGCTGCCCACCAACCTGGCGGCCTGGGCGAACGAGCACGGTTCCATACCGCCGCAAGAGCTCCGGATTGAAAAGTCGCCCATGGACGGGCGTCCCGTCCAGCTCAACTTCATCGGCACCGTTCGGAAGGACGCTCCTCGTCCCAGTCTGCCCAAGGTTTCCCCCGACGGCATTTCCATGGTTTTCCGCGAACGGCTGTACACCTTCGGATGGAACCGGCAAGAGGTCGAGCTGATGTACTTCGGCGTCCGGTCCGGGGACCTGAGCGTCAAGGCCAGCACCGGAGCGGTAGGGCCGTCCACGCCGAAGCGGGTATTGAGGAGTCCCCGGGAACTGGCCTTGCTGCAGCGGATCTATGCATGCAGGACCGGCGCCCGGCAGGTGGAGGATGCCGAAGGCGGCGTGTCCGCCGTGCTTGCAGCCCCGGTCAGCTCGCGCGTGTTCGCCGCGGACGTCACGGACCTTCTCACCCAGTACAACGATACCCTTCTCTGCGGGACGTTCGGCGGGCTCGATATGACCACCATTCCGCTGAACGATAGTTGCGACAAGTACTATCGGAGAGAGGAAGGACTGTTCTCCGCCCTGGTGGGGACCGACCCGCGGATGATCACGCTGGCCTTCACGCTGGCCGCGCTCGCCGAGGCGGGGCGAATGGCGCCGGCCGAAGCCCTGGCGCAGAAAGTCGTCCCGCGCTTCACCGAGAAATGCCGCCGCGGCATGTCGCATGACAAGAATGACGAGTGGTATATCGGACGCTGGGGCCGGGCCTACTATACCGTCGCAGCGGCGATCCTGATGAAGGAGAAGGTGGAACACTATACCTGGGCGCTGCCGCTCCTCGATGCCGTGGTCATCGAGTACCACCATGCCGAAGAGCCTTTGTACTGGCGCGCGCTGGCGGCTTACAGGTACTGGCTGCTCAAGCCGGACCGGCCCAACCGCGTCCAGATGGCGCAGCAGCGGTTGCACTCCGTTATTTCCTCTGCGCAGAAAGAGCCGATTGACCCTGCGCGGCTGGAAACGATCCGCCAATACCTCGCCAAGATGGGCGGGACCCGCTAGCGCATCGTTTCGCTCGTAGTGTGCCGCTCGTAGTGTGCCCGTCAGGGCATACGGAGCAGCGCCTTACGGCGCCACTACAAGCAGCCTTGACTCGGACCGCGCCGGGTGATAGCGTGAACGTTCGTTCGACTCGTTCGCCTTTGGGGAGCGTCACCGGAGGGATTCCATGACCAAGAAAAGCAACGCCGCTAAACTGCCGCGCCGCGCCTACGGCAGGGACGGAATCAAACTTTCGGTCATCGGCTTCGGCGGGATCGTGGTGATGGAGACGGAGCAAACCAAAGCGAACCGCGCCGTGGCCTGGGCGGTGGAACGCGGCGTCAACTACTTCGACGTCGCGCCCTCCTATGGCGACTCGGAGGTGCAGCTCGGCCCGGCGCTGGAGCCTTACCGCAAGGACGCCTTCCTCGCCTGCAAGAGCGGCGAGCACGCGCGCGCGAAGGCGGAAGTGGAATTCAAGCGGTCGTTGAAACGCCTGCGCACGGACCATTTCGACCTCTTCCAGCTCCACGGCCTCTGCGACGTCAAGAAGGACGTGGACGCGTCCTTCCGCAGGGACGGCATCATGCCGTGGCTCATTAAGGCGAAGGAGGCCGGGCAGGTGCGGCACATCGGCTTCTCGGCCCACACCACGGAAGCGGCGCTGGCGGAGCTGGACCGCTACGACTTCGATTCCGTCCTCTTCCCGCTCAACTTCGCCGCGTGGCACCGGAACCGCTTCGGCCCGGCGGTGATCGAGAAAGCGCGCGCGAAGGGCGCGTCGGTCCTGGCCCTCAAGATGCTCGCGCGCCAGAAATGGCCGGAGGGAGAGCGGGAAAAGTCGTCGTTCAGGAAATGCTGGTACCAGCCGATCTCCGACGCGCACGAAGCCGAACTGGCCGTCAAGTTCACGCTCAGCCTTCCGATCACCGCCGCCGTAACCCCCGGCGAGGAAGTCCTCATGCGCCTGGCGATCGAGTCCGCCCTGAAGTACCAGCCGATCACCAAGGAAGAGCAGTCGGAGTTGAAGTCCCTGGCGAAGACGTTGAATCCGTTGTTCTGAACTGAGCGGCCCTAATCTGCTGGCGTCCTGCTTCTGGCCTGACAGGTTTGCTCATGGATGTCCCCAGCACCCTTGAGCCATCGCGCACAAAAAAGAAGCGCTCCCCGAAAGGAGCGCTTCATGGAAGACAGAGCGGCGAGAAAAAGACGCGTTGCGCCGGACTAACGATTCTTCCGCCTGGCGAGCTTCGAGACCAGCCCGGCCAGCCCGAGCCCAAACAGCGTCATCGTCGCCGGTTCAGGCACAGCAGCACCACCCGTCAGGTTGAACGCCAAACCGACCTCGGGAGAACCAAGCCATCCGAACGCTCCGCTGGTATCGTAGGACCACTCCGATGTGCCCACTGCTGATACGGTGCTTTCGCACCACGCGAAGGTGTTGCCGGGGTTGGAAACGGTGTCGTAAATAGAGAGGTAGTACGTGCCGGCCGGGAGCGTGACGCTCGCGCTGGCATCATACTTATAGACTTCGAACAAACCCTGGTCTAATGTGCCGGTATCTGTGACGGCAAGACTGCCCAGCACACCGCTGGTGATGTCCCCGCTGGGCTGTCCGCCGCCGCCGGGATTCGACTGGATGTCGTAGTCGAAGATGTCCCCCGACGCTGGCGGGGTGTTGCCCGAATAGTAAAAGCCCCACCATTCCATCCCTGTGATCGTTGCGGCCGAAGAGAGCGTGAACTGGTTGTAAGCGATATAAAGTGCGCCAGTTGTGTTCTGGGTGTCGCTGAAATACCCCAAAGCATCGTCCGGCCCGCCGTTGTCGTAGAGCACCACCGCCGACGCCGGCGCCGCCCAGACGGCCAAAAGTCCTGCAATCACGAACGCAAGCCCTACCTTCCGCATCGGTTCTAACCCTCCCTTTCTCAATAAACGCCTGTATGTTTCACAGGCACATGAGACCAAGAGCCCACGTCGAGCACGCTAGAACTGCCGCTGACAAAACGGCCGGAAAAAATGCGAATGACGGCTAGCAATTATCGTGCCGCCGCAGGGCTGGAACCTGGAATTCTCACCATCATGCTAAATCGCCTAGTTTTTCCTATCTTTTCATCAGGGAAAGCCCTATTCTCCTCGACCGCAGGTCAGCCCGTGTGTCGAGAAAGCTCAACAAACGATATTCGTCAGATTCAACACACACAGCACTTGACCGCGCGGAGTTCCGGGCGCAGTTCCGGGGGACCGCCTTCACTTCGCCTGCCGCAAAAATGCAATGACCGCGCTGCTTTCTGAGGGCATCCCGCCGAATAATCGCTTGACATGAGTGAACTTGGGCGTCAGAATCAGATATTCGGAACTTGAGCGTCGTGTGGAAGGCGGCCATTGGGGAAATCCCGGTTAAGATGTCAATGAAAGACCGCAGATTGCAGGGCGTCGCCTTCCTCGCGCTCGGCGTATTTTGCTTCATTTTGTACAGCCATACGTACGAGTACTGCCTGGTAGGGGAGCGCGAGACCAGGAGCACGTTTTTTCTCTTTGATCGCCACTTTCTGGCGAGTTTCCTCCCGTTGCCGGGCGGCTTGATGATCTACGTCACGCGTTTCTTCTGGCAATTCTACGAATATACGGCGCTTGGAGCGCTGGTGGTCGCCGTGTTGGTCACCGGGTTAGGAGTGTTGCTCCATGGGGTGCTCAAGCGGCTCATGGGCGGGGCGGCGCTCTTCTGCGCGCTGTTGCCGTGCGTCGCGCTGGCGACGACGCTGAGTTTCGAAGTTGTTTTCATCGCAGTCGGTCTGATTGTGAGCGTGGGGCCGTTCCTGATTTATCTGCGCCTGCCGAAAGGCATGGCGCGGCGGGCTTACGCACTGGCGGCAATGCCGGCGTTGTATCTTCTTTGGGGCGGGTGTTTCTGGCTGTTCGCGTTGTGGGTGATCGAGACGGAGTGGCTCGAGGACAAGCCGTCGGCCAACGTGGCGTGGAAACTGCTTTTGCCTGCGCTGGCGGTCAGCCTGCCGGTGATCGCATGGCGCTGGCTGTTCCTGATCTCTTTGCGCAGCGCGTTTCTGCGCCCGACGGTCTTAGCGGGGGGGAACCCGCCGCTGAGCGTGCCGGCGGCGCTATTGTGCGCGTATCTGGCGCTGCTGCCGCTCTGGGCGGCGGCTTCCCGGCGAGTGCGGGCCCTGTCGGCGGAGGGGTCGAAGCACCGCCTCGTGGCGGGAGCGGGGTTGCTGGCGCTGATGGCGGTGGTCTCCATCGGATTCTGCTATGATCCGGTGGGCAGCGAATGTGCGGACTATCAAGAACTCTACAAGCAGAAGCGCTGGGACGACATTCTCTCCAAGTCGGCGAGGAATCCTTCACCGGATTTGATGCCGCAGTTCTTCACGAACTGCGCGCTCTACCACAAGGGAAAGCTTTTGGACGAGATGTTCCGGTATCCGCAGGCGTACGGGGCGCGCGGCCTGATCTTTGACTTTCCGGGCGTGACCGAGCCCGGCAGGACCGATAACGATACGGACCGGGAGATGTATAACAGCGACCTGTTTTTCGAGATGGGGCACGTGAACGCGGCGCTCTTGTACGCGTTCGATAACATCACGATGCGCGGGGAGACGTATGAGAACATGAGCAGAATGGCGGAGTGCAGCCTGGCGCTCGGAGATTGCGGAACCGCGCGCGAATACGTCGCCCTGCTCGGACGGACGCTGTTCCACCGCGGGTTTGCGCGGCGCTGCGAGCGTCTGATGGCGGACGCGAAGGCCCGAGATGAATACTATGCGCCGGTGCGCGCGCGGTTGCCGACGATCGATCTGCCGATGGAAATGATGGTCGCGAACTTCCCGCCTTTGCTGACGCTCGTCGAGAGCCACCCGGATAACCGGATGGCGTTCGATTACCTGACCGCGTGGTGCCTGCTCGACAAGGATGCGCTGGCCATCTTGCCCGATTACCTCCGTCACCTGAAGCAGGCCGGCTACACGGTCCTGCCGACTCACGTGCAGGAGGCGATGCTCACCTGTGAGAAACGGAGCGGCCGTCCCGTCGAGATATCCGGTTTCGGATACGATCCTGAAACGAAGGGGCGTTTCTCCGCATTCGCCGGACGGGTCGAACGCTCTCCGAACATGCTCGCTGCACGGCTCGAACTGGGGCCGTCGTTCGGCGGCACGTTCATGTACTACTACTGGTTCCTCGGGCCGCCCGAGGTCAACGATTATGGGCTTTACTTCGGGCGTTTGGGCGACGAATTCCGGGCGTTGGGCATGGACGCGGAGGCGCTCGCCCATTATCGCACTGCGGCGCAGCTCTGTCCGGAGGATGCCGAGACGCATCTGAGCCTTGCGGACCTGCTGAAGAAGCAGGGCAAGCTCCAAGAGGCTGCCTTCGAGTATGACGAAGCGCGGAGGGTCGGCCGGTCCCCGACCGAGCCGCCTCGGAATCTGCTCCAGGATCCCACGGGAAAACGCGAGTAGGGGGATGTTCATGGGCCGGTTGGCGCGCGTCGTGCTGCTCATCGCTGTCGGACTCGCCGCGCTGGCCTCGTGCGGCCGCGGGCCGGACCTCTCGTCGGCCGTGGCGGTGGAGGCCGCCCCTCGCATCGATCCGGACTACGCCTCGGTCGTCATCCCGCCGAACATCGCGCCGCTGAATTTCCGCGTCCTGGAGGAAGGCCGCGACTGCGTCGTCAGGATTTCATCCGACGCCGCGCCGCCGGTCGAAATCCACTGCCCGGACCGCAAGTGCTGCATGGCTCTCAAGCCCTGGCGCGAACTGCTCGGCCGGAACAAGGGCCGGCATCTTTACTACGACATCTTCGTGCGCCAGGCCGGCGGCGCGTGGACGCGGTTCGCCCGGTTCACGAACACCGTCGCAGAGGAGCCGATAGACCCCTGGATCGCTTACCGCCAGCTCGTCCCGAACAACCAGAAGTCGAACATCAGGGGCATCTTCCAGCGGGATTTGGAAAGCTTTGAAACCCGCGCGGTCGTGACTATGCCCGCCGACGACAAGTCCGTATGTTTCAACTGCCACAGTTTCTGTCAGAACGATCCCAATCGGTTCCTGATCCACGTCCGAGGCGACCACCCCGGAATGATCATCGTGGCCGACGGCAAGGTCCGCAAGATCAACACCCAGCAGCCGCCGCTGTGGCGGCCGCTGGCCTATGCTTCGTGGCATCCGGCGGGAGGGCACATTGCGGCGACGCTGAATCAGTTTGACGGTTACTTCTCCTCAATCGAGAAGGACGTCGCATTCCAATTCCAGGCGGTGGAGAAACGAGGCGCCCTGGTGGTCTACAACGTCGAGAAAAACTTGATCAACACGACCCCGAACCTCGTCGGGAATACGGATATCGAGACGCACCCGTGCTGGTCAGCCGACGGAAAGTACATCTATTACGTCCGCTGCAAAGCGCAGCCGCTCCGGAGCAGGCGGGACCTCGATGCGTTTCGTTTCGACCTGATGCGCGTCTCGTACGACATCGCCACCGATGTCTGGGGCCCGCGCGAGATGGTCATGGAGTTCTCGAAGTCCGGCAAGTCCTGCTCATTCCCGCGCCCGTCGCCGGACGGACGGTATATCCTGCACATCCTGGCGGACAGGACGACGTATCCCATCCACCAGAAAAGCTCCGATCTGTACGTGCTCGACCTTCGGACGAAGCTCGACCGCAAGCTCGCCGCCGCGAGCAGCGACTTGTCGGAGAGCTACCCTCGGTGGTCGTCCAACGGGCGATGGTTCAGCTTCCTCAGCAGCCGCCACGGCGGATTGAGCGCGCTGCCGTACTTCGCCTACTTCGACGCGGAGGGAAACGACCACAAGGCGGTCCTTCTGCCCCAGGAAGACCCGGCCTTTTACGACACCTTCACCGACACGTACAATACCCTGGAGTTGGTGAAATCGAAGATCACCATCAGCCCGTTCACGCTGTTTCAAGCGCTCACGCAGACGGGGGAACCCGCCCGGGTCGCGAATCCGCCGAAGCTGGACGCGCACACGGAAGCGCCGCGCCTCGCACCGCCGCAGACGCCGCGCACACAGTAGCGCCGGCCAGCCCGCAGCCGGGAACGCCCCCGCAGCCGTTTTACGGGCGGCAGGGGCATTCAACACAGTTGGTCGGGGCAACTGGCGGTCGTTTGAACCGAGGAGCGAAATCCTTGCGCAATTTTTAGCCGATCTCCGACGCGCGCGAGGCCGAACTGGCCGTCAAGTTCACGCTCAGCCTGCCGATCACCGCCGCCGTGACCCCCGGCGAGGAAGTCCTAATGCGCTTGGCGATCGAGTCCGCCCTGAAGTACCAGCCGATCACCAAGGAAGTGCAGTCGGAGCTGAAGTCCCTGGCGAAGACGTTGAATCCGCTGTTCTGATGCTACGGGTCCGTTTAGCCGCCCGTCTCAACAGTTATGGATGCTGTCCACGGAACTCCCCGGGACCCCTCTGTCCGGAACTCGCGTAGAGAATCGACTTACGAATTTGATTATGGCTGCCTAGAGTCGTTCTTGAAGTGAAGTCTGATGAGGTTCTCCGGTAATTACGATATGGTCTCTTCAAGCTGGTATAGCAATCGCAAGGGGCCCATTTGCCAATTGATCGAACAGGCGCTGGAAGTCGTGGTAAAATAGATCGATTCTTTGCCTATCCGCCGTCGTGATCCAATTCATGTGCCCGACGATGTTACGCGGTAATCGAATCTGCTCGATCCTTCCTACCCACAGGTCAATGTCTGTAACGATCGGTTCGAAAAGGTGACTGTTCGCTGCGATGACTTTGCTGAGGTCGGATAGGAAAGTGTAGTAGACTTCGTGCTTTCCAGGGCTGCTGTGCCAAGTCCGTTGGGCGTAATCCTTCATGCGCGTCTCAACGCGCCTCTGCAGGTCCGGATCTACGGCCGTCTTCCACCAGTTAGGGCCAACTTGGATCGTCAAAACGGAATGGACCAATATACGCACAAGGTTCTCGGTAGCGTAAAGCTTCCAATAGACATTGCGACCAACATCCTTGCCCGAAGCGTCAACTCTTTTCTTGTCGAAGGCGTAATTTCTAAAATCTGCTGATCGTGGCATGGGCAGACCCGATTTTAATTCCTTGGCTGATTCCTATTTGAGCGCTTATTCGTCCCTCGGCGTTTCAGATAAAGAGTTTGAGAAATAGTGGCAGCTTTTGTTTGGAGTAAATCCGCGATCTCAACATTCGTAAAGCCAGCGACACTCAGCTGTTGGGCTTTCTCGGCCTGCTTTGCTCCTTTGAGCTGATTAAGCAATATCAGTGCCAGCAAATTTTCGGTTCTTTTTGATTCTGCCATAGCCATCAATGGTTCCTTTCTATGCGCCCGCCCCGACCGCGCCTAGAGTGGGTTCTGAGGTTCGCTGTAAGCGTACGTACGGTGGCCGGCGAAGTATTCAGGACATCAGCGATTGTTTGGTTATCAAGACCTGCTAGCTTAAGAAGACGTGCGCCATCCGTTACGCTCTTGCCGTGTGCGGCTTGGATAGCTTCAACCCGAAGAATCTTGCCGAGAGCTTCAAGCAAACGATCTTCATATTTCAGCATCATCGAGTCCTCCTTCTTGGCTAACCTATCAGTCGTGATCCGTATTCTTTGAAGCCTTGATATGCCTGCATATGCGACTGACTCGGAGGATGTCACAGCCAACAATGGTCCTGATAGACCTCTGACGCACGCCAGCTATGGCGAGTTGTACAATCAGCATGTCGCGTAGAATTTCCGTAATATCGTCCGGCGCATCCTTCTGCTTCTCAGCCATAAGCGATCCCCTTTCTGACAATCGAACCATTTAAGCTGATATCCTTCGGCAGTGCAAGGAAATTCCGCGTACACAAGATTACTCTCCGATTTCTGAACCGCCCAGCAATCAGACTCTACTGGTGCAGAAATTGTCCCTCTTTATGTCTGTGGTGTCAAGGTCGTATTCCCCGAAGACTACAAAACGACCGCCGCACGACATGCAACTCGCAGCGGCGGACGTCTGGCCCGTTGCGCTCTAAGACTCGCTTTGAATAACTTGACGCCGCGGTAATTTCGCGACATTAAGCCCCGAATAGGGGTGATCCCCGACTCTTCGTCCATTCGCTGGCCGGGCGCCGCTCAGTAGGCCTGGCGATACAATTCGATGATCTGCTCTGCCGTCGGCACGCGCGGATTGTTCGCCGGGCTGCCGCTGGCCAGGGCGTCGGCGGCCATCTTGGGCAGGACTTTCTCCAGGGCGTCGCGCGGGATGTTGCAGTCGCGCAGGCGGGGCACTTGCAGGTCCGCGTTGAGCTTCACGAGGGCGGCCACGGCGCGCTGCGCCGCTTCGGCGGCACTCAGGCCCGACACGTCCAATCCCATGGCGCGGGCGATGTCGGCGAACCTCTCGCCGCACGCCGGGGCGTTGTAGGACATGACGGCCGGGATGAGGACGGCGTTGCTCAGGCCGTGGTGCAGGTGGAAGAGCGCGCCCAGCGGACGGCTCATGCCGTGGACGAGCGCGACGGAGGAGTTGCTGAACGCCATGCCGCCCATCGTCGCTCCCAGCATCATCGCCTCGCGCGCGGATTCGTTGCCCGGCTCCGCCCACGCGGTGCGGATGTTCGCGGAGATCTGCCGGATCGCGGAGAGCGCGAGGACGTCCGTGAGCGGGT
>Ga0187868_1001862_pt1 | contig 14352 bp, 22 predicted proteins | sample June2016WEW_13_4_FD_133014 | JGI IMG/M metagenome (GOLD analysis project Ga0187868, IMG submission 133014) | Peatland microbial communities from SPRUCE experiment site at the Marcell Experimental Forest, Minnesota, USA - June2016WEW_13_40 | ecosystem: Environmental > Terrestrial > Soil >... | reverse complement strand
CGGCCGCGTGGCGGACTTCCTTGAATTTGCCGAATTATTGTGTCTGGACGCGCTGCACCGCGAGGAATCCTGCGGCGGCCATTTCCGCGTGGAGCATCAAACCGAGGACGGCGAGGCCAAACGTGACGACACGAACTTCGCTTACGTGGCCGCTTGGGAATTCAAAGGCGCGGACAAGAAACCAGAGTTGCACAAGGAACCGCTGGTTTACGAAGAAGTAAAGATGGCGATGCGCAGTTACAAATGAACCTTACCCTCAAAATCTGGCGGCAGAAGAACGCGGCGTCACCCGGACGCTTCGAGACGCACGAGGCGCGCGACGTCAGCCCGGACATGTCGTTCCTCGAAATGCTCGACATGGTCAACGAGCGCCTCGTGGCCGGAGGCCAGGAACCGTTTGTGTTCGACAGCGATTGCCGTGAAGGCATCTGCGGCACGTGCTCATTGGTCATCAACGGCATCCCCCACGGTGGCCGCAAAGGCACCACCGTATGCCAGCTTCACATGCGGCATTTTCGGGATGGCCAGACCATCACCATCGAACCCTGGCGTGCGCGGGCGTTCCCGATTGTGAAAGACCTGATCGTGGATCGCACCGCGTTCGATCGTATTATGCAGGCTGGCGGTTTCATTTCGGTGAACACCGGCAATGCGCCGGAAGCCAATGCGCTTCCGGTGTCGAAGGAAATTGCCGACTTGGCGATGGATGCGGCGGCGTGCATTGGTTGCGGTGCGTGCGTGGCCGTCTGCAAAAACGCCAGTGCGATGCTTTTTGTCGCGGCAAAGGTTTCCCACCTCAATTACCTCCCGCAGGGCCAGGCCGAGAAAGATCGCCGGGTCAAAAACATGGTGTTGCAAATGGACCGGGAAGGATTCGGCAACTGCACCGTCACCGGCTCGTGCGAGGCCGTTTGTCCGAAGGAAATCAGCCTCGACTTCATCGCCAAGATGAACCGCGACTACGCCGTGGCCGTGGTCAAGGGTGAACTTAAAAAGAGCGCTGCCGGTGGAGTGGGTTAGACCGCGAAGCCTTCCCGCTCGGCTTCCATCGTCGCCACCAGGTCCTTTTCAGCCAACACCCAATTTCCCAGTGTCAACGGATGATCCGGCAGTTTGTCGCGATACAGGCGATACGCATGTTCGCGCACCATGCTCTTGGTGACACCCGGAGAGAACGGGCTGGGCTGTTCCATGATTTTTACTGTCTGGTTTTTTGTCTTCATAGGCAGCTCCTCACCTCTGATTTAAAATAAGCCTCCCCGCCGGTTCTGCAAGTGGGCGCGCGCGAAGGTCAATAAACCGGATGGTTTCGGGTGATTCCCTGAATCATCTCCTCGGCGTGCGCGCGGAGTTTCGCGTCCACGTTGGGCAGAAGCAGCGGTTGCAGGGTGTGGCGCGCGGCGTCGAGGTTATGGTTTCGCAGTTGCACCTGTGCCAGCGAAAACAGATACGATGTGTTTTCGGGTTCCAGTTGGATGGCGCGTTGCAGGTGTTGCTCCGCCAGCGCGAGATTTTCACCCTGGACCATTTCGAAGAAGCCCAACAGCTCATGCGCCGGCCCAAAGTCCGGCATCAGCGCGAGGGATTTCTGGAGTTCGGCGCGGATTTCCGCCGCCGCCTCGTTTTTGAGCGGGGCATACCGGTCCTGCGCATCCGCCGTGAGCCGGTATTTCTCCCGGGCATGAACATAATAGGCCAGGAAGCTGGTCGAACCGCGCTGGAGCGCCTTCTGCAAATCGCGCAAGGCTTCATCGTGCTGCCCCCGCTCGGCAGCGAGCAAACCCAGTCCCTCGTAGGGCAGGGGACTGACGGGCGCGAGTTTTTGCGCCTGCGCAAAATACAATTCAGCGGTATCGGGACGATCAGCCCGGAGCAGTTCGTCGCCCAGGCGGAAATAAATCTCCACGGGCGTGATGCTGCGCGTGATCAAGCTTATAGGAGAGGAAACGTCCGTCGGCAATGCCAGTTCAATCGGCGCAAACCGGCCCTGCCGGAGATAGCGGCGGAGTTCGGCTTCCACCGCCGGCAAGGTTGTCTGCAAAGCGTTGGTGAAAGCCTGCTCCGGCAACTGTCCTTCGCGGAGGAGTTGGGTGAACTGCCCGAAGCGGGCTTTGTCGGCGGGGTTGTCGCCCGCCATCAGGAAATGCGTGAGCAGCCACGATTCGGCATAGAAGATTCCCTGCCGGTCGCGCTCATTGTATTGGGGCGAGTCGTGAGTGACGGCAAAGAGCTCGGCCAGCGGCAGGAGGGGTTGTTGCGCCAGCAGGCGCAAATGATGGCCAATCGGGTTGCCGATGCGGGCGCTGTAGCCGGTCGTTTCGAAGGTGGAATAGACTTCGGCCATTCCCTCCTTGAGCCAGAGCGGCCAGACGCGGTCGTTATGCCGGAACAGCAGATGGGTGTATTCGTGAAAGATGACTTCCATGTCGGTGTAGGCCGAATTGGTGCCGGGCAGGGCAAGCACGATCAGGTTTTCGTCGCTGCCGCGCTGGAAGAAGGCAGCCAGATTGGCGGGCTGGCCCTGGTAAAGCGGCAGGAACGGCTTCATCGTTTCGTGGTCGGGAAAAGCCATCACCACAATCGGCGGGGAGGCCACCGCCTGCGCCCCGGCCAGGAGGGTGTAAGCCTGGCAAAACTGTTCCAGGCGCGCGGAGAGTTTGTAAACGTCCTGGGGCGCCCCGCAACTGTAGATGTTGAAATGCGCGGTGCGCGTCTCGAACCACTGCCTTTGCACGAGCGGAATGTCATTCGATTGGGCAGGGGCGGGGCAAATCCCCAACTCCAAAAGCACGGCTAAAACCAAAAGCGGGCAACGAATCATAAGCGGATTCAGTTTAAGGGATGACCGGAGAAATGTCACTGGCCGACGGTCTTTGCTCTCCGCCCTGAAAAAGTTGGCCTGCCATCCGTAGCTCGCAGCAGTGTTGATGTCATCTGTCATGCCTGCCTTCGCGCCATGCTTGGAATGGTTGGCTTGCCGGGTCGTAGCCCATTGGCACGGTGTTGCGCCGGCCCGCCTGCGCGTTTCACGCTCCGGCGCGGCAGCCTTCGACCTCGCTACGCTTCGGGCGAAGACTGGTGCGCGGTACAAGACTTGAACTTGTGACCCCTACCGTGTCGAGGTAGTGCTCTGCCAACTGAGCTAACCGCGCTCCCGAAACGGAAACCCTCCGAAAATCGTCCTTTTTCATAGGTTTCCTGCAAGTTTCGCAGCCCACAACTTCGCAGTGTATACATCGTTTGGCAAGCCAAAAAGGAGTCAAGGTCAGAACAAAAGTCAGGACGGAAGTGCTCTCGATGATCGGGCATTTTGTGGAACGTCGCTGGCTAACGATCCAAAGCTGAGCCACGGCCACTGGCGGCTGGCTCACGACTGCAATCTGGACTCTCAAATTTCATATCTCAACCGAAATCTCAAGGGGCAGTGGCCGTTGGCTCCAGCGCGGTGTTAGGCCACAATGTCGCATATATCAACTCATGTAATAACCGCTTACATATTTTATGACCTTAATTCTCTTATCATTCCGGTCATAAATCAGAACGTAAATCCAGCGCTTTTGTCAGGCGGAATAGTAACCATTTGAACTTTGAGTGGTCTCACACAACCGGCTACACTCGTGCGGTGAAAGTGTCTATCATCGTCCCAGCCTTCAATGAGGAAAAACTCCTGGGCGAAACACTCGCGCAAATCAAGTCGGCGGGCAGTGCATTCGCGCAAATCGGCTGGGAAACTGAATTGATCGTCTGTGACAACAATTCCAACGACCGCACGGCAGAAATCGCGCGGGCGGCGGGCGCGACTGTCGTGTTCGAGCCGATCAATCAAATTGCCCGCGCGCGAAATTCCGGTGCAGCGGCGGCGACTGGTAACTGGCTGGTTTTTATGGACGCCGATTCCCATCCCAGCGCGGGATTGTTTGCCGACATGGCGAAAGAAATCCAATCCGGCAACTGCATCGCCGGTGGCGCGACCATTCGCTGGGATCAAAAGCATTTCTTCGCTGAACTGATTACGTCGGTCGTGAATGTTGCGTTCCGCTGGCGGCGGCTGCTTTCCGGCGCGTTTATTTTTATCGAAACGGCGGCGTTCCGAAAACTCGGCGGGTTCAGTCACGAAGCGTTTGCCGGCGAGGATTTGGAATTGAGCCAGCGATTGAAAAAGGTGGCAAAGGAAACGGGAAAACGATTTGTCATTCTGCACCGGCATCCGGTCGTGACCTCTGCGCGAAGGGCGCGGCGTTTCACTATCCGCGCCTACATCCGGTTTCTGTTTTGCATTATTTTTGATCCGCACCACGCCACCACCAGCCGCGAAGCCGCTCATTTCTGGTATGACGGACGAAGGCAGTAATGCCGCCTAACGAAAAAAGCTGAGCCACCGCCGATCTGCGACGTGAACCGCGACAGCGGAACGGAATGCGCCAACGGCGGTTGGCTCCGGCGCCTTGTTAGGCGGCGTCGGCATGGAATATCTAAAATTGTCGTGGTGTAGCATCTATAGAAAGTCGGAATGGGAGTTTGCTGTCGAGTAACTGTACGTCAACATTGTTTGTCGAACCGTTTGCAGCAATCTCGACTGTAGCCTGAATATCACCATGACCGAACCCCTGCTGCTGAACCCAAAGCCAATGACCTGCCACAAACTGTGCAGACTGGCCATCGCGAAAAGGCTGGCAGTGATAAAGTGTGGAAGCCTTGTCGTTGGCCAATCGCATGGCGACTGTCTTGGCCTGGTCTGCGGTCAGCGATGCGCTCTGGTGCGTGCTCGCGCAACCAACGAGAAGGAGTGCGAAGATAATAATGCATGATGGTTTCATAAAACGCTCGTAGCCGCCTAACGTCCAGAGCTCAGGCACCCGGGGCTAAATGACGTGAACCGCGAAGCGGAACTGGCTTGTCGCGCCATAGCACAGCGACGGCGGAAGCGGCCATCCCGCGTTGCCTGCAGCGATTTGTTAGGCCACGTGTGTTTCATCTAAATCTGAATAAATCCAGCCCGAACACTGTAAAGAACGCAAATCTAATCCGGAATCATTCCGATCGTCCCCAGCCACTTCTGCACCAACTGAGGCCATTCCGTAATCGGAAACTTCGTGCGTCGCAGCCCATATGCATGTCCGCCCTGCGCATACAAATGCATCTCCACGGGAACCCCGGCGTTCTTCAGCGCCATGTAGTAAACCAGCGAGTTGTTTACGTTGTCCACCGGGTCATTCTCCGCCTGCACCAAAAACGTAGGCGGCGTATTGGTGGTGACAGGAACATTCGGATTCAACTCAAAATTCTTATCGTCTTTCCACAGATGTCCCGGATAAAGAGTTACCCCAAAATCCGGGCGGCAGCTTTCTTTGTCAGCCGCATCTACAGCCGGATACAAACGCTTGTCAAAATGCGCGCTCATCGCTGTCACCATATGCCCCCCTGCCGAAAAGCCGATCACTCCAATCTTGTGCGGATCAATATGCCACTCGGCGGCGCGAAAGCGCACCAGCCCTACCGTCCTCTGCGCATCTTCCAACGCCAGCGGTGACTCCGCATATGGCCCCACTCTCGTGACCGGCACGCGGTATTTCAAGAGCACCGCTGTGATGCCTCTGGACGTCAGCCAATCACAAATCTCCGTGCCTTCAATATCAATGGCGAGACACATGTAGCCCCCGCCGGGAAACACGACTACCGCAACACCCGTATTCGTTCCCTTTGGCGAATAGACCGTCATCGTAGGCTGCGAGACGTTACATATGCAAACCCACCGCGTGCCGGCAGTCGTCGTCGAATTCGTAACATACTCTGGCCCCGGGACAGGCTGCGCATCAGGAACAGCCCCCGGCCATATCGGCACCTGAGTATGTCCCGGAGACGGCTGCCAGACATTCGTCTGCGCGCGCAGACCGCCACACGCAAACACAACACAGAGAACAAAAATCAAAGGCTTCATTTTAACCTCTATTGACTGCATACAGTAAATTCCATGGCTACCGATCGAATAGCAATGCGCATAATGTGGCCTAACGTCCAGAGCTCAGGCACGCGGGGCGGATGACATCCTCCGCGATAGCGGAACTGGCTTGTCGCGCCATAGCACAGCGATGGCGGAAGCGGCCATCCCGCGTTGCCTGCAGCGATTTGTTAGGCGGCTGTTTCATTTCTTTACTTTGTGGCGATCTGGCAAAAAAACCAAACCCAAAAGGCCAATGATACTCAACAAGCCAAGCAACCCGAGCCACCTTGATGACCCTTTGCCTTCGGCGTAATTCATGCACCCCCAAGTAAAAATTACTACGCCGAAGGCCCATATAACGACGCCCAAATCTGGCGAGATTATGCCTTGTCGGACAAGGATGAGTCTTGAAAGCTGAAGTATAATGCCTATCCCAACGCCTATGTTGGTCTTGGTCTTTTTTTCAGGTAGCATAAAGCGTGGTGCTGCCGCCTAACGTCCAAGCTCAGCCACCGCCGCTGAGCGTGACTCCCGGATGCAATCCTGATAATCGAATTTCATAAAATCGTCCAACTGACCGGTGTAGCGGCGATTGGCTGTAGCGCCTTTGTTAGGCGGCTAGGCTTCTGACTGTCCAGCGAACAGATTGAGCTGGTAGGCTTTCATGTGCTTCGGAAACAACTTGGCAAAGACGCGAAAGACGGCTCGCATCGGCAAGGAAAGGCGTGACCTCAAAGAATCGGGGAAGTCCGCCAGAGTGCGGGATTCCACCAGGCGCAATCCGATCTTCCAACGCTCAATCTCCCTCGGTTCTTCGCATGCCCATGCGAAACGGGCCGCTAGTTTCCGGCGCGCGAGATCTTTGTTCGCATGGGTTATCGCTCTGAGGGTGGCTGTGTCGAAGGCGATGCTTGCGCGCGGGAAGTTGCCTGCGATCTGTGCCAGCGCCGTCTTGACCTCCTGCTCTGTCAGGTACACGAACACTGTCTCCGCGACGAAGCAATACGGTCCGGGGCTCAGGCGCACCGCGGCCATCCAGCCTGAATCGAGAACCGAACAGGCCAGAGTCACGCGCCGGCCGCTATCGGTGAAGAACTTCCGCCGCAGTTCGACGACGTCCGGAAGGTCAAGGTCGAACCAATGCACGGTGCCATTGTCGAGCCGTTCGAAGCGGGTGTTGAGTCCGGTGCCGATCTCGACCACGGTGCCCTCCGGATGGCGGCTCAGAAAAGCCTTGACCCACTCGTCGAACATCGCGCTCCGCAAGACGCATCCCACGACCCGCCACCTTTGCCGGAATCTCTGGAAATCCCAATCGATGGACTCGACCATCTCGACGGCCTTCGGATCTTTCAGGATCGGTTGCTTTCTGAGGGTCTCGACCGCGCGGGCGTACAGCGGAATCAGCATCGTCTCCTGCACCTGGCCGAGTTGGATGGATTGTCTCGATGCCATGTTCACCTCAAATATAGCTCGCGTCAACGGACGCGATTAGACCGCTTATTGTCATTCGAGCTTGTTTCGCGGATCCTCGCCCTGGCCTAACGTCCAGAGCTCAGGCACAGCCGCCGAGCGGGACGTTGAATGGAATAATGACAAACAAATTTCATAAATCAATCGCAACTGGCAGGGGCAGCGGCTGTTGCCTGCAGCGATTTGTTAGGCGGCGTCATCTGTCTTTTTCTTTGATGGCCAAAATCCCCAACAGACTAATATAACTACACAAATGGCCCACCAAGCCCAAAATAATCTATCGACCTCAGGAGTTACATAAATAGTCCCGCCGTGAGTCCCAAAATCTGCAACCGTCCTGCCCAGTTGCGGCTCCGGCGTAGGGGAACTGTAAAACCTCTGCTCAGCCTCTTTCCCTAAGGCACCCAGAAAAATAGTTACGAATACAAGGATTTTGAGAGTTTTTTGCATACGCTTGCTAGGCCGCCTAACGTCCACAGCTCAGGCACAGCCGCCGAGCGGGACGTGGAAAGGGAAAAGTGATAATCGAATACATAAATCATCCGCAACTGGCAGGGGCAGCGGCTGTTGCCTGCAGCGATTTGTTAGGCTGCTGGCTGCTATGGCTATGCCGCCTGATTCTGGTCATGTGTCTGGTCATAGAAATCAGAGTGCTAGTGTCGCTCTGCAAGGACAAACGTGAGTATGAGCAAAGCCGCCGTAAATCCAACCAGCGCCCAAGTGAGGTAAATAAGCTGCCGAGTCAATCGCTCCAACTTCGCGCTATAAATCTCGGAAAGCTGCGAAGTCAAATCCAAAATCTGAGCGTGCTCCCGAAGAACCAGCGGCGTGATGAGCATGATGGCGTCTTTCCGCAAGTCCTCTCTAATCGCAGCATGAAGGCCATCTATCTGTTCTCGGATTTCTTTGGCATCAAGCATAAACGTAAGCAGCCTAACGGCCAAGCTCAGCCACCGCCGCTGAGCGTGACTCTAAAATGCAATCCTGACAATCGAATTTCATAAAATCGTCCAACTGGCCGGCGCAGCGGCGGTTGGCTGCAGCGTCTTTGTTAGGTGCAATTTTCGATTTACGGCTACTTTTTAAAACTCGTTTTCAGCGCTCCGGCCGGACAGCTTATAACGCAACGCTGACAGAGGATGCAATCGCCATTGCTAATGCGTGTGCCCATTTTCACACGCGCAGCCACGGGAATGTCCATCGGACAGACTTTCGTGCACGCCTCGCATCCGGTGCACGCCTCGGCCCGGGCGGTGACATGGAGAAGCGCCGGGCGGCTCGTCCAACGCAGAATGAATCCGGTGGGACAAAGGTATTTGCAGAACGCGCGTTGGTCGCGCAGAGCCAGTGCCAGCGCAATCGCTGCCGCATAGTAAACGGCAACGCCGGCAGCGACGGACCACATGCTGTTGCCGTGCAAGTGTCTGCGGGCTCCGCCGGGCTGGGAGTCAAACACCAGCGCGAATAGAGCTGCGACCGCAAAACTGACGGCCACACCGACAAGCGGTGTCCAAACCCAAACACTCTTGCGCCGGCCCGAGCCCTTGCCGACGGGAAGACGCTCGAGCACCATCGCACGCCAACACCCCCATCCACATAGAACTCGGCCATAGATGAGCGGCCCGACGATGGTGGTCGCCATCGTGTGACCGATAGCCGGGCCTATTGCTCCCAAGATCAGGAGCTCGAAGAAGCCATCCAGGTCGAGGTTGACGGAATCGACCAATGAGAACAGGAGAATTCCCAATCCACTGGTGGCCAGGACGAGCCACCGCCACCACTGTTTGCGGCTAGCGCGGGCAAAGGCGTAGCCGGTGAGAAATGGACCTTGGGCGAGCCCCGAAAAGAAGAGAGAAATAGCGAAACCCAATGTATTTCCCCGGAACAGTACTACTGCAGCCAACGGCCATAAGACGAGAATGGAGATAGCGCTGACGACGAGCAACGCACGACTGACTTTACGGGGGTCGCGCACTCCCCGGTCATCTCCATCCTGTAATGACGCGCTCATGACACCTAACGTCCAGAGCTCAGGCACGCGGGGCTGATGACGTTCTCCGCGATAGCAGAACTGGCTTGTCGCGCCATAGCACAGCGACGGCGGAAGCGGCGATCCCGCGTTGCCTGCAGCGATTTGTTAGGCATCGTCATATCCTATCACCGACTCAAATGAACGTCTGTAACCTTCCCATCCGAATCTCGAACGGTCGCTTCAGGAGCGCCGCCGCCGCGCACACCGTCAGGCACAGTGCCCCAAACTGACCAACTTCCCTGTCCGAACTCTGCATGATAAGGCTCATGCGCCGCAACAGAATCCGGGAAACGATTGGTCATCTCAGCCTTCGCAACTCGAATCACGTCCTGCTCTGTCATGCGGGGCTTCGAAGCCGTGCGAGTGCAAGCTGTGATAAGCAGCGCCACAAGAAGAGAAATGAAAAGTGGAAATCTCGTGATGCGCATACGATGCCTAACGTCCAGAGCTCAGGCACGCGGGGTTAATAACGTCCTCCGCGAAAGCGGAACTGAGAGCGCCATCCCGCGTTGCCTGCAGCGATTTGTTAGCCGTCATATTCGTGTGAGGAGGAGAATGCCGACTGAAAAGGCGAACGGGCCAACAAGCGCGAGCAGATGGCAAGCGACGCGCATGGGCAAGGAGAGGTGGGCAAGTGTGAATCGCTGGCGTTCGGCTGCTAGGATGATAACGGCAATCATGACCAGAGTCAAAGTAAAGACGGGAAACGGAAACGGCAGGCACTCGGTCCTGGCGAAGCCGAAAGGCCACACAAGGCCCAGATCATGAAGGAATCCATTCAGTGCAAAGGTGACGATCAGGCACGGTGGTCGTGGCGCAAAACGTCGCAAGGGGGCATAGCAGAAGTACCCCAGAAAGTAGCCCCCCAAGGGATTCCAGTATTGCCAGAAGCGAGTGAAATCTGAGGCTCCAAACGCCCGGGAGAACATATGCCCAAGGCACTGTCCGCGTGATCCTGGCCCAAGCCGAGCATACAAATATCTGGCAAATGAAGGTCGGGAGGTGTGCATGACGGCTAACGTCCAGAGCTCAGGCACGCGGGACCAAATGACATGAACCGCGTAGCGGAACTGGCTTGTCGCGCCATAGCACAGCGACGGCGGAAGCGGCCATCCCGCGTTGCCTGCAGCGATTTGTTAGGCGGCATCACGCACCTACTCGGTGTCTGAATGTTCGGCGAATAGATTGTTGACATACGCAACGACGAAAGAAAAACCGATCACGAATGGCGAAGCAAGACAAAGGGCTGTGAATACCAAACCAAACCAAACCCGTGTATTTAGCCAGCCATCCCGCCAACCATTGTGTATATTGTCCACCACATCGGCATAAAACAGGACCAAGCCAATCGGAATGAGCGCCACTGCATAGGTGCTTACGAACACTCTTACCGGGGTTGTCTGTCGAAATCCACGAGTGGCCAAAAGGATTGCAGGCACGATAACTGGGTTCAGTATCAAAACCCAAGAAAGTAAATTACCAACACGACCAAAGGCGAAAATGGCGGCGACACCACATAGCCACCACATCAGAGCAACTATAATATACCACTTTCTTAAAAATGGAATCATGGCAGCCGCCTAACGTCCAGAGCTCAGGCACAGCCGCCGAGCGGGACGTTGAATGGAATGATGACAAACAAATTTCATAAAATCAATCGCAACTGGCAGGGGCAGCGGCTGTTGCCTGCAGCGATTTGTTAGGCGTCATTGGATGATTTTGACTCATTGGAGACGTTGTTCCTCTCCCGAAAAGGCAATGCAAGAAGAACCAAGTAGGTAATAGCAATTCCGTAATTGATGACACGCCCCCAGAGCGGATTAATGAGCACCGCCTCTGGCGTAATGGATCTAACTAAAGCGCCAATAAGCAGAGCAAACGGAATTGCTGTGACAAACAAAGTAAGCCCATACCAGCGCGCTCGTTTTCCAGCAAGCCTTATAGAACGTGTCAATCTGAGTTTGCCGATGATGAGGACAACGAGGCCAATGAGTAACAATGCAATCATAATATGTTTTGGATGTTTGTCGTTTTGGTTTTCATGTGCGGATGCGGATGACGCCTAACGTCCAGAGCTCAGGCACAGCCGCCGAGCGGGATGTCGAAAATGAAAATGACAAACAAATCTCATAAAATCAATCGCAACTGGCAGGACCAGCGGCTGTTGCCTGCAGCGATTTGTTAGGCGCTTCCGCTATGTGACGACCTAAACGCAATATAATCAGCATACGCCTTGTAGCAAAGCACCGGAACCGCGAGCAGTACTTGCAGGATTATCACCACAAGGTATAGAGTCCTCGAATAAGGAAACAGCAAACCGTGAACTACCACCGCAAACACAAATACAAATAAAATCAGCCCCAGTAGTAGCCTGATCTTTGGAGGTGGAACTGGCGACCGTGGCTTGATGAGTTCGATAATCACCCATGCAGGAATAAAAATGGCTATCCACAGAAATCTGTGATGCCAAGAAATCCAGAGCAAAACAAAGAACAGCAAAAACGACAGCCAGAAGGCAATTATTTTGGTGCGAATAATGTTCATAGTGTCAAAGCGCCTAACGCCCAAGCTCAGGCACCGCCACCGGAGCCTGACGCTGGCTGCAATGAGGATGTTCGAGTTTCATGGTCCCGTCAAAACTGAAGGCGCGGTGGCGGTTGCCTGCAGCGATTTTGTTAGGCCAATTATCCTTCATGGGTGAATTAACTTTACTCCTTCGTAACGAGAGAACGGAGAGAATGACCCAAAGAGAATGCCAAGAAGTGCAATCACAACTAAAAATAGAAAAACCCACCCTAGCAATATGAACACGTTGCGCCACGAGCCACTTCCCATCTTGCTTCTCATCATCTCTGCTTGCTTACTTTCAAGTCTATCCATTGCCTCCTCGACACCTTTTGCATAGTGCTCGTCCCCAGATTGCGCACGAATAAGATAAATAACTCCTCGTACAATCATCCACAAACCCCAAACCCCGCCAAGCAGCAAAAGGCCCAATCCTCTGCGGGCCGAATAAGAGCCAGATTGCGAGCCAGTGCCCTCGTCTAAAAAAATGGAAAAAATGCAGCCCACTCCAAAGATAATCACAACACCCGTCAGAACTGATTGAAAACCAGTCCATCTCAACTCGTTGGCTCGCTTACGATTTTTGTCGGTGTCCATAGTGGCCTAACGTCCAGAGCTCAGGCACGCGGGACCAAATGACGTGAACCGCGCAGCGGAACTGGCTTGTCGCGCCATAGCACAGCGACGGCGGAAGCAGCCATCCCGCGTTGCCTGCAGCGATTTGTTAGACGGCGTCATTGTTAATGACTTCGGATAAAAAATACAATCAGAGCCAGCGCAAATGCGCCGAACACGACGTAAAAGAGTAGGCTCATCGGCATCGAAGCATACTTTGGGTCACGGACAAGCAAGCCGTGAAAATCCTTGAGCGAGTCTGTGAATGAATACCTCACGGTTGTCATCTCACCGCACGATGGACAAATGGTCTGCGTGCCCTGTTTGGCTTTCAGCGCCACGGTGTCAAACTCGTGCTTGCAATGGTCGCATCTCATAGCCGTCTAACGTCCAGAGCTCAGGCACGCGGGACCAACCAGCGTGAACCGCGAAGCGGAACTGGACCGGCCATCCCGCGTTGCCTGCAGCGATTTGTTAGGCAGACGTGCCTTCATGTTTCTTTGCGTCCTGAATCAAATCAAAAGGCGTGATATAGGGAAACAAAATGTAACCCGCGATAAACACTGCCAAGATAAGAGGTACTGCAATAAACCAAGACATCACCCCAAACAAAGCCAAAAGTGCAAACACCGCCCATGAAAGGCCAAGCACCCCACTGCCAATCCACTCCCACCAAGAATTAACCATGTAGGTGCAGCCACATAAATCACAGCAACGCCGAACATGAGGTAGCCACTTAAAATAGAATGTGCGTGGAAACTTTGCGCCGCAACCAGGACAAATAGCTCGATATTTCATAGCGCGTAACCAAGTCTGCCTAACGTCCAGAGCTCAGGCACAGCCGCCGAGCGGGACGCGGAAATGAAAACATGATGAACGATTTCATAAAATCAATCGCAACTGGCAAGGCCAGCGGCTGTTGCCTGCAGCGAATTGTTAGACCACAGCTCCATGCAATGAATCCTCCAGTGTGTTGATCAGCTCAATGAGTGTCCGAAGCTCATCTTCGGTCAAATCGCTCCGGCACAAACTTTTCACGTCTCGCAACGCCTCAAGCAACTGATGCTTCTGGTCTGTGTGTGCCAGCGGCCTAGGATAAGCTCGAAGCAAACACTGAAGTGGGCGAATGGCACGACGCTCGCACCAGCCGTCAATCAGCTTGTCGAGTGTCTGCGTGAAATTCATAAGTGTGCTCGATGTGGTCTAACGTCCAGAGCTCAGGCACAGCTGCCGAGCGGGACGTGGAAAGGAAAAATGACAAACAATAATCATAATGGTACGCAACTGGCAGGGGCAGCGGCTGTTGCCTGCAGCGATTTGTTAGACCTCGTGGTCATCTGGCATCCTCATCTTTGTCTGTTCTGCGACGCGCTTTCAATGGATCAAAAGGCGAAAGTGGCGAATGTGCAAACTCTCGAACTCCGCAATCATCTGGGCCTACCGGCACAACTCTAACCAAAGAAACGTCGTCACGCTTATGGTCTATAAAATACAACGCCGCCTCTTCTTTTGAATCAGCTGGCAACTCATCATAATACATCTTGCCCTCATGCTTCCAGTGCATCCCAAATATGTATCTTTGCCACATAAACGCAAATGAGGTCTAACGTCCAGAGCTCAGGCACGCGGGACCAACCAGCGTGAACCGCGAAGCGGAACTGGCTTGTCGCGCCATAGCACAGCGACGGCGGAAGCGGCCATCCCGCGTTGCCTGCAGCGATTTGTT
>Ga0187868_1001859_pt1 | contig 14374 bp, 15 predicted proteins | sample June2016WEW_13_4_FD_133014 | JGI IMG/M metagenome (GOLD analysis project Ga0187868, IMG submission 133014) | Peatland microbial communities from SPRUCE experiment site at the Marcell Experimental Forest, Minnesota, USA - June2016WEW_13_40 | ecosystem: Environmental > Terrestrial > Soil >... | reverse complement strand
GCGCATTCTTGCCGCTACCCTTGGCCGATTTCGCGCCATCGCCCGTGGTGGCAGGAGCGGGAGCCGCCGCGGCAGCGGTTGGCTCGGTAGGTGTTGCCGTCTTCGGCGGCGCAGCCTGTTCTTGGACGGTGTGCATCTGGCCGGGCGGCAACAATTTCAATTCCCAGGTCGGTGGCGGCGCATCCGCCTGAATCGCAACCTCGCGCGCGATCGTCTCGAAACAAAGCATTTCCACCTGGATGGTCCAAACGCCATCGGCCAAATCGGGAAACGAATACGCGCCCCGGTCGTCCGTAATCGCAACCAAACGCTTACCGTCTTTGGTTGCCGTCACCATGGCGCCTGGCACCGGCATGCCGCCGAACTGCACCGTGCCGTGATGCTCCGTGGCAAAGGCCGCCACCGCCACGAGGCAAGCCAGCAGTACGCCCCGAACGGCAACCGGCACGTGCGGCTGCAGCCATCCATTCATCTGTGGAAACCTTGTTCGCATCGTTCGATAACCGGAATTTCAACCGCCATGCTCCCAGCATGCGCAAAATCGCATGTTCCGCGAGCAAAATGCTTGTAATAAATGTAAGAGCCGGCTTGACGGATGACATCGCCAAGTTCGTTTCCGGCTTGCCGCATTGTATTACAGCCTCTCAGATCCTTTTGCCGCCGCGACGACTTTTTCGTGGAGCGGACTCTCAGTCTGCCACGCCGGGACTCGTCCCGGCGCTTGTCTCGCACAACCCCTCGCGCTCCCCGCGAACGCGAAGACCGCCCGCGCCTTTGGCTGCGGCTCCGCTGCTCTGTGGGGCTGGCTGGTAACCGGCGGCGCAGGCCGGTAACCTGCCGGCCGATTCCGATCGCCGGTGTACCTCGACTCGCAGTCGAATTCATGACCTTCCTATACTCGACGCCGGAACCGCAAAAACGGCAGCAAATCCGCGCCCGGTCCGGCTCATTTTTCCGCCGGTGCCGCCAAGCCCGGCCGACGCCGCCGTGGCACTACCATCTGAGACGTGAGATCCACCGAAAAATTGTACTTGGGCGCCACGGTGGGCCGAAGCCACGTCGAATGACGGAGCCGCCGTCAGGCTGCCGAGAACCATGAATGGAATGCCACTTGTCACAATCTCATTGCCCTTTGCGGCTGCTATAGGCCCTGAAGAATAAGACGAGAACTAGGCTGCCAAATTACGGAACCGAGATTCCTTCCTTTCCCGGACAGTGTCAAATGGAAGACGCCGCTCATGGATTCATCGTGGAATGGGAATCGTCGTATGAAAGCTTCACGCTAGAGCAGCGCGAGCGGTCGATGGATGCCGGAACAAGAGCGCGCCATGCGTTCGGCTGCGCGGGCGTCGCCGGATTGGGCTGCCTTTAGCAACGATTTGGCGGCCTTACGGTAGTATTCGATATTGAGGCGAACCGCCTCGGGATTGGCTGGCATACGACCTTCCTTTCCCATGCGCCCATCGTCCGCAAGAACGGGCTGAAAGAAGGTTCGTCAAAACGAGGCAGCGCCCCTTTTGCGCTCCAGTCCATTGTAGTAATTCGCCACAGACGAACTACCGGAAGGGTTTGCACAGCAGTTCCCGCACCGCGCGCAGGCGGGCGCATTCCGGGCAAGCGTCGGAGCAGCCATCGCTCGCGTGGGCTAAGAGAAAGTCGAATTGTTCGCGCATCACCTCCGCGACGGGAGCGGGCATTACGAAGCTTGCCCGAAGCTTCTTTGCGCGCGCGGGCGCTGCCGCGAACGCGGGCCGCTCCACTGCGCGACTTGAAAGACCGAAGTTCCGTCTGGCCACATCTGGATTATCGGCAGGTAGGGCCGAAGGGTTTAGCCCCTCGCAGAAAAACGACTGGGGGTGGTTTGAGGCCTGTCCCCGGGCGCCGCCGCTGTAACGAGTTTCCGGCGCGGCAGCGGCCCGGCACGCTGCTGACAGCCCCTTGCTGCTCTATCGGTTAAGCCATGAGGATAACGCCCAGTCTGTCCCCAGCTTTCCCTTGAAAACTGCCGGCGTGGCCGAATGGTGCCGGGCTGGTTCTTTACGCCTGCCGCGGCTGCCTGGCCGTTGCGGTAGCTCTCCAGCACTTTTTGCCGGATGGCGCTCTTGACCGCTTCGCAAGCGGCGTCGCATTCGGCGCCGTCGCCCTCCGTCACGGCCTGGTGCAGCGGATTGATGACGGTGGCGGTAGTCCACGCGTCCAGACTGCTGCATGAATGATTGTTTTTGTTCGGACATATGTTTGTCCCTTTCGGCAAGCTTGAATGCTTCGGCAGCGGGCAGTTTGCCTTGCTCGCTACGACCTGAAGTCAAGCCGCCGGGTGCCCTGCCGTGTCATAGGCCTGGCACCCCGCCGCCGCGTTTGACGCGGCCCCCTTGCCAGGCCTTGATACGGGAGGGTGGAGCCTACAATGGAAGACCGCGAGCAAGGCAAGCTGTTTCTTGCGCCCTGTTCCCTGCGTCCTGGGCCCTGCAGTTGGAGGCAGGGGTAGCTGGCCGGAGGGACCTGTCGCCAGTTTTCTGGGCTGCGCTGTCTGCGCGGCCAATAAAAAGAACAGGCATCGCGTTAGCGTGCCTGTCGCAAAACTGTCGCATCCCTGTCGCCCCCCAAACCCCTGAAAGCGCGTAAAATAGCAGCGATAGTGGAGGCGGCCAGAACGATGTTACCAGATGGCCCAAAGATCAGGGCTTTGCGACTCCGGCGAGGCTGGACCCAAGCCGAACTCGGTTTAGCGAGCGATACAACGAGCCGGACGGTACAACGAGTCGAAGCGAGTAAGCGCGTCTCAATTGACAGCCTCCGATCCATCGCCAGCGCGCTGGAGATGGATGTAGCAGATCTACAGTTCACGCAATTGCACTCAAAATTCGAAGATTCAAAGCGTGACCAGCCGAACGCAGCTATTAGAACTCGACTTGAAGCGCGGCGGTTGCTGGATGAAAGTATCGACGCGTTGTGCAGATATCGGGACGACCGTGCCCCAGGTTGGCACGCTTCTGCAGCGGACAAGAGAAAAGTCGAAAAGTGGATTCATGACTTCGGGGAGGAGGCGGTCATGACGGCAATGGACGACTGCGGACGGCAGTACATCCAATTCTCACAGTATGGCTTCGCCACGGCTTCGTCGGCTTGGCACGGTTTCAATATGATTCCCCGCGTTTGCAACGTGAGCCAACGTAAGCCTGATGATAAAGAACTGTACTACGCACGCGGCATCGCTCGAAACAGGCTGGCCGAGTTCGACGACAGAATAGCATTGCGCCTCTTGAAAGAGGCATACAATGCCGGCGCAAGTATCGAGAAGCTCCAAGATTTCGCGAGAATCGCCCGCAACTGGGTGGAATTCCAACAAGGCCTGTACCTCTTGGCCGAGATCCCGTCCGCTGAAGTGGCGGTCGAACGTCCGCAGGCCGTTCCCTCTCCCGAGCTCATTGGACAACTCGGCTTGAAATCGTCAGCCGCGATACAGCAATCGGTCGCTCTGGTGGCTGTGACCAAACAGCTATCATCGCCCGAGGATGTAGCCCAAGAACTCCTTCGACAAGCATCAGCAAGTGGCGAGTTCGTCGTCACTATCGACGGCGACCAGCAAATATTCTATTTTGGTAGCTCCCGAGACGGAGGTGGTCGAACATTAGCAATTAGAGAACCGTGGACCGAGCGCAGGATCGCGGAAGCCATCAAGGACGGATTTCACCTGTCACTGCGTTCCGAACGCTCGTAAGTCTTCGGCGCGAGGGCACTGCCAATCTTGTCTAGTCCTACTTGCTTCCTAGAGCGCCCCAGGGGTTCGATTTCTGCGTCCTGGGGCGCTGCAGTTGCAGGCCGGGGGAGAGCTCGCAGGGGGACTCTGGTCTGTCTCGATATCATCAAGGTAAGGACTCCGGTTGCGAAAATTGAGAGGTCCGAGGAGAAGGATTCACATGTCCTGTCAATTCAGTGTTGGGGCAGTAAGCGGCAAGCCCGGTCCGGTACGCGCTCTGACCATGGTGATCACGTTGCGGTGGGTCGCCGCAGCGCCAGCATTCTTACTGAACATCCAGGGCCGAGTACGCCTCAACAATGAGGTTGTCTGCGACTCGTTGGCGAGGGACGGCATCAGTTTTGGTGGTAGTGCCGCCGCTGACCTGCAGCGGGAACGACCGATTCCCGCCACGCTCACAGCGCCGCTTTCTGCGGAGAGCATCCGTTGGATTGAGGACCAGCGGGCCACTAACGACATCACCATCCAAGTGGAGCTGAAATACGCATGGCAAGAGGCGCTTCCTTTGGCCGGCGGCACACAGATCGCCGCTGGCAGAGTTTATTGGGACACGGCTGACTGCCACTATCGGATTTCCCGCTCCGATTGGCTTCGGATACTTGCCGAATTGAAATGGCAGGAATACGAGATGTTTGAAATCGCCGCACTTCCCCTCGTCGCTGACGCTAACTTGCAACAGGCCCTCCAGCTCTTGCGCCATGCACAGGAGGCCCTGAGGAGCGGTGACTACGCTGGTGCCTTGGCCTGTTGTCGACGCGCCCTGGAGAGCGCTGCAAAATACCATGTGCAAGGCGACAACGTTAAGGAGGGGTTCAACCTCCTACTTCAGGCAGCGGTTCCAGAACATGAAGATAAGCGGACCGCGCTCAACGGTGTCATGGCAAAATTGTCTGAGTACGCCCACCTCGGTCGGCACGAGCGATATCCGGCCTTAAGAATCACACGGGCGGAGGCGGAATTTGTGGTCACCGCGACTATTGCGCTCTTTTCATTCCTCAGCCGTCGTTTGGCGAAAACAGAAACTGCTGATTAAACAGTCCGTTACCCAGTAGAAGACGTAAACACTATGGCGTGAGGGGAGGACCGATAATGGAATCCAGTCAACTTCTGGATACGCCGTGACTTGGGCGGAGCCCGTGTTCGGCTACCTTGGTAATTTAGTCCCGTCAGTTCTACAGGCAAATGTCCGGTTGCCAGCGGGTTGGGCGGCCGCTGGGGCAAGGGCCAAGTTCTATAGGGGTTGAGATGGAGCCTAATGGAGAAGATGGAGGCTTCCAAAGAGTATGCACCCAATACGACGATTCAAAAGAGTCAGAGTCGATGAGCAGAGAGGATTTGCTCTGGAACCCGCAGACCCTTTACCATTACACGACCCGCGAAGGCCTATTAGGCATCCTCTGCAGTGGAACAGTGTGGACAACGAACATCCGATTTCTCAATGACGCTTCCGAATACACCTATGCCCAGTCGAAGTTTAATCGAGGAGCTTCGTGAGATCAGGCAAAGGATTAGTCCGACGTACTCGAAGGAGCTGGACGAAGCTATCCGACATCTGGGCTCCTCTGCTAATGTTTTCGTCTTTTGCCTTTCCGTACGCGGAGATCTGCTTAGTCAATGGAGAGCTTACGGGGAGCCCGGCAATGGATACTCTATCGGCTTCGACGCTCCCGCGTTGGACGAGATCATCCGGAGGAGAGAGGGGATGCAGTTGGCGGCGGTATGCTACGATCCGCAGGCGCAGTGGGACCTGATGAATCGCATGGAGATTCAGGCTTCCGAAACGCTCTAGCGCCAGGTCTAGAGACCCGCGGGCTTTCGGGCAAGCTCTTCGCGACATTTTCTTAGATGTGGGACCGATAATGAAGCATCGAGCTTTCGAGGAGGAACGCGAATGGCGTCTCGTCCTGCGCCTTCATAGCGCAGCCTCCCCGCGAGTAAGACACCGTGCTGGGCATTCGATGTTGGTCCCATATATCCCTGTGGCGGTAGGAACCAACGCGCGGCCACTGCCCGTCAGGAATATCGTTATCGGACCAACTCCTCATTCGGATCTCGAAACGGAAGCCGTGAAGGGGCTTTGTCGCCAGTGTGGAATCAGGGCTGACGTACAGAAGTCGGGTATCCCCTATCGCGCCCTTTAGGGACGCCCTCGCGCTGTCTGGCGCCGCTGCCAGGGCGATCATTTTGGGCCTGCCGCCCAACTGCCAACGAGATTTCGCGCGCATCGTCGGCCACCTGCTGATGGGCGAGGAACTTCTGAAGAGGACCGGCGCCGGCAACCTGTTCATGGTTTTCGGCGAGCCGGATGTGGAGATCCGCAAGCGGAAAGACGGCAAGCTGGAAGTGGAAATTCGCGGCGTGGATGTATACGACCCGACCACGCAGGAAATCCGCAGCCACTCCACGGACGATATCGCCTGTTGGTTCATCGACACGGCTTACAACGGCGAGAGCTTTTTCGTGCGCCATGCCTACTTCACTGGCGCGGACGACCCGTACGACAAGCTGAAGCGCGCGCTCCGCGCCGAAGTGGACGAGGCCGCCTGGGCGTCGCTGTACTCCACTACCAGCCGTCCGTTCGAGCGCCCGAAGAGCGGGAAGATCGCGGTCAAGGTCATCAACCACTATGGGGATGAAGTGTTGAAGGTGTTCCGGACGGAGTGAAGCAACTCCCGCCAGGGGCGGCACTACGGGCGATCATTTGCCGCTGGGAAGGGGCGTTCCTGTCCGCTTCTTGCTCCAGTCCCGGATTCGAGCAAACAGGGTCAACCCGCTGTGGGCTATGCGGGGCGGTCGGGCAACGGGAGGAGATGCAGGTCCGGCATCGGGAAGTGCTTTCGATTGTCGGTCAGGAGCGCGACTCGGTTGGTCAAGGCGACGGCGGCGATAGTCACGCCGGTGTAGGAAAGAGTGTAGCCTTTCCTCTGCCGGTCGCGGCGTAATAGACCTGCGTCCCTGGCGATTTCCGCGGTGACGGGCAGGAACTCCAAGCTGTTTAGAAACGCCGCTGTCTCGTGCTCTTTGCCGGGCCGCAGACCGGCATATACCTCGGTGAAGTTTACCGGACAACAAGCCAGGAGGTGCCCCTGCTCGATGAGTTGCTCCAGGAATTCGGTTCGGCCAAACCGGCCGTTGAGGTGAGTTCGGTTAGGCGCGTCAACCGCTCCCTAACGGTCGCGGCTCGGTTACGGGTGCCGTGTGTTTGCGGTCACTTACCGAGCCTCGACCGTGAGCTTGGCCCGCAAATTCCGCGTGGTTGTGCAGGACGGGCTGGGAAGCCTGACCTACTTATGCCAGGTCGAACTTTTCCTGATGAAGCTGGCTGTCGGCTTTGACGAAGACCGGGCGGCCAAGGGTTTCTTCCAGTTCCTGAAGATAGGTATTCTGGTTCGATTTGAGGAGGCGGGCCACTTCGGGCGAGACGCGCAGCAGCACGTCTTTCCCTTCGATGCTGCCGGCGAGCTTGCGCGCTTCCTGCAGGATCTCGGTGATCATGGTTTGCGGGCTTTTGACGTAGCCCGCACCTTCGCAATAGGCGCACGGCGTGCATAGCGTCCGCTCGAGGCTCTGCTTGACCCGTTTGCGGGTGATGGCGACCAGGCCGAAGTCGTTGAACTGCAAAATCTTGTACGGCGCGCGGTCGACGCGCATGGCTTCTTCGAGCGCTTGCATCACCTTCTGGCGGTTCTTGCGCTCGTCCATGTCGATGAAGTCGACCACGATGATGCCGCCCAGATCGCGCAGCCGAATCTGGCGCACGATTTCGCGGATGGCGTCGGTGTTGGTCTTGACGATGGTGTCCTCGAGCCGGTTGGAGCGGCCGACGTATTTGCCGGTGTTGATGTCGATGGCCACCAAAGCTTCGGTTTGATTGATGACGATGTAGCCGCCGCTCTTGAGCCAGACCTTGGGGCGCAGCGCCTTCTCCAGCTCGGCGGTGATGCCGAATTCGTCGAAGATCGGGTTGGAGCGGGTATACAGCTTGACGCGCGGAACCAAGGACGGCTGGAAACGCTCGACGAAGCGCAACACGTCTTCGTAGAGTTCTTCGTTGTCGACCCAGATATTCTTGAACGAACTGGTGAGCTGATCGCGCAGCACTCGCTCCACCACGTTGAGATCGTGATGAATCAGCACCGGCGCGGGTTTGCGCTCGGCCTTCTGGCGCATGTCGAGCCAGAGGTTGTAGAGGAACATCATGTCGGCGCGAAGCTCTTCTTCGCTGCGGCCCTCGCCGGCGGTGCGGACGATGTAGCCGCCGGGAATTCCGGTGCGATGATTCTGCAGGATGCGTTTCAGGCGGGAGCGCTCTTCGTCGCTGGGGATCTTGCGGGAGACGCCGACGTGATCGACGGTGGGCATGTACACCAGGAAACGGCCCGGCAGAGCGATATGCGAAGTGATGCGGGCGCCCTTCTGGCCGAGCGGTTCCTTGGCAATCTGAACGATGATCTCTTGGCCTTCCTTGAGCAGATCGCTGATGCTGGGACCGGGGCGGTCGGAGCGGAGATCGGGAGCGGTTTTGGCGGGCGCGGTGCGTATCTCGGGTTCGGGAACGGGGCGGCCCACCGGCTCGGGGGCGGCAACGGGCTGAGGGTTGCGGTCTCCCCGGTCGCGGCCGCCGCGGCGGCGCGTGCGGCGGGAAACCCGGTGCAGATAGCGGGGGCCCTGTTCGCGCAGGGTAGCGGTCAGGCTGGTGGGGATGCGCGCAGGCTCGGGGCCCTCGGGCTCCTCAATCGTGTCGGCAGCCACATCGGCGGCTTCCATGGCGGGTTCGGGTTCGGCGGCGTCGCCGTCTTCCGGCGCGGGTTCCTCCTCGCCGGATGCGGATTCCTCAGCCACGGTTTCGCCGGTACCGGCGGCGCTTTCGGGCTCGGCGGATTCCGCGGCGATGGATTCCTCGGCGGCAGTTCCATCAGGCTCGACGGCAGCCGAGAGGGCTTCCACAACGGTCTCCACGGGGAGGGCCGCGGAGCTTGCCGAGATCGGCGTTACCGGAGCGGCGGCGACAACGGGCGGCTCCGGCGCAGTCTCGCATTCCAGTGCCTTGACCAACCTTGCCGCGGCCGGCTCCAACCGCTCGGCCTCCGGCGCGGAATCGGGCTCGATTTCCGGCTCGGGCTCGCGATCCTCGTCGGGCCCGGCATACTTGGCCAGAGATTCACCGGGGAGGACGAAGAAATCGTCCGGTTGGGCGGCGGCACGAGGGGCGGATTCGGTTACCGGCTCCGGTTCGGGAGCGGCAGCCTCCTCGCTTCTATCGGGCCGGTCTTCGCCGCGTGGATCGGGGGAATAAAACTTGGAGTCCGGCAGGCCGCGTCCCCGGCCACCGCGCCGGCGGCGAGAACGGCGGCCGCGGCGGTCGCGATCGTCGCGGCGCGGGTCGTGGCTGGGGCCTGAGGGAGGGGGGGCGCTGGATGCGATACCCTCCGAGGGCGGCGAAACCGGCAGGACCACCGCCGCGGGAGGCGGCGCCTCCACAATCTGTGCCGCGCCCGCTGCCGGACTCGATACGGGGCTCGGTGTGGGGCCCGACGCGGCGCTTGGAACCGGCGGAGCGAAGGGCTGCTGGGCCTTGCCCAATTTGAGCACCTGATCTTCGACGCTGGTGACGATCTTGTCGTATTCCTCGTTGTCTTCAAAGAAATCCGAGACGTAGAGGAACGCGTCGCGATCGAGGCCAATGTCGACAAAAGCGGATTGCATTCCGGGGAGAACGCGGGTTACCCGCCCTTTGTGAATGCTGCCGGCCAGAGAATATTCATTCTCGCGCTGATGAAAGATCTCGACGAGTTGGTCGTCCTCGATCAGCGCGACGCGCGTTTCGTGGCGCGTGGCGGAGATGACTAAATCCTTTGACATCTGCTACCTCCCCGGGAACATGGAGAGCGTAGACCAATTGGGAGGTGGGTGCCCTCAGTGGCTCGTGAGCCGCTTCGCCGGAGCGGTACCAGCTCAACCCGATGCCAATTTTCACGCCGGCCCGCCGATGGAGCTCGAACCTCACACACCGGCCAGCCGGGAAGCACTCTTCAAACCTGGTAGAGCGCCAGAGGCGCCACCGTCCCGGGAGGGGTCTCTACAGGTTCCCGAACAATTTCAATATTTTTGGCGATCCGGCGTTGCGACCGGACCCGATCAATTCACAAACCTTCGCAAGCGGACGTTGTTTACTAGCCCCAACGCCATGAAACTAGACCAGATACTGGAACCGCCGGCACTCATGAAGGGGAGCGGGATTCCGGTCACCGGAATTGCCCCGGCCACCATGCCCACATTCACGAAAATGTGGAACAGGAGCAGCCCGGCCACCCCCATACACACGTACATACCGACGGGGTCGGAAGCCGTCTGCGCATTCTGGACGATGCGCATCACCATGACAAAAAACAAAGCAAGAACAAAAACCACACCGACGAACCCGTGCTCCTCGGCGAAGGCCGAGAAGATAAAATCCTTGTGCGGCACAGGCAAGAAACGCAATTGAGTTTGGGTTCCCTTGGTAACCCCTTTGCCGAACATACCGCCCGCGCCAATGGCGATTTGGGACTGGATCAACTGGTAACCCGAGCCCTGGGCATCACGTTCGGGGTCGATAAAGCTCCTCCAGCGCGTCTTTTGGTAATCCTGCAGCACAAAAGTCCAGGTAATGGGCAGCACAATGATGGTCAACACGGCGATCACGGCGACATATTTCCACCGCAATCCCGCGATGAAGGCCCCCACCACGAGAACCGCCAAATACGTCAACGCAGTCCCCAGATCCGGTTGTTTTAGAACAAGAACCGTGGGGATCAACACCAAGCCCGCCAACTTCAGCATTTCCCGGATTTCGAGAACTTCCGTCCTCAGCTCCGTCAGATAGCGAGCCACTAACAAGATTATCACTAACTTGGCAAATTCCGATACCTGCACATGGATGGGACCGAGCGGAATCCAGCGCCGGGAACCGAATGCCGATTGTCCGAAGGCATAAGTCGCCACCAGGGCGAGAACGGTCCCGGCATACAGGCCGGGGACATATTCGAGCATGCTGTGGTAGTCGATTTCCTGGACCAGGAGCATGAGCACCCAGCCGCCGGCGACGAACAGGATCTGGCGCCACCAGGCGCTATGGAACTCGGTGTCGAGGGTGGCGCTATAGATCTGCAGGACTCCGACGGAGCAGAGCATGAGGGCGATCAGCACCAGCGGCCAATCGATATCGCGTACGGCAAAGTGGCGGCTCATTGTGGTTTGGAAGGGCCGGGAAGATCCAACCGGGCGATGGCGGCCAGGCGGGCAGCGGCCGCGGACTGTTGCTGGCGCAGCATGGTGAGGCGGACCTTTTTATCGAAATAGGCTTTCAAAACATCGCGCACGATGGGGGCGACCAGCGGGCCTTCGGCGCCGTGGTCCCAAAGAGCGGCGACAACAATTTCGGGAGCGTAGCAGGGGGCGAAGCCGACGAACCAGGCATTAGCCTGGCTGGCGACGCCGCCGGTGGCTTTGGCCAGGTCGGAAGATTCCACTTGAGCGGTGCCGGTCTTGCCGCACACCTGGAGCCCCGGAATCTGCGCGAGAACGCCGGTACCCCATTCATTGACCACGCCGTACATGCCGTCGACGACGTCTTTGACGTGGTCGGGGTCGAGCGTCCAGGTGACGGGCTTTTCCAGCTTGGCGGTTTCGACGAGGTGGGGTTGCTGCCAGACGCCGCCCATGGCAATACCGCCGAAGGCGCGGGCCAGTTGCAGCGGAGTGACGGTGAGCGCGCCCTGGCCGATAGCGACGGAAACGGTTTCTCCGGCATACCACTTGCGGTGGTAATTGCGCGCGGCCCATTGGGTTGACGGCACGGTGCCTTCTTTTTCGCCGGGCAGGTCGATACCGGTCTTATGGCCGAAGCCGACCAGGTCGGCGTAGTAGGCGATCTTGTCGATGCCCATCATGTTGCCCACGGTATAGAAAAAGACGTCGCAGGACTGCACAATGGCGCGGTGCAAACTGAGGGTGCCGTGACCGGTTTTGAGATGGCAGCGATGGTAGGTACCGTAAAAGGAGGCCCCGCCGGAACAATGAACGGTGAACTGCTCGTCGATGGTTCCGGTTTCGAGGGCAGCCAGGGCCATGGTGGGTTTGAAGGTGGAACCCGGGGCCTGCTGCGCCTGAATGGCGCGGTTGAGCATGGGCTTATCGGGGTTGTCGCGGATTTCCTTCCAATCGGCGGCGCGAATGCGCACGGCGAACTTATTGGGGTCGAAGGCGGGATGGCTGAGCATGGCGAGGACCTCGCCGTTGCGCGGGTCGAGCGCCACCACGGCGCCGTTGCGGCCTTCGAGGGATAGCTCGGCCACCGATTGCAGATCGAGATCGATGGTCAGTTTGAGATCCTTGCCGGGGACGGCGTCTTTGCTTTTAAGCTCGTGGCGGACCTGGCCGGTGTTATCCACGATCACCTGGCGCTGGCCATCCTGGCCCATGAGGACATCATTATATTGCTGCTCGATGCCGAACTGGCCGATGACCGCGCCCTGGTCGTACCTGGCGAATTCCGGCAGATCCAGTTGGGCTTCGGTGATTTCACCGGTGTAACCGAGGACATGGGCGAGCATGCCGTTCTGGGGATAAACGCGGCGCTGCGAGGGGATGGTGAAGAGCTCGGGGAAGAAATCGCGATGGGAATCGACGAAAGCCAGGTCGAGCGGGGTGAGCTCCTCTTTGAGCGGGAGGGCCTCGTATTTGGGGCGATGACGATAGCGGCGGACGCGCGCCGCCAGGTCGTCATAGTCGAGATCGAGGCCTTGGGCGATGGGTCTGAGATGCTCCTCTTTGAGAAGCTCGCGAGCGAGACGGAGGGAGAAGGAAGCGTGGTTATCGACAATGTCGCGGCCTTCGCGATCGAGGATGCGGCCGCGGGGAGCGGGGATGGGGACGGATTTGACGCTGTTGGCGACGGCGCGCTCGTCGTAAAACTGGGGATTCTGCACCTGCAGGCGCCAGAAGGCGGAAAGCAGGATGACGAAGATGGCGACGGTGGCGTACTGAAAAATGGCGATCTTGTTGGCGGCGAAACGAAAATCGTCCCGCAAAGGCGGCTTCTCGGAAAGGCGCGAAGTTCCGAGTTGCGGATGAGTAGGAGGTAGGATCACAACCTGCAGGCGCCAGCACGACGCCCAATCTACTAGTGTAACTCAACAATCGGCGCGGCAAAGGTCGCGCGCTCGATTCAGTTCTCCCGAACGGTTCGCCCAAGTGCGTCCTCGGCGCTGGGCGACATTCCGTCCAGGTAATCCCGAAGCGCCGCGTTGATGAGGGTCCGATAGCCGGCCGTGCCGCCGGATTGTTCCGCCAGTTCGAAAAAGCGACCCACGATATCGTGGTCGAGGCGGATCGTGATTCGGGTTTGGCCCTCGGGCTCGGGTTTTGGCGGAAGGGTTCCGGGCTGTTTTCTCTTGATTGAAATCATAGCGATCTTTCGTTGTTCTGCCGGGTGCGGACGAGGGGCTTAACCGATCTGGGAATTTCGCAATATAGGCACGCCAACCGCTCCCTTACGGTCGCGGCTCGGATACGGGCGCCTCCTGTTTGCAGTCACTTACCGAGCCGCGACCGTAAGGGAGCGGTTGGCGGGAACGGATTTCCCCAGATCGGTTAAGCACCCCGGGCGAAGGCGTCCGCCCTACAACTAGGCCGCGGCCGTTTGGGATTTACCCAAGCAGCAACGCTTGTATTTATGGCCGCTGCCGCAGGGACAGGGGTGGTTGCGGCCGATTTTGGGCCCAGGACGGCGGTAAGGTCCGGGCTTTTGTGCATGGTTGTGCATATTTTGCGGATTTGCGGTTGTGCATTCTTGGGCAAATGCGGGCTCCGTGGGTTCCTCTTTGAGGGGGCTGCGGGGAGATGCGAGTCTGGCGGGGCGTTGAAGCTGAGGGGCTTGCCGGCCTTTTTAGGGTAATTATTTACTTGACAAACCAACCCAAATCCCTTAACATTTTTAAAGATGCTAAACTGCGACGTGAAGATCCCGTTTCCGTGCCCGAAGTGCGGCGAGCAGATCGAGGAAAGCATCGCTCGGCTTGAGGAGAACCCGACACTCACCTGCCCTAGGTGCGGAACCTCGATCCAAATCGAAGCTGAAGACCTCCGCCGGAACCTTAAACAAGTCGAGGACGCGCTGGAGAAGTTCCGGCGGGACATCGGCGATCTCTAAAGAATCCTTCATCTCCGCTAGGAGCCGCATCGCCGGATCGGTTGTTAAAAGAAACCGAAAGGAAACCATAAGATGATTACACCTTTAAGCCCAAAGCCGGGAAAGTGGTATTTGTACTTTGCATGCAAGACCTGCGGAAAACCTATTCCGATAACAGATCTTTTGGCGGGCGCCACAGTGAAAGTTCAGCGAGATGCTCCGATTCCTTATCTTGACGTTCTGTGCCCGCAATGCGGGAACTGTCACGACTATCTGGATACCGAATTACAACCCCTTCAGGCAGAGTAATAGGAGCTATCTGCGCTTGTCCCGTCGGCTGACACAAACAGTTAAGACACTGTTTCCGTCCAATGATAAATGCTTCCTTCCGATCAGGCAACAGTTTTATGCTGGCATTGTCGGCAAAGCGGAGGCGGGCAATG
>Ga0187868_1001858_pt1 | contig 14382 bp, 8 predicted proteins | sample June2016WEW_13_4_FD_133014 | JGI IMG/M metagenome (GOLD analysis project Ga0187868, IMG submission 133014) | Peatland microbial communities from SPRUCE experiment site at the Marcell Experimental Forest, Minnesota, USA - June2016WEW_13_40 | ecosystem: Environmental > Terrestrial > Soil > Wetlands... | reverse complement strand
TGAGAAGAGAATGTTTTCAATGTCGCCCTCGTCGCGGCTTTGAATGCAAAGTCCGCGATTGCTGCGGTGGATGACGCAGGCGTCGAAGACCACGTTGCGAATTCCCGGCGGCGCGTAGGCTTCATCAAGCTTGAGCGCGCAACTGCGCGAAGCAATCGTGCAGCCGGTGACGGTGATGTTTTCGCTGCGGCCGTAACTCGCGAAGTTTGGCGTGTTCTTGAGCACAATGCCGTCATCCGCCGTGTCGATGTGGCAGTTGGCAACGCGCACATTGCGACAATGATCGAGATCAATGCCGTCGTTGTTCGGCACATTCCAATCGTTGAGGATGCTGACGGAATCAATCACCAGGTCCTCGCACCCGACCGGATGAACCGTCCAGCTCGGCGCGTTACGGATGGTGATGTTCCGGATGCGCGTCTGCCGGCACCCGATCAAAATAATCACCATCGGCCGCCCGGTGGCCAATGTCTTATTGGTGGCGCTCCGGCCAAACGGCCACCAGACCCCGCAGAAGGATTGCGGCCACCAGCCCGGTTTGTTCACGTCGCCGCCCGCCTGTTCGTCGGCGAGTTTTTGCCATACCGCCTTGTCATTGCCATCAAGCACACCGTCGCCGGAAATGGAAATGCCCGTCGCATCCTTCGCCAACAGCAACGCCCCCGCCTGGCCGTAATCCTGCCAGCGCGCGCTCCCCTTCAACACCGCGCCGCGCGCCAGGTGGAAATCCACGCTGCTTCCCAGCGTGATCGCTCCGGAAAGAAACGTTTTTCCGCCCGGCAACACCACTTGTCCGCCACCTTGCACGACACAGGCGTCCACCGCTTTTTGAATGGCCGTCGTGTCATCAACCACTCCATCGCCCTTCGCGCCGTAATCCAGCACATCATAAATGCCAGAAGGTGACGCTGCTGTCAGCGGTTTGTGATCACCAGACTGATTACCGGCGCGCGTTGTGAGCGCGGCCAGAATCAACATTCCGGCAAGAGGACGAATGGTCATTTTTCTGGGTTGCAGTTTTCAGTGCTCAGGTTCGCCGCGCGGCCCCCCGGCGAAGATTGTTTTCGATCAAACGACAACGCTGTTCGACACAGACTTTCGAACGCATGCCATCTTCGGGTGTGTTGGCCACGTAATCCAACAATTTCTCAACCGTCGTCGTCGCCACATGCGTGCGCGTGTCCGAGGAACCGTAGTAGATGAACACGTCGCCATTGGCGCGGGCCACCCAGCCGTTGGCAAAAACAACGTTCGACACGTCGCCCACACGTTCTTCGCCTTCGGGCGCCATGAAATAGCCGCCGGGGGCCTTGATGGCCCTGGTGGGATTGTTCCGATCGCACAGGAACAGGTAGAGCACATAACGCATGCCGGCGGCGGTGTTGCGCACCCCATGGGCGAGATGCAACCAGCCCTTCTTCGTTTTGATCGGCGCCGGGCCGAGGCCGTTCTTGCCTTCCTTGATGGTGTGGTAGAAACGCGGGTCAATGATCTGTTCCTTGCCGATGACCGCGTTCTCAATGTCGTCACACAAACCCCAGCCGATGCCGTCGCCGCTGCCGGTGGCCGCGAAATCGGCCATGGGCCGGGTGTAGAAAGCGTACTTGCCCTTCACAAATTCGGGATGCAGGACGCAGTTGCGCTGGTGCAATGAATTCGTCTTGAGGTCGGGCAGCCGTTCCCATTTCACCAGGTCTTTCGTGCGTGCAATCCCGCAACGGGCGACGGCCGCCGAAAGATCTCCCGGATTCGAGTCGTCATGCCGCTCGGCGCAAAATAATCCGTAAATCCAGCCGTCCTCGTGCCGGACGAGACGCATATCATACAAATTCGTCTCCTGCGGCTCGCAATCCGGCATTCGCACCGGGTAATCCCAGAACCGAAAGCCGTCCACGCCGGTTTTGCTTTCCACCACCGCAAAAAACGATTTGCGGTCCCAACCCTCCGTGCGCGTCATGAGGACGATGTTCCCGTTCCACTCCATCGCGCCGACATTGAAAACGCAGTTGATGCCGAGTCGCGTCATCAAATGCGGATTGGTGGCGGGGTTGAGATCATAACGCCAGAACAAGGGCGTATGTTCAGCGGTCAGGACCGGGAATTCGTACCGATCAAAGATGCCGTTGCCGTTCTTTTGCGGCCGGTTGCGGCGTTTGATCAGTTGTTCATGCTGCCGTTGGAGTTGTTTCAGTTTGTTCGCAAAGTCAGTTTTGGTCATTGGGCTTGGGCCGTTGTGGTTGAATGGGATGATGGTTTGAACCATTCCCCGTCCAGCGGAACCAGCCGCCAGCCGGGAATGGGACGTTCCTCGACGCCATTGGGCAACTGCCAGCAGACGGCAAGTTGCGTGGAGCCGGATTGCTGTTGCTGCAACACTTCCAGATAGTAGCGCTTGCCCGCCTCGAGGTTGACCGGAACCGATTCCGCCTCGTGGGCGTGCGGCCATTTGCTGTAAGGTGTGCTGCTGGTCACCTCCGCGATTTTTGTCTTCTTCGCCGGGGTTGCGTCGGTGCTGAGCCAGAGCTCCGAGAAGCTCTCGTTGGCGATCCAGAATTTATACGCGCCGGTGATCGGTGGGATCAAATACCCTTGATAACACGCCTCGAAATTGGTGGCGGCATGCACGGGTGTTTCAAAAGCCTTGCCCAGGATTTCCCGGCCGGTGGGCGGCCCTGCAGGATCGTGATCGTCCAGGTTCGTCAAGCTCATGCCTTTGAGATCCGTCCACCAGGCGCGCGCAATGCCCGCGCCGGGTCCGACCTGGAAAGCCGGGCTGGCGGCGTTGCGCAAACCATCGGCCTTTGCGACGAGAGCGTAATCATTGCCCGCCTTGTCAATTTTCAAGTCGGGAAACGTGGCAACGCCGTTGACGGTGGTGGCCGTCAAGGTCCCCGACAGCGCCCCGCCCGGGGAATTCTTTTCCAATGCCAGCGTAACGGTGAAGGTTCCCGCACGAACCGTTCGGCCGGTTTCGTCCTGGACGGCCACGATCACCGGGAGCCGGCGCAGGCCGCCCACGGCGACGTCGCCGGGCGGCGCGGGAAACCCGAGCTTGACGGCTTTGCCCGCCGGCTGGAAGGGATAGTTTTTCAAATCCGGCAGGTCGCCCAGGTTGAGCACGTACGGATCATTATAGATCTTGAACAACTGTTCCTTGGAATTGTTTTTGGTGAGCATCTCTCCGGACCAGGTGGTGAAGAAAAGCCAGCCCGCCTTTTCACCGACCAACTGGGCGGGATCGGGAATCGGCCCGTTCTCGGACATGGCCACCAGCTTGTTGCCGCGCCCGAAGGCCACCAGTTCGTTAAAGACATCCTTTGCCGGGCCATGACTGCCGTCTATCGGATAATAATCCTGGCCGATCATGTCCACGTATTCGTCCCCCGGATACCAGTCCGCCAGGTCCGTCTCGGCCCCCGGCGAAAAGACCCAGATGAGGTTGGTCAGGTGGTGCTGGACGGTGAAGTCTTCAAACATCAACCGCCACAGTTTTTTGTACGGTTCAGGCCCCTGGGCACCCCACCAGAACCATCGCCCGTTGACTTCGTGCATCGGACGCCACAGCACGGGCACGTGCGCGTCGCGGAGCAATTCCAATTCCCGGGCAATCGTATCCAGGTCGCGGAGGAGCGCTGCGTGCTCGGGCGTGCCTTCCGTCATTCCGCGCGCCAGATCGAACTTTGTGTCCTTGGTGTAAAGACCCTTTTCGCCCGTGGGCGCAAACCAATGCCAGCAAAACGCGACCACGCCTTTCCGGCTGGCATACCAGTCAATCGCATGCTTCACCACCAGGTGTTGATCGTCGCGCTTGCCGGACCGGTCGGTGCAGAATATGAAATCGAGCGCCAGCAATGCCGGGAGCTTGCCGGTGGTGTTCGTGAGATAATTCAGTTCAAAACACAAATCATTTGTCCCCCGCCAGCCCTCCTGCTGGCCGGACAGAATCTTCTTCCCGTAAATATCCGAGAAATAGGCCAGCAGGGATTGCGCTTCCGGAGAAGCGCCTGGTGTGACCGGTGTGTCCGCGCCGGAGGCCACGGCCGGGCGCGCGGCCGTCAACACCAACGCCAACAGCAGCATCGCCCGGACCCCCCATCGGGTGGTCCGCGTCTCGTTGATTGCTGGATGAATCATGCTTATTGACGATCTGCCGCTCACCATAACTTTGAGCAGGATAGAGCGGGATGCAAAACCAAAAATGTCATCTAAACGTGCGACAGCAAAAAACTTTTCAAGCTTGCCTTGTAACGTCCATGTTTTCCGAACACACAAGCTCGAAAACCTGATTATCCATTCCGGGGATTTGACAGATGTGAGAGTGTGTATCAAACCGTCATGAGCCACCGACATACTTCCCGCAGGGAATTCATCAAAACCACCACCCTGACGCTTCCGCTGATTGCGGCCGGCTGCAACCATCTGCCAGCCGGTCCCGCCGGCACCCGGAAAACCACGGGCGATTTTGTCGCCGTCCGCAACGGACGCTTCGAACTCCAGGGCCGCTCCTATTTTTATATCGGGACCAGTCTTTGGTATGGCTGCTATCTGTCCGACCCGGCGCTGCCCGGAGGCCGCCAACGCCTGGTGCGCGAGCTTGACCGCCTGCAGAGCATTGGCGTTACGAACATCCGCCTGCTGGCCGGCTCGGAAACGTCGCCGCTCGCCGGGGCCATTCCGCGCGGCATCACCCGTGCGCCGCGCGACTGGGACGAGGACTTGCTTCGCGGCCTGGATTTTTGCCTTGCCGAAATGGCCAGCCGCAACCTGCGGGGCATCCTTTTCCTCTCCAACTATTGGCAGTGGTCCGGCAGCTTCGCGCAATATGTCCGGTGGATTACCGGCGAAACGATCCCCGACCCGGACAAGCCGGTCATGGCGAAGGGCGATTGGAGTGGTTTCATGAAATTTTCAGCGCGGCTTTACGTCACGCCCGCCGCAAACCGGCTTTACCTGGATTACACCTCGCGACTCATCCAGCGCCGCAACACTGTGAACGGCCGTGTCTATCGTGACGACCCGGCGATCATGACCTGGGAACTCGCCAACGAACCGCGCCCCGGCACGGATGCCGCCGTCAGCGGGGTGCCGGAGTTCTGCCGATGGGTGGATGCGACGGCGCGATTCATTCATGCGCAGGATCCGAATCATCTCGTTTGCACCGGCTCCGAAGGCATTCATGGTTGCCTGGACAAGCCCGACGTTTTCGTCAAAGCGCATGGAACCCCGGCGATTGATTACGTGACCGTGCATATGTGGCTCAAAAACTGGGGTTGGTTGAAAAACTTCCAACTGGGGCCCGATTATGAAACGGCTGCAACCAAAGCCAGGGACCATGTTGAACAACACACCGTCATCGCGACCGACACGCTGCACAAACCGCTTGTCCTGGAGGAGTTCGGTTTCCCACGCGACCATGAGAAATATGATTCCGCTTCACCCAGTGCAACGCGCGACGATTATTTCGGCCGCATGTTCAATCAGGTGGCGGATTCATGCCAGGCGGGCCGGGCCTTGCAAGGCGCGAACTTCTGGACTTGGGGCGGCGAAGGCCGCGCCGACGCGGGAAAACCCGATTCGGCGCCCGCCCTGACCGGCGATCCATTCTGTGAACCTCAGGGACTGAACTCCGTGTTCGACACCGACCAGAGCACGCTGGCCGTCATTGCCCAAGCCAACGAAAAACTCGCCGCTCTCGCGAAGTGATTTGATGTCGGGCCGGAAAGATTTGGACTGCAGCGGCAAGCAGAGTGCGACGCTGCTTTGGAGAGCGGTCTGGACAATCAAACGCGCCACGCCATCCGAAAGCGCCGTCGCCGCTGCGCTCTGCCGGCGCAGTCCAAGAGCGATTACCACTCTGGCGATACTTCAAAATCATCCGGCACTTTTATCTGGTCGGTTTTGAACCGGTAGATCGTCTTGATTTGAGCGAGCGTAGCGGTTCGTTCAAACCAGCGGGCCGAGCACCACGGATATTGGTTCGCCACCGGCACAAGACCGTGCTTCACCGGATTTTGATGCACATAGTTGAGTCGCGCCAGATATGACTTCTCGTAAGTGAGCCGCGTTTCCCGGTAATTGTGCCAGACTTTGCGTGTCGGGGCATTGTCGAGCTTGTTGACCCACTTGGCAGTCTTTTCGTGCAACCGGCCGAGCATTCGGGACAGATTTTCTGCCGTGTCCTGATCTGCCGGAGAGCGGCCGACGAAGTGGTAATGATTCGAGAAGACCGCCCAAGCTTCCTACTGCCAGCCGAAATCCGCGGCGACCTTGAGCAAACCCCGGTGCAGTACAGCCAATCGTGCTTTGCCCCGGAAGTGGTGCTGACGCAAACAGGTGCTTGCTGTAACAAAATAATTACTGCGAACGATGAGACGATGTTCAGGCGCATGTGGCCATGGAATCCGGTCGGCAGGCATGAAATGTAGAGTGACGATTTTGGACTGCGGTGGCAAGCGGAGCGCGACACCGCTTTGGGGAGCGGATTGAACAATCGAACGTGCCACATTATCCGAAAGCGCCGTCGCCGCTGCGCTCTGCCGGCGCAGTCCAAAAGCTGCCGCCAAACCTACATTTTGTAGAGACGGAGCATCAGCACGTCGTGCCCCGGCACTTCGGCGGTCAGGGGTTCAGCAGTCGTTCCGATGTCCTTTTTCGTCCACAAGTTGCGGACGCCGTAGGTTGTCGCATCGAACTTCGCTTCGCGTTTCGAGAGGTCATCCGTCACGGTTTCGTTTTTCCAGTTGAAGGTGATGGGTTGCGAATTGGTGCCGCGATTGAGAATGCACATGGCCCAGGCATCGTTGCTGAGCGGCTTGAACCAGACTTCCACGCCATCCTTGGCGGAATACTTGAACCCTTCCACGCCCAGCGCGTCCTGATTCACGGCAATGACTTCCTTGTTGGCAAGAATTTCCAGCGTTTCCTTGGACATGCTCCGCAAATCATTTCCTGAAATCAGCGGCGCGGCCAGCATGCACCACATCGAAAAGTGCGCGCGGTCTTCATTTACCGCCATGCCGTTGCCGACTTCCAACATATCGGGATCGTTCCAGTGCCCGGGACCGGCATATTGCCGCAGGCCTTCCTGTTGGTCGAGGATTTGCAGGACACCCCAGTCCTTGTAGGTGCCGTGGTCCTTCACGCAATCAAAGCAATTGTAGATGTCGCCGGTCGTTCGCCACGAATGACCGACGTTTTTGGCCCAGAGCCACGGCTGGTTGTCGCCCCATTCGCACAGGCTGAAGAGAATCGGCCGACCGGCCGCATACAAGGCGTCGCGCATGGTCGTATAGGCTCCCTCAGCCTTCAGGCCCTCGGCGTTGCACCAGTCATACTTCAGGTAATCAATTCCCCACTGGGCGTAAGTCAGCGCGTCCTGAAATTCGTGACCGCGACTGGCTGGCCGGCTGCCGCAGGTTTTGTAGCCGACGTCCGAATAGATGCCGAGCTTCAATCCCTTGGCGTGGACATAGTCGGCCAGCGCTTTCATTCCTGACGGAAACTTCTTCGCATCCGGCTGGATGAACCCTTGGGCATTCCGTTGTCCCTGCCAGCAATCATCAATGTTGATGTACTGGTAGCCAGCGTCTTTCATGCCCGAGGCCACCATCGCGTCCGCCGTCTCGCGAATCAGTTGCTCGTTCACCTTGCCGGCAAATTTATTCCAACTGTTCCAGCCCATCGGCGGGGTCAATGCCAGTTGATCAAATTTCTGGCCTTGCGCGCTGGGCGCGACGGCGGGCTTCCTGGTGGCGCAAGCCGATAATAAAAGCAGCGGGATTAAACAGAGTATGCGTTTCATGGTTGTGGGAGTGCCTCGATTTTTCAAGAAGGTGATTGCTCCATTCAGTGTTGCTGCTTGCCTGCGGAAATGGCGCGCAATCGGTGGAGCGTTTCCAGGCACGCACGCGACCCGTGATATGGGCCTTTCCATTCGCTGGCTTTGGGCAGGGCCGGGTCCACCCGGCCTTCAGGCGTGATGCGCCAGAACCATTCGCCGTGAACGCGATCCACCAGTTGATGCTCGATGAAATCCCAGGTGTGCCGGGCGGCTTCGAGAAATTTCGCTTCACCCGAGAGTTGGCAGGCGTTGAGAAAGCCAATCACGGCCTCGGCCTGCGGCCAGCATTCCTTGCCCGCATCAATGATTTTTCCGCCCTTGCCCTCGTACCGGAGCGCGCCATCAGCATCAATGCCTTCCCGCAGCACCACTTCCGCCATCCGCAAGGCCACCGCCGGCACGCGCTTGAGCAAAGCGGCATCACCCAGCGCCTCCGCGGCTTCACACAGGAGCCAGGTTCCCTCGATGTCGTGGCCGAAGGTATAAGTGTCCGAGCGAACATGCCATTGCTCGTCGAAAAAGTGATTAAGGTGAAGGGTGCGGGGATCGAGAATGCGTTGCTCAAACAGGGCAATCAATTCACGAAGCCGTTGCTCGACCCGCGGTTCTTTCCAGACCCGATACAGATTGGTGTAAGCCTCAAGGAGATGAAGATGATTGTTCATTGACTTCTTCTCGTTCATGTCCTTGTCGCTAAGCCGCGCGTTGGCATCGGCCTCCGACCAGTCACGACGGCACACTTCCAGATAACCGCTGTATTTCGAATCGTGCGCGTGCCGCTCGATCAATTCAAAGAGTTCCCGGGCGCGAACCAGCGCGGCCGGCGCGGCAAAGGCCTGGTAATATTCAGCCAGTGCATAAATGTAAAATGCCTGGCCATAGATTTTTTTGGAATCGTCCAGCACCCGCCCGGTGTCGTCCAGCCGCCAGAACGCGCCGCCCTGCTGCGCGTCCCAAAAGCGGTTCATGACGAAATCCAGCGCGCGGTCGGCCATTTGTTGGAAGCGCTTTTCGGGCCGGGCCCGGTGGACGGCGGAAAACGCCCAAAGAATGCGGCTGTTGACGATCAGCCCCTTGGGCTGCGTGCGATCGGGCTTGAGATCATTGGACAACCAGCCCATCCAGCCGCCCTGCTCGTGATCCAACGCCGGTCCGCACCAGAACGGCATGATCTGGCCGAACAATTGGTCGCTGACGCGCTGCGAAAAATCCTTCAATTCATTTGAATTCATGTAAAATTCCGGGTTGCCGGCTATTTCGGCTCCAAAGCATGGACGATTTCCACCCGCCCAATCTGGGTTTCGCCGGTCAGTTCGATTTTCAGGAACTTCCCGCCGCCGCCAATATTTTCAGCGTGGTAGAGGACGGGCTGCCAGAAACCGTAATCGCCGGCACCGCCAAAATATTCGTTTTTGCTGACGGGGATGTCATGATAGATCTGACCGTCATCGGAGATTGAACACTTCAAATCCTCAACCTTGTGGGGAAAGAACGTGAATACGCGAAAAGCTGCAATCGAAGTCGGAAGCTTGTAGATGAGCGCATCACCGGCATTGCCGGCGGCGCGGTGTGCGTCTTCCTTCGCCTTGCGGGAATCGCGCCCCTTGATCTCCAGCTTGCCTTGCCGCGCATGGACTTTTGAAAAGTCAGTGAGCTCATCCACCAGCGTCGCCTGCGTGACTGCGACCGGCCCGACGACGTTGGAGGGTTCCGAGAGACCAGCTTCATTTTTTGCGCGGACCCGGTAATACCAATTGCCTTTGGACGCGGACTCATCGTCGAACAGCGGACGATATTGCACGAAGCTTTCGTCGATGTTTGCGCCGGCAACCATCCACGGCCCGTCCGCTTTCGGGGCGCGTTCGACGGTGTAACTGGCGGCGCCCACGGAGCCTTGCCAGGAAATCGCGGCGGCGGCGGTGATGGGCAGCAATCGGGGCGGTGTCGGAACGGGAATGGGCGGCGGAGTCAGGCCGCGGATGGCAAAGGCATATCGCCGGACCGATGCCATCAAATTGATTTCGTCATACACCGCTCCCATGGTTGAACCGGGCCAGTGAAAACCTTTGTAAAGATTGCCGCCCGACGGTTCGCTGTGCCAGTAGAAGCCGCCGTCACGGTCGCGGAAACGCAGGCTCCATAGCAAACCACCCGACATGCCCGTGTCCATGATTGCTTTCATGGTGTTTTCCATCTCGGCGGTGCTGACGAAACCGAATTCACCGACGACATAAGGTTTTTTGCCTTTTGCCACAGCCCAGTTCTCGCGAATGAGTTCAGCAAAGGAGCTTCCACTCCGCGGATTGGGATAATGATGCGTTGTAACGATGTCCACCTCTGGCAGGGCCAGCAATTCGGGTTTCAACCGCGCGGCCGCCAGGCCGTCCATGACCAGATGATTCGTGTCAAGACTCTTGATGTAAGCCGCTATTTCGCGCGTCCAGGAAACCGGCGAGAACAATTCATTGCCGGTTTCCCAGCACAGAATGGCCTTGTCGTCGCAATAACGCACTCCGGTGAGGGTGTTGGTGCGCATCAAGACAAACCGGATGGTCTCCTTGAAATCCGCAATGAGTTGCAGGTCGGTCCAAAAGTCATTTTTTGATTTATCGCGAAAAGCGGCGTATTCCGCGCGGCCGCCCTGCCATTTCCAGTTGTCCACCAGGGGAATAATGAGCCGGACGCCTTGTTCGTTGGCCACTTGGAGGACAAGATCGAGTTCGCGGAAGGCCTCTTCATTGAATTGGCCCGGCCCCAAAACGTGACGGGGCGTCCCCGGCGGGTCATTGGTGCGCACCACGGAAAGCACGTAGGTGCGCACCACCGTGCCACCCATCTGGCGCACCGTCATCAGCCCGTCCCTGATTTCAAACTCATCCGGCAAACGCCAGGGGTTGGTCTCCGTAAAAGGCATGTTGTCTTCAATCATTTGAAGATTGGGCAGGTTGAAGGAAATGAACCGATACGGCTTTTCCCCTTCGAACAATTGGTCGCCGCGAACGGTGACAAAATCACGAAACACGGATTCGGCGCGGGCCGTGGCGAATGCCAGAAACATTAGCAGGGCGGCTGAAAACAGGGAGCAGGTCTTCACTAAAGGATTCCAGTTAAAATGTTCCCAGCCAGCACCCTGTTGCGGGCAAAACGTTGGACAGGAAAATACTGTTTGGGCTCAGGGTCGGTTGCACGACACGATACTACCAAACCATCTTCCGGTTTTCGAGGGGGATTTGAGTCATCTATTTTGGTGACAGGGGCGATTAACAGAAGATAACGAAGGGAACGAAAAAGCAAAGGTCGTTTCTGGTCTTTGTTTCCTTGGTTTCCTTCTGTAAAATATTTTGCCTCTTTTGCGTATCTCTGCTCCTTTGCATCTCTACGTTAAAGCTACTTCAACATCTGGTCAAGCGGGCCTTCCATGGCGTCGGCCCAGATTTGATAACCCTTCTCATTCGGATGCAGCAGGTCCGGCATGATGTCGCGGGACAATGTGCCGTCCGGCCCTAGAAATTTGGACCCGATGTCCATGAACTTCACCATCTTCCCGTCATCGAGCTTCGCGAGCTGAACGTTGACCGCCTTGACCTGTTCCCGGACCGGGTCGTTGGTTCCGCCGCGCGGGAAAATGCCGAACAACAGGATTTTGCTTTCCGGCAGCCGGGCACGGAGTTCCCGGACGATGGTGGTCACGCCCTCGATGATTTCGGGCGTGGTGTTGCGCGGTTTGCCATTGTCTTCATTGCCGGCATTGTTCGTGCCGATGAGCAGCACGATGGCTTTGGGTTTGATGCCTTCGAGTTCGCCGTGTTCGATGCGCCAGAGCACGTTCTGGGTGCGGTCGTAACCGATGCCGAACTCGGCGGCATGGCGTGGCGCGTAATACTTGTTCCAGACATTCAGCCCGCCCTTGTCCCAAAGCCAGCCGGCGGTGATGGAATCGCCGAGAAACAGCAGGTCAATGCCGCCCTGCTTCGCCTGCTTCACAAAGGCCTCGTGGCTCGACATCCAATTGGTGGGAAAGGTGCGGGGCGCGGGAATGACGGCGGCGTTTTCGGCCAAAGCCGTGACCGCCAGAAACAGGGAAAGGACAAGAGCGAAAAGGCGTCGTTTCATGCGCCGACCATATCGGGCAGAAACGAAAAATGCAACCTGTTCCCGCCCCTGGCGTGGTCATGACTGACTTCAGCCCCGGCAACCTTTATCCGTGAGTCAACACGAACGAGCCAGGACTGTCGGCTACCCGGAGCGGTTCGCGCAGCAGGTGTTGGGGCACAATTCCAAGGCGGTGCATCATGCCTGCTCGAAACATGCTGAAGTCACCGTGCCGTCGCTGGATGATTGGGAAAAGGATTGGCAGGAAAATCCACAACGCAGCGTGCAACCAAAGTTGCTGCCGGTGGATTTCTGGTCAACGTTTACGGACTCGCAAACGAATTGAGGCGGAGAATTGACGCTAACCCATTCCCGGCGCACACTCGGCTCACATTATGGCAATCAATGCCCGTCTTGTTCAGCACGCGTGTCAGTTCGAGCGAATCGTGTCGTCTTTTGATTCGGCAGTTTTCCAGCCGTCAGTTTCTTTGGATTGGGCCGGCGTCAATTCCTTGAAAGCTTCGGGCGTTTGAACTGAAGGTTTCGCATGCTTCGGCGCGAAGTTGCAACCCTCCTGCGAGCAAAACAAAGCCCGGCAGGGCGACAATCATGCCGGCTGCAACGCAACGTGAGCTTCGATGTTCTTTTTGTGCGCTCGTTCCCACCACAAGCGCAGGCGATCCAGATAAAGATAAACCACCGGCGTGGTGAACAGCGTCAGCACCTGGCTCAGGATCAATCCGCCGATAATCGTGATGCCGAGCGGACGGCGGAATTCCGAACCGGTCGCATTGCTCAAAACCAGCGGCAGGGCGCCAAAGATGGCCGACATGGTCGTCATCAAAATCGGACGGAAACGCAGGAGGCAGGCCTCATAAATCGCATCGCGCGAATTTTTTCCCTCCTCGCGTTCCGCCGTAATCGCGAAGTCCACCATCAGGATCGCATTTTTTTTCACGAGGCCGATGAGCAGCAAGACCCCGATGATGGCGATGACGTTCATGTCCTCCCGGAAAACCAGCAGGGCGAGCACCGCGCCAACGCCCGCCGACGGCAGGGTGGAAAGAATCGTGATGGGATGAATGTAGCTTTCATAAAGAATTCCCAGCACGATATAGACCGCCATCAGCGCGGCGATAATCAAATACAGCTCGTTCCCCAGCGATTCTTGAAAGGCCTGCAGCGTTCCCGAAAAACTGCCGTGTACCGTTTCGGGCATTTTGATGGTTTGCTCCATTTGCTGAATCGCCTTCACCGCGTCGCTCAGGGCGAATCCCGGCACGAGATTGAACGAGATGGTGACGGCGGGGAATTGTCCCTGATGATTCACGGCGATGGGCGCGGTGGTGGGCAGATAATGGGCGATGGCACTGAGCGGCACGACCGAACTGCGGTTGATCGCGCGCAGATAAATGGCATCGAGACCCTGCGGACCCTGCCAAAATTGCCGGGCCACTTCCATGATGACGGGATATTGATTCATGGAGGTGAACATGAGCGAAACCTGCGCCTGCCCAAACGCATCGTAAAGCGTGTTGTCAATCGTCTGCGCTGAAATGCCCAGTCGCGCCGCCGTCGCGCGGTCATAAACGAGCGACGCCTGCAGACCGTTGTTTTGCTGGTCGGTGTTCACTTCGGTGAACCCGGGCAGTTTTTTAACCTGCGCCAGCAGAATGGGGCCCCATTTCACCAGATCGTTCAGGGTGTCGCTTTGAATCGTGTATTGATACTGCGCGCTGCTTTGCCGTCCGCCGATGCGCAAATCCTGGCCGGCCTGCAAAAACAGCGAGGCGCCCGGCACGGAGTTGAGCTTGGGCCGCAGCCGGGCAATGACCTGGTCCGCGCGGAGCTTGCGTTCTTCGAGCGGCTTGAGCGCCAGATAGACAAACCCGCTGTTGGCCGCGCCGCCGCCGCCGGTGAACGCAATGACATTTTGCACCGCTGGATCGTCTTTGATGATGTTGACAAACCGCGCCGTGGACGATTGCATGGCCGGGAACGAAGCGTCCTGCGCGCCTTGAACCCCGCCCATGATCGTGCCGTTGTCCTGCTGCGGAAAAAATCCCTTCGGCACAACGACAAAGAGAAAAATGTTCACGGCAATCGTCAGGAAAAGAATCATCAGGGTTTTCGCCGGATGCCGCAGCACGACTTGCAGGCACCGTTCATACGCGCCGAGTATTTTCGCAAAACCCTTTTCGCTCACGCGATAAAGCCAGCCGTGGTCCTCCGGTTTGCGATGCCGCAGCAAACGCGAGCACATCATCGCCGTGGTTGTGAGCGAAACGACGAGCGAGACGAGAATGGCGGTCGAGAGCACGACGGCGAATTCGCGGAACAAGCGGCCGACGATGCCGCCCATCAGCAACAGCGGAATGAAAACCGCCACGAGCGAAAGGCTCATGGAGAGCACGGTGAAACCGACTTCGCGCGCGCCGATCAACGCCGCC
>Ga0187868_1001854_pt1 | contig 14414 bp, 12 predicted proteins | sample June2016WEW_13_4_FD_133014 | JGI IMG/M metagenome (GOLD analysis project Ga0187868, IMG submission 133014) | Peatland microbial communities from SPRUCE experiment site at the Marcell Experimental Forest, Minnesota, USA - June2016WEW_13_40 | ecosystem: Environmental > Terrestrial > Soil >... | reverse complement strand
TGCGGAAGAACCTTTTTTCATTTTCATCCATGTCGCGGGCCGTAATAGGCCACGCTCGATTATGTCCCAGATAGCGAAAGATTACCAGCAGGTATCGCCCGGATGCGGTTTGTCCCCAAGCTTCGTAAATTCCACCTCTGCCCCGCTTGAAGACCGGAGCGGAGCTCAACACGTCTTCTACCTCTTCCGGCGTCACGGCATGTTGAGCGATATGGTCAACACGTTCAAGCGTCCATTCAAGGTCGTCGATTCTCATGGGCAATCACACACGGTCATCATATACGTGCGTCGCGACTGAGAGAGCGGTGCAATCCCCGAGACGCTCATCGCCCCGGGGCGGCGATCACGTCGGTGAGGGGCACTCTCCGGCCTTTGGTCATGTTCTCGAAGAGATAGAGCCCGGTTTTTCCTCCCACGACGATGTCGAGGTCGCCGTCATGGTCGATGTCGGCGACGCACACTTGCATCCCCGCCCCCGTCCGCGTGCTGTAGTCGATGATATGGCGCCGCCAAGACAGCCCGTACTCGGTCTGGACTCTTTCATACCAATACACCCCGAGTGGCTCGTTGGCGCCTTTATCGTGCTCGTGCGCGTAGTAGCGCTTTCCCGTTACCAGTACCGGCTTGCCGTCGCCCTTGAGGTCAGCGATCGTTAAGGCGTGGGCCTGCGACCAGGCGTTGTCAATGACATGCTTCACCCAGATGCTGTTGCCCTGCTCGTCCTTCTTTTGTTCGTACCAGAAAATTCCGTAGTCGTGGGCCAGGGTGGTGACGAGGTCCGGCAAGCCGTCGCCGTTAACGTCCATCGTGTAGATGAATCCGGTATCTCCCAAGTTGAATTCGGGGTGGCCGCTCTCCGCGCTTAAAAACGCGTGGAAGACCCACTCGCCGTTGCGCGGGTCGGGAGGAGCTTCAAACCATCCCTTGGGAGTGATGATGTCCGTGCGCCCGTCGCCGTTCACGTCCCCGGCGCCGATGCCGTGCCCGTAGCTCCGGGGGCTGACAATGTGTCCGACCCAGTGCGCGTCCGGGCCTTTGCCCTCGATTTCGTACCAGGTCAGTGGGAATTTGCCGCTGCCGAATTGCGGCAAGAGTTGTTGAGGCTTGCCGGTGTTCAGGATATCCACCAAAAACGAGAATTCCACCGGCGAGCGCGTCTCAATGTCGTGCTTCACCCAGGGCTTGTTTGACTTGCCGGGGTTCTCCCACCAAGCCAGCGGGGTGCTCCAGTAGGAACTGGTCACCACATCGGGGTAGCCGTCACCATTTACGTCAATCGCCAGGTCGCCCAAGTCTTCCAGGTAACCGCCAATGAAGGGCAAGTCGCGAAAATGGTGCTTGATCCAACGCGGCCCATCCTTGCCCGGCGTGGTTTGTTCGTACCAATTCTCGCCGGAAATGATGTCGAGCTTGCCGTCGCGGTTCACATCGGCTACTTCGGCCGCTTCGCTTTGCCCCAGGTCGATAGTGTGCTTGTAAAAGGGAATTTCCTCTGAGCCCTGCGCGCTCACGCGGCCCGTAATCCAAAAGAGACAGGATAAGAGGGCCGCAAAGACGACAGAAAGCCCGAGAATGACGCCAGCCCGGCGGAGGATTAGAGTCGATCTGGTAACGAGGGAATGCATAAGAATCTCCTTGATGAATTCAACCTGCATGGCGGTGGGGGACAAAATGTCATTGAGTGCACCCTGAGCAATAGGTGTTATCCTTAGGCAATTGTGGATTATCCACAATGAGTTTGCCCCCTAGGGCCACTGCGTCGAGTGAAAGTATTTAATTACAGCGTTCCTCAATCCGCTCCTAACGAATCCCCAATTTGCGCGCCAGCCCTTTCGTGAAGTGCAGGCCCTGGCGGGCCAAGGCATCGCCCGAGGGCGCCAGGTCGCGCCAAATGGCGGCGGCTGCGGCCAGAGCGGGCTCCGGCTGGGCAAACGATTCAATGGTCAGCCAGCCATCGTAGCCAATTTCCTTGAGCGCCTTGAGAATACCCTTCCAATCGTTGTGCCCGGTTCCCGGAATGCCGCGATCGTTTTCGGAAATGTGAACGTGTCCCAAATCCTTGGCCACCGCGCGCAGGGCTTCGGCTGGATGCTGTTCCTCGATGTTCGAGTGAAAAGTGTCGAAGTGAATTTTCACGTTGGGCGCGCCTACGTCGTGCACCAGGCGAGCGGCGTCCTCGAGGGTATTGAGGAAGTAAGTCTCAAAGCGGTTCAGCGGCTCCAGGCATAGGCACACGTCGCGTTTCTGCGCGCGAGTGGCAGCAGCGCGAAGACCTTTAACTGCCCATTGCCACTCTTTTTTTGTGCGCCGGCTTCCGGTCATAACTCCCAGGCCGGCATACAAGGGGCCGCAGACTAAGCGCGCGCCCAGGTCCGCTGTCCGGTCAACACACTTCTTTAGGAACTCCACTCCGTGTGCGCGGGTGGCCGCATCGGAACTGACCAGGTTGGCACGTCGCGGCAGGACGCAGCACGTGGTGCGTTCCAATTGCAATCGATCGAGCGTGGCCCGGACCGCCGGAATGTCAGCGGGCTCGTCCGGAGAGAGGAAGAGTTCGACCCCGTCGAAGCCCCATTCCTTGATGCGCGCGAATAGAGGCTCCTGTTTCTCTCCCACCTGGGTGGTCCAAACCATGGTATTGACGCCGAATTTCATTGTGGTGAGTCCTTTCTCTGGCGCAGATTATACCCATGTAGGGGCGAGCGGCGCTCGCGCCCGGGCCGAACGCCGTTCGGCCCTACAAAACATCCCACGGCTTCCGGCGCTCTTCATTCAACATCTTATTGGCGTCGGCGTCATCGATGAACTGTTCGCTCTCGCTATTCCAGCGCAATTTCCGGCCAAGCCGCATTGAAATGTTGGCAATGATGCAAGCGCTGGTGGTGCGGTGCGTGGTTTCGATATCGGCGTTGGGCTTCTTCCGCGACCTTACGCAGTCCAGGAAATTGACCACGTGAGGCTGATGTTGAGGTGTGCCATCGCCCTTTTCGATGCTTGTCCGGCCGAAGGTTTCCCACACATCAGTGGAGGGAGCGGGTGGCCAGATGGTATAGCCTTCGCGATTGATGAACAGCGTGCCATCCGTGCCGTAGAACTGTGTTCCATACGAATGTTCATCCGGCCCCCGTCCCAGGTGGAAGCAGAAGCGGGCCAGAAAGCCGGCGGAATTGAGCGGGCAGGGTGGGTACTCGTAAACGGCCTCCAGCGTGTCGGGGGTCTCGTAAATGCCCTGGCTGGCGTATCGGCTCCCGGAGCATGAGACCGACAGCGGTGCGTCCACTTGCATCGCCCAATGGACCACGTCCATCAAGTGCGGTCCCCAGTTGGTGGTTTCGCCGCCACCGGTTTCCCAAAATCCCGTGAATCCCCGACGGCTGCGATTGTAATGATGGTAAGGCGCCGGTCCGAGCCAGAAATCCCAATCGAATCCCGGGGGAGGATCGCTGTCGGGCGGAGGAGTTTGCTTCCGGTTCTCGCGCGTGAATCCCCCGCCATGGAGCCAGGCCTCGACAAAGGTGACCTTGCCGATCTTGCCGCCACGAATCATTTCCACGACTTTCTGGTAATGCTCGCCGGAGCGCTGCTGCGTGCCACACGTTACCACGCGGTTGTACTTGTTGGCCGCCTCCACCATCTTGCGGCCCTCGTAAATCGTGTGGGAAATGGGCTTTTCGACATACACATCCTTTCCCGCCTCACACGCCATGATCATAGGAATGCCGTGCCAGTGTTCTGGGGTGGCCACGATGACGACGTCAATGTCCTTGCGCTCCAGGATGCGGCGAAAGTCGCTGTAACCGACGGTCTTGCCCGGCGGCGTGCCGGTGGAATCGAGCGTCTGGGCAAGCGGCAGTGTGTAAACATCCGCGGCGGCGACGGCATCCACTTGCCCCGTGCGCATCATGGAGCTGAAATCAAACCGGCCCTGCCCGCCGGCGCCGATCAGGCCGATGCCGATGCGATCGTTGGCGCCCATAACGTTCCGACCGGCGGGGCCCGCCGAAAGGGCCAGGCTCGAAACACCCAGCGTCGTGGATTTGTGGAAATCCCGGCGCGTCATTCTGGATAAGTCCATAGGTAACCTCCTGATGATGTCTGAAAATGCAGTGCATCGTAGCACGGGCAGAGTCATTTTGGATTTTAGATTTTGGATTAGGACAATTCGAAATCGGTAATTTTGCTCGTCACTCGTCACTTTTCACTCATCACTGTCCTTAAACCACCAGCGTCGCCACGGGCACCGTGCTGCGTTCTCCGCCGATGACGACGATGCCGGAATCAGTCACGTCCCACCCGCGCGCGCGATCGGCGTCGTGATCGTGGCCGATCAGGGTGCCTTCGGGAACGCGGACGTTCTTATCCAGGATGGCGCGGCGCACCTTGGCGTGTCGGCCGATGTCGCAGTTGTCCATGATGACGCAGCCTTCCACCAGGGCGCTGGCGTGGACGCGTACGCCGCGCCCGAGGATGGAGTTGCGCACCACACCTCCGGAGAGAATGCATCCGCCGGAAACGATGCTGTCGATGGCCTCGCCGCGGCGATGGGCCTCGTCGAAGGTAAACTTGGCGGGCGGGTCGGGGTAGCTGGTACTGCGCAGCGGCCACTGGCGATTGTAGAGGTTGAGCTCGGGCTTGACGGAGCGCAACTCCATATTGGCTTCGTAGTAGGCGTCGATGGTGCCGACATCGCGCCAGTAGGGAATGGAGTCTTCGGCCTCGCCAGGGATGCGGTTGGTTTGGAAGTTGTAAGCGTAGATGGGGGCGTGGCCGGCGAGCTTGGGCAGAATATCCTTGCCGAAATCGTGGTGGCTGCCGGGTTCATTCGCGTCGGCTTGGAGCAGATCCACAAGCGCGCGCTTGGTAAAGATGTAGTTGCCCATGGAGGCGTAGACGTGGCTGGGGTCGCCGGGCAGGGTGGGCGCATGGGGGTTCTTTTCGTGAAAGGCCATGATGCGTCCGTCCTCGTTGGCCTCAATGACGCCGAATTCGTCGGCATGCTTTCGGGGCACGGGGATAGCGGCAACGGTCACTTCCGCGTGCTTGGCCATGTGGAAATCGATCATGCTGGCGACGTTCATCCGGTAGATGTGATCGGCGCCGAAAACGGCCACCACATGCGGGTCGGACTGCTCGACAAGGTTGAGGTTCTGCAAGATGGCGTTGGCGGTCCCCTGGTACCAGGTTCCGTCCTCCGAACGCATCTGTGCCGGTACGGGGATAATGAAGTGATCCTTCAGTACTCCGCTGAACTGCCATCCCTCGCTCAGATGCTGGAGCAGCGACTGGCTGCGGAACTGGGTGAGCACGTAGATCGAGCTGATTCCGGAGTTGATGAAATTGCTGAGGACGAAATCGATGATCCGGTATTGGCCTCCGAAAGGGACCGCCGGCTTGGCGCGTTCTCGAGTGAGGGGAAAGAGCCGGGTTCCCTTGCCGCCGGCAAGGACGAGGCCCAACACGCGAATGTGCATGGCCCCTTCCCCGGCCAAAACAGGTTCTTGATCGGCGATTTTCTTCTTAGGCAATCCGTGCTCCGAAGACAGTGGATTTTATCAGAGCCAATCCTTGTGGGGGCAACACACCCCAACTGTCGCGCCACTCGGACGGCTACCACACGCGGCACATCTTTTGCCGAACCATCGGCTGGCCGGGCTTGCAGCCGAACGCCCGCTGGAACTGGGGCAGGTCGGAAACGATGCCGTTGACGCGGTACTTGCCGGGTGAGTGCGGATCGGTCATGGCGTGCATGCGCAGGTCCTCCGGCCGGTCGTTCTCGCAAGCCCACTGCGAGTACCCGATGAAGAACCGCTGATCGGGGCTGAAGCCGTCGATGGGCTTCAGATCCTGTCCCTCGGTTGCCTTCTTCCACGCGACGTAGGCGAGCAAGGTGCCGCCCAGGTCGGCCACATCTTCCCCGCTGGTCAGCTTGCTGTTGATGTGGATATCGTCCACCACGATGTATTGCGCGTACTGATCCTGCACGCAGGCGATGCGTTCGTCGAACTGGACGGCGTCTTGCTTCGTCCACCAGTCGCGCAGATTGCCCCGGGCATCGAACTTGCGCCCTTCGTCGTCAAAGCCGTGGGTCAACTCGTGGCCGATCGTTCCTCCGGTGTTGCCGTAGTTGGGCGCGTCATCCATCCTGGGGTCAAACAAAGGCGGTTGCAGAACGCCGGCGGGGAAATTGATGTCGTTCATCTGCGCATCGTAATAAGCGTTCACCGTGGGCGGAGTCATTCCCCACTCGCCGCGATCCACGGGTTTGCCGATCTTCGCCAGTTCCCGCTTCGATTCAAAGATGGCGCTGCGGCGCACGTTGCCGGCGAAATCACCGCGCACGATCTCGAGCGAGGTGTAATCGCGCCACTTGTCGGGATAGCCGATCTTGTTGACGATGGTGTGCAGCTTGTCGAGCGCCTGCTGTCGGGTTTCCGGGCTCATCCACGGCAGGTCTTTCAGGTCGTCCTCCATGGCCGCTTCGATCTCGCGGGTCATCTTCACGGTGCGGGCTTTGACGTCGGGGCCGAAGGTCTTGGCCACAAACACCTGCCCCATCGCCTCACCCAGGTTGCGGTCGACCAACCGCACGCACCGCTTCCACCGCGGTTCCATCACAGCCACGCCCCGCAGCGTGTGGCTGTAGAATTCAAAGTTTTCCTTTTGAAAGTTCATGGAGAGATACGGAGCCCAGGCGTGCGCCAGATGCCAGCGCAGATAGGTCTTCCAGTCGTCCAGGCTTTCGCTCTGGATCAAACGGTCCACTTCCCGGTAGAACTCCGGTTCGGTGACGTTGAAAGTTTGGACGCTCGCCAGGCCTTGTGTGTCCAGGTAGGCGTCCCAGTCGAAATCCGGGGTGAGAGCCTTCAACTGCACACGGCCCATTTTGTGGAACAGGTTGTAAGGGTCGCGCTTCTCGACCCGCGTCAGGGATTTCTGCGCCAGCGCCGTTTCAATCGCCATCACGGTTTTGGCTTCGCTGGCAGCCGTGGCAGCGGGGTCGCCCATCAACACGAACATCCTCTGCATGTGTCCTGCATACTGGTCGCGAATGCGCTGCGATTTGGGATCGGTCTTGGTGTAGTAATCGCGGTCCGGAAGGCCCAGGCCGCCGGCGTGAGCGAAGGCAATCACCTGCGTCGCGTCCGCGAAATCTTGGTCCGAACCGAAGCCGAACAGCGTCCCGCCCCGCAGGGCCAGATGCTCGTGGCCGAGGTACTTTCCCAGCTCGGACTTCGACTTCAGCGCGGCAATCTCTCCCAAGCCTGTTTGCAGGGGAGCAGCCCCGAGCTTCTCGATGGCGGGTTCATCCATGCACGCCTGAAAAAAGTCGCCAATCTTCTGCTCGGAGGCGTTGCGGGGCCGGCCCGGGTCGGAGGCCTCCTCCAGAATGCCCCACAGGAACTGCTGGTTCTCGTCGGCGAGTTTGTGGTACACGCTCCAACTCGCCTGGTCGGGCGGAATCGGGTTGTTCTTCATCCAACCACCGCAGACGTACTGGTAAAAGTCGACGCAAGGGTCGGCAGTCCTGTCCATCGAGTCGAGATTGAGGCTGGGCTCGTAAGGCAGGGATTGGAGCGGATGCTTCTCCGCCTGTGACGTCGTGCCACCGGACGGCGAAGTCTGGAGGCTTTCACCGCCAGGGGTGGATTGGGGTTGAATCTGGGCAAGAACCAAAATGGCAAACGCGAGCAGGGCAAGCCACAGTCGGGATCGAGTCATGGAACCTCCATAAGTTTTCGTTTTCGCTTCCCAGCCGAGCGATAATGTACACCTCGCCGCCAGAGGACGCAACGCTCACGCCCGCCTTTCTGCCTTGGCACTTAGCTCGTCACTCGCCACTAGCCTTGCGGTTTCATATGACCACATTTGTGGTATTATTTGACCATATGTTTGAACTGCGTTCCAAGGCGCGCCAGCGGTTATTGGCGTATTACTTCACCAACCCTGCGGCCCGCCACCATCTACGGGATCTGGCGGATCGCCTGAGCATTGACCCCTCCAACCTATCGCGAGACCTGCGACGTTTGGAACGCGATGGACTTTTTCGGTCGGAAGTGAGTGGCCGCCAGAAGTATTTTCAGCTCAACCGGGGGTATCCCCTCTTCCGTGAGGTCCGCAGCATCGTTGAGAAAACTATCGGTGCGGTGCCTTTGATTGCACAAACCCTCAAAACCGTGGCAGGCATCGAGGAAGCCTATCTCTATGGGTCGTTTGCGCGGAACCAGCAAGATGCCGCCAGCGACATCGATGTGCTCGTGATTGGGACCCCTCCTGGCGAAAGTTTAGCGGAAGCCATGCGGAAGCTAGAGCGGCAACTCGGGCGGGAAGTTAATTATACGGTCTTATCGCGAAGGGAATTCGAGTCGCGCCGCGCTCGCAAGGATGCTTTCCTTGAAAGTGTATGGCACCATAAGCATGTTTCACTCGTAGCTCCACATGAAAAAACTCAGGCCGCACAAGCTTGATTGGGCGCAAATCGAGCGCTTCCTCGCGAGCGCCGACAGGAAACTGGCCACGGCGCATAAGATCCTGGCGTTTGATGAGGAGGCGTGCCTTCAACAAGCTTACGAAGCAATGCTCAGGGCAGCATTGGGATTCATGTTCAGCCACGGCTTTCGGGCAAGAAGCCAACCCGGCCATCACATCGCCATTATCGAATTCGTTCGGGCGCGAATTGACGCCAAGCACTCTGGCTTGGTCACCGTCTTCGACCGCCTCCGGCGAAAGCGCAATGTCGCTCTTTATGACGACACCGGATTCGTTTCGCATCACGAAGCAGAGGAGGCCCTGGAATCTGCCCACGAATTCATAGACGTCATCCGCGCCGACATCACGGCAAGAAAACCTTGATCTGAGGAAACACGAGATCTCAGCAGACGGTGGCTTACATAACACTTGCTCCACATAGCGGGTGGTAGGGGAATTGACAGGTTTGAAGGGGAGGTGCCAGGTCATAAAAACGTGCACGATTCAGGATGGATTTCGTAGTGAAAGTAGGTTCGTTCGACGAGCAGTCCGGGACTATCCAATTCACCCTGGAGCCTGACCCTTAACAATTTCACGCAAAGACGCCAAGGCGCAAGGACCGCAATGAATAAGTGCTATCTTTGCGCCTCCGCGTCTTTGCGCCTTTGCGTGAAATGCTTCTGCGAGTCCAAGAATGACTCCACAGCATCTTGCGCCACCGGCTTCGACATTTCACCCGCTGATCGGACTGGCGCGACAATAAAGCCAACTTAACGGCTCCCTGCTCCCCGATTTCCGGAGTCCGAGGGAGTCCATCGGAGTCCACGAATCGGACCGCAAATCGGACATCCTGGACCGGGGGGGAATTAGCGAGAGCGGAAATTGCGCGAAGCCCCTTCCTACCGGTAGGAAATTGTGGCAACTTTTTGTAAATTTTTGTCCTACCCGTAGGAATTCCGCCCACACTTCACTCGAGGATGGTATGGTTAATGCTAAGCTAGTGGCTGGAGGCTATTTTTGCAGTGAAATCGCGCAGCCAAGGAAATAAGGATCGCCACACGGCGGCAGGCTGGGGCGGAGATCAGACGCCATTACGCGGCTTGACTACGGGTGCGGTGCATGGGCAATTTGTCCATGAAAATCAAACCGGAAGGCCGCACACAAGAAAATATCGAAAATGAAGAGTGCTCCCAATATGTTGCTGAAAAGAAAAGGGCATGAAATAGACAAAATGCCGCATGCCAACATCTTCATGAAAATAAACGGCTTATAGTTATTTATATAACTCATTTAAAATGAAATAGATAAATGTAATCAGAGGCCTCAGAACCACAAAACCCCCTCAAAGTTTCGCCATCCCAATATCTTACAGAAAATAAATAACTTACACGGACACAAATCACCACACACCAGCTGGATGCCAATATGTTTATGAAAGGAAATGGCTTAAGGAAGGTTTCAGGTGCCAGGTGTCAGGTCTCAACGTGGGGCCGAGCGCCGCTCGGCCCCACTTGCACGTCACTTGTCACTCGTCACTCGCCAATGCCCTTAACTCTTGTTTCCCGAGTGCAGGCCGCACTCTTTCTTGGTGGCTTCTTCCCACCACCAACGCCCTTCGCGCTCGTGCTGGCCGGGCAGAACGGCTCGTGTGCAGGGTTCGCATCCGATGGAGATGAACCCCCGCTGGTGCAGCGGGTTGTAGGGGACGTCATTCTCGCGGATGTAGTCCCAAACCTGCTTGGAACTCCAATTGGCCAGGGGGTTGAACTTCACCAGCTCATGTGCCGGGGTTGAGAAGGTCAGGTCAGCTTGCACGACGGGGACGGCCGCGCGGGTGGAGGGACTCTGGTCGCGGCGTTGTCCCGTGACCCAGGCGCTCAGGGTGTTGAGCGCGCGCCGCAACGGTTCCACTTTGCGGACGCCGCAGCACTCCTGGTGCCCATCCTGGTAAAACGAGAAGAGGCCCTTTTCTCGCACCAGTTTCTCCACCGCTTCCGGCCGGGGGAAGAAGACTTCGATGGGGATCTGGTACCGCTCCCGAAGCTGGTCGAGGAAACGCAACGTCTCCGGATGGAGCCGTCCCGTGTCGAGCGAGAAGACGCGGAACTGGGCTCCCAGCTTCACCGCTAGGTCTACCAGTACCACGTCCTCCGCACCGCTGAAGCTGATGCCGACGCTGGGCGAAAACATCTCAAACGCCAGAGCCAGGATCTCGCGCGGATGCCGCCGCGCATAGGTTTCGGCCAGTTCGGCCAGTTCGTCTAAGTTTGCAACCTCAAGTGGCATAGTTATCGTGTTCCTTTCGAGTTGTAGGTAATAGAAGGAGTCAGGAGTCAGAATCGAAAACCGAAACTCGGTTCGGGTCCCATGAGTTTCAAAGTTCGCTTTCGAGTTTCGGAACTTCCCTGATTCCTAAATCCCTGATCCTGACTCCTGAATTCCGACTCCTGACTTCTGTCTCCTGACTCCTTCAGTCACCCCACCAGCAGTCGGGTTCCCAAGGAGAAATAGAGAATCGTGAACAGCCAACTGAAATACCGCTCGGGAATAATGCGGGTCAACCGGCTGCCTAAAACCACGCCGGGCAATGATCCCACCACAATGTGCAAGAACAGGCCGCTATCGAAGTGGCCCATCCGCACATGGAGCGAGCCCGCCAGGGCCATGGTGGCGAGCCCATAGAGGATGTCGGTTCCCACCAGTTCGCCGAGGGGGTAGGGCGTGAGGAGCAGCAGGAAGATCATCAGCAAGCTCCCGCTGCCGATCGAGGTCAGCGCCACCAGGAATCCCACCAGCGCGCCCACCGCCATCAACTTCACCCGCGCGCTTCTCGCCGGAGCGTCAACCCAAGTCCTAGGAGGTTTGATCTTTCCCAGCCGGACGAGCGGCAACAGGAAGGCCACGCAGAACAGCGTTACTCCCAGCACCAGACGGAGGAGATGGTCCAGTTCGCTTTCGATTATCTTTGACTTCAAGAAGCTGAGCAGCAGAATCCCGCCGATCGTGCCCGGCACCGTCCCGACAATCAGGAACGTGGCGAGACGCCAACGCACTTGGCCCAGCCGGCGGTGTTCAAACACCCCCAGCAACTTGGTGAAAGCGCCGTTGACGATGTCCGTTCCGATCAAGGTAACGGCGGGAAAAGGCGTCAGCACCATCAACAGCGGCGTGAGCAGCACCCCCCCGCCCGTGCCGGTCAGCCCAATCAGTACTCCCGTAATGAATCCAATGGCCGTTATCAACATGGCGATTCTGCGATCCTTCTGGCCCGTCGCCCCCCGGTAGAGCGGCTTGATCTCCCTCTCCAAAAAAGTTGCGTAAAAGCAAAAACGCCCGCTGCGGTAATTCCGTCAGCGGGCGTCTCAGGTCCTAAACTTGCTGTTAGTGCGTCTTACAAATCCCTATTCCCTGAGGATAGAACACCGCTGGCGGATGGCGTACAACAACACATCTGCCGCGCGTCAATGCTCCTCACGGAATGGAGATTCGTGGTCATCGGTTCGAGAAGAAGCAGCCTACCACGATGGCGGGACTGCGTCAATATTTTTGTGAGTGGAGGTTGTGAGTGGAAGGGGCCTTCCATCTCCCGAGCGTTTCCCCTATCATCGGCTTTGTTGTCTTCTTTGATGAAGCTGCGGTGATCCTGGCGCGGATGGCCGCGCGGGGCGCCTCGCTTTCCAAGCTTTTTCCCTGGAAATCCCGCGGCGCCCGCAACGGCCATAAGAAGGAGTGGAAATGGCAACCTTGGGCCTGATCGAATATTCGGAAGCCAGCGCGGAAGTTCGCGCTGTCTATGATGACATCATGACGACGCGAAAGACGGATCGCGTCAACAATTTCTGGAAGGCGATTGCCCACGACCCTGCCACGCTACGGCGCACCTGGGAAAGCGTGAAGCAGATCATGGGCACCGGCGCTCTGGACCCGCTCACCAAGGAGATGATTTACGTGGCCGTGAGCGCCACCAATCAGTGCGGGTATTGCATCGCCTCACACACCGCCGCCGCCCGCAAAGCCGGCATGACCGATTCCATGTTTGCGGAACTCATGGCCGTGGTGGGGATGGCCAACGAAACCAACCGCCTGGCCAGTGGCTACCAAGTGGAGATTGACGAGCAGTTCAAGGCGTAGCGCCGGTAACAGCTCTCTGCATTTCCCCTTCTGCCGACTGTCTTTATGCGGCAGGCTTCTCTCCGAAGTGCCGCCAGTGATGTTCAATCGCTTCCAGGGTGCGGCCTTTGGTCTCCGGAACAAAAACCCAACAAAAGATGAAGGCTACCACGCAGAGGAAAGCATAAATCCAGAAGGTTGCCGCCAGACCTGCGGCGCGAATGAGCGATAAGAAGGTTGCCGTCACGACCCAGTTTGTTCCCCAAACCGTGAGGGTCGCCAGCGACATGGCTTTACCGCGAATTTTGGTGGGGTAAATCTCCGAGATCAGCAGCCACATGACCGGGCCCAGGCCGATGCCAAAGGAAATGATGTAGGCGATGACCTCGTAAAACACCACCATGCTCCCAGCCTTCTGGTAAAACGCCACGCCCATCAACGTCAGCGCCACGCCCATTCCTGCCGTGCTCAGCAGGAGCAAGAACCGCCGGCCCAGGCGATCGACCAGGACAATGGAGACTACCGTGATGAGGACGTTGGCTACCCCAATGATGGCCGCGGCCAGAATGGCAGCCTTTGCCGAGGGAAAACCCGCCATGCGCAGGATGGTGGGGGCATAATAAATGATCGTATTGATGCCAGTGATCTGTTGAAAGATGGCAAGACCTATTCCCACTAATACCGCCAGGCGGAAACCCGGCTGTAACAGAATGCCAAACCCTTCCTGCTCCTCCTGCAAAGCACTTTCCACCTCCGCCAACTCCGCTTCCGCTTCATCACCCCTACCCAGGCGGTGGAAATTTTCGAGCGCCCGATCGCGAAATCCTTTGCGCGCGAGCCAGCGCGGGCTTTCCGGCAGAAAGATCATACCGACCAACAAGACGAGGGCAGGCAGCACGGCGCTGGCGAACATCCAACGCCAACTCTCGGAAGCTGCAAAGGCGTAATCAACGAAGTAAGCCACGCCGATGCCCACGGTAATGGCGAGTTGATTGAGCGAAACCAACGCCCCGCGAATCCGCGCCGGCGACATCTCCGCGATGTAGAGCGGCACCGCCAGTGACGCCATTCCGATGCACGCGCCGACAAAGAAGCGCGCCACCGAAAATGACACCAGTCCGACGGCCAGCGCGCTCAGGACGGAAAACAGGCCGAAGCCCAGGGCCGTGACCAGCAGCATCCAGCGACGCCCCCAACGATCCGTGCAGTAACCCGCCGAGGCCGATCCCACCAGCGCACCCGCCAGCGCGATCCCCACGGCGAATTCCAGTTGTACGTCCGAAAGGTGGAAGTCCGCGCGCAGGAAAAGCATCGCGCCGGAAATCACGCTGGTGTCAAACCCAAATAACAACCCGCCCAAAGCCGCGACCACTGCGGTGAGTATGACGGTGGCGCGGCTGGAAGCAGAACCTTGCGATGAGTGTTGTTTCATTGATTCCCCTGAAAGCAATCAAATCGCCCCGATGAGTTTTCATGCAAATTCATCTGGCGCGAGCAGTTTACCGGAAAAACGCCCGCGACGTTGATTTGATACGCGGGGGCGCTCCCGCGAGGATGAAATTCTCCAAATGATGGGAAACTAGGGGAGCGGGCCTCGCGCACCCGCCTCGATGGGGCGGGGTCAACGGGTTTTCCTGCCCTCGGTACTTTTTTCATACTAGAATAACCTCTCGTATGGAATTTACCTTTCCCCCGACTTCGTATGGGCGCGATAAGTGCTTACGTGCCAAGCCACTGACTTTTGGAAGAGAGTTTGCATCAAACACAATATGTTCAAAACGCTTCAGCACTTGATGGGAGACCGGAAACATGCGCAAACATGCCACGCTGTACCTCAT
>Ga0187868_1001852_pt1 | contig 14421 bp, 27 predicted proteins | sample June2016WEW_13_4_FD_133014 | JGI IMG/M metagenome (GOLD analysis project Ga0187868, IMG submission 133014) | Peatland microbial communities from SPRUCE experiment site at the Marcell Experimental Forest, Minnesota, USA - June2016WEW_13_40 | ecosystem: Environmental > Terrestrial > Soil >... | reverse complement strand
GTTCGGCGGCAATTGCGCTGCACCACAACGGCAGTTGGGGCACGGGCAACCTGACGACTGAATCGCTGGATTTCATGGATTTCGGAAAAACGAAGTCTCAGCATCTATTTATCGAAGGGAAGGAACTGATCGCATCGAGCGCTGGTTTTAATGTGTATGCCGGCGGCGTGACGATTCAGCCCGATCTGACAAAGCTGCTGGCCAAGACGAATGTGACGCCTGCGAATTTGAGCGTTGCTTTCAACTTTGACGGCGGCGCGGGAATTCCAACTGCGGGTAATTCGCATATCGCGTTTCTCGCCGGCGGCCAGGTGCAATACAAGGCGACTTCGTCTTTGAGTTGGAACGCGCTCCAGGTCCAATGGCTGCGGTATGGATCGGTGAATGCGCCGGTAATCAGCAGTGGGCTATCGTTCATCTTCAAACATAACTGAAGAAAGGAGAAGGATCGCCAGAGCAAGAATGCCCCTCCTGGAGGCAATGCCGGCAGGGGCATTCTGTTTGTGCGGAAAATCGCTTGACAATATCATATATCGGTGTACGATAGCAGGATATGGCTAAAAATCCTCATGCAGTAGCACTCTCTAAGCTGGCCGCCAAAGCGCGCGCCGGGAAACCCATCACGCAAGCGCAAATTACAGCGCGGAGAGCAAATGCCGCCAAAGCTACAGCAGCGCGCCTGGCTAAGCGCAAAATGTGGAAATAAATGTGAAAATCTCTGTAAGTAGATGATTTTATTGATTCATTTTTCTCTTGACACATACTCCGGTATATGTCACTATTGAATCGAAAGGAGCAGCATGGCAAAGCCCACCGAACAAATCGCCGCCGATTTCAAATCGACTCTAGAGGCGCTGAATTACAACGATCCGGAAACAGCCGCAAAGGCAAAGCGCACTTTCAGCAAGTCCGGCCATCACCGGCAGGCGATTCAAATCACAGATGCAGCATGGGCGAAGATTCTCGCCTATGTGGACGCCAACGACAAAGACCTCGACAAATTTCTCACCACGCAGATGAGCAAGATTGCCGACGGCCTGGCATAACCAGCGGGGCGCGAAACCCGTAAATGGATTCACGGCCTCGCCGCCGAATACGAATTCGTGGAGCAGAAATGACCGACACAGCCATACAACGCGCAGCCCCAACGGGCATGGAGTTGCTTGCCGAGATTTCCCGGCGCACGGATTGTCCTCCCGAAGTCGCAATGGCCGTCGCCAAGGCGGGCGTAGAACTGCAAATTCAGATGGAAGAATTTCAGTGGAAGCGTGAAGAGCGGCAGGCAAAGATTGACTTCGACGATGCCCTCAAACGTTGCCAAGAGAAGATTGGGCGCATCGCCCCAAATCGGACCAGGGAGAATGGCATTGCCTGGGCTGACTATGCAGAGTTGGACCGGGTTCTGCGGCCCATCTTCACGGCAGAAGGATTCTCCATCTCATACAGCGAATCAGAGACGCTTCGAGAGGGCAAGGTCTTAATCTGCGCTACACTCTCTCGCTCCGGGCAAAGTCGGCCATACTTCCAATCGGTCACTCCGGCCGGAAATCCGAAGATGAACGCTGCGGATATGGAAGCATCCGGGCAATCGAGAGCGCAGCGGTATTTGCTGCTCAAGATTTTCAATGTGGCGGTGGGGATCGACGCCATCGAGCAAGCGCCTTACGATCAAGAGCAGTACATGGAGCAGGGAGCGGCAGCAGACTTTCAATCGTTGATCGAAGGCAGCGCGAGCGTGGAAGAATTGCAGCGCAACTATTTTGCGGCCCGCGATGCGGCGAATAGTGCTGGAGATGCTCAAGCGGAGAAGCGTTTCGCCGAGGCGAAGAACAAAGTTTACCGTCGCTTGGCTAAGGAGAAGGCCCATGCTTGAGATTAATGGTCCTCAAAATTCAGATGCATGGCTTCGCGCGCGCTGTGGGCGAATTACCGGCTCAAAGTTGGCCGATGTGTGCGACTTCGTTTTCAAGGGAAGCGCCGCGCGGGGCGATAAGGCTGTGTTCCCTGGTGCCAAGCGCAAGCTCTACTGGAGGGCCTGCTTGGGCGAGAGGCTGACCGGGCAGCTTGCGAACCATTGGTACTCGGAGTACATGGCGCACGGGGAGCGGGAAGAAGAGCCTGCCCGGATGTTCTACGAGAGTATCACGCGAACTATGGTGGTACCAGTCAGTTTCGTTGTCCATCCAGATTTCCCGTGGACCGGCGCATCGGCGGACGGACTTGTTGGTTCCGATGGTGTGCTGGAGATCAAGAATCCCAGCACGGAAAAGCACATTCTCTACTGGGAAGATGGTTTGGTTCCAGAGGAGTATATCCCGCAGTGCGCTTGGGAGATGGCGTGCGTTGGCCCGGAGCGCCGCTTCGTCGATTTTCTCAGCTTCGACCGGCGCATCCTTGACCCGAACCTGTGCTATTTTTTGAAGCGCACAGGCAGAGATGAACTTGAATGGGACATTCCCATCCTGATTGGCGGCAAGGCGGAGTATCGCAAGCTGACGGGCGAATCGGTGATCGATTACTTCACGGAACAGGCCGTGGCCTTCAATGCCGAGATTGAGGCATTTTTGGCAGAGCACAACGCGAAGACGATTGCCCCGTTCCCGGTCGATCTGCGAGAAGAGGAAACTCCGGAGGCGGACTACGACCCAGCCAAGCCCTTCGCCGAGCAGGATTTTGGATTCCTCGACAACACTTTGGCAGATGTACCGTAACCACGAAAAGGAAGGATAAGACGATGGCAGATACGAGTTTGATGATGATTCCACCGACAATGACGGGCGTGATTCTGTTCGCTCCCGGCAAAGCTGATGAAGTGCTGGCCGAGATCAAAGAGAAGGCCCGCGCGGAAGCGGCGAAGCTCGATATTTCAACCAAGGAAAAGCGTGAGGCTCTTGCGGCTCTGGCCTACAAGATCGCCCGCACCAAGACGGCTACAGACAAGATGCGCCTGGAATTGGTCGCTGACCGCAAGAAGGAACTCAGGGCCATTGATTTGGAGGGTGCCCGCATATGGAATGAACTTGAAGCCCTCCAAAAGGAAGTGCGCCAGCCTCTCACGGAATGGGAGAACCGAGACAAGGACCGCATCGCTAAGCATGAGGCGGCGATTGTTGACCTTGATCTATCCGGCACGCAAACTCTACAGCAATGGCAAACTATGCCTCTTGAGGCCATGAGGGCATGTCTGTTGCATTTTACCCAAAGATTTCCTGCTAACTACGACTGGGAAGAGTTTGGCTCGCGTGGATCGCTGGCCGTCAGAACGGCGACGGATAAGATCACCGAAGCTATCCAAAAGCGGCAAGCTTATGACGCCGAGCAGATTGAACTGGCGCGGCTGAGAGCGGAAGCCGCCGAGCGCGCGCAGCGTGAACGGGAAGAAGCGGCAGCAGCCAAAGCCAAGGCCGAGGCGGAAGAGAAAGCGCGCCGTGAAGCAGAAGAAGCCGAACGCAAGGCCAAAGCGGAGCAGGAGCGGATTCTCCGCGAATCTCAGGAGCGCGAGGCCAAAGCGCAACGCGAAGCCGCTGAGAGGGAAGCCGCAATCGAGCGTGAGCGCGCGGCTGCTCAAGAGCGCGCGGAGCAGGCCTAACGGCAGAGGATTGAGGCGGAGGCCAAAGCCAAGCGGGATGCGGAGGCGGCGGCGAAAAAGGCAGAGCAGGAGAAGCAGGCGGCAATTCGCGCCGAACAGGAACGTGCGGAGCGTGAGCGCAAAGCGGAGGAAGAAGCAGAGCGCAAGCGGGCTGCAAATCGCGCCCACGCAGCGAAGATCAACAATGAGGCGAAGGCTTGCCTTCTCAACCATACGAACCTGACGGCCGAGAATGCAGAAGAAGTCATCAAGGCTATCGCTAAAGGCCTGGTGTCGCATGTCTCAATCCAGTACTAGATTTGACTTCCTCGACGCTGGGATTGATGCGCCGTAGTTTCAAAACCGTTGCATAATGTAGGGGATGCGACAGGAGAAGATCGTGAAGGAATTTCGCTGCTGGCGCTACAAATGCGATTACTGCGGCAAGAACGGCCACGGAAAGCACGCGATGAGAGAGCATGAAAAGGGCTGCACCATGAATCCGTCGCGGATCTGCCGGTTTCATAAGGTCGTGACTGGCGAAGAATTTTGCGTAGTTCCTACGATAGCCGAGATGCTTGATTTACTGAAGGCGCATCAAGGAGATAGCGATCATGGATTGAAGGCGCTTCGGGAATTGGTGGATAACTGCCCGACGTGTATTCTAGCTGCACTCCGGCAATCTGGACTTTGCAGCTACCACGGGGAAGGCGAGGACTATTGTCCTCCGCTTATTGGCACTGAGGAATTTGACTACGAGAAAGAGCACGCCTCGGTCTGGGCTGATGTGAACCAAGCCAAAGCGGAAGCCAACGCGCACGATTATGACTATTACCGTTGCATAATGTAGGGGATGCGATGTCGCTACTGCAAAACCGATGGCCTCACCCGCAAGCACACCCCTACAGGTGCCCGTCTGTTCTACGCCTCCGGGTTTATGCACCTGTGCCTGGGGTGGCGGCGCAAGATTGCAAAAGAGATCGCGCTTTACAAGCGGGCGGCGTAGGGTATACTTGATTCAGACTCCGCGCCAGCGAGTTACAACCCCGGCTTGCTACCGGGGTTAGGCAAGGGGGAGGCCCAAAACTCCCCTTTGCTGCCTTTTTTGGGAAAGGATCGTGACCGACTTGTCAGAACGATGGCAGCAATGGATGCCGTTCCATATCGACCGATTTCGCGGCTCTCCTGATGTCCAGGCGATGCACCCGATAGCCAAGCTGGGATACCTCATGCTGTTGGCTTCGCAGTGGCAAACCTCCGATTGTCTAATCTCATCCGATCCAATCGACCTTGCGGCGGCATCCAGCCTAGGTGATAAGCTGTGGGCGCAGCATGGCCCGCGCATCCTCCGCAAATTTGAGACAATCGACGGAAAGCTAAGGAATTCAGTGCTTTACATCGAGTGGATGGAGGCTAAGCGTGTGTTCGAGGCACGACAAGCGTCCGCTCACCGCACGAACATCGTACGGTCACCGTCACGGTCACCGTCACGGTCAGCCGACACACAAACAGGAACAGGAACAGGAACAGGAACAGTAACAACTACAGAGAAGAAACAAAAACCTTCTCGCGCAAAAAAACTGCGCGAGTTGCAAGCCGAGTCAAGAGCTAGGAGAAAGAAAACAAAGGCGTCAAAACAACGTGTCATTGACAGTCAATCATTGTCAGCAATGTCAGCACATACAGAAGCAGAAGCAGATACAGAAGCAAAAGAACAAAAACCTTCTCCGAAGCCGCGCAAGCGCGGCTCGGAGGAACCAACTAAAACTGCTTTAGCCAAGGATCGACATGACGAGTTCAAATCCATCGTTAAAGAGTATTGGGATTCAAAAAACAAGGGTATACAGATGCCGTGGGCTGGGCCGGAGGGCAAGCAACTTGAAATGTTTTTACGGGCGGCTCCGAACATCACAGCAGAGCAGTTTCGGGGATTTCTTCGCAACCGTTTCAAGTCCGAGGTTAATCACGGGGAAAGGCCGTCCCGATGGCTGCCGTGGGTCACAAGTTACGGGGCGGGACCAGTAGACAAGTTCGGCAAGACAATCCACTCACAGGAGAATAGCAATGGCAGACCTGGAACAAATCAACCAAGCGCAGCTCGACAGCGCGTTGACAACAACCGAAGGGCGCTTGCAGAGGCGGCTATCAAACGAGGATGGATTACGGTTGACGGCGCTAATGGAGCAACTCCAGCGCCGATACCCGAATCAGGACAACGCGGCTTCGATAGCGGAATACCTGACGGACCTCGAACAGTTGAGCCTGAAGTTCTCGCTCCAGAGAGTCGAAGAAGCGATAGCGGCCCTGCGCATTGATCCAGCGCAGGAGTTTTTCCCAAGCCCAACCGATGTCGCAGCGCAGATTCAGAGGCAAAAAGGCGACCGTCTCGCACGGCGCATGGAGCGCGAGGCTGTGGAGTTTATCGAATCAATGAACACGGCTAGCGAGAGGCATAACAAATTCATGTGCGAATGGGAAGCGTCCGGGTTGAGTCTCGCTGATTTCTGCGGAGGCCGTAGACGATGAAAAGCGCCGGAGGATAGCCATTGCCCTGCGAGCCGCTGGAGAGAATCTACGCGGCGGACAGATGATGGCTGAGGAGATCGTCACGCAGCTTGGCGTGGCGCTGAAGGGCATCAAGAAGAGCAATGGGAAATGAGCAAGAGCGCACGAAAGGAGAGCAAATGATTTACTGCCAGAAAATCGTTATCCGACCGGAGGATATGGATGAGCGGGGCCGACTGCGGTCGAACACCTACTGTATGCGACCAGTCGGCCACAAAGGACCGTGCACCCCAGAATTGCAGCCGGAAGACCGGCAGGCAGAGCGCATGAAAGAGGAGAGCCTGTGAAGCCATGTGCTGTGCGAACGCTGCCATATTCTCGCGCACGGAAAGGCCCCGCGCAAATGAGCCTGTACTACGACCATGCCGGGATTCAGATTCATTTAGGCGATTGCAGGTTAGTTCTGCCCACGCTGCCCAAGCGCCGCCCCGGAACCAGGAGGAAGCCGTGATCGATAAATCAACGCCAGGCGTCTGGGTCTACCCGGATGGGCGTGAGGTAATCCAGACGAAGACCCTCGCCGGCAGAACACTCATGGAGCAGCGCCGCTTTAAGGCATGGGACGAATCAAGGGGCGTCTGCTGCCTGTGTGATAAGGCGGTGCATATCTGGTGTGCCACGCTGGAGCACAAGACAGCTAAGGGATCGGGCGGCTCGAAGCACGACGACCGGCAAAGCAACCTCGGAATCAGCCATTTTGCCGGAAATGTCCGGCGCGGTAGTATGTCCTTAGAGAATTATATGCAGTTCTCTCTGGAGGAACGAATTGCTTTCTGCCAAGGAACCGTACCGCCAAAATGGATGATAGCCAAGTGCCGGGGAGCCGTTGCAACGGCAGAAAGGAAGCCATGACAGACAAGCAACTAATTCGTCTATGCCGCAGTTTTCGGTATGGGTTGATTGGCAGACGCGAAGGCAACATGATGTGCCGCTTTGGTTTCACAAAGACAAAGGCGATGAGGGAAAGCGAATGACTCACTCAGAGAGAATGTGCAGGAAGATTGACGCCGACTGCTCCATCCAAGAGGAGCGCAACTATCGGCAAAGGCGCGTGTGGCGCTGGTGGGTTTATGACGGCCATAAAAGGGTCATTGGATGCGGAGCATTCAAGAGCAAAGCGTGGAAACAGGCTTACGGAAGACTTTATGGGCAGGCGATGAGGGAGGAAGCATGATCTTCTATGACTGGTCAGGTGGCATGGAGTCCAGCGCGATGCTTGCGCTTGATCGTGAGCGCATCCGGGAGACTGGGGCGATTGTTCGGTTGGCAGACACAGGGAAGTACGTCCCTGAATTTTACGAATCTAAAGATCAAATCGAGCAGATACTTGATTTGAACATTGTCACAGTTCCCCGCCGCATCGACTTTGACACCTACTTGTTTGAGCGAGGAGGAATGATCCGAAAGGGCACGAATGATTGCAGTCGAAAGATGAAACGCTCTAACCTTTCGCGGCACATGCGGAGCTTCGAGAAACCCTACGAGGTCAATTTGGGGTACAACGCAGACGAGCAAGAACGAGCCGACGAGTGGATAGCCAGAAACGAGCGACAATGGCTCCGCTGGGGATTCCCTCTCATTCGAGATGGCGTGGACCGGGCTGCATCTTGGGATGTGTGTCGCAAGGCGGGATTTACTGTCCTTGTGCGCGTCTATGAGCGCGATGGAAGGATGGACTGCTTTATGTGTGGCAATCAGACGCCAGCCCAAGCTATCAAAGTCATCAAGCACCATCCCGCCCAAGCGGAAGAATGGAAGCAGATGGAGGCGCGTAAAGGTCATTCCTTTATGCCAATTCCGCTGGTAGTTCTCCAAGAGAACTACGAAACAGGTGGACCTTTATTTGCAAATCTGCCCCCCGTTAAGTGCGCCTGCTTTGGCGGGAACGATGATGCTACTGGAGAGGAAGAGGAAGCATGAAGATTGGTACAAAGTCGGTTCTGTTTGGGGCGCATTGCTTCTTTTTGCATCCCTGGTTTGTGGCGCTCGGATGGTGGAAGCTCTACGGATTTCCTCTTGATCTGCGTCTCTGGTTTGCCTTTTTTTTGCATGACATTGGCTACTTGGGCAAGACGAACATGGATGGACCGGAAGGTGAGCGGCACGTGGAGGTGGGCGCGCAGATTATGGCGCGTTTATTCGGCAAAGAATGGGGAGACTTTTGCCTCTATCATTCCCGCTACTACGCGAAAGCGAATGGCGCTCAACCATCTCGATTGTGCTTTGCCGATAAGCTCTCTTTCCCGCTCACTCCGCGATGGCTTTATCTCCCCGCTGTCAGTATTACCGGAGAGATCAACGAATACCTGAAGAATGCTCAGAAGGCAGATAGTGGGCACTGGAAGCCTACGGAGTATGACAAGCAACTATGGCATCGGCAATTATGTGAATACATGACCAAATGGGTTGAAGAGCACAAGGAAGGCGCTCACGACACTTGGACGGACTCAAATCGTCACGCGAATACGGAAAGCGGGGTTTGGCAATGAAGCGCAAACAGACACCCGAAGGGGCTTTGCAGCGGCTCGTTCTCGATTGGCTTACGGCAAAGCACATCTTTAGTCTTCGCATGAACTCGGGCACGCTCATCAACCAGGCTGGCAGGCCAGTGACGTTCGGAATGCCAGGCTGTGCCGACATACTGGCATTCCCACAACAAAACATAGGCGGAAAATTCTTCACCTTACCGTGGTTTATTGAGTTAAAATCGCAACATGGAAAACAATCAGAACTCCAACGATCCTTTGAGTGTCACGTTAAAAGCGAAGGGATTGAATATACCCTTGCAAGGTCTCTTGATGACCTTGACGGACCCCTCGTATGCTTCAAGTCTGATGCGCTGGGCAAGAAGGATAAAAGCTGACGGGTGACTTACAACGCCGAGTTCGCCGCGTTCCTGCTCGTGGGCGTGGGCCTGTGCCGGGCGCTGGTGCGGGCGGGCATTCAGAGAGGATGGTGGGAGTGATGCAACTGAGTCCGCACTTTTCTGACCAGGAATATGGCGTCGTGGGCGCATCGCCACAGGTGATCGCCAACGCCACTCAACACGCCAACGTCCTCATGGAGCCGATCCGGGCGAAGTTCGGGCCGGTGAACTGCCATGACGGCCTACGTACGCCGGCTGAGAACGCGGAATGCGGCGGGGTGAAAGATAGCCAGCATCTCTTCCTCGGAGAAAACAGCGCCCTCGACTTCGACGCCCTGCCGAATCCCTACCAGGCCGTCTTCGACTGGATTCGCCTTGAGAGCGGGCTGCCGTTCGACCAGGTGATTCTTGAGTACCATCCAGGCACACAGGAGCCGCGATGCGTCCACATCAGCTACAATGGAGCACTTACCACTCAGCGCCGGGAAGCGATGACAGGGGACACCAACGGCCAGAGCGGCTACACGGCGGTTGCAGTAGGACCAGTCCAGCAGGGCATCGCGTCCTAGAACGGCGCTGAAATCCGCCGCGATTTTCTTTACATGGCTCGCGGCCAACCACGCGCTACTGGTTCTTAGGCAGCAGCGGGAAGTGCCATATCTTCGGCATCTTCGGTTTGGTTCTCGTCACGGTGAGCACCAGTCCCGGCATGAGCGTTGCATTTCCGGTAACCGTCGAAACCCGGCAGGCCCTCATGGTGGACCTGGCGAGAGTTGAACTCGCGTCCGATTACGATCTGTGCAGCGTTTGACATGCTTACCTTCGGGGCGTTTCCGCCTCCACCACTCGGTGTGAATCGCACCGAGACACTTTTTTCGGTAAGACGAGCCACCGATGCTCGCCAGAATCCCATGCGCATCCTGGAATCAACTTACATTGGTGCGGCGATATGCGATGGGAGTGTTGAAGATACCAATGCGGACAAATCGACAGCCACACTGCTAAAATCAGCTTCATAATCACGATCCCCTTTCTCTGTTCTACATCCTTATGCCATAGGCACGATTGCTTGCCTGAGTTTTTCCATATGTTCGCTTTTGCCGAGATACTTCTCATGAGAGATGAAGGTAAAGCAGTATTTTTCGCCTTCGTCCTCTTCATTGCGGTAACAGAACATGGCCCCCATTGGCATCTTGTGCTCCAAGCAAATAGCGATGATTTGAATCATGAGCGGTGCGATCTTTTCGTCGTACACGTTTTCCAAGTCAAAATTCTTCATGGCTGTTCTCCTTTCCGGTTACGCTCCGGTAACGGTTAAGCCTCAACTCCAAGCGCCGCATAAGCGCACGTTTCGCAGAATTGCCCTTCTTCGTCCACCTGGGCATCATGGCACTCGCAGCAGAGCGGCCGGCAATCATCGCACCGCCGCTCGCCCAGGTGCCGTTGCAACGCCCCTTCCAAGACCGCCGCGCCGCAATGCTGGCAGTACTCCACCTCGTCATCGCGGGCTGGGCGGTCGTCGTCGATTTCATGGCGGATGGGGAGATCGCAAACTACAGCTACAGTTTTCATTGCTTCACCTCCACAATCTCAACGATGCGAAACGGCCAAACATGTCCGCATTCGTCGCATTTGCATGATTCCCACAGCGATTGGCCGTGCAAGAGCACTTGCTCGGTACGGTCAAGCCAAGGGTCATAGCGGGAGCCATCGGCATTGAGCGCGATGTAGTTCAGGCTTCCGCACATCGGGCACTGGTCAAGTCTGCTCATGGCGTTCCTTTCAATCGGGTTGGTGCTACTCTTTGGGCGGATCGGGGAGCTTCACGCGAAGAACAGCGGATTTGGCAAACTCGAATGCCGCAACGCGCTCCTCGCACTTTTCGGAGCCATCGTCGGGGTACTGAGACAGATTGCTCTTGCGGATGCCAATGCGATCCCATTCATCGAGCGATTTCCATAGGCACCCCATCCGCACCCATCGGCTACCATCCTGGAAAACCACGGCCCAAACTTCGTAGCTATACATTCCAGTAAAAACGCGCAACGAGTGAACTTTCTTGCCGCTCAGGAAGGCACCGCGCAGGTCGGCACCGCGCAGAGATTTCTTTGCGGAAAGCGCAACGGCAACCAATTCCGCTACGGTTTTCGCTGCCTCAAGAGCGAATATCACTTCGCCAAAATACGTTTTAAGTTCCATGCTCATTTCCTTTCTGCTGGAAAGATTCTCAGTTCCGAGAGCGGAAATCCCATGCGGGCATAGAATTCTCGGTATGGTCTCCAGGTAAGCGTGCCATCATTTGCCTCAACTCTGTGCTGGTTAGTGTAATTCGATTCCGGTTCCGTTGAGGATCGCTCCAGCTTTGGCTAATTGGGCCGATATGCGCTCAATGCGCGCCACGTTGCAGGTAAAGCACCAGTTTCCCCAGCGCTTCCCTACGCATCCGCGCTTTCCGCAGCCCCAGCAGCGAACGCGCGGCCTAATGACGTTGCTGGGATGATCGGGGTCTTTGTAGGCTGGAATCATCGCTTAAACTCCTGTGCTGGTTAGTGCTTTGGGGCTGGCTGAAGGCATCGCCGGAGCCATAAGCTCCTAATACCACGCATCTTTCGACCCGCCCGGCCCCAAACTCTTTGGCTGTGCTGGTTAGTGGGCCTCAGCTTTAGCGATGGCCGCGCGAAGGTGTTTGCGTACAGCGGTGATCGCGCGATCCTCGGACGCCTGTCCTTCGTTCTCTGGGGCATCCTTTGGCCAAAAGGCATCGATTGCAGTGAGCGCCTCTTTACATGCGTCGTACATCTCGCGAGCGGCGTCACCTAAAAAGGCGTAACGGATAGTTGTTCCTTCGCGGATGATTTCAACCGGGTCTACCAACGGATTCATCGCTTAAACTCCTGAAACTGCTCATATTACTTCTTCTCTACGGCTTCCCGTAGAGCATTGATTACGTACTGACTGACGGTGATGCCGAGATCGATAGCTTTTTTCTTGGCCTGCTTCCAGAGCTCTTTCGGCATCTGGTGCACGTTAAGCGAATCGATGACAGCTGGAAGATTCGGTTCGGATTCTCCGTCCGCGTTGCCGTCATGCAGCCAGGCTCTCTGTTCAGTGGTCATTGCCTCTCCTCCTTCAATCTTGCCAGCCAATCCAGGGCGCGGCGTAAGGCGCTTTGCGGTTTCGGTTTCGGTTCGAGGATTGCGGGCGCGAAAACAAGGCCATAAATATGGCAGAATTCCAGCACCTCCGCCTGCTTTTTCGCCAGGTCCCGGAGCCGCTCCTCCTCAAACAGCGCCACATCGAACGGTACATCAACGCGCGGCTGGTCCGGCTCATTGTAGTGCGCGCGCCCGAACGCCAGATCGGGGTCTATGATCGGGTATTGTTCGCAGCTCGCCTGGCGCTTTTCGTGATCGTAGGTTTGCACCCGGAGATCGTTGGTAGAACCTTGAATGATAATGGTTTGCATCATGCGCCTCCTCGCGCTCAATTCGGTATTGCTACGTTGAGAAGCCTACCTGCAGGAACCCTATCGTAAGGAGAGTCCTGTTCGTCGTCGCTCAGGTACAGATCGAATCACTTACGGGTGATTACCACTGCCGCGCTCGACCAGAGCGTGTCCGTGGATGCAATTCTTCCGTTTCCACCAGATAGGTGTACGCGGCTGATGGTGTTGAGGCGATGAAATCACCAAAGATATCACGCAGGGTCGTATAGTCAAACTCGCGTACAACACGGACGCGGGTGAGTTTCAGTTCTTCGATGTGCTTTTCGATTTTTTTCCAGGTCATCATGGTGTTTCTCCTCGGCGGATAGTTTCTTCCCTCTGGCGCTCATGTTCCCGTTCGCAGGCGTACCAACCTGCGGTGAATCCTTTTGCGCAAGGGTTAGGGAGGCGCATAGGGTCTCCTTCTCGCGTCAAATCGTCCCACCACTGGCGAAATGCTGATGTGCAATCCATTGTCACTCCTCTTTATGGCCGGTATACTGGGCCACTCGGTATTGCTGCGTTGATAAGCCTACCTGCAGGAACCCTATTGTAAGGAGAGTCCTGTTCGTCGTCGCTCAGGTACAGATCGAAGCTCGGATCATGGAACCGCTCGTCATGCATCTCTGTAGCAGGCGTGGACTCCCTCGCAAGAAAGTCATGCAGCAAGTCCGTTCGCGTCACGTAATAGGAGTGGTAAAGCCGTTGGACTCCCAGAACGCATCCGACACTACCCTCAAGCGAGCGCAGATGGGTATTAACCACAGCCTCGCCCCGGCAATCAAGAACGATTTGCACTTTTGCACGCTTCATTGTTCACCGTCCGGACCGTTGATGGTGACTTCGGGCGCTAATGCAAGCCATTCTGCCGCGTTCTTATTCAAAAAAGTGCGCTTCATTTTTGTTTCCTCCCTTGCACGATGTGTGCCGGTTATGCTGCGGACTAGGCTAGTAGTGGATTTCGTCCAGTTTGTGCTGGTTAAATCGGGCGAGTAGCTTTTCGCCCTGCCATACTTCTACCCAGGGAATAATGGCATACTCTCCAGGTTCTTCAACTTCAAGAATGGCAGAGCAATCACGCCCTACGATAAACGTGCGCGGATACCCTCCCTCGTTATCGGTATAGCCAATCATCTTAATTGGCGGACGGTTAATCATCGCCATTTTTGTTTCCCCTTTCATGGTGTTTATCCTCTCAATTGTCGATCGGCGGCCTTAGGCCACAATTTCCCCGTCACATGGACCGCCAATGAATTTAATCACTGCCGCTTGAAATTCTGGCGTATCGACAGGTTTATTACTCGTATTTGTGGGATCATCATCCCACCACTGCACCCCATCGCTGTACCATGTGATGGGATGCGCGATGTAGACTTCTTGGTTCCCGTCCCACTCTGCCGCTATTACGGGACCCGCTCCGATCTGCTCCATGAGTGTCGTCATTTTGCTCTCCTGAGGCTGGTTGCCTCTCACTACGGTTTAGTGCAATATCGCACCTGGCCGGCCGCTACTCAAGAGCCTTCCGTGCTCTCCGGGCGATAATCTCGCAAACGTCCCCATTCCCCACTGCAAAATCTGCGATAGTATGGAGCGCGGCGCGGGATCGGATTACTTCTTGAATCAGCATCCCCACGCTGTTAGCGTCTATCGTGATCGAATCGCCAGGTTGCCAGTCCCGGAACAGTTCGAGTTCGGCGTCACTGATTGTCATTTCTGTCCCTTCCTCCCGCGCCCGCGCTTTCTTGTCGAGCCGGTCAAACTCCGCCCGTTCGCCTGCCACGAATGCCTGTTCCAAGTACCCGGCGAGTGTGCTCTGCGATAGCCGGACGGTGTGAATCCCGACAATATCGTCAACCATCGGGTAGCGGGGCGAAGGATGCGCTAGAGTGGGAACGAACGTGCCGTCTACGCCGCGAAAGTAGGCCAGGATAGCCTCTG
>Ga0187868_1001845_pt1 | contig 14462 bp, 17 predicted proteins | sample June2016WEW_13_4_FD_133014 | JGI IMG/M metagenome (GOLD analysis project Ga0187868, IMG submission 133014) | Peatland microbial communities from SPRUCE experiment site at the Marcell Experimental Forest, Minnesota, USA - June2016WEW_13_40 | ecosystem: Environmental > Terrestrial > Soil >... | reverse complement strand
GGCGAGCCTCGGCGTCTCCCGAGGCGTGGTGACCGATGCGTACGACCAGCTGTCGGCCCAGGGCTTCCTGATCACCCGCGTGAAGGCGACCCCACTGGTCGGTGCGGTCGCAAGGCCGCCGGCGCCGGCGACGGCCAGGCCTCCGGCGCCTCCGCCCCGATTCGATCTCTCCCCGAGCACGCCGGAGATCGCCCTCTTCCCCGCGCGTGACTGGACGGAGGCACTGGTCGGAGCGATCCGAGCGGCACCGGTCTCCGCCCTCGGCTATGGCAGCCCGCGCGGTGAGCCCGCGCTCCGGGAGGTGCTCGCCGATCACCTGGGGCGCACCCGGGGCGTGGTCGCCGATCCGGAGCGGATCGTCATCCTCAACGGGGCCGCCCAGGGTGTCATCCTGCTGGCCCACGCGCTGAGCGGCGCGGGAGCCACGCGGGTCGCCGTGGAGGACCCGTCGCTGGTGAGCCAGCCGCACCGGTTGCGGATGAGCGGGCTGGAGGTGGCTGGCCAGCCGGTCGACGCCGAGGGCGTGACCCTGGACGGGCTCGCGGCCGACGCCGTGCTGGTCACCCCCGCCCACCAGTTCCCCACCGGAGCCGTCCTCAGCGGTCCGCGCCGCCGGGACCTGCTCACCTGGGCCCGGCAGCATGACGCGCTGATCGTCGAGGACGACTACGACGCGGAGTTCCGCTACGACCGGGAGCCGGTGCCGGCTCTGCAGGGCCTCGATCCCGACCGGGTCGCCTACCTCGGGACGGCCTCCAAGACCCTGGCGCCGGCGCTCCGGCTGGGATGGCTGCTGCTCCCCGCCCTCGCCGGCGAGGCGGAGGCGGTCAAGCACCTCCTCGACGTCTGCTCACCGGCGCTGGAGCAGCTCGCCCTGGCCCGCCTGCTGACCAGCGGTGCGTAGCGACCGGCACATCCGGCAGATGCGCGCCGTCTACCGGTGGCGCCGCGTTGCCCTGCTCCGGGCGGTGGAGCGGCACCTCCCCGGCCTGACCGTCGCCGGGGTCGTGGCGGGGATCCACGGCGTGGTCTGGCTGCCCGCGGGCGTCGACGACCGGCGGGTCGCCGCGGAGGCGGAATGGGAAGGGGTCCGCGTCGCCCCCATCTCCCAGTTCCGCATCGCGCGCCCCTCCCCTCCCGGCCTGGCGCTGGGTTACGGTCGGGTCACCGAGCCCGCCCTCGACGACGCCGTCGCGGCGCTGGCCCGGGCCGTGCGCCACGCCAGGAGCCATGCATGAACCTGCCCCCGTTTCGGATCGAGAGGTACTACGAGCGGTACGAGTTCACGACCCGGTACATGCTCTCCAGCAGCGACTGCGAGTCGCGATCGATCGGGGATCTGCTCGACCTCGAGCCGGACGCCCGTGACCGGATGCTGGGGCTGCGCCTCGGCTACACCGAGTCGGCGGGAGCGCCGGACCTGCGCCGGGCGATCGCCGCCGCCTACGACACCATCGACCCCGACGAGGTGGTCGTCGCCACCTGCGCCGAGGAGGCGATCTTCCTCGTGTACCACGCGCTCCTCGGCCCGGGCGACCGCGCGCTCGTCGAGACCCCCTGCTACGAGTCGGCCCTGCAGCTCGCCCGGAGCACAGGTGCGGAGGTGGCCGAGTGGCACCGCGCCTTCGTGCAGGGCTGGGCGTACGACCTCGACGCGCTCGGCCGGCGGCTGACGCCGGGCACCCGCCTCCTCTACGTCAACCAGCCGCACAACCCGACCGGGACCCTGATGGGCGCTTCGACCTTCGAGAGCCTGATCGGGATGGTGCAGGAGCGGGGGATCCGGCTCTTCTCCGACGAGGTCTATCGCGGTCTCGAATACGCTCCCGGTGACCGCCTCCCCGCCGCCTGCGACCGCGACCGGCGAGCGGTCTCGCTGGGGAGCGTCTCCAAGAGCTACGGGCTCCCCGGACTGCGCATCGGCTGGATCGCCTCCCACGACGAGGCGCTGCGGCGGAGGGTGATCGACCTCAAGCACTACACGACGATCTGCGCCAGCGCTCCCAGCGAGGCGCTCGCCGCGCTCGCCCTGAGCCACGGGCCGGAACTGCTGGACCGCAACCGGGAGCTCGTCCGCGCCAACCTGGACCTCCTCGACGGCTTCCTCGCCCGCCACGCGGCGACCTTCGACTGGGTGCGCCCGCTGGCGGGCCCGATCGGCTTCCCGCGGGTGACCGGAGCCGGCGACGTCGACGCCCTCTGCGCGCGCCTCGCGGCGGCCGGGGTCCTCCTCCTCCCCGGGTCGGTGTACGAGGAACCCGACCACGTCCGGCTCGGCTTCGGCCGGGCCAACCTTCCGGAGGCGCTGGCCGTGCTCGAGACGGCGCTGGCGGGGAGCGCCTCAGGCCCCGCCGCCGGCGGCTGAGGGGCCGGCCTCGCGCGCCACCCGCTCCAGCCGGTCGCGGTACTCCGCCCACCACAGCGCATTCGACGTCGCCATGTTGTCCCGGTCGGCCCGCATCCCGACCGCACCGTCGATGAGCTCGCGGACGATGTCGGCGTGCCCGGCGTGCCGGTTGGTCTCGGCGACCATGTGGACCAGGATCCGGTGCAGCGTGACCTCGCTGCGCTCGTCCGGCCACCAGGGCACGTGCCCGATCGCCTCCAGCCCCAGCGCGTCGATGGTGGCGTCGGCGTGCGCCCACACCCTCTGGTACAGCCCCACGATCATCGCGCGCGGCTCGCTGGCGGTCGCCCACATGTCATCGTTCAGCGGAGCGTCCACCGCGAACCAGGGCAACGACTCGCCGAACGGCCGCCCGAAGGTCTCGCCGAAGTACCCGGCCTCGCAGCCGGCGAGGTGCTTGACCATGCCCAGCAGGTTGGTCCCGGTCGGCACCAGGGGGCGCCGGACGTCGTACTCCGACAGGCCGTCGAGCTTCCAGAGCATCACCTCGCGGGCCTGCTGGAGATAGCGGTGGAGCGTCGCCTTGGGATCGAGGTCGGGCATGGTGATCAGTCTCTCATTGGGGGAGGCGTCTGAGAAGACGGCTCCCGGCGACGTCGGCGGCGTGATGGCCGATCTGCGCTCAGCCCGTGCTCCACGCCGGAGGTCCGGATGAGGGTCACCGCGACCACGGCGAGCCACGGCTGGCAGACGACCACCAGAGCCCTCTCGACGAGGCCCGGCCAGATGCCGGTCAGCAACGCCAGGGCCAGCAGCCCGTATCCGGCGAGGGCCACGACCCCCGCCACCCGCAGCAGCCGGACGAGGGCGCTCCAGTGCGGCAGCGGGGTCAGCAGTCGCGCCAGCTGGAGGGGGGTGATCGCGAGCATCCAGAGGGCGGCTCCGCTCAGGATGGCATCGGTCAGGCCCCCGGCACTCAGCAGCTGGCTGGTCGCGGTGCATCCCAGAGCCGACAGCTGGCAGGGGATCTGCGGGAAGGAGTTGCCGAGGGCGAGGCCGGAGAGGCCGATGGCCCAGGGTGCGACCCGGACGGCTCCGGCCCACGCCGGGCGCAGGCCGAACACGGCGAAGCCGAAGATGCCGAGACCCCCGACGGCGAAGCAGACGACGGGGAACCAGGCATGCGGCGCGGTGGCCGCCTGCAGGTCGCTGACGGTGTCGGTCAGCGGGCTGTATCGCGGCCCCTGCCAGGTCTCGGCGACCACCCAGCCGGCCGCGAAGGCCACCTGCGCCAGCAGGCCGACGACTCCCCAGGTGAGTGCACCGCGCCGGCGCGGTTTCTCGAGTGCCGCGGTGGTCATCCCGGCCATCGGGTCATCCGGTGTCGCCGCCTCCTGCGGGCTCAGATCCAGCGGCGCACCCGGGCGCGGTACACCTCATACGCCGGGCCGAAGGCGCACAGCGAGGCCTCCTCGACGGGGATCACGAACCAGTTGACGTAGCCGACGGTGAGCGCCAGGAACAGGAGCGGCCAGGCGAGGATCAGCATCCCCTGCTCGCCGAGGTAGGCGAGCACCAGCCCCAGGTACATGGGGTTGCGGGTGAAGCGGTACGGGCCGGTGGTGACCAGACGGTTCGGGGCCTCGCCCGGGGTGGTGGTGGTCCTCAGCCGCTGGAAGATACCAGCCCCCATCCGGCGACCACGGCACCCGTGACGAAGAGCACAGCGCCCGCGATCATCACCAGCGGGGAGAGCGACGCGGAGGCCGAGCTCAGCGGGAGGAGGAACTGCACACCGACGCCGAGGAGGAAGGCGAGGACGAACACCCAGGGCACCGGCATGTGCAGGAAGGGCCGCCGCGTGGTCGCGGCGGGGCTCTCGAAGGTCTTGCTCACGGGGTCGTCTCCTCCGCCGGCGTCCGCCGGCCACCGGGCACACGCACCCGACCTGGCTTCTCGCCGTCCGCCCACCGCGGTCGCCGCGACCGGCGCCTCTCCCGCTCGCCGGCCTCGTGCTTGTCGAACTCCAGCCTCTCGAGGAGCCGGGTGAAGCTCACCACCTCGGCCGCGTCCCATCCGGCCACGAAGGATTCGAAACGGGTCACCCCCACCTCCTGAAGGCGCCTCACCTCCTCACGCCCGATCGGGGTCAGGGAGACCAGGCACGAACGGCGATCGGCGGGATCCTGGGCCACCGCCACCAACCCCTCCTCCTCCAGCGACTGCACGTGGCGGGTGACCAGCGAGGGGCTGACCTGAAGGGTCTCGGCGAGATCGGAGGGGTGCGCGCCTTCCCGGCCGAGGAGGGCCTGGAGGACCGACAGCCTGGCCGCGCCGGGGCTCTGGCGCCGGGCCCGGTCCAGCCCGGCATTGAGGGTGAAGAGGGCGACGACCATGCGCTCGACGTCGGCCCGGGTCGGTCTCATGCCCGGATGGTAGCATAATTGCTTTACAGAACCAATTATATCGCCAGGAAGCGGGAACCTCATCCACTCCCCGGCTCCTCGAGGTCAGAGCCGCGCGTCACCCGCTCACGCCGCGGAAGTCGCACCCCTGCCCGCCCGCCGTAGTGGCGGATGGACGAGACTGGAGAGTTTGGTGGTTTCGTGGGTCGAGTTGCTCACCTCGCCGTCGAGGCGACGGCCCCCGGTCGCGGCAGCCGGCGACCGCCACCCCTCCGAGCCCATGGCCCGGGTCAACGTCGGATCACGAAGCTTGGGATCGGAGGGGCAATCGGATCACCCGGGCGCCGGCGGCCGGGGCCATCTGGAAGCGACGGACATCGAGGAGATCCAGCATCGCATTGGCATCCAGCGGCCGTGCGAGGTGGTAGCCCTGCGCCCATTCCCGGGGGAAGTCGCCGAGTGCATGCAGGTCGCCCAGCTCCTCGACGCCCTCGGCGACCACCGTGACCCCCAGGCTATGGCTGAACGTGAAAACCGCGTGCGAGAGCCCGCCGCCGTCGCGCGCGGCACGCAGAGTGGTGGTGAACGCCTTGTCGATCTTGATGATGTCGACAGGGAAATCACGGAGACGGCTCAAGGACGAGTGCCCGGTACCGAAGTCGTCGAGAGCGATGCGGATGCCCTGCTCCCGCAGCGGCTGGAGGCTCTCGGTGGCACCCTCCCCCTCGTCGAACGCCAGGCTCTCGGTCACCTCGAGGATCAAGTTCGTCGGCTTCAATCCGGTCCGAGCGAGGACTTGCTGGATCTCTTCGATGAAGGTGCCCCTCTGGAGCTGCTTCGCCGAGACGTTGACGGCGACCGCGATGTCCCTGCCCGACCCATGCTCGGGCCAGCGGCGGGCCTCGACACAGGCTCGCTCGAGCACCCAGAGACCGATGGGAGCGATCAGCCCCGTCTCCTCGGCGAGGGGGATGAAGTCGTCCGGCTGCACCAGCCCATAGCGCGGATGCCGCCAGCGCAGCAGCGCCTCGGCGGCCACCACCTCGCCGGACGGAACTTCGAAGATCGGCTGGTACTGGACCAACAGCTCGTCGCGCTCCAGCGCCCGGTGGAGATCCGCCTTGAACTCGTGCCGGCTGAGGACGGCGGCGTGCATACTCGGGGCGAACACCTCCCAGCGGCCCTTGCCGAGCCCTTTGGCGGTGTACATGGCCTCGTCGGCGTCGCGGAGGATCCCCTCCGCGCCGAGCTCTCCGGCCTCTCTGGTGGCGATGCCGATGCTGGCTCGGACCATGACCTCGGCGCCCATGACATGGAACGGTTCTCGGAGCCGGTCGACGATGCGGCTGGCCACGGCGATCGCCGCCCGGCTATCGGCCGCGCCCCGCACGAGCACCGCGAACTCGTCGCCTCCGAGCCGCGCGGCGAGGTCTCCGGGACGGATGCAGTCAGCCACCCGGCCGGCCACCGCGCGGAGCAGTTCGTCACCGACCACGTGTCCCAGACTATCGTTCACGGTCTTGAAGTCGTCGAGGTCGATGAAGAGCACGCCGACCCGCTCTCTCCCCTCGGCAAGAGCGTCGCGGACCTTGGTCTGGAAGAGAGCGCGGTTGGCCATCCCGGTCAGGGGATCGTGGAGGGCCTGGTGACGCAGTTGGTGCTGGAGGTCGCGGAGCTGGCGGAGGGAGTGCTCGAGGCGACCGTTCTCCAAAGTGCTCCCGGTGTGCGCCGCGAGCATCTCGAAGAGGCGCAGGTCCTCGCCGTCGAAGGTGCTCACCTCGCCCAGCCGGTTTCCGACCACCATCAGGCCGATGGGCCGCGTCTCGCCGCGCAGGACCGCGACCATCCCGTCGCGGATTCCCTGCATGGTCAGGAAGTGCAACCGGTCCGGGTCAGTCGAGTCCGGATCGAGGATGGCGGGTGCGGCGGAGACCATCCGGGCGATGAGCCTCTGGTTGTTCGGATCGAGATCGACCGGGCGCATCGGCTCGCTCCCGTGGCCGTTCACCCCGGTGCGGACGATCACGTCGCCGTCACGGGTGGGGAAGATGATGACCTCCGCCATCTCCACGCGGAAGGTCTCACGGGAGCCCTTGAGAACCTCGAGCAGCGCCTGGTCGAGGTCCCCTCCGTGGTGGAGCTGGCGGCTGGACTCGTAGAGGAACGCGACCTGCTGGCGATTCTCGCGCTCCGAGACGTAGGCACGGTAGGAGAGTGCGACGCCGGCCACCGGGACGACCATCAGCCAGACGACCTGGGGGTGGAACCACATCAGGTTGACGACGATCAACGCCAGGCAGGCGTTGATCATGGTGCCGAGCATGGCCAGACCGAAATTGGCGGCCATGCCGCTCCGATCAACGGATCCCTCGGAGAGGAAGATGGCCACCACGAAGGTGGCCGTCTGGATGCTGCCGGCCACGGCCACTGCGGCCAGGGCTGCGAGGCAGGCCTCGATGCTGGTGGGATTGCCGTGCGGGGAGAGCCACGCGAAGAGCGCAACCGCCACGGCGGCGCCCACTGTGAAGTTGCTGAGGTTGAAGGCCAGCTTCAGCCAGGACTGCCGCCGGTGCAGGGTAAGCGCCACGGCGGCGCCGAGGAGGTAGGCGAGAACCACGGTCAACGGCCTGTCGAAGAAGAGGCCGATCACCAGCGGGACCTCGCTCAGCGAGAAGGACTGGGCCTCGCGCCGGAACTGGACGTGGACGACGCAGATCTCGGCCACGCAGAAGAGCCCGGCGAGCAGCCACCACGGGACCGTGAAGGGGGAGGTGCGCTCCGGGAGCGGGACGATGGCTGCGGCGGCGAGCGCGGCGGCGACGGCGAGGGCGGCGGTGAGGAGGGGCACCCGACCCACGCGCGCGGTGAGCCGGGTCAGGCCCGTGCGTCTCAGCCCCGCCGCTCCCGGCATTCGCGGCCCCCGGTTCACGGTTCAGGGCCCATCACGAACACCCGGCCACGAATCGAGGAGATCATCACCATCTGCACTACGACCAGCTGACAGCAGACCACGACGTCCCGGACCACGACGTCCCGGACCACGACGTCCCCGACCAGGAGGTGCCTGACCAGGATGTCCCTGACCAGGAGGTCCCGCTCCAGGCTCCCGAGGGGGTGGTGACCTCCGCCCAGGGGACTCCGGCCCAGGAATCCGAGGTCCAGGCCGCGTACGCCCAGCAGGCGCCGACGGTGCGCCACACCCAGTGGCTGCCGGACCAGACAGCGCCATTCCAGGTCCCACCGGACCAGCTGTCCGCATCCGCCTCTGCCGCGGCCAGCGATGCCGTGTCCACCGTGTCTCCAAAGATGTCCTGCTCACCGGAAAGAACGACCCCGTCCAGCGTGACGTGGAGGGAGCCGCGGGCGGCCTCCAGGCTGCCGGTGCCGGTGGATTCCGGGTAGCTCTGAACGGTGGCGGGCAGGCTGGCCTGGACAGCGGCGGCGGCTGAGACCTCGCCATTGCCGGCCACCAGCGACGACGCGCCGGCCACCGGTGTTGCCGTCGAGGTGAGCAGCGCCTTGATCTGGTCGGGCGTCGCCGCAGGATGCTCCTGGACCAGGAGCGCGGCGAGCCCGGAGACCACGGCAGTGGCCTCCGAGGTCCCGCTGCCGAGGAACCAGCGGCTGCCGACCTCAGCGGTCGAGCCGTACTCGTCGTCAATCACCGACCCGGGGTCCCGGAGGCTCTCGATCGAGGTGCCGGGCGCCACAAGGTCGGGGCTGCGGCTGGAGCCGCCGGCGCTGGAGAAGGGGGCGACGGCAAGCGTCGACCCGCTCCCCTGGCTGGCACCCACCGCGATGACGTAGGGGTCGCTCGCGGGGTCGTCAAGCTGGGTGGAGCTGGGCCCTTGGTTCCCGGCCGCTGCCACGACCACGATGCCGTCATGCCAGGCCACCTCCGCTGCGTACGCAAGCGGGTCGATTAGGTACGACTGGGTGCTGTCCGTGCCGAAGCTGAGGTTGAGGACGCGGATGTTCAGCCCGGGGTCGTCACGGTTCATCACCACCCAGTCGATGGCCGCCAGGACCTGGGAGACATCCACGGCCCCATTGGCGCCGCCCACCTTGACGTTGACGATGTGGGCGTTGGGAGCGATGCCCAGGAAGTCGCTGCTGTCACCGGCGTAGTCGTCGGGGGTGGTGCCCGGGTCACGCCCGGCGATGATCCCGGCCATGAAGGTTCCGTGGCCGTAGGCGTCAAGACGGCGCAGCGATGCGTTGGCGTTGTCGAACGACAAGTCGGGACCGTTGACGATCTGACCGGGCCTGTCCAGTCCCTCAACGGGGGTGACCCCCGTGTCGATCAGTGCCACTCCGACTCCAGAGCCCGTGTAGCCATCCTCCCATGCCTGATCGACCCCCAGCGCCTGCTCCACGTTGTAGAGCGAGCCCGGGTCCGTGGTCGGCGAATACGAGGCCGAGGCAAGCTGCACCGGCCCGTCGGGGGTCACCTCAACGATCCCCGGCTGAGCGCTGAGCCACCTCAGAGCCGAGGCCGGCACCTCGGCGGCGCTGGCGGTGATCAGCGGTATTTGCTCGGTGACCCGCCCGCCAGCCTCAGCGATGTCCTGACCGACGACGGACTGGCTTCCGGGCGCTCCCCGGACGATGACCGGTACTGGAGCCGACGCAGAGCCCGCCGGGAGCGGCGCAGCCGCCACTGACAGGGTGGCTGAAGCGATCGCAACGCCGGCGGTGAGGAGGCCGGTCGCCATGACCCGGCTTCTCTTCTTGTCGTTCCAACTCAGCAGCGAGAGCGGAAGCACTTCCCCACACCTCCAGTTCCACCTGCACGGGCCCCCCGGCGGGCCCCCACCAGCTACCGAGGCTACGCACCGAACGTAGCAAGCGATCTAATCATCCTGTAACAGAACGCCGACATCGGAGAAATCGCCGATGATTCGGTCACAGATCGCCGATGGACATTGCTCGCCGGGGAGCGCCGAGCCCGGCTCAGCAAGCAAGCCAGAAGTCTTGACGTATAACCGTCAAGTCGTCAAAATGGTGACCATGGCGATGGCTCGACGCAAGACCACCGTTTATCTCGATGCGGACGTCGTCCGCGCCTCGAGGGTGCTCGCGGCCCGCACCGGTCAGCACGAGTACGAGATCGTGAACGCGGCCCTGCGGAGCTTCCTTGGCCTGGCCGCGGTCGAACGCGTCTGGGCACGGAGCCAGCTCACGGGCGAGGAGGCAACGGCGCTCGCCTCCGGTGAGCTGCAGGCGGTGCGTCGGGAGGCTGGCGGCGGCACCGCCGAGTAGGGCTCTCCGGGTCGACCTCGACCCCGGCGTGCTCGTTTCCGCCCTCCTCTCACCCCGCGGCGCTCCGGCTCGCCTTTACCTCCTCTGGCTCGACGGCGAGTTCGAGCTGGTGGTCTGCCCCCATCTGCTCGAGGAGCTGGAAGGTGTCCTCCGGCGCCCGAAGTTCCGTGACCTGGTGACGCCGGACGAGGTCGCGGAGTTCGTCGACGTCATCCGCCGGGGTGCCATCACCGTGGAGAACCCGGTCATCGCCGAGGGGGTCACCCGTGATCCCGGCGACGACTACCTGGTCGCCCTGGCCCAGGCCGCCAACGTCGACCACCTGGTGTCCGGGGTCAAGGACCTCACCAGCCTCGCGACGGTGTCGCCGCCGGTGCTGTCGCCGGCGGCGTTCCTGGACCTTCTCTGACCCTTCCGCGCGAGTTCAAGAACTGGCTGGGAAAGTCCCGCTGGTCGGGGCGCCCAGACTCGAACTGGGGACCTCTTGCTCCCAAAGCAAGTGCGTTCGATTTTTGTCGTTCGCATAGGCCTCTTTGAATTCGGTTGGGACGCTTGCTTCGGCATCTGTGCCTGCGGCCGGCGCTTGCTTCAAGGGTCCGCCACCGGTTCACGCTGCCGCGTCCGGGTCCCAGGCGTGCCCGGCGGGAGGAGCACCCCCTGTTGCTGCCATTGTTTCGGCCCCCTCCCCAGAGTGAGGATCACCCGGGTCCCTGCGTCAAGAGGACCCCGGGTCGAATGACCTCTTGGAGGGCCGGAGAACCATGCTTGTCGGTTCGGTGACACTCACCCTGGACCCAGGGACGATCCTGCTCTGGGCTTTCATCGGCCTGGTGGCGGGCTTCCTCGCCAGCAAACTCGTGACCGGCCGTGGTAAGGGCATCCTGGCCGACATCGTCGTCGGCATCATCGGCGCGCTCGCCGGCGGCTTCCTCGCCCAGATGCTCAGCATCAACTTCAGCATCCCCGGGCACACCACCATCACCGAGATGATCATCGCCTTCGTGGGCGCCGTCATCCTCCTGGTGATCGTCCGCCTCCTCACCGGCAACGGGCGCAGGTGGGCGCACTCGCGGTGACGCCCTTCCGCATGGATGCGGCTCAGCCGACCCCTCTCCGGGCGCTCGCCGGGTGAGCACGGGGAGGGGTACCTGATGCCACCCGTCTCGGGCGCGGACAGCCTCGAGGTTCGCCGCGCCTATCTCCGCAACGGTCGCTCGCGCCATGGCCACGATCGCCGCCTCATCGCCAGATGGATCGTCCTGGCGGTGGTCGTTCTCTGGCTCCTGGTCGCCGGCGTGGCCCTGGTCGGCGCCGGCTGAGGCGGCGTCCTCCCGGGATCGCTGGCGGTACCCACCCCGCATCTGAGGATGCTTGCAGGCCGGCAGGGTCCCCTCCTGCGGTCCACGTAGTCCGCATCCACTCGGCGACGGTGTCACCGAGTAAGAAGGGCGCCTTTGGACGACTATCTTTGGTGCTTGCCCGCTGCTCTCTCCGCAGCCTTATCGACCACGTCTTTCACCTGGCCTTTGGCTCGGTCGACCCTACCTTCCTGCTTGAGCTGGTCGTTGTCGGTGAGGTCGCCAAGAGCCTCTTTGACTCTGCCCTTCACTTCGTCCGCACGTCCCATGGTGCCTCCTCAACGGGTTTCGCACTGCGCTTGCTCTTCTACGTCCACTCTAGTCATCGAGGGCACCGGCCGGAGACACCCCTCGGGGTGTCAGATGGTCTCGCCCGACCGGTCCCTCGCACTGCCGGACACGCCCTTAGTCAGTAGTAGAAGCGACGGCCTCCGACTGCGTGTCCCATGCTGCCCAGGAGCCAGAGGATCAGCCCAACCACGACCAGGATTATGCCAATCGTCCACAGCACCGGAAGAGCTGCGACGAAGCCGATGATCATCAGGATTATGCCGAGGATGATCATGCCTTGAGGCCTCCGTAATTCGACCCGCAGCCCTCCGAATCTGTGGCCCCGGGTGACTCCCAATCTCTGCTAGGGGCCGCAACAACCGCAGCAAAAGGGCGCTGGACGCGGCCACCTATGCCCCTGATCGACTGCCCAGCAGCCTCGGGTCACCCGGACCTCAGGAGGGTGCACGCTCCCCGAGTCCCCACGTCAAGCCGTTGGACGATTGCTTTTAGGCGACCGCAAGTGGCCGCATCACCAGGCGCGGGCTGGCCTCATCACGTGACCGTCGACAGTCGTGGTCGTGGAGCTGGTCGCCCACCTAGGTCCCGGAGCAGCTCCTGCCATCGAGGCCGCGGCGACCCGGGAGCGCCGCCAGCGGAGGAGTCTTCTGATCCGTAGTGCTCGTCTTTGAATAGTTGTGATCGCTTAGGGACATGCTCCACCGAGTCCGGCCCGGCTGCCTGGCCGAGGGATATCAGATGGGTTTGACGGTCACTTCCCATGCTCGTGGACCTGTCGGCACGTGTGCAGGACTCATTCCCGGCTGCCCGACCCAGGCGACTTGGCAACCCCTCCACGCGACGGTGTGTTCAGGGTCCCCTGGGCGGCGCGCTCAGCCACCGCGTCTCCCCCTCTGCCCCGCAGAGCGTGAGCTGCCCCCACTGCCAGTAGAGCGCCTAGCACGGGCCCGACCAGGTAGACCCAGAAGTGGGAGAAGTCCCCCATGACGAGATCGGGACCGAGGGACCGGCCCGGGTTCATCGACGCTCCACTGATGGGGCTGGACCAGAGGCCGGCCAGCGCGACGTAGCCCCCCACTGCCAAGGCTGAGAGGGGTCCTACATTCTGGGCCCCAGAGGCTGTCCCCAGGATCACGGTCACCAGGCCAAAGGTCAGAGCCGCCTCCATCACCATCGCCTGCAGATCGCTGACCCCGCGCCCCGGCTCGGTCGCTCCCAGGAGGCCAACCCTCCCGACAAGGGCCCACAGCAGCAGGCAGGCCAGCACCGATCCCACGACCTGGGCCATCAGATAGCCGGGAACGCGCCTCCAGGGAAACTCATGGCGGAGCGCAAACGCCAGGGTGACCGCCCCGTTCAGGTGGGCACCTGAGATCAGACCTATGGAGAGGATGACCGCCATCACCATCAGGCCTGGCGCCGACACAAAGGCGACGCGGCTGACAGCCCCGTGACCGTAGGCCGACACCGCCGGCCCCCCGGCTGCTGCCAGCACCAGGAGGAATGTCCCGAGGACCTCCGCGAAGAGGCGGCGCCATTCATTCGAGAGGTCGTCGAAGTCCCGACCCCACCTGGGCTGAACCCCGATCAGGGCGCGCGTCCAGATGGTCTGCATCTCAGATCTGGTACCGGTCACCGGGTCAACCATTCAAGAACTCCTCCGTCACAGCAGGTCAGGCCCATATGCGCGGCTCCGCGACCCACGCCACCATCGGGTACGTCGGTTGAATTCTGGGGGACAAGCGTCCGTGGTTCGAGACCGCGCTCCCCGGAAGTCGGCAGCTGTGAGTTCGCTCAGGACAGAGCTGCCCCCGTTCCGGCGCAGCGGTAGCCCGCTCTTCCCGCTCAGCCACCGTTGCTGCGGTTGTTGCGATCCTGGCCACAGACTGAATCACATCACTCGGAGCCACCACATCAAGAGGCTTCAGAGCAGGGCGCGACCGAAGGAGGTCTCCAGATGATTGATACGCAGGTGCAGGACCGGGTTGAGACCGGGGACGGTCAGAGCTACCGGGGGGTGACCAGTACGACGCAAACGACGGCCGATCCGGTCACGGGAGCCGCTACGCGGCGGAGCTCGACGCGGACGTGGTCAGGGCAGTCTCCGCTGGTTGGGATCATCGGGTTGATGGCCGCCGTCGTGATCGTTCTCCTAGCCCTCGACTTCATCTTCCATGCCACTGGGGCGGCCAATGTCGGGTTCGGAGCATTCATCTTCTCCGCCGGCACGTTCCTGGCCTCCCCGTTCACCGGGATCTTCAAGGCCACCCAAGCCTCCACAGGTGGCGTCATCGTCTGGGCAGACATCATGGCCATCGTCGTCTACGCCTTTGTGGCAGGAGTTCTCAGCAAGCTGGCGTCAATGGCTGCCGGCAGCAGGGCAAAGAGGGCCATCTAGCTCGCATCCCTTCCCCAACGTGATGCTTCGGGGCCGGGCTCGGTCCCGGGCGTCACCGGGCAGGGCTCGCATCCGGTGCTCGAATGCCATGAGAGAGCCAACCATCGCGCCTGGCGTTTCAACGTGCCGCGTCACATAATGGTGCCAGGGTTCGTCCCTTGCCGGCGAGATGCACGCTGCCCAGCCCACTCGGGATCACCCTCTCGGCAAGCTGAGCTCTGGAGATGACGAGGACGCCGATATGACCGAAGATCAGAACCAGGCCACGTGGAGTGTCGCCGAATGGCACGGCAAGATGCTCGTCGATCGCAACGGCGAGAACATCGGCAGGCTGCAAGATGTCTACGTTGATATCGAGACCGACGAGCCGCAGTTCGGCACTGTCAAGGAGGGTTTCATCG
>Ga0187868_1001813_pt1 | contig 14595 bp, 9 predicted proteins | sample June2016WEW_13_4_FD_133014 | JGI IMG/M metagenome (GOLD analysis project Ga0187868, IMG submission 133014) | Peatland microbial communities from SPRUCE experiment site at the Marcell Experimental Forest, Minnesota, USA - June2016WEW_13_40 | ecosystem: Environmental > Terrestrial > Soil > Wetlands... | reverse complement strand
GCGTCCGCCCGGGCGGGCAAGGATGTCTATGGCGAGAAGCCGCTGACGTTGACGATTGACGAGGGCCGGCGCCTGGTGCGGACGGTGCGGGAGCACCAGGCCGTGCTCCAGGCCGGCAGCCAGCAGCGGAGCGATTCGCGGTTTCGCCTGGCCTGCGAACTGGTCCGCAACGGGCGCCTGGGCAAATTGAAGGAAATCACCGTCTGGCTCCCGGCCGGTCTGCGCGAGGGTCCCTTCAAGGCCGCGCCAGTCCCGGCGGGATTGAATTGGGACTTTTGGCTGGGCCAGGCGCCGAAAGTGGACTACCTGCCTCAACGCTGCCACCTGTTCTTCCGCTACTGGTATGATTATTCGGGCGGCACGATGACGGATTGGGGTGCCCACCACAATGATATTGCCCTTTGGGCCGTTGGCCTGCCCGGCCCTGCGTCGGTCGAAGGCAAGCCTCTGGCCCAACCTGTTCCGGGCGGTTACACCGCTTATAGCGAATACGAAGTCAAGTTCACCTACGGCAATGGCGTCGTCCATCGGGCGCGCACGACCAAGGCCGATAACATCTACGGCGGCGTCGAGGACCCGCAGGGGCAAAGAAATGGCATTCGCTTCGATGGGGACAACGGCTGGATCTGGGTCAACCGCGGCACTTTGAAAGCCAGCGACCCGGCCCTGATTAAGACGCCCCTGCCGGACAACGCCCAACGGCTCTATGCCAGCGCGGATCATATTGGCAATTTCTTCGACTGCGTCCGCTCGCGCAAACTGCCCGTCTGTGATGTCGAGGTCGGCCATCGTTCCGCCTCCGCTTGTCATCTGGGCGTGATTGCGCTCCGCACGGGTCTGCCCCTCCAATGGGATGCGGCCAGCGAGCAGTTCGCAGGCGAGCACGCGCAGGAGGCGAGCCGGTTCATCGCCCGTGAAATGCGCCCGCCTTATGACTACAGTTTTGTGTAGTCTTCAATTTCCCGCCCTGATCCAGCCGCCGCCCAGCACGAGGTCATCCTGGTAGAAGACGGCCGCCTGGCCCGGGGTGATGGCGCGCTGGGGCGCGTGGAGCCGGACCCTGGCCCTGCCGCCCTCGAGCGGGGTCACCGTGGCGGGAGTGCCGGGGTGATGGTAACGAATCTGGACAGCCGCCTCGAAGGGGGCGGGCGGCTCGTCAAAGGCAATCCAGTTGCAACGGTCGACCTGAAATTCCGAGCGCGCCAGGGCCGATTCGTCACCGACGACGACGCGGTTGGCGGCGGCGTCAAGCTCCAGGACGTAGAGGGGTCTGGGCGATGAGAGGCGCAAGCCCTTGCGCTGGCCGATGGTGTAGAACTCGATTCCCTGGTGGTGGCCCAGCACCCGGCCATGGAGGTCCACGATGTCGCCCTGGTGCTTTTGGGCCAGTTTTGCCTGCTCGAGGAACCGGCCGTAGTCGTTGTCGGGGACGAAGCAAATTTCCATGCTTTCTTCCTTGTCGGCCGTCTTGAGGTTGCAGGCGCGCGCGACTGCGCGGGTGTCGGTCTTGGTCCGTTGGCCCAGGGGAAAGAGGGCGCGGGCCAACTGGTCCTGGCCCAGCGAGAAGAGGAAGTAACTTTGGTCCTTGCGCGGGTCCAGTCCGCGCCGGAGCAGGGTGCGGGAGCCGCTGGCGCTGTGCCGGGTCTCGAGCCGGGCGAAGTGGCCGGTGGCGACATAGCGGGCGCCGAGTTGGTCGGCCCGCTCGAGGAGGCGGCCGAACTTGAGGTTCTGGTTGCACATCACGCACGGGTTGGGCGTGCGTCCGGCCCGGTATTCCCGGGCGAAGTATTCGATGACCCTCGTCTTGAATTCCGCCGCTTCGTCAACCAGGTAATAGGGGATGCCGAGCTTGTGGCAGACCGCCCGCGCGTCCATGACCGCTTGGGGCCCGCAGCATTTGTCCTCCGCGCGCGAGACGCAGTCCTGCGGCCAGAGCTTGAGGGTGATGCCCACCACCTCGTAGCCCTGCTCGAGCAACAGCGCCGCCGCCGCCGAGGAATCCACTCCCCCGCTCATGCCGACCACCACCCGTGTCTTGCCTTCAACACTCATTACGCGCTCAACATAAGCGAGGGCGCGAGGGCTGTAAACCAGGCCACGACCGTTTGGTGGGGCTCGGTGACGCGCAATTCGCGACGACTCAGCGGAGGAGGCCGGGAGCGACCAGCCAGAGATGCCGCAGTGTGATAGGCGGCGCTTGTCTGCCGTTCAGGTGAAAACTGCGGTTATGCAGGGTGATGGCAATCGGGGGCCGGTGCGGGCTGATGCCGCAATCGCGCGGCTTGCGGCGGGATCTGACGCTCTTCGACCAAAGGCGGAACGGTTCAATCAAGGCGGCGGATGGGTTCTGGTGGACTGTGTTGTAGCCGAACATCAGCGCCTCTGTCATTGCCCAGGCGTAGTCGCCATCGATGAAACGAACAATGCCGTCGTCGCAGTAGTCTTTGAGGCGCGAGGGCGCTGCATCCACGGCCTTGCACTCAATGAAGATGCCGTCCTGCGAGCGCCTAACGTCCGGGCGATCTGCCAGGAACGCAACCATATCCGGCCTCTTGCGCGTTTTCTTGCCGTCGTGGTTCCGCACCTCCGGGCGCTGGATACTTGAAAACACCTCGCCCGTAAACCCCTCCACCACGCTCGAATCCAACAGGTGGTCTTCGAGGATTTCATGCAGGTGCGTAGTGAAATCCGGCTCTTTCGCGGTTTTTGGATCAAAGGGGCGCGGGGGAGCGGAGTGCAGGATTCCCCACGCCTCGACGATAGCGTCTTCGAGGATTCGAAATAATGTTGCCGAAACTGGCGGGTGCGGCACCGAAAAGCCTCGCTCCCTCTTCGCCGCCCAATCAGTGGACATTCCAAATCCCATGGGTCTATTCCTCAAACGGCGCCATGCCTCCCCACAACATCCGAATCGCACACAAACGCGCACGGGATGGCGTCCAGTATCGCGCGTGGTTCAGCAAACCGATCAAGCACGTGCGGCGAGCACTCGTCTCCATGATCGCCATACTGGCGCCAGTAAGGATGGCCAGTTCGAGACCCTGCCTGGCGATTTCATCGTCTATCTCCAGCAGAAGTTCACCCTCGTTGGTGACGCGCACGACCGAGAATGGGTGATCTTCGGTCACGCCACGGATCTTAACCAGACCAACGGACACCGTTTGGTCCAGCCGCTTGAAAAACGGACGCAACACTCCCTCCATCCGCGTGCAGAATTCGCGGCGTTGTTTTGCGCTGGGCGGCGCGCTCGCCTTTGCGCGCCCTGACCTGAAGGGGAGTTCCACGCGCAACGTGTCGCGGATAACCTCCATGTCCCGGGGTTTGAGGTCATAGAGCTTAGCGAAGAAGGCGTCTATGTCGGCGAAAACGTTGGGGTCTTCCAGGAGCAGCCGGTCACTGAGCTCCTGCGCTGTGGCCTTCTGATCGGGTGGCAGGTCCGCCCAAGGAATGATGGGAAAGCCTTCGAGGTCTTCTTTGTAGATCACCCGCCGTTCCGCGCCGAGCTTTGGGCTCGTCATGAGGGCGTAATGCATCCACAAATCAGAATGGGCAATGAGTTGGAGGTAACGAACCAGCGCCTCACCGTCCGGGTTTCCAGCCCCAGAGAAGCCGTGGAAGCTCTGGTTGAAAGCTACATCCTCCCGTGCGAGCCACGCTCTCCCGTTCGCGCGTCCAATGCCTGGTGATTCTTTGATGAGAACGAGCGGCCTTCTATACAAATCCCGCTCGCGCGGAAAGCAGGCTGTCGGACGCAGAAACTTCTTCAATTCTTCCGGATGAACGAGAAACCGGAACTGCCTCGTGTCGTTCACATCTGGCAGATCGTGGAGATGCGAGGCATCCGCCTGCTTCTGCATGGGTTTGATTTGGTAGCCGTTTCCAAATCTGAGCCCCAGGTCCTTCTCCCAATACTGCTGTAGCGGCACGCCGCCGCCCCGCTTCACCTTTCGCACGACCTCGACGTCCAGCGCCGTGCCGAGAGCCAGGGCTTTCCACAGCCAAGGCTCTTGCAGGGTCTGCTCGACGCTCACCTCCTCAATGGATTTCGAGTCCACACGGATTTCGCCGCGCTTGTTCAGCGCTTCGTCGGGATGCACTGTGATCCAGCGCACCGAATGATCCGGCTTCGGCACACGGTTGCGGGCGAAGAACAGCAGGAAAGGCTGCTGCATCTCGGGCCACACGTTGGTGTCCGAGAGGTTCGAGCAGTTCAGCATGCCCGTTACCGCGACGGCTCGGAAGATGGCCTCGCGAGCCCGCTGGCCGGCCTCGCCCTGCTTGAAGAGCAACCGCGCAGGCAGGACGAACGCCATGCGCCCGCCCGGTTCGCACCACTGCATCGCCCGCCAGATGAAAGGCAGGTCGGGCACGCTGTCCGGGTTCTCGAAGGTCTCGGCCAGGTCAATGAGATTCCTCTCTGCCAGCACCTCGCGTCCGATGGCATGAAAGCTCGCGGCAAGTTCCTGCTCCGACTCTTCCAGGCTCGTCCAGGGAGGGTTGCAAAGCACCAACTGGTAGCGTCCCCGATGCCGGTTCAGCATTCGCGCGTCGAGGCTCCCCGCCACAGGACCTTTGGGCGGCTCGTCGTCGCGCCGGCAGTTGAAAAGCACCCTGCCGCGCAAATTCTTGAACCTCAACTCAGCGAGCGGCGTAGGCTTGGGATCGAGTTCGATGGCGGTCAGGTAAAGGCTGAGTGCCGCGAGGCGCAGCGCCGATTCACTGATGTCGAAACCGCGCAATTGGTTGTTGAGGATGCCGCGGATGGCCGTTCGTTGCGGACGCTGTCCCGCCGCCTTCCATCGTTCCCGGTAGAGCCGCCGGAAGGCCAGCACAAGGAACTCGCCCGCGCCGCAAGCCGGATCGAGCACGCGCGCACTGCCTGCCCGCCGCATTCCTTCAAAGGCATCGTCCACGAGATATTCCGCGATGCGGCGCGGCGTGTAGTGGACGCTCGTCTTTCCGGCTTCCTCAGGCTCCCACTCCCAGACGAACCCCTCATACACCTGGCTTAACAACCCCACGGGCACATGGGCGAAATCAAACGCACTCCAGTCCATGGCCAACCGCTGCTGATAGCCGCCGCCCGCCGGTTCCTCGTTGCGCAGGATGGCGCGCAGGTCCTTGAAAACCTCGCGGTCTGCCGGGGCCACGCGGCCGAACCATGCGAGGCTGCCCTTTTCCGACAGTGGCAGGAAGTCGCCGTTGAATGTGTCGTCAAGCCACCGGCACGTTTGCGCCGCCCTGGCGGCGTTAGCGAAGCAGTCCTCGAGCCGTTCCGTTCCTGGCGCGATGTCTTGGAGGTTCGCTGGGGTCACAACCCCGCGGTCGCTCAGGAAACGGAGAAACAGCGCGCGTCCGACGAGCGAAAGAACATCACCGCGCTCCAGGCCCGGGCCTGCGGTGATGATGCTGTTAGCAACCCCAGTGAGCAGCTTGAACATCGCGTCATAGACGTAGTCAGCCTCCGGCGGTGCGCCTTCGGCTTGGTATTCCCCGAGCGCCATCTGTGCAAACAGGGTGCGGGCCTTGGGGGTGTCCGGCTGAAACTCTTGCCAATGCTGCGCCTGAGAATCGAGACTCACTGGAATGACCCTGACCACGCCCGGCTCGACCATGGCAAGAAAGGCGCGCTCGCCGCGACTGCCGAGGGTTCGCCGCAAGCGGCTCAGTTCATCACTCTGCTGCGTCGCATCTGCCGAAAGCCTGTCTTTCGTGATGAAGTAAAGAAGAGGACGATCGCGGCTCTCCGCCACGCCGTTTGGCAAGACGGCGGTCCCGGGAACATCATGCGTGTGGCACAGGTCAAGGTAGTCGAGCAGTTCCGGCTTAGGCGGGCCAAGGAAGAGCTTGACGCTCTCCCTGGGCACACCGCACCCCACGACCTCGCGCGGGATCGCCGTGGGGCGGACTTGCGCGTTGGATGCCGGCCTTGCTGGCGCGTTGGGCATGATTGCAGAGCAAATAGCTGGCGCCCTGTCAAAGACGGGGTTCCCGCCGGCGAAGGGCGCTTCGGATTACGGATTTCCCTCGAGGAACTTGATGGAAATGTCCTTGAACTGAATATCCATCGTGAAGCCCTGGTGCATCTGGAGGGCGATGACCCCGCCCTTGAGGACCGCCTTCGGGCTTTCGTCAATCATCTCGGTCATCAGGTGGCCGTTGATGGTGTACTGGACATGGTTGCCGTTGACGATGAGGACGATAGCGTTCCAATCGCCCGTGTTGTGGAGCAGTTTCTTGAGGTCGGCGGCGCTTTCCGGCAGGGGGCTGTTGTGGCGCCTGTTCTGGGCGTCCCAAGTGGTTTTTTCACCGCGGTTGCTCATCGTGCCCCGGCCGCCGGCGATGCCCGATTCGTCGTAGATGGAACCGGTGTAGTTGCCGCCGCTATCGATGTCGGCCTGGTAGCCGCCCACGTGAAGGGTCTTGGGATTGTTGATCGCCGAACGAAACTGCACGCCCGAGTTGCCGTCCGGGCTGACGAGCATCCACTTGATGTGGAGCTCGAAATTGACGAACTTTTCCGGGTGGTCCTTCGAGGCGCTCAGAATGAGATCGGTCTGGACCGAGTGCTCCCTGGTTTCGCTGCCGTCGATGACGCCGTCCTTGACAGACCAGTAGCCCTCGAGACCTTCCCAGCCGGTCAGGTCCTTGCCGTTGAAAAGGCTGATAAAGCCGTTGGCATCGGGCTGCCCGAGGGCCGCCGGGGCCGGTTTATCTTCCGCCCGAATGGAGGCGGCGCTCATCGCCAGGACGGCAACGGTTGCGAGGGAGAGGTGATGAAGCATGCGTGGGTAGGCCATAGGTTGTAACTGTTACTGTTAACTGTTAGGATTTGGTTTTTGACGCGCCGCCTCTTCATTGAGGCTGCGCGGGTGAGGGAGAATTGCTTTTCGCTCGCACTCATCGTAGCCGCATGGTGCCAGAGGGGCAGGAACGTGTCGAGCGGCAAGTTTTGCCGGTTTCTTGACGGTTCCAGTCCAATTCTGGCAAAGTCACTCCCCGGCATTGCCATGCGCCTGCTCATTGTCGAGGACGACGAGAAGACCGCCCGCGCGCTCGCATCGGGATTGGAGCGCGGCGGGTTCTCCACGGCCATGGCGCATACCGGGGAAGATGGCTTTTTCCTGCTGAACGCCGAAACGTTCGACCTGGTGGTGCTCGATTGGATGTTGCCGGGCCGCTCCGGAATCGAGATTCTAAAAACGCTCCGTTCGCGGGGAAACAAGACTCCCGTGCTTCTGCTGACGGCGCGCGATGCCGTTGAAGACCGGGTGCTGGGGCTTGAAAGCGGGGCGGACGATTACCTGGTCAAACCGTTCGCGTTTGCGGAGTTGGTGGCGCGGATACGAACGCTGCTGAGAAGGTCCGGACCCAACGAACCGTTAAGGAAAACCATTGCCGATTTAGTCTTGGACTTGGAGTCGCGGCGCGCGTGGCGGGCCAATAAGCCGGTCGAGCTGACTCCCCGTGAGTTTGATTTGCTGGCCTTTCTGCTGCGGCAACCCGGCCAGGTCGTTACGCGTGAGATGCTGGCCAAAGAGGTCTGGCGCGAAGCCAACCGCCTCACGCCGCTGGACAACGTCATTGACGTTCACGTGGCGCATTTGCGGCGCAAAGTGGATGAAGGCCATGACATGAAGCTCATTCACACAATTCGCGGCGTGGGTTTCGTGCTCCGCGAGGAGGCCCGCGGGTGAAAGCGCGGTGGCAACCAGGTGCCGGCTGCCGGCTGAAGCCGGCGTTCCGCCGCGAGGAGGCCCGCGGGTGAAGGGATGGTGGCAACGGCGCCCTTTGGCCGCGCGGTTGGCCCTTTGGAACGGGGTTGCGGGGGCAGCGGCAGGTTTGACCTGCGCCGCGCTGGCGGCGGTGCTGGGGATTTGGAAACCGGCACCCCTTTCCGACCTGCTTGTAAAACCGGCATTGATCTGGGCTTTGGGGACGCTTTTGTGCGGCGTTGGGGCCTATTTCATCGCCCGGCGGATGCTGGCGCCGCTGGGGGAGTTGGTCGCGCAGACCCGGCGTTTATCGGCCAAGGACTTGAGCCAGCGCCTGCCCGTGCCTAATCCCCATGACGAAGCCGGGCAATTGGCTGCGGGGCTAAATGACATGCTGGAACGGCTCGAAGGCTCTTTTGGGGAATTGGACCGGCTCACGGCTGATGTTTCGCATGAGCTGCGCACGCCGCTCACGGCGATGCGCGCGGTGGGCGAAGTTGCCCTGCGCGACCGGAATCCGGCAATTCTTCACGACGCCCTGGGCAGCATGCTCGAGGAGATCCGCCGCATGAACCAGCTCATCGACCGGCTCCTGCTGCTGACCCGGCCCGAAAACAGCGAGATACCGCTCCAGATGGAGGCCGGGCTGGTGCGCAAGGTGCTGGTGGAGGTGAACGACGCCTTGAGCCTGGTAGCCGACGAAAAGCAGCAACCGCTTCAGACGGAGTGCGCGGATCACTTGCTGGCGGTCTTTGATCCCGCCCTGCTCCGGCTGGCCCTCATGAACCTGACTCAGAACGCCATTCGCTACAGCTCCGCCGGAAAGCCAATCAAGCTGCGCGCTTTTTCCGAGCAGGACGCCGTCGTGGTCGAAGTCGCCGACGAGGGTCCCGGCATCGCGGCGGAGCATCAGCAGAAGATCTTTGAGAGGTTCTACCGGGTGGACAAGGCCCGCTCGCGGGCGGACGGCGGTGTGGGTTTGGGATTGGCGATTGTCAAATGGTCGGTCGAACGGATGGGCGGCACGGTGGCAGTCGAGAGTGAAGTTGGCCGCGGCAGCGCCTTTCGCATCCGTTTGCGCGCGATACGTTCGCAGGCCGGACATTTCACAGGCCCGCCGAAGTGGAATCCTTAAGAATTCTTCAGGGCATCTTCAGTAACACCATGCCTGGACCTTGGGCTAAACTGTGCTTGCAGGCTGAGTTGGAGCCTGTTGCGTGAAAGAAATCCAGCGAAATCAAGATTGGTCGACAAACAAGCCGGTATGAAAGCGACGCGCGAACCTGAGGGGCTGGCCGGAACTCCCTTGTTCGTCTGCCGGCCGCCGACTGCAGGGATGGAGGCGCGGCGCCCTTCCGGCCACTGGCGGGAACAGGTTTGCAACCAGCTTTCCGATTTGCGGCGGTGCCAGCGCCAGCGAGAACTCGCCCAAAGCCACGCCGCCACTGCCCAAAGCCACTGAGCCGGGTGGCAGGCAGTAACATCGGACAGAAGATCGTGTACTGGCTTAGCAAAAGTATCCATCAGCTTCGGCGGCTTAACCGGCGGACCATTCTCTTCCTCGCGGCGCTGGGACCAGGCATCATCACCATGATCGCCGACAACGACGCCGGCGGCATCTCCACCTACGCTCAGACCGGCGCCAAGACCGGCTTTAAGCTGCTCTGGGTATTGATCCTCCTCTTGCCGATGGCCTATTACGTCCAGGAAATGACCGTGCGGCTTGGCGCGGTCACCAAACGCGGCCACGCAGAGGCGATCTTCGACGGCTTCGGGACATTTTGGGGCTGCTTCTCCATTTTCGATCTGGCGGTCATCAATTGGCTCACGCTGGTCACCGAATACATCGGCATGACCCAGGCGATGAGCCTCTTCAACATCCCCCCATGGGTCACGTTCTTCGGGGTGACCTTCCTGATGCTGGGGATTGTCATCAGCGGCCGGTATTGGACCTTCGAGAAGATCACGCTTTTCTTTTGCCTCTTCAACCTGGTCTATATCCCCGCCGCGATCTGGGCCATACACACCGGCAACGTCAAGGAAGGCTGGAGCGCGGTCGGGCGCGGTTTTTGCCGCCTGGACTTCAACTTCGGCATGTCGGGTGTGGCCCTTTTGACGCTCATCATGGCCAACATCGGCACCACCATCACCCCCTGGCAGATCTTTTTCCAGCAGTCGGCCGTCGTGGACAAGGGCATGGACATCAAGGACATCAAGTACGGGCAATTTGACACCTTTTTCGGTTCGTTCATGACCTGTGCGGTCGCGGCCTTCATCATCATTGCCACCGCCGGGGTGTTCTATTTCAACCCGGACCAGAGCCAGGGCTACCGGGAAATCGATTCCGCCGCCAAGACGGCGGCGGTCATGCCGCAGGTGCTTCACGGCCAATGGGGGCAATGGGCCAAGGTGCTCTTCGCCATCGGCCTCTTCGACGCAGGACTCCTGGGTTCGCTCTGCATCTCGCTCGCCACAAGCTGGGCGTTGGGCGAGGTGTTCGGCTGGGCCCATTCCCTGAACAAGACCGTGCGCGAGGCCCCCTGGTTCTATGTGGCTTATGTGCTGATGCTGATGTCGGCGGGCGTGGTTTCGCTCATCGCCTCGGTGGATTTGCAGAACATTATCACCATCTTCGTCCAGGTGGTGGCCGTGACGCTCCTGCCGGCGGCGTTGATGTTCCTGATTCTGCTGCTCAACGACAAACCGCTGATGGGCGAGCACGTCAATACACGCTGGCAGAACATCGCCAACTGGAGCATCACCGTCTTTGTCATTATCATCTCAACGGCTTATGGTGTTTCCGTGTTGTTTCCCGAGTGGTTCGGGTCGGGGAAATAGGAGCGATTCGGTATGAATAACGCGAACGATGACAGCCCGCGCGCCGCCGGCCTCCGGGCCCCGCCCGCCGGTTACGAGGGTTACCAGCTATTGTGTTTTTCCAAGCTGCTCAACCGCCGGGTTCGGATCGACAAAACCAACCAGAAGAACGGCCGCCTGACCGACTTGGTTTTCCGGCTCTCCGAGCCTTATCCCGAGGTGGTCGGGATATACATCGAGCACGGCAAGGGATACCCCTCGGAACTCATCCCGTGGGAAAGGGTGGCGAGGCTCGAGGAGGAAGCCATCCTGATTGCGCCGGCGGAAGGCGGGGGGCCTTATCCGCGATTCGTCGATCAAAAGGGCTGGATTCTGCTCAACGAACACCTGATGGGCCAGACGATTCTGGACATTGACGGCCGGCGCACCGAAGTCGTCAATGACGTGCATCTGCTCTATTCCAAGGGACGAATGATTCTGGTTCACGTGGACATTTCCTTCAACGGCTTTCTGCGAAAATGGCGCCTGGAGCGGTTCATCTCCGGCAAAGACCAATTGATCTCCTGGCGCTACGTCCAACCGCTCTCGGTTGAGGACCACACCAAGGACGTCGTCACGCTCTCGGTCGCCCGCGAGCAGGCGCTGGAACTGCCCAGCGAAGATTTGGCCGATGCCCTGGAAGTTCTGTCCGGGGACGAACAGCAGGCCATGTTCGCGGCCCTGGATCCGGACAAGGCCGCCGGGGTGTTGGTCGAAGCCGAGCCGCGCGCCAAGCGGCAACTCATCGCCTTCCTGAGCGACGAAAAGGCGCGCCTGGTATTTCAGAAGCTTTCGGTGCCCCAAATAGCCGGCCTCCTGTCGGACCTTCCGCACCAGAAGGCCAGGGAGCTGCTGAAATTATTGTCTCCGACCCGCGCGGGGCGCGTTCAGGCCGTGATGGACAACACGGATGTGTTGGCGTCCACTTTGATGGGCAAGCGGTTTCTGGCTTTCACCAGGCAAACCAAAGTCGGCGAGGTCATGAGAAGCCTGCGGATGGCCGCGCGCGACCACCGGAACATCTTCTATTGTTATGTCGTGGCCGGGGAGGAACAGACCCTGTTGGGAGTGGTGGATCTGCGCGAGCTGGTCACCGCCCCGGAGGACTCAACGCTCGGCGAGTTGATGATTTCGCCGGTGGTCACCGCGCCCGAGGATGCCCTGCGCGAAGACCTCGTCGCTTTGTTTGCCAGATACCAGTTCCGCATGCTGCCCGTCGTCGATTCCCGGGACCACTTGCAGGGCGTGGTGCGTTACCGGGACATCATGAGAGGGGCAAGAATCCAGTTTCCGGATTAACCTGAGTTATGCCGCGCATCAAAACGACACCGATGGTCAAAGCCGCCTTGTGGGCCTTGCGAATTTACCTTTTGGTGCTTCTTTCGTTGATCGTTTTGAAATTCGCGCGGGTCTTTTCCGGTTCCCCGAAACAGCATAGTGCAAACTCAGGGGCCCCCTCGATCGTAACGAATCAGCCTGCCCCGGAAGCCAAACCGTAATAGGCATCGCCTCAACCGATCAGAATGAGTCCGTTTGAGTTTTCTCAAGGCCATCCTCTCAAGCCCGGAACGGATGGACGCGCAAGTCGAGCAGCTTGCCAGCCGCTTGAGCCTGGAGAAAAACGTGGTTGGCTTGAACTGGCAACTCTTGCCCCCAGGAAGGGGCGAATAGCCGCAACCCGGCGCGCCGGTCTCTTCGACCCGGGTTCATAAGCAATCCGGCACTCAAGGGGCGAGGGGCGAGTGTCGAGGGGCGGCACTTCGTTCCCTCGACACTCGACACTCGACACTCGCGTCCGGACACTTAAGGACCGGCCCCTTAACAAATCTTCAGAGAGTCTTAAGTCACGCCTGGCCGGGAAACTGGGCTAGATTCCAGCAGGTCGTTCGCCGTGGTTGTGCGAATGACGGAACCGCAATCTGAATGACCGCGCGCCCAATCAAACTGCACCGCAGGTTTGTCTGCATCACCGCGATCGCGGCGCTGGGCTGCGGCGCGCCGGCCTTGATCGCGGCAACGAATTCGGCAGACTCTGCGGCAATCGCCACCAATTCGCCGGCCGGCAAGGCCCTTTCCGAGGCCGTGGTTGCAAATCCCGCCGAGGCCCGGCAACAATCCTGGAACTGGCATGTTCAGAACACTGACATCATCCAGGGAGACACTGGCTTCCCCGCGAAGTACTCGGGCACGAACAGCCTGGACAGCCACGGGGAGATCCAGGACACGATCTCGTTGGATCTGGTCGCAGGGGTGCGGTTGTGGCCGGGCGCCGAGGCGCATGTCGATGGCCTGGTGTGGCAAGGCTACGGACTGAGCACGACCCTGGGCGTGGAAGGGTTTCCCAGTGCCGAGGCCTATCGGTTGGGCGTCAAGTTGCCCAATGTGACTTTCGCGCGGGTGTTTATTCGCCAAACGTTTGGCTTGGGCGGAGAACAGGAAAACGTCGAGGACGACCCGCTTCACCTGGCTGGCAAGCAGGATGTGTCGCGGATTACGCTTACCCTTGGGAAACTCAGCGTGAAGGACATTTTCGACAACAATGCCTACTCCAACGACCCGCGCACCCAGTTCATGAACTGGGGGTTGGTGGCCAACGAGGCCTGGGATTACCCGGCCGACAGCATCGGTTATGAGACCGGGTTTGCCGCCGAGCTGAACCAGCGCGACTGGACGGTCCGGTATGGTTTCTTTCAAATGCCGCGCGTGTCCAACGGCATGGCCCAGGATCAGAACTACCTGCAGGCCTGGGGGATGGTCACAGAACTCGAGCGCCGCTACGCCCTCCTGGGCCACCCCGGCGCCGTCCGGTTCCTGGCCTATCTCAACCGGGCTGATATGGGCAGTTTTCAGGCCGCCCTCGATAGCCCGATCCGGCCGGCGGATATATGGGCGACGCGGGAGTATCGGTTCAAATACGGCTTCGGATTGAATGCGGAACAGGAACTGACCAAGGGCGTTGGGGTGTTCACGCGCTTGGGCTGGAGCGACGGCAACACCGAGGCCTGGGCCTACGCCGACGTGGACCTCACCGCCACGCTGGGTGTCAGCGTCAAAGGCGGGTTCTGGCATCGGCCAAACGACACGTTCGGCCTGGCTGGGGTGCTCGACGGCATTTCACGCGTTCACCAGGAGTTTTTCGAGGCCGGTGGCGTGGGCATTCTCGCCGGCGATGGAGCGCTCAACTACGGGTGGGAGAAGGTCTTGGAAACCTATTATGATTTTCAGATCTGGAAACCAATCCACGGCGCGCTCGATTACCAGTTCATCACCGATCCGGCTTACAATCGCGACCGTGGGCCCGTGTCGGTCCTCGGCGCAAGGCTGCACTGGGAGTTTTGAGTTTGAGAAGAATTAATTTTGGAGTTCAGGATTCGCCCCAGGCCGCAAGGACCGCCTCGATTTCCGCATCGAACTGCGGGTTGAGGTTTTGCTGGGCGGGATGGGCGCGGAGCCAGGCGACCGATTCGCCGACGCCGGCGCGGAAGGATTTGCGGCAGGCAAACTCCGGGACGAAGCGTTTGATTTTTGAGTTGTCGAAGACGCCCGGGTGGGCCTTGTCGCCCTTGAGCGTGCCGGTCAGGCGCGGGACAACCTGGCAGATGAAATCGGTCGGCACCTGGACAATTTGGGGAGGCGGCGCGCCCAGGGCCTCGGCAATCTGGGCGTAAATCCGGTTCCAGGTATGCACCTCGTCGCTGGTGATGTGGAAGGCCTCGCCCAGGGTGTCAGTTCGGCCCAGGAGCCCGGCCAGGCCGAGGGCGAAATCGGCGGAGGCAGTCAGGGTCCAGGGGGTTTGGCCGTCGTCATGGACAAAGACCGGTTTTCCCTGTTCGAGACGGGCGGCGAAGGTGTAGCTGGAGCTGGACAGGGCGTTTGGGACCCAGCGCCTGGAATAAGTGTGCGAGGGCCGCACCACGGTCACGGGGAACCGGCCCTGTTCCCAACGCTGCCGGAGCCACTGTTCGCACGCGACCTTCTTGCGGCCATAGTCCCACCAGGGATTGCCCAGCGGCATCTCTTCGCT
>Ga0187868_1001806_pt1 | contig 14652 bp, 12 predicted proteins | sample June2016WEW_13_4_FD_133014 | JGI IMG/M metagenome (GOLD analysis project Ga0187868, IMG submission 133014) | Peatland microbial communities from SPRUCE experiment site at the Marcell Experimental Forest, Minnesota, USA - June2016WEW_13_40 | ecosystem: Environmental > Terrestrial > Soil >... | reverse complement strand
GCTCCCAATGGACCGGAAGGTTGGGCTGACCGACCTTATTCGGACGCTTGGGGCGCCAAATTCAGCTATTTCCTCGTCTATCATATTACCAATGCTGTAACGCTCGTTGATCCTACGACCAACTCGGTCAGTTCGATGGAAAATATGCCATTAACCATCACCAGCGGCTGGAGGGTTTCAACCCCAACGAATTCTCTGTAGGCCAATCAATCCGACCTGAAAAAGTGTGTGGACAAAACCAATAACAATTCCAAGCCAGGCTGGTTGTTCTTTGCGGTGCTTGTCGCCGGAGTCGTAGCCAGGCTGTTGGTGGCAACTTGCGGCCACGATTACGACATGGATTCCTGGCAACTCGTGGCGAACTTGGTTGATCGCGGAGACAATGTTTACGCCAGCACGGACCGATATAACTTTGCGCCGGGCTGGTTCCATGTCCTGCACGCCTTGAACCTGCTGGCCGGGCGCAATCCGACCGCCTTTCGCTACCTCGTGGCCGGTTTCCTAAGCCTGAGTGACGCGGGAATTTTTTTCATCTTGTGGCGCCGGTTTGGAAAGGCGGCGGGCTGCTGGTTCTTTCTCAACCCCATCTCGGTCATCATCACCGGCTACCAATGCAATTTTGACAACCTGGCGATTTTATTGGGCTTGCTGGCGGCATTACTGATGGGAGATGAATTTGACCAACCCATCAACCGGCGGAAGTTCTGGGGTTTGTTTGTTCTGGGACTGTCGCTGGTGATAAAACACGTGTTTTTTGCCTTTCCCTTCTGGCTGGCGGTCAAGCAAAAGGGGATGCTGCAAAAGCTGGTGGTGATTTTGATCCCCGTTTTCATATTCGCTTTGAGTTTTGTTCCCTACTGGCATGGCGGCAGCCAGGGAATCATTCAAAATGTGTTTGGGTATCGATCCTTCACCACCGAATTCTTCTACCGCATGTTCGTGCCGATGTTCGTGCAGTTTATGATTAGCAGCCAGACGGTATGGTTCTTCCTGCTGGTCATCTTTGCCTTTATTTGCAGGCAAAAGCGCACCGTTGAATTCCTGCTTTTCTACACCTGCGTGCTGGTGGCAGCATCTCCGGCAAATATCAATGAATACCTGGCTATTCCCGGCCCATTTGTGGCAACGCACTTAAACCCGCTCACCATCCTGTATACGGCCGTCGGCACTTTGCATCTGCTCGCGGACGTCAATGGCCTTCATCTGACCGGCTTGTCCCGGACAACTTGTATTGATATTGCCACCTACCTGTTGTGCCTCGGGCTGGTCTGGGCAACCTGGCGCCAGAACATCATGCCCTTGCTTAAACGGTTGCTGGAATGGTGTATCTCGGAGGTGAAAAACCAATTGGGTCTCAAAAAATAAGAAATGGCCGCCTTTCCTTCATTCCGTCCGGGGGTGACTTGACGGGGCCGCTTTTCACTGCAAACTTCCCTTTGCTTGGCGCAAAACGCGGCAGCGTCGGCGACAGGCAAATTGTTCGCTGACATTTCGAAAGCTCCCGCTGTGCAATCCCTGGCGCGGCGACTGGAGAATGGCGGAGTGTTGACTTGCGCGGGTGTCAGCCAGGCGGCGCAGCCGTTTTTTGCGGCCCTGCTCCGGAAAATTTTCCCGCGCCGCCCGATTGTCGTCGTGACCGACAACCTCAAGACGCAGGAAAGTTTTCAACAGGACCTGGAGACGTGGCTTTCGTCTGGTCGAGAGTCGAGCGTCGAGGGTCGAGGACAAAACGGTCCCGGCTCTCGACCTTCGACCTTCGACCTTCGACCGTTTTTCTACCCGGCTTGGGACGTGCTGCCGCACGAAGGCAAACTCCCGCATGCCGACACCATCAGCGACCGGCTCCAAACGCTGGTCCAGTTGTCCGAACTCTCAACTCTCAACCCTCAACCCTCAACCATGGTCGTCACCAGCGTCACCGCGCTTTTGCAAAAAACCTTTCCACCCGGTGAAATTCAAAAACGCACCCGCACGCTTGCCCGCGGTGATAAAATCAATCCACTCGACTTGATCGAATGGCTCGAAGAGCAAGGCTGCGAACCGGAGGCCCAGGTCACGCAAAAGGGTGAAATCGCCCTGCGCGGCGGCATTCTCGACGTTTGGCCGCTCACCAGCCCGTGGCCGGTGCGGCTCGAATTTTTCGGCGACGAACTCGAATCCCTGCGTCACTTCGATCCGCTCACGCAAATTTCGCGCGAAGAAATTGTTTCCGTCACCTTGCCGCCCGGCGGTGAACTGGGAGTTTTGAAACAACACTTTCAATCGGAGGGACGAGTTACACGAGTCCCCAATTCTGAAGATGAAACAGGGACTCGTGTAACTCGTCCCTCCGAAACGACGGGTTCACTCGCCACTTTGATGGATTATCTGCCACCGGAGACAATTTTTCTCCTCTGCGAACCGGAGCAACTCGCCACCCGCGCCGACGAATACGCGCAGCAAATCCCTGAAAACGATCCATTTTTCATCCCTTGGACTGATTTCCTCGCCCAACTCGACCGGAAAGCCATGACGCGGCTCGAAGTGAGCGAGGCTGACGTTGGAATTCAAGCTTTGGCTTGTTCCCCGAGCAAGCTGAAGCTTGAACTCCAACGTGCCGAATTGGAATCCAGCGTTCCAACCTTTTCCTCGCTCGATGCCTTTCGTCCGCTCGGCGAACGCGCGCCTGATCCGCAAATCGCCGAGGCGCAACGCCGTGAATTCTTCAACCAGCTTCACCGCTGGCTTCGCCAGGGCCATGCCGTTCATGTCTTCTGCAACAATGATGGCGAGCGGCAACGATTTGAGGAGATCTGGGCGGAACTCGTAGGGCAGGCTTCCCGCCTGTCTCCATCTGAAAAAGATCCTGGAAAAGAAATTAGAGGCAGGCGGGACGCCTGTCCTACGCTTCACCTCGGTACGCTCTCACGCGGGTTCCTGTGCGAGGCAGCAAAACTCGTTATCGTCACCGACGCGGAAATTTTTGGCCGCTACAAAATTCAGCGGCCACGCCGGTTGAAATCCCCGCAAGCGCTGGCCACCCATTCCGCCCTCGACATTGATTTCACCGAACTGGAAGAAGGCGATCTGGTCGTCCATCTCCAATATGGCATCGGAAAATTTCTTGGTTTGAAAAATCTCCCGGCGACGGGCGGACGCAATCTCTCAACCCTCAACCCTCAACTCTCAACCGGCACCGAGTGCCTTGTCATCGAATACGCGCCCCGCCATCCCGGCGACGAACCGCCGAAACTTTACGTGCCCGTCACCGAGGCGCATCTCGTCGGCAAATACGTCGGCATCGGCAAGGTGCGTCCGCCGTTGAACACGCTCGGCGGCACGCGCTGGAACAAGGCGAAGGAACAGGCCGGGCGCGCCGTCCGTGATATCGCCGCCGAATTGTTGCAAATCCAGGCGGTGCGCGAATCGCAGCCCGGCCATGCCTTCCCGGCGGACGTCCCGTGGCAACGCGAGTTTGAGGGTGCGTTTATTTTTGAAGAAACACCGGACCAACTCCGGGCCATCGGTGAAACGAAGTCCGACATGGAACGGGCCAAGCCGATGGACCGTTTGATCTGTGGCGATGTCGGCTTCGGCAAGACGGAAGTCGCCATTCGCGCCGCGTTCAAAGCCGTGATGGGTGGGAAGCAGGTTGCCGTGCTGGTGCCGACGACGGTGCTGGCGCAACAGCATTTCAACACGTTCCGCGAGCGCATGGCCGATTACCCGGTGCGCATCGAACTGCTTTCGCGCTTCCGCACGCATCGCGAACAGCAGCACGTCGTCAGGGATTTGGCGGCCGGCGCGGTGGACATCGTCATCGGGACGCACCGGCTGATCCAAAGCGATATCATGTTCAAAGAACTCGGGTTGGTGGTGATTGACGAGGAGCAACGCTTCGGCGTGCTGCACAAGGAAAAGTTCAAGCGGCTGCGCACGCTCGTGGATGTGCTGACGCTCAGCGCCACGCCGATTCCGCGCACCCTTTACCTCGCGCTCACCGGTGCGCGCGACATGAGCACCATCCAGACACCGCCGCACGACCGCCTGCCGGTCGAGACCATCGTTATACAATACGACGAACGTGTCATCCGCGACGCCATCCAACGCGAGCTGAATCGCGGCGGGCAGGTTTTCTTTTTGCACAACCGCGTGATGACCATCGAAACCATGCGGTCGAAATTACAGATGCTGGTGCCCCACGCGCGCATCGTCGTCGGCCACGGCCAGATGGAATCGGACGAGCTCGAGGAAGTGATGACGAAGTTCGTCAACGGCGAAGCGGACGTTTTGCTTTCGACGACCATCATCGAGAGCGGACTCGATATTCCGAACGCGAACACCATCATCATTGACCGGGCGGATCGCTTTGGTCTGAGCGATCTTTACCAATTGCGCGGGCGGGTCGGGCGTTACAAGCACCAGGCTTACGCCTACCTGCTGTTGCCGCGCCACGTGAGCCTGCTCACCGACGTGCGCAAACGCATCAGTGCCATCCGGCAGTACTCCACGCTTGGCAGCGGATTCAAAATCGCCATGCGTGACCTTGAAATCCGCGGCGCGGGCAACCTGCTCGGCTCGGAACAAAGCGGCCACATCACCGCCGTCGGCTTCGAACTTTACTGCCAGTTGCTCAAACAAAGCGTCACTGTGCTCAAAGGCGAAAAAGTCAACCCCCGCGTTGAAGTCACCGTGAAATTGGATTTTTTGGGCCAGTCAGCAGTCAGCAGTCAGTCGTCCGCAGCTGCTGACCACGAACCATTGACTGCTGACAAATCTGCTTCCCTTCCTCACCACTACGTTACCGAACCGCAGCACCGCATCGAAATTTACCGCAAACTGGCGCAAGCCAATGAAAAATCCGCGCTGGAAAGTTTGCAAAAAGAGCTGCGCGACCGTTTCGGCCCGCTGCCAACGGCGGTGGAATTGCTGCTGCAAGTGGCCGAACTCAAGATTCTCGCCAGCGAAAAGGCCGTGACAAACCTTGAAGTAAAGGACGACAAGCTGATGCTCACGCGCCACGGTGATTTCATCATGCTTGGTGGCAAGTTCCCGCGCCTGACGAAGAAACAAATCGGCGCGCGATTGAAGGAAATCAAGAAGCTTTTGCTGGCGATTTGAAACAGACCATTCTTACCTCAAAAAGAATGCCCTTACCGCGAATTTCCGCGCGTAGGCACGATGCACAGCTTTACTGTTGTGTCCAAACCTCCGGCTTTGCCGGAGGTCGCTGACTTGCAGTTTTGTTAAAGTTAGAACTAATAAAATCTATCGGCGACAAAAGTCTATACTTTAACCAAGGAAATATTCAAAAGACTTTAAAAATTTTCTGTAAAAACCGCTCGCTTTCGAGGGCGGTTCCAAGATGGCATGAAGATTGATCAATGCGCCGCCGGCGAGGAAGCGGGCGGGGCGTTTACGTATTCAACGACATCGGCCTCCACTGTCACCTTGGGCACTGAAAACAAGATGAGGTAGATCGTGGATTTGGCATAGGTGGTGTTCGCCAATGTGGCCGATTTACCCTCCAGGGATTTGCCAAGATTTTGGTAGAGATCGGCCCTGGCTTGTGTTTCGTTGGCTCCGGCAAAAGGAATAATCCCCAAAAGCCGAAAACCATGGCTAGTGCCAATGGCCCCGGCCTTGATGATTCGGAAGTTGTTTTGACTCAGACTGACGGCCGTCTGAGTGGACGGGGTATTCAATTCAGTCGTGTTCGAAGCACATCCTGTGAAGAGAACCGCGGCGCAAGCTATGCCCGCGACCATGAGCAATTTCATCATTTTCATTTTTCCAATGTCTGTAGCGGTTATTGGAAACTGATTTACCGCGATGGATAAAATTTTACGTTTCATCTGAATGTCTGTTTGTTTTTGTTGGTTGTTTGGTGTTGCCGACTTCCAAAACTTGCCGGTCACATTGCGGGATTAAGTTTAGCGGGTTTTGGAAAAATGTCAGCAACTATTTCACGATTTAAATTCAGTATTGCCTTTCGCGTCGCGGGCGGGCAGTTATTGGCTTTGCTGTCGGGGCGTAGCACTGGTAGTGCGCTTGTTTCGGGTGCTTCAGCTGACCGGTTGCGCGTACAAAAACAAGAATTTATGGCGGAATCAATCGTTGCGACAAAGAGGCAACTGAACAATTAAGACAGGGACGTTGCGACAATGTGACTCATCTCGAGCCTAACTGACGCGTGACAGTGCATCAGGCCAATCTCAAATCCACGTCTCCGGTGCGACCGCCAAAGCCGGGGGCGGAAACCGCTGTGGCATTGGCCGGTACTGCGTTCTCGGCGATGTTGCTGGTTCTAACGGCGATGTATGCGGGACCTCTATGGCGCGATGAGACCAACACCCTCAGCGTGGCGCAGATGCCCTCGCTGAAGGAGTTCTGGAACAATCTGACGTTCGAGTCGTTTCCACCTCTCTGGCCGTTGCTTGTGCGCGGGTGGAGTTTTCTAGGCATGGTGGACAGTGACGCGGGCATCCGCGTCTTGGGGTTGTGCGTGGGGTTTTTCTTCCTCGCTTCGCTGTGGTTATGCTCGCGCTGGATTGGGGGTCGCGCACCGATCCTGAGCGTTGCACTGCTGGGCAGTCTGCCGGCGTTTATCTTCATCATGGGAGCGAACCGGGCTTATGGTCTGGCGAGTTGTCTGCTGGTGCTCAGTTTCGGAATGATCTGGCGGATGCTGGAATTCCCGTCGAGGTCGCGGGTTCTTTTGGCGGGTCTCGCCTGCATTCTTTTCGCACATTGTGTTTATTATGACATGGTGTTCCTGTGCGCGATGCTGTCCGGCGCAGCCCTGGTGGCGATTCGACGACGGCGGTGGAAGACGCTGGGAACGCTGGTGGGGATCGGTGCCGTGTCCGGCACATCCATGGCGATATACCTGCCCATCATCCGCCGGGGCTCGGCTTACGTGCCAATGATCCAGGAGCCATCCTTCAATTTCTCAACCCCGTGGCATAAACTCGGCGAAGCCCTGACGGCCCGGAGCAGCGCCCACCCCGACGGACCTCATGGCCCGGAGATCTGGCTCTGGGTTGTGCTGCTATTGGGCGGATCGGTTGTGGCACTTGTGATGCAGCGGGAACGCGAACGTCAGGGGCCGAACCCGGAGACCGCAGCAGCAATCGCTGCCCGAACCCGCACCGATCTGGCACTGTTCTGTGTCGTGAGCATGCTTTTCGGAATAGCGGGGTATATGGCTTTTCTGTTGAAATTACAGTTTCCGACGCAGAGATGGTATTACGTCGAAATGCTCAGTCTATGCGCAATTTCGCTCGATGGACTGTTGGGTGCAAACTGGCCCAAGCTGCGCCCTTGGGGGCTGCTCCGTATCGGATTCATGGTGGTGATGATGACCTGGGGTGCGAGGTCAGCGTGGGAGGAAGCGCATACCCGACGGAGCAATGTGGATCTAATTGCCGGCGTTCTCGACAAGAATGCCTCGGAGGGGGATCTCATCGTGGTACATACCGCGTGGGAGGGGATCACCTTCAACCGGTATTATCAAGGCCGAGCCCATTGGGTGACAGTGCCTCCGATTGACTCACACAAGGTGCATCGCAACGACCTGGTATTGGAAAAGCTGAACCAGCAGGATCCGATGGCTCCGGTGCTGCGTGAGATTACCAGCACCTTGCGCAGCGGTAACAGTGTCTGGCTGGTGGGACATGTGACCGTCGTGCATCCGGGGCCGTTGCCACCAACGCCGCGCCCGCCGACCAGGTGGTGGTTGGGGTTGTACTTTGGGTACTGGAGTGCGCAAGTTACGACGCATCTGCTGGACCATGCACTGCAAGAAAAAGTTCTGGAAATACCGGTGGACGGGCCGGTGAGCTGTCTGGAGAACCTGCCCGTGACACGATTCTCGGGCTACAAGTCTGATGCGAACTGACCAACCTGTCGCCTGAAGGAATTCAGTCGCAACAACGCATGATCAGGTGAGTATAAGGCATGCGAAGCAGGTCATGTCGGAGATGAGGTTCCACCTTCGAGAAGCGCGCCAAGGCCAGCCGCAGGTATTCCTCACGGGTGCGGACAAATTTTCCACGGTCTTTTGCCAGCAGCCAGCGTGCTATTCGTGACTGTTGGGGGACATAGCATCCATCATAAGTGACAAGGCGTCCGGTGGGGCGCAGAGCCAGGCGGGCCAAATCAAACAACCTGGCAGCTTGCGCATCGTCCAAATGGTGGATCACACCTATGGCCAGAACCAGGTCAAAAGTACCTTGCTCTCCCTCAATGGCAGCCAGGCCAACATCGCCGCAACAGAAGCGCCCCCTGGCTCCGAAACGCTTCTTTGCCGAACCAATATATTCCGGACTTATGTCGAGTCCCGTGTAGTTGACCGCCGGGAGGTAATTCAAAACGTCTGCCGGTCCACACCCAATGTCGAGAATTTTGTCCCCGGGAGCCGGTTTCACGTACTCAGCCAGATAAGTTCTCCAGGCAGACCCCCCTCCCACCATCCATCCGAAAAGCCGGTAACCGGCCGGGAGACTCAGGAACAATGAAAATCTTTCAACAATTTTCACGGCTGGAATTGCCGGACGGCCGCTATCACCTGATCCTGATCGCCCTGACTGAGACTATTGTAAAAGGGCAACCGGAGCAGCCGTTCGCTTTTCTGTTCGCTCACGGGACAACTCCCCTTCCGGCCTCCCATGCGCTGGCCCATGCGGGAAAGGTGGAGCGGCACATAATGAAATACGCTGAGGATGCCGCGCGACTTTAGAAATGAAATGAGTGCCTGGCGCTTTTCCAAAGACGGCATTACCAGGTAATACATATGGTAGGATTGCTCGCAGTGTGCCGGCACCACGGGGCAGCCAATCCCGCGTTCCTGCGCCCAGTCGCGCAGGTGCTGGTCGTAATACTTCCAAATGCGCTGCCGGTGCGTCTGGATGGTTTGCCATACTTCCAACTGGGCGTAGAGAAAGGCCGCCAGGACGTCACTCATCACATAACTCGAGCCGATGTCCACCCAGGAATATTTGTCCACCTGTCCCCGAAAGAACCGGCTGCGGTTCGTCCCCTTTTCACGAATGATCTCGGCCCGTTCAATCAGGCGCGCGTCGTTGATGAGCAACGCGCCGCCCTCGCCGCAGGTGATATTCTTGGTTTCATGAAAACTCTGGGCCGCCAGGCAACCGAAGGTGCCCAGCCAGCGGCCCCGGAATTTGCCGAACAATCCGTGCGCATTGTCTTCCACCACGGACAAACCATGTCGGGCGGCAACTTCGCCAATAACATCCATTTCGCAACCCACCCCGGCATAATGGACCGGGACAACCACCTTCGTCCGGGAAGAGATGAGGCCTTCCAACTGCTTCTCATCCAGATTCAGCGTGTCGGGCCGGATGTCGGAAAAAATAATCCGGGCTCCGCGCAACGCGAAGGCATTCGCCGTGGACACAAAGGTAAAGGAGGGGACAATCACTTCGTCGCCAGGCTGGATATTGAGAAGCAGAGCGCACATCTCGAGTGCGTGAGTACAGGATGTGGTTACCATCACCTTTTGCACGCCCAGCACCTGCTCCAAAAATGCATGGCACCTTTTTGAGTAAGTTTGATCTCCGGCAATCTGGCCGATGGTCATCGTCTTGGAAATGTGCTCCAGTTCCCGGCCCAGGAGCGAGGATCGGTTAAACGGTATCCGGATTTGTGCCACGGAAGACGAGTCCAAGTTGGTTGCAGTTTTCTGGGATTTTTTCGGCATGGCAATTAAATCAGTTCCTAGAATAGACCTGGTCCTTCCCCGGATGCCAGAGCCAAACGCCTTCGGCTGACGTGAATCTGGCCCCGAGTTGTGAATAAATATTCAGCACGGCTGTGTTGCGCACGCTGAAGGAGGTGAATCCGATGCGGGCGCCTTTAGTTGCATAAACGCGGATGGTTTTCTGATACAAATATACAGCGCCCCCCAATCTTGTTAGAAGCCGCTGCACGGTGGCCGAGGGCTTGTGCTCGCCACCACGCTGCCCCAAGAGGGAAGCATGCTCCACGTACGAGTTCATTGCACCTTCTCCCGGCCTAACACCTCGAGAGCATCGGCCCCAATGACGCGCAGGCTGGGCAGCATGCGTTGGAGGGCAAGTTTCTCCGTGTTCGAATCGTTTACCGCCACGCAGTCTTCAGCACGTATGCCGTGTCGGTTGAGCAAAAGCCGGACCGCAGACAGTTTGTCTTCGCTGTAGACCACCTCATCGAAAAACAGCGGGATGCCGTGCGCGGCGAGCAGAGCGCGAACGTTGGGATTCTTCGTTAGCAACAGTTGTTTGATGCCTCTGTTGTGACAATCGTACAAGCTTGCCATGGCTTCCGGATCAGGCTTGCCGTCTTTCCGAAGCAATGTATCGTCCAAGTCCCAGAGGACGCAGCCAACATCCGGGCCCTCGATATAGTTCTTAAGGCAGCGGTTCAACACCATGCCGGGAAGCGAGGTGGGGACTTCGACCCTGAAGCCCTTGTAGAGAAACAGAGCCAGCAGCGGGATATTGACCCCCGCAAGGCGTGCCAATGTCATCGACCCGCCCACACGGGCGTTGATCTCCATGAGAGTTGGTTGGCCGGATCGGCTAACCTTGAACTGCGCAAACCACGGCCCTTCAATGCGGATGCGTTCTGTAACCGTGCGGATATATCCCTCAATCCGTGGACAGGCGAGGGTCTTGGTGCCAAGGGCGATTCCACGGCCAATCTGGCCCCGCAGTCGCGGGCCACAGAATAGCAACCTGCCTTGCAGGTCATTGATGCAGTCGACCGTGAATTCTTCGCCTGGCAAGTATTCGGTGAGGAGCAATCCGTCACCTAGGGCGGCATCGCATTCTTGGCGGTTGCGCACTACACGGTGACCGCGCGAGCCAGCGCCACCATCCGGCTTGGCGTACGCTGGGAAAACCACAGTGTTAGCGGTGTAAATCTCTGGGACAGGAATCACTCCGGCCAAACGCTCGTAAACACGCGATTTGGATGTCACCAGCTTGGCGGTGTCTGGATTCGTGGTGATGAAAGTGACTCCCTCAACCTGCCACTGGGAAAACTCTTCAACCAGCCTGTCCGTCGCGGGGAAAACGGTATCGATGCCATGCTCGGACAAAAGTCGCTTGAATTCTTCCCTGAAACCGGGGCTATCGAGTTTCGGACAGAGCAGGTGGTTTCGCAGGATCATGCGGGAGGGGTCGAATTCGACTTCAAAACTGCTGCCCCCGAACAGATGAACCTTGTTGCTCTTTATCAATGCGTGGACAATTTCGAGGCCGGGCTCGTTGCAGGATGGGAAGACAACTACTCGATACATGAACTATCCTTGGAAGAAAATGGCGCGATCATCCCACAGTTCCAGAGAACGAATTCCATTTAACCCGCATAGCCGTGGTTTGGTCTCGCACTTGTTGTTGCTGCAGAGAAAGCCGGCCCGCCCGCGCTTTCGATGTGCTGTTTTGCATGAAAATTTCTGTAGCTTGCCCATGATTTTCGGCCTTGTTTCCGTCCTCATCATTCGTCCTCTTAAGCCCCTCATATCTGTTCGCGGATTGTGTAAGTTGGACGCTCCATCATCCGGAAATGCATCCGGGCCAGGTACTCGCCAATGATGCCCAGAGCCAGAAACTGAGCGCCTGAAAAAATTGCTATGATCGACGCCAAAAAGGTGAATCCTGGCACGCTGGTGCCGTACAGCAGATATCGTCCAACGACGAATACCAGAATAACTCCACCAAAGGCCGTGCAAAAAAAACCCATGAGATTGGCCAGTTGCAGGGGCAGAATTGAAAAACCGGTCATCATGTTCATCGCGTGCCGGAACAGCATGCCAAAAGTGTAGTTCGAAGTGCCTGCCTGACGGGGATCGTGCCGGACTTGAATGGCAACAAACCGGGTGGTGGCCCAAGTCAGCACGACGTCTATGGAAACAAATGGACTGTGATAGCTCGCAAAGGCATCGCGGGCCTGCGTTCGAAACGCGCGGAAGGCCGACACATGGCGGGCCGTTTCGGCCCCCATGGATCTCTGAAGGGCCAGCTTGGTCAACCCCGAGGCGATGTCCCTCAATAAACCGTGCTGCTCGTGTTCGGGAAAACCATAAACCACCTCGAAACCCTCCTCGAGTTTGGCCACCAGTTTGTGGATCTCTTCCGGTGGATGTTGCAGGTCGTCGTCCATCGTCACGAGGGTATCGAACCGGGCTGCCCGAATGCCGCAGAGGAGCGCATTGTGCTGTCCGTAATTTCGCATCAGGTTGATTCCGCGGACCCAAGGGAAGGAACGTGAAAGTTCCTGGATGACTTTCCAGCTTTGATCCCGACTGCCATCATTGACGAGCACAACTTCATACTTGTTGGCCAGGGCAGCCAGCACCGGTTCCAATCGCTTGATCAACGCAGGCAAGATCAATTCGCTATTGTAAACCGGCACCACCACCGAAATGGAATGGGCCGTTCTCAATCCAGCATCCATTTGGTTGTCAATGCCCAAGACCGGATGCTTTGTCACGTCAAAAAGCAAACCGGAACCAATTTCGTAAAATCAGAAAAGGTCTCATCTGGCATTTTCAGGACAGCGGCAAATCACTGCTCATGGTCTTCGCCGCGCCGAAGCCAGGCTATCCCACAGTCATCATCATGGTGGATCGCATTGACCTCGACACGCAGATCGCGGCGACATCACCGGCGACTTGAGCGAGCAGGATCGCGACGACCCCGCCAAGCGCGCCGCCAAAATGGCCGTGCTGGGGAAAAACCTGGAGTGCGTCCGTGCGGTGGTGCAACACAGGGTCATGCATTTTCAGACGAAGGTTGAGCCAAACGAGTTTAAGGCGCAGGTGTGACGTTCGACCGCAAATGAACTTCACTTGGTTTGCCCACCCTTGCCTCAAGCCTTGGATTTCGGCTACATTTTGCTTTGATTAATTAAATTATGCCACTGACCTCGCTTGAAAAAATCATCCCGATGCTCCAGGTCGCCATCGGTCCGGTCATCCTCATTTCCGGTATCGGCTTGTTGCTGCTCACGATGACCAACCGGTTGGGCCGTGCCATTGACCGTGCGCGGCAACTGGCGCGCGATTTGCCGGGGCGCACTGGACGCGAGCGCGAACAAACACAGGCACAGGTGGCCATCCTCTACCGTCGCGCGCGGATGATTCGTTTGAGCATCACCCTCGCCGCGCTCAGCGCGCTGCTGGCGTCGGCGCTCATCATCACGCTGTTTGTGACTGCGCTGCTCCAATGGGAAGCCGGACTGCCCGCCAGCCTCATTTTCATCGCCTGCATGAGTTCGCTGTTCGCGTCACTCGTCGCGTTCATCTGCGACATCAATCTGTCGCTGCACGCGCTCAAGCTGGAATTGGAAAGCATCAAACCCGATCTCGATTGAGCGCCAGCCTCCAGCCCGGGCCGATCGGAATGCCGATCTCCGAATCGGCGTGTTGGAGTACACGCTTCAGCGTGTCATCCGAACAATCCCGCATATCGCGGGATTGAACTCCAGCATTTTCAAGCCGGGTCTTCTTCAATTTGACTTGCCCGCCCGCCGCCGGGCGCGTATTAGAATGGCCGTCGAATCATTGGGCCCACGTGGCGGAATTGGCAGACGCGCTAGATTCAGGTTCTAGTGGGTAACACCGTACAGGTTCAAGTCCTGTCGTGGGCACCAGCCTTCGCTCTTCGCTTTGCTCCGAGCTACGGCTCGGCAGGCCAGTCTTCGCTCGAAGCGTAGCGTAGAACGAAGACTGCCGCGCCGAAGTGAAGCGAAGGCGGGCTGTCAGACATACATCTGATTCAAACATGCTGTGAGCTACGGCTTGGCGAACCAGTCTTCGCTTTGCCGCTTCCCCGAGAGCGGCGCTCCGGCGGCGGCCCGGCAGGCCACTTCTCTTTAGAGATAATCGCCAAGGTTGGCAATGGGTTGACGGGATTCGGTCATTTCCCGAAGGGGCGGGGGTACTCCCGCCGGACCTGATTTTGCTCGTTTCGGCTCGTTTTCCGTGAAAAAAACAATCAGAAGACACTTTTGTCTTTACTCCGATTTTAGAAAGCTGTTTTTTTTCCAGAGCGATTCGGAAATCCATGAAACCCAGCCATATCTTTATTTTGGTGTTGAATCTCCTGGTTACTCTCGCGCTGGTGTGCTTCATCGTCCGCCTGTTCGTGAACTTGCAGGAAAAAGACCGGGTCATCCAGGAACTTCAGGCCCAGAAACAAGTGGAGGGACAAAAGGCCCTCAAAGCGCAGAAGGAAGAAGAGGTGCAGAAACAATTTGAGGCGCAAATCAAACTCGAAGCGCAAAAGGAGCTTGAGGCGAAGAAAATGCGCATGATAAACGATGATCTGGACAAAATTGACGGGCGTTTGAAAAGGGTCTTGGATCAACCGTCAGGCTATGCGGATGAAACCAAGGCGCAAAGGGACACGCAGGAAGAGCTGTTGCAGCAGTTCGCCAGTTGTGCGAAGACAGAAATTGGGGTCCTGGCGGTGGAAATGCAAAGCTTGGGATTTACCAATGATGCGGCACTGCAGGAAAACCTGGGCGCTTTTTTCAGAAACTATGAAGACAAGATTCACGAAGAACGTTTAAGCTACGATTACATTGACCTGGGGTTGAGAGACAGCGATCACAAAAAGGAAAAGGATGCCGAGTCCGCAAAATCATTGCAGGCGGCTTTTGCCG
>Ga0187868_1001804_pt1 | contig 14662 bp, 10 predicted proteins | sample June2016WEW_13_4_FD_133014 | JGI IMG/M metagenome (GOLD analysis project Ga0187868, IMG submission 133014) | Peatland microbial communities from SPRUCE experiment site at the Marcell Experimental Forest, Minnesota, USA - June2016WEW_13_40 | ecosystem: Environmental > Terrestrial > Soil >... | reverse complement strand
TGCGGCTGATGGATTGTGACGCGTTGGTTGTGTGCAGCGTGGACAATACCAGATGCCCCGTGTCCGCCGCACTCATGGCCGCGGAAAAACTGATGTCATCCCGCATTTCACCGATCATGATGACGTCCGGATCCTGGCGCAGAACGTTCCGGAGCGCGTGATGGAACGAAAGCGTGTCGAGGCCGACTTCCCGCTGTTCAATCACCGACTGGTTGTCTTCAAAAACGTATTCAATCGGGTCTTCCAGCGTAATAATGTGTTTTTTGAAATTACTGTTGATGTGTTCAATCATGGCCGCGAGGGTGGTGGATTTGCCACAACCCGTCGCTCCGGCCACCAACACAATGCCGCGGGGGGATTCGGCGATTTTTTTCACCTGCAGAAGCAACCCGAGTTCTTCAAAGCTGGGCACAATGGTCTTGACGAAACGCATGGCCAGACACCATTGGCCGCGCTGTTGATACAGATTGGTGCGGAAACGGCCGACACCCGGGACAAAATACGAAAAATCAATTTCCCGTTCCTCGTCAAGGCGCTTTTTCAAATGCACCGGCGTGACGGCTTCGACAATCTTTGTCATCCATTCCAGGGTCGGGTGGGGGGAATCCACCGCGATCAATTCGCGGTTGATGCGAAAAATGACCGGCGTGCCGATTTTCATGTGCACGTCCGACGCGCCGCCTTCGATGGCCGTCTTCAAAATGCGCTGAAACAGTTCCACGCCCCCAGTCTAGCAGATCGCCGCGCCAGCGCCAGCCGGGAAAATCACTGGCGACTTTTTGCAGGACCCATGCTATAAAGCGTCCATGTCTAATCATCGCATTGGCATCATCGGCGGCACCGGCCTTTACGACATCGAAGGCTTCACCAACCAGAAATGGGTGAAAGTCAAAACCCCCTTCGGTTCGCCATCGGACGATTTGTTGACCGGCAAGCTCACCGGACGCGACGTGGTCTTTCTTCCACGCCACGGGCGCGGCCATCGGATTCTGCCCGGCGAACTCAACCACCGCGCCAACATCTGGGCGATGAAAAAGCTCGGCGTCGCCTGGATCATCAGCGTCAGCGCCGTCGGCTCATTGCAGGAAAAATGCAAGCCGTGCGACATTGTGCTCGTTGACCAGTTTGTGGATCGCACCAAACAATCGCTCGCCCACACCTTTTTTGGACGCGGCATCGTGGCGCACGTCGCCTTCGCACATCCGATCTGCGAGGAATTGCGGCAAATTCTTTTTAAGATCGCCATTCTTTGCCGGGCGCAGGCGCACAACGGCGGCACTTATGTTTGCATGGAAGGCCCGGCCTTCAGCACCCGCGCCGAATCGCTCCTGAACCATCGCGCCGGTTTCAACGTCATCGGCATGACCAATCTGGGCGAGGCCAAGTGCGCCCGCGAAGCCGAAATCGCCTACGCCACCCTGGCCATGGCCACCGACTACGATTGTTGGAAGGAAGACGAACATGTCACGCTCGAAATGATCATCCAGAACCTTCACCACAATGCCGACATGGCCAAACAGATCGTCGCCCGCGCCATCCCGCAAATCCCGGCCGAGCCGAACTGGCCGTGCCATTCCGCGTTGAAAAACGCGATCCTGACCGATAAAAAATTCTGGCCGAAGAAAACTGTGACCGAGCTGAAACCGATACTGGCGAAGTATCTGTGAAGCTTGAAACGTTGCGCGGCAAAGAATTGAAGAGGTAGGGCGCGCAGTCCCCTGCGCGCCGCTGTTGCCAATGAGCGTGTCATGTTTCGCCACGACGGCGGGCAGAGGACTGCCCGCCCTACCGTTCTAAAACTGATCGTTGCCGTATTTTTGGCCGGCTGTGTTCTTTTCGCATTGAAACTTTTGTTATTCAAATGAACAAACGCGCCCTTATCAAGAAAATCATCGCCCGGCTGACGGACGAACTGGCAGTTTATTTCCGCGCCGCGAATGCCTCGCGCGCTGAAGCCACACACGAGCAGAACAAAGCTGAGGACAAATACGACACCCGCGGCCTCGAAGCCTCCTATCTCGCCCACGGCCAATCCCGGCAGGCGGCGGAAATTGAATCCGCGATCGTTGAATTTGAAAAGCTGGCCATCCGAAAGTTTGGCGACGGCGAAGCCATCGACCCCGGCGCGCTGGTGGACCTGGAAACCGGCGGCGAACGCTCCTTTTACTTCATCGGCCCGCGCGCCGGCGGCATGGAAGTTGTTCACGAAAAAAGAGAAATCCTTGTCATTACGCCGCAATCGCCTCTGGGTGAACAACTCATGGGCAAAAAACAAGGCGACCAGCCGCAACTCACCTTCGGCGGCGCGAAACAGGCGGCGAAGATTTTGAAAGTGGAATAATTTAGCGCAATGCCTTTGGCTTGATAAAAGGTTTGGACAGGCGCAAAGTCGGGGACATTCCGGTAAAACGAGTAGTAAGATGTCCAAGCCAAAAAAGGAACTTAACCAAAAGAAGGCACCGCCCGCTTTGCAGGGTGATGCCGCTCTATCAGGCGTTACAGCACCAACGAAGAGTGCAGCGGCTCTAGAACGAGTAGAGCTTCCTGACCAGAAGTCGAATTGGTTTGAACATTTGAAGATCGCGCTACAGTTCATTGGTGTGGTCATTGCGATTGTCGCTTTGGTAGTATCAGCAAAGTCATGTAGCACGGCGAGGGAATCGCTGGCTTTGTCAAATCAGCAGGCCGAAGAGAATCGGCGATATCATCAGGAGTATGTTAAGCCTGATGTGCGCGCAGTTATTCGGCACTCGTCTTCCCCAACGCAAAAGGATAACGCGATTGCGGCTGAACTTGTGGTTTGGAATAATGGCCCAATCAAGGCGGTCTCATTGAGTGGGGCTTATAGAGTATACATTCTGAACCCTACCAATTTTTACGTCGTTGCGAGCATGGGAATATCGGAGCCGTTAGTTGATTACTCTTTCTCGTTACCTGAATTCAAACCTACCGACCAGTATGTGAAACAAATTTTGTCCGCATCCTCGCCTGCGCTGTATGTAGTAAATCTTACGTATTATCGGGAGACAGACATGGAACGATATTCCACGGAAGATTACTTCCTCTTCGAGAACGGCGCGTTCTATGACCGTGAGTCGTTCAAAGGTAGAACGAACTACAATTCTCTCATGGATAGTTTGTTATTGAAGATGAGGTGCGAGGAGCAGGGTGGAAGCAACAGATACCGGGTTATTGACCCGCCTCTGCCTGGTGCCAGCCACGTAAATTTCAATGTGCTGAATGTCCCGGAGGCAAGCTCGCCTGAATGGGGTCCAATAATCAGCAATTGGATGTCGAAGGTGGCCGCAGATACTGGAAATCCAGAAGTATATGCAGGTCGTGGCATTTCATTCCATTTGATGCATAGGCTGGAGGAAGCTGCCTCTGACTATGAGCGGGCTATTGAGCTCGGTTCGACGAACTTCTATTGCTACGGCAATCTCGCAGTTATCCGGTCGACAAGCACCAATGCGGTCCTACGCAATGGCGGACAGGCCGTCAAGCTCGCTAAGAAGGCTTGCGAATTGACTAGCTGGAAGGATTGGGGATGTATTTCGGGTCTTGCAGCTGCATACGCTGAAACGGGTGACTTCGCTTTGGCAGTAAGATACGAGCAGCAGGCGTTGACCATGTCTGGGCTGCTGCCGCTACAACGTGAAGCGGAAGAGCGAGCGCTGGCACGCATGCAGAATCATCTTCCCATACGAGAGGGCTTGTAAACGCCATTTCTTTTGGCATTTCTCACCAATCCGTCTCGCGGTAGTCCTTCAGAAATTTTCCCCAGACGTGTTCGCCGGTGTTGAAGCCCGCGATGATCGGGTCAACGATGCGCGCCGCGCCGTCCACGATGTCCAGCGGCGGATGAAACCGGTGTTCCTTCACCTTGCGCGCCGCAATCGGCACCGGGTCCTCGTCCGTCACCCAGCCTGTGTCCACGCTGTTCATGTGGATGCCGTCCGCGTGATAATCCGCCGCCGACGTGCGCGTCATCATGTTCAATGCGGCCTTCGCCATGTTCGTATGCGGATGCCGCGTCGTCTTGAACTTCCGGTAAAATTGCCCCTCCACCGCCGACACGTTCACGATGTGTTTGTCGCGTTCCGGCGTGCGCAACATCAACGGCTTCAGCCGCGCATTCAAAATGAACGGTGCGATGGCGTTCACCAGCTGCACTTCCAGCAGCTCGACCGCCGGCACCTCGGCCAGCAGCAGCCGCCACGAATTGCGCTCGCGCAAATCCACCTGCTGCAAATCCTGGTCGAGCCGGCCTTCGGGAAACAAATCCTTCTGCGCGGCGAGTTCGTCCGGCAACAGCGGCACCTGCGACAACGCCGCCGCGTGCGTCAGCCCCGCGACTTGCGAAATGCCTGTCATCAAACCGGTGGGGCGAGCGTCCCCACGAGCCGTTTCCCCCTCCGGCAGCAGATGATAGCCGCGCAAACCTTCGTAAGCGCCGAGCAGTTTGCGCACGAGCTCCGGCATTTTGTTCAGCGAACCGTTTTCGCCCTCCATCATGTGCTGATAAAAATCCGGCGGACGCCGCACCGTCTGGCACGCGTTGTTGATGATGAAATCCAGCCGCGTCCGCGTCGCGAGCAGATGCCGGCAAAATGCCTCCACGCTCGGCGTGTGGCGCAAATCGAGTCCAAAAATTTCCAGCCGATGCCCCCACTCCGCGAAATCCGGCTCGGCCGCGTAACGGGTCGCCGCGTCGCGCGGGAAGCGCGTGCTGACGATGAGTTGCGCCCCGGCGCGCAGCAACTTGATGCCCGCCTGATAACCAATCTTCACGCGCCCGCCGGTCAGGAGCGCCACGCGCCCGCGCAAATCCGCCAACTCGGTGCGCTTGCGAAAATTCAACTCCCCGCACGACGGGCAAAGCTGGTCGTAGAAATAATGAATCGTCGTGTAGTCCTGCTTGCAGATGTAGCAATTCTGCGGCTCGACGACTTCACGGAATTCCGGGTCGCCTTCAACCTCCTGCTGCTCGAACCCGATGGGCGGAATCAGATTCGGCGTGGTGAAAATTTTCTCCCGGCGCAGCTTCCGGATCCCGGTTTTATTGAGCTTGGACTGGTCCCGCTGGATTTTCTCCGCCTTGCGCTGGCGCACCCGGGCCTTCACGAACCGCCGCCGCGCGTTCACGTCCGGGCAGTAAATTTCACCCGCCGCCTTGAGCAGACGCATTCGTTCCTTCTCCGGAAGCCCGGCGAGCAACCCGCGGTTCGCCGCCGCTTTTTCGAGAATCCCGGCAGCCGCCTTTAACTGCGCGGACGGCGAATGGTTTTCCTTCGCGCCGCTGGTTTCGTTGTGGTGGTGAACAGACATTAATTTGGCACGCAGAATAACAGCCGCGCGGACGGCGTGCGAATGAAAAGCAAAGCGGGTAGTGGGTTGATTTGGTGGGGCGAGCGTCCCCGCGAGCCGGGATTGATGGGATTTGCTGTTCAAGTCGGCTCGCCAGTAGTCTCGCCCCACCAATTGCTCAAGCGACCCGCTACCCTCCAATGCCTTTCCTTGACCCGAATGAGCAAAGCCGCTAGACATTGCGTGCATTTTATGGCGGCCAAAACCATCATCAAACCCGCGAAATCACCCGCTGCCGTCGGCCCTTACAACCACGCTGTCCGCGTCGGCGACCTCCTGTTCTGCGCCGGCCAAATCCCGATTGACCCGAAGAACGGCGATCTGGTTGCCGGCGACATCAAAGTTCAAACCGGACGCGTCCTGCAAAACGTCAAAGCAATTCTGGACGACCAAAAATTGACGTTCGCCAACGTGGTCAAGAGCACGGTGTTTTTGACGAACCTCGCCGATTTTGCCGGGATGAACGAGATTTACGCAAAGTATTTTACGGGTGATTTTCCCGCGCGTTCAACCGTCCAGGTCGCCGCGCTGCCGAAAGGCGCGAACGTGGAGATTGAAGTCGTAGCACACTTTTAAAAGTAGGAGACGACGTGAGGAGTCTTTAAATTTGAGCCTCGTTACCTCGGCTCCTACAAAAATCGAAAATGAAAAAGTCTTGGCGCGAAAAACTGGCGGATAACAAAGGTCTGCCCAGGATTGGCAAAGTCACCGGCAAAATGAGCAAACGCTGGGGCACAGGCACGTTCGTCATTCCCGCGCCACTCGAAGTGGACGCGCTGATGAAACAGGTGCCCAAGGGCCGCGTCGTCACCATCAACGAACTTCGCGCCGCACTCGCCGCCAGGCACAAAGTGAATTTTGCCTGCCCGATTACGACCGGGATTTTTTCCTGGATTGCCGCGCACGCCGCCGAGGCCGAAACCGCAGGCGCCAAACGCATCACACCCTACTGGCGCACGCTCAAAACCGGCGGTGAATTGAATCCCAAACATCCCGGCGGCGTGGAAGGCACTGCCAGGCGCTTGCGCGCAGAAGGGCATAAAATTGTTTCCAAAGGCAAGCGAACGCTTGTGGCCGACCATGAGGGAAAATTGTTTACCAAGCTGCGATAAACCATGTCTAACGGAGCTTACATAGGAATCGGCCTTGTCATCGGAGGTTTGTTGGGATTTTTCTTCGGCTGGCTCAAGGGTCGTGGTCGCGCCGCCGTGCCGGACTCGCGGCTGGAAAATGAATTGCGCCAGCAAGTTGGCCAGCGCGAAACCGAACTCACCCAGATCCGCGCGCAATTGACTGAAACGGGCAACGCCCGTGCGGCGGCGGAAGCCAGACACGCCGCGTCAGAAAAAATGCTGGTTGAGCAGCGCGCGTTGCAGGACAAGACGTTGATTGATCTGCGCGAAGCGTTCAAGGCGTTGAGCGCGGAGGCGTTGAAACAAAGCGCGCCGGAATTTCTACGGCTGGCGGAACAAACTTTCGGAAAATTCCAGGAAACCGCCAAGGGCGACCTAGCCCAGCGGCAGGAAGCCATCAAAGGCCTGGTCGAACCGCTCAAGCAACAGCTCGAAACCTACCAAAAACGATTGCAGCAGAGCGAAACCACGCAAGCCGACGCGCTCGGCAAGGTGAAGGAGCAACTCGAAACACTGGCGCAGTCTAGCCAGTCGCTCGCGCAGGAGACGCAGCAGTTTCGGATGGTGCTCAAGTCCAATCAGGCGCGCGGACGTTGGGGCGAAGAAACACTGCGGCGCGTCGTTGAGGCCGCAGGCATGAGCGCACATTGCGATTTCACCGAGCAGACGCAAGAGGGAGAGAATCGGCCAGACCTAGTTGTGCGACTGCCCGGCGACCGAGTCATCATCGTGGACTCGAAAGTGCCGGACCTGGATTTTCTGGGCGCAGCGGACGTGGCCGAGCCGGCGAAGCGCGCGGATCTGTTAGCATCTCACGCAGCGAAACTGAGAATGACGATCAAAGATCTGGCCGAGCGGGATTATCCAAAGCAATTTCCCAACGCGCTTGATCACGTGGTGCTGTTTCTGCCGGCGGAATCGTTGTTCAGCACGGCGCTCGAAGGCGACCCGGAACTGATCGTGTGGGCTGAAGGCAAACGGGTTTATCTTGCAACACCCGCATCATTCATCGCCGTGCTACGAACGATCAATTTCATCTGGCAGCAACACGCGCAAACTGAGAATGCGAGAGAGATTGCGGGAGCGGCACAGGAGCTTTATTCGCGTGTAACCACGTTCACGGAGCATTTGAAAAAAATTCGGGATGGGTTGGACACAGCCAACAAGGCTTTTAATCAAGCTGTCGGTAGTTACGAGTCGCGCGTTCAACCATCTGGTGAAAAACTGATCAAACTGGGCGGCGGCACGCCCGGAAAAGAATTGGCGGATGTCCAACCCCTCGACACTACACTGCGTCTGCCGCCAACGTGATTTGGTGGCACGGGCTGGAGTTCATGAAGATAAAATCTCATATTTCACTCATTTATAAGGGGTTTTATAATTGTGCAATTTTTATGTTGCGCAATTTATTTATTGTGCAATAAATACATTGCTATGAATATTCGCGTAGGACCGCCCGTCACTGGTGATAATTTCTACCCTCGACCCGTGCTCATCACTTGCATTCTCAGAGCACTCGAACAGTCCCATGTTGTCTTCCTGGGGCCGCGTCGTACAGGAAAGACTTCCTGCCTCGAGGAAATACTTGTCAACCCACCTACCGGCTACGTGCCCATCCTGTTGAATCTGGAGAAACACGACAGTGTCATCGGTTGGTTGGGCGAAATGGTTGCAGCGGTACGTGCGGCGTTGGACAAGCCAGGCCCAAAGGCGCCTTGGCTTGTTCAGCAAGGTGGCAAGTTCCTGAGGCGCGTCGAAGAAATTCAGATACTTGGCAACGGCCTCAAGCTTTCCGCATCGGCAGAAAAGCCCCAAGCCTGGCGTCAATTGGCCGATGAATTCCTGAATCTCCTCAAAGAGTCAAATGCTCCGTTCCTTTTTCTCCTCGATGAATTTCCTGCTTTTCTCACGCTCGTAGCGCGGAAGAGTTCCAGAGAAGAAGTCGAAGCGGTGCTGAATTGGTTTCGCGCGGCACGTCATGAACTCAAAGATCATGCACCCCGATTCCTAGTCACGGGTTCCATCGGGTTGAAAGGAGTCGTGCGACGGCTAGGTCTTTCACCTTCAATCAACGATTTCGACACGCGGGAAATTCCGCCACTTGAGGAAAACGAGGCTCTTGACTTGTTGGAACGGCTCGCGTGCGATAACAATGTCCCGCTCGATGCAAAGGGTCGCCGTCACATCCTTCGACTCCTCGGTGCCAACTGGCCGATTCTGCTTCAGCTTTTTATTTCCGAGATTCAGGACGCGAATATCAAAAAACCACCCACCAAGATCGTACTCGAGCGCCTTTACCGCGAACACATTGTAGCCAGCAATCGCAACGAATATTGCAACTGCATGTTCACCCGGCTGAAGCAGGCATTCAGCGAAAGCGAGTGCCGCCTTGCGCGTGAAATCCTCAAAACCATCTGTCGCTCTGACCACGGATTTACCCGCGACGAATTCGAGGCTCTCCATGCCCGACTAGTGCCAGATGACTCCCACCGCTTATTGGTGGCTGAAGAACTCGATTACGTGCTCGACGCGTTGAAGCACGATGGTTATTTGCTACAGGAAACCGGCGGTGAACAGCGCACTCGTTTCGCCTCGAATATTCTTCGCGATTATTGGTTGCGCAAAACCTCCTGATTTCTATGTCCGCGTCACTTCCATTTGCCCTCTACAATCCCGCGCTGCTGCCGCCGGAAGCGTTGCTGGCGGAATTTACCGCGCGCCGCCCAATGCTGGACACACTGCTCAATATTGTTCGGAACAACAAACCCGGCCAACCGCCGCAACACGCGTTGTTTGTAGGTTTACGCGGTATGGGCAAGACCACCATGCTCTGGGCCATCGCCCACAGCATCAACCGTGACCCTGAACTCTCTCGCCAATGGCTGCCCGTTGTTTTTGATGAGGAAAGCCGCCGCGTGGGTGACCTTGCAGACTTCTGGTTGGAGGCAATCCGCCAATGGGAGCATGCGACTGGTGATCCCACTGACCGCGCCTCACAACTGCTCAACAAAACTGGACCGGATATCGAGGACCGCGCCCGGAGTGTGTTTCTTGAACTTGTGGATCGCAGCGGACGGCGCGCGTTGCTGCTTATCGACAACATGAACGATCTGCTTGCTTCGATTCATGACCCCGCCCCCCTGCATCGCCTACGTGCTTTTCTCATGGGAGACGCCCGTGTAATGATCGTGGGGAGCACCACGCGTCATTTCGAAGAAATAACCAATATTGACCAACCATTCTACGACTTCTTTCGAGTGTTCGAATTGCGCCCACTCTCACTGGAGGAAATGGAAGCCTGTCTGTTAGCACTGGCCAAGAGCCGCGGAGATAATAAGGTGCCTCGCACCTTGGAGAAACGCGCCGGCACGATGAAAGGACTGCACTTGCTAACTGGCGGCAATCCCCGTCTCATCAAAATTTTTTATCGTTTGCTAGCCGAAGGTTTGCGAAGCGACATTCGCGCGGATTTGGAGCGCTTGCTCGATGAATTCACTCCTTACTTCAAAGCCATCGTGGATGCCTTACCGGTACAGCAACAACGTATCTTTGATGCCGTGGCGTTGGCTTGGGACCCCGTGGAAGTGGGTGCAGTTGCTCGCACAACTCGCGTGCCCAGCAATCAGGTGAGCGCCCAACTTCGCGCCTTGCTCAGAGCAGGGCTGGTCAGTGAAGCCGCTGGCCATCCGAAACGTAAGACCTACCTCTTGGCCGATCGTTTCTCAAACATCCACTATATCATGCGTCATGGCCGTGCTGCGCGGAATCGCTTCGATTGGTTTGTAGCGCTCGTCCGGTTGATCTTCCCAGATAAAGAACAGGCCGAAGCGCTTGCCAAGGTGGCACGCCAGACAGCGGAGTGCGGACTGGCTGGCTTGCGTGATGCGAAAGACTTGCTGCACAGTGCCCTATGCCGGGCTGAGTCGGTTGAATCACGTCGCCGACTTCTTCACGCCACATTCCGACAAAGTTGGGACAAAGAAACATTCACTTTGCTTTCTAACTGGGTTGATTTGGCTGAAGCCAAAACACACATGCCAGAGGCTGAGATCGTAGCATTCTTCAGCCAGATGCCAAAGAAGTTACGGAACGAGCTTGGATACAAACCGAATGAGGCTGGTTGGTGGTTTAGTCTGACTACTCCCCTAGAACAGAAGGGGGTGTGGAAGTTGGCCGAAGCTGCGTACCGCAAAGCGATCGAACTTGATCCAAAGGCCGCACCTCCCTGGACACATCTTGGGAATCTATTGAAGGTTAATCTTGGTCAGCCTAGTGATGCGGAGGCTGCGTACCGAAAATCCATCGAGCTCGATCCTAGCGATCCCTACGTGTGGAATTGTCTCGGCAGTTTAATGGAACACATGAATAAGTATGCCGAAGCGGAGACCGTGTTTCGAAAATCCATAGAGATCAATCCTAAAGAGGCCTTTACGTGGGCATGCCTAGGAAATCTGATGTTGGACAGCCTTAAGCGCTATACTGAAGCGGAAGCAGCCTACCGCAAAGCGATTGAACTTGATCCTAAAGACGAATTCGTGTGGCTAAGTCTCGGCTACGTACTCGGGTGGCACCTCAAACGACCTGCGGAAGCGGAGAACGCCTATCGTAAGGCGGTGGAGCTCAATCCCGCGGATGCTTACGCAGTGGCCTCCCTTGGGGAACTGTTGACGCTTCATCTCAACCGCCAAACTGAAGGGGAGGCTGCTTACCGCAAGGCGATTGAGCTTGATCCGAATTATGTCTATGCGTGGGCAGGTCTGGGCAGTCTGTTAGCCACACAAAACAATCGAACCACTGAAGCACGCGCCTGTGGGGTCAAAGCATTGTCGTTAGAGCCCGATGATGAGTTCGCCCGCTTAGTTTTCAACCGCTCCTGTGCTGATCATGTTGAAGATTGGAGAGCCGTTCTGCCCACTGTGGCTACTTGGTGCGCAGCTAACCCGAAGAATACAGAAGTCTTCGATTTCACTGTGGAGGGATTTCTCAAGTTGGCACAACTCACTAAGCCCACAAACGCGCTGGCTCTGTTGGATGCCTTGCCTAACTCCGCTCCGTTTGAAACCTTGCGTGACGCCTTTCGTGCGCATGCCGACCGCGAACATCTTAACCGCCTCGCTCCCGAGCGCCGCGTGTTAGCAATCGAATTACTCAAACGTCTCTCTACACAGGAAGAATCAAATCACGCAATGAAAGCGCCGAGCGATGGACAAGCATCCGTTTCCGGAAAACAAAAAACTGGAGAAAATCCGCTACGGACTGGAGACGGCGAACAAGGCGTTTAATCAAGTCGGCAGGGGAAAAATTACAACGGCTCGGTGGGGCAAACTCCACAAAGGAACTGGCGGATGTGCAACCGTTGGACTCGACGTTGCGCTTGCCGCCCGGTTAGTTCGTGGCATGATTTGCTCATGCGCAAGTTTCCCATTTTCATTTCCATCCTCGTCTTCACCTTCAACCTGTGCGCGCGTGAAAGCACACGGCTGGATTCCGGCTGGCGGTTCAAATCGGGCGACATCACGAATGCGGAAACGGTCAACTTCGGTGACGGCGACTGGCAAACCGTCTCCCTTCCGCACAATTGGGGCTGGGAAGAGGCACAACAGGGAAAGGATTTTTATCGCGGGCCGGGCTGGTATCGCCGCGAACTGAACATCGCGCCCAAAGCCAACCAGCGCTATTTTCTCCGGTTTGAGGGGGCCAGTTCGGTGGCGGACATTTATTTGAATGGCGAATGGCTTGGCGAACATCGCGGCGGGTTCGGCGCGTTCGGCTTTGAAATCACCACCAACCTGTCCGCCACCGGTACCAACCTGCTCGTCGTGCGCGTGAGCAACAAGTGGGAACCGGACATCGCGCCGTTGAGCGGCGATTTTTCGGTTTATGGCGGGATTTATCGTCCGGTGCATTTGATTGTGACCGACGCGGAGAATTTTACGCTCACGGACCATGGCTCGTCCGGCGTCGCGTGGCTGCAAACGAACGTCACGGAAACGCAGGCGGTGATTGATGTGACGGCACAAATCTCCAATGGCACCAGGCAAAAGCGACCTTTAACACTGGTTGCGAGCGTTCTTGATGCCGACGGAAATCAGGTCGCCGACAGCAGGCAACAAATCGCCTTGGCGCCGAACGTGACGGCACCGTACTGGCTGCGCGTGATAGTGCCGCATCCGCATTTATGGAACGGACGCCCGGACCCGTATCTTTACAAAGCGGTCGTGGAATTGCGTTCGGCGGACGGCGTGGTGGATTCAGTTGAGCAGCCGTTGGGTTTGCGATTCTATTCCGTTGACCCGGACAAGGGATTTTTCCTGAACGGCAAGCCTTATCATTTGCACGGTGTCAATCGGCATCAGGACCGCTTCAACAAAGGCTGGGCGATTTCCGAAGCGGACATGGACGAGGACCTGCGACTCATCAAGGAAATTGGCGCCACGGTCATTCGCTGCGCGCATTACCAGCACAGTGATTATTTTTACAGCCTGTGCGACAAAGCGGGCATTCTCGTCTGGGTGGAAATTCCGCAGGTGAATGCAATCAACGTGTCAGAGCAATTTGAAGAAACCTCGCGCAACCAGCTGCTTGATTTGATAAGGCAAAATATCAATCACCCCTCGATTTTCGCCTGGAGTTTGTTCAACGAACTCTGGCCCGACCGCCCCGATCCGCAGCGCGAATTGCAGGACTTGAAAATCGTTGCCAACGGCGAAGACCCGACACGTCCCACGATTGCCGCGACAGCTTCAGATGGAAGACCGCAAATGAACAAAATTCCCGACTGGCTCGGCTGGAACATTTATCCGGGCTGGTATTCCAGTTGGGGAAGCAAAAACGACTTTGGCAAGTCACTGGACTCACGCCGCCGGGACAGCCGGCACGGTGGAATTTGCGTGAGTGAATACGGCGCGGGCGCAAACACCACCCAACACGAGCAAAACCCAAAGCAGCCGAAGACCGACGGTCCCTGGCATCCTGAAGAGTGGCAGGCGGAAGTTCACGAAGCCGCATGGGCGGCGATGAAACAGCGGTCATTCGTGTGGGGCACCTTCGTTTGGAACATGTTCGACTTTGCCGTCAGCACACGCCACGAGGGCAGCCTTCCCGGCCGCAACGACAAGGGACTGGTGACCTACGACCGCAAAATCAAAAAGGACGCGTTTTATTTTTATCAGGCGAACTGGTCGGATGAACCCATGGTTTACATCACCAGCCGCCGGTTCACCGAACGCACGAATGGCGTCACGGACGTGAAAGTTTATTCCAACGCGAACAAAGTGGAAATACTGCTCAACGGCATTTCACAGGGCCAACCCAGCGATGGCACAAACTGCGTGTTCATTTGGAAGGACGTGCAATTGCAGCCCGGCGAAAACCGCGTCGAAGGCCGGGCGGAACGCAACGGCCAAAAATTGAGTGATGCGTGCGAGTGGACGTTGAAAATAGCCCAGTGATTCTCTTCCCGGCACAGAGAAGGCAAGAAAGGAACCAGTCGATGATGAAAATCCAAGGCTGCGCTTCATACCGTGCTGCAAATCAATCCACTTGACACACACGATGGCGCATGGTTGATTTGCGTTGCGTTTAGGACGCGTTCGAGTCCGCGGAAAGGGCCGAGCCCACCTATGGAAAGTGTTGGTGTTACAACAACAACCTTGATGCTGCCTGACAGCGGACTGCGGGCGATAGCAGAAAGGTTATATGTCAAAGTCGCTTCCGGTTCGGCCGAGCCTTGAGCAACTCAAGAAACAGGTCAAAGACCTCCTCAAATCCCACCAGTCCGGCGAGCCTGATGGCCTCCGGCGCATTCAGCAAAACCATCCGGATTGGAGCCAACGTCCAATCGAGGAACTTCGCGCAGCCAGTTTCAAACTTGCGGATGCTCAACTGGTGATCGCCCGTGAGTACGGTTGCGCCAGTTGGCCGAAACTCAAGGCGCAGGTAGAATTCATCCTGGCCGCAAACCAAAGTCCGGTCGCCGTGCCGGGCTCGGGCATCACCTGGAAGAGGAGCGACTATTTGTACAAAACCAGCACCGATGGCAAGCGGAAGTCGCTGGTGATCCAGCCGATCCTGCAAGAGGCATACCAACCGCCTGGCTGGTACCGGGAAACCGAAATTGACGCTCAAGGGCAAATCTGCCGGGTGACAATCACGGATACTGT
>Ga0187868_1001802_pt1 | contig 14663 bp, 15 predicted proteins | sample June2016WEW_13_4_FD_133014 | JGI IMG/M metagenome (GOLD analysis project Ga0187868, IMG submission 133014) | Peatland microbial communities from SPRUCE experiment site at the Marcell Experimental Forest, Minnesota, USA - June2016WEW_13_40 | ecosystem: Environmental > Terrestrial > Soil >... | reverse complement strand
GGTATGGAGAGCAGCGTTTCCAGAAGCGAACTGGAGGCGTTCGCCCATCCAGTGCTGTAGTATCCCCGGGCGCGAATCGTCCCGCCGGGCGGAACAAGGACGAAGGCCAGTTGCCAGCCGCCGGGGATGCGTGAGCCTTGGCCCAGCATTGTCCAAACGGCGCCATTGGTGGAAGCCTCGAAGGTGGTACACCAGACCTCGGGGCTTGAGCCGCCCCGCAGCCAGGTGATCGTCGAGCCGTCGTAAGCGAGGCTCTGCGCGGCGGCATCGAGATTGTTCAGCCGTTCGTAGCCGCTGCCGGCCTGTCCATCGGGCGATGAAAAGTCTGCGCCCACCAGGGTCTTGCCATCCGCCTGCAAAGCCAGCGAATATACCCCGGCATAGCCATCGGTATCCGGATTGAATTGGCTGTCCAAGGTGCCGTCCGGATTCAGACGCGCGAGAGAGTTGCGGGACTGGCCGTCCATCGCGGTGAAGATGCCGCCCACCAGGAGCTTGCCGTCGGCCTGCAACGCCAGCGAACACACCTCGCCATTTGGCGAGGGATTGAATCCAGCGTCCAGTGTCCCGTCCGGGTTGAAGCGGCAAAGGTTACTACACGATTGGCCGTCGACGTTGTCGAAGAAGCCACCCATCAGGATCTTGCCGTCCGGCTGCACCACCAGGCAATTGAACACGTTGCAAACTGCTCCTCGTCCCACCCACCCGGTGAATTCGGTGTCCAAGCTTCCGTCTGCGTTCATAACGACAGGCAACGGCGGGGTGAGGGGGTCCTGGAGTAGGCAACCAGATACGTACCCGCCGGCTTCCAGTATCTTGCCGTCGGCTTCCACCGCTACGCACGTCGACCAACCGCCTATCAGCACGGAGTTGAAGATGTTGTCCGGGGAGCCGTCCGGGTTGAGAAGGCCAATGGCAGTGCATTTCTGGCCGGCGAGGGTGTTGAAGTCGCCTGCCACAACGATCTCGCCGTCCGGCTCCAACGCCAGGGCGTTGACCACGGGATTCGGGTCCGCTGTCGGCGCTGGATCGAATTGGGTGTCCAGAGTTGCGTCGCTGTTGAGGCGGCCAATGGCGCCGAGCGCATGGCCATCCAGGTACGCAAACGACCCGCCCACGAGGAGCTTGCCGTCCGGCTGCACCGCCAGCGCCTGCACCATTTCGTTGTCACCTGCCACAGAGGCGCTGAAGCCGCCCTCCAGCGTCCCGTCCGCATTCAGCCTTTGAAGTCCCCACAAGGAGCCCGTCAGAATCTTGCCGTCCGGTTGCAGCGCCAGCGCACATAAGCCCCCGTACAACGGCATGAACGTCTTGAAGCCGCTGTCCAGCGTCGGCATGTTCACCGTCAACTCGGCCACGGCGCTGGTGACGCTTCCGTACGGACCGCTGACCACGACCCAGTAGTTGCCCGCGCTGCCGGCGGAGGCATTGGTCAGGGCCAGGCTGGAACTGGTGTCTCCGGCCAGCTCGACGCCGTCCTTCCACCATTGATAGGTGAACGGGGGCGTGCCCGCCGCCTCGACTGCGAAGGCCGCACTCTGCCCCAGCTCCACACTCTGGCTTGCCGGCTGAGCTGCTATGTCCGGCTCGATCACCGTGAGCGTGGCTACCGTGCTGGTCACGCTGCCCAAGGCATTGCTCACCGCCACGCTGTAATTGCCGGCATCGGTGTGCAGCACGTCCCCCAGAGCCAAGGCCGTCGTTTGCGCCCCGGAGACATTATCCCCATCGGCCAGCGGCGCGCCATCCTTGAGCCAATGGAAGGCAAGCGGTCCCGTGCCGGAGGCCGCTGCATTGAACGTGGCGGTAGTGGTGGCAGAATTGGTGCGGCTGGCCGGCAGGCCGATGAAGACGGGCCGGCCAATAGCAGTTTCGACGCACCAGCCGGAGGCGTCGTAGCCGCCTCCGGCCACAAAGCCCAGCGCCACCAGCGCGTTGGAGGGCGGCACCGAAGCAGCCGCCAGTTGCCAGCCGCCGGGCACCCGCGAGCCTTCGCCCAGCGGCGTCAAATTGACACCATCGGTCGAGGCCTCGAACAGAGTGCGCCAGACTTCGGGGCTTGAGCCGCCCCGCAGCCAGGTGATGGTCGAACCGTCGTAACTCAGGGCCTGTGTGGCCGTTTCCGTATTGGTCAGTCGCCCAAGGCCGCTACGCGCCACCCCGGCCAAGGTGAGGAACGAGCCTCCCACCAGTATGTTACCATTCGCCTGGATCGCCAGGGCTTGTACCAAACTGTCCGCCCCCGGATTGAACAAGGTGTCTGCGGTGCCGTCGGGATTCAAGCGGCCCAGGTAAGTGCGCGGCTGGCCACCGAGCGTTCGGAACGCGCCGCCGACCAGGATCTGGCCGTCGGCCTGCACCACGAGCGAAAACACCTCGTCGTTCGCTCCCGGATTGAAGCTCGAGTCCACCGTCCCATCCGGGTTGAGGCGCGCAATGTTAGAGCGCGGCTGGCCATCCAGCGTGCGGAACCACCCGCCGAGCAGAATCTTGCCATCGGTCTGCACCGCTATCGAATTCACGGTCACGGCCGGGTTCGTCTGCGGACTGAATTGGTTGTCCCAACTCCCGTCCGCGTTGAGCCGGCCAATGCCGCAGCTTTGCCCACCGTCGAGCGCCACGAGCCCGCCCACGAGGATCTTGCCATCCGGCTGAAATGCCAGCGATAGCGCCTCGCCAGCAGTATTCTCCGCCGCGAAGCTGGTGTCCAGTGTCCCGGACGGATTGAGGCGGCCTAAGTTGGTGCAAGGCTGGTCCGCCAACGACGTGAAGGTGCCACCCACAAGTATCTTCCCGTCAGCCTGCACCGCCAGCACGGCCACGAACGGAGATGCCCCCGGACCTTGATCCGCCAGGCCCACCCCCGGGTTGAACTGGCTGTCCAGGGTCCCATCCGCATTCAAGCGGCCCAGGCAACTGCGCGGCTGTCCGTCCAGGACTGTGAACGTTCCACCTGCCAGGATCTTGCCATCGGCCTGCACCTCTATCGAACTGACGATGCAAGCGCGGCCTTCCGGGCCGGACGCGCTGCCATAGAAGCTGCTGTCGAATGTCCCGTCCGCATTGAGCCGCCCAAAGCCGTTGCACGGTTGCCCGGCTAACGTACCGAAACCCCCGCCGACGAGGACCTTCCCGTCTGGCTGAACGGCCAGCGCATAAGCGCCAGCCGCCCCCGGATTGAAACTGTCGGCTCCGGGTGTTTGGGGGAAGGCGGGCCGAGGCTGGAGGGTCCAAAGCCATGCCAGCGCAACGGCGCCGGCGCCAATAATTTGAGGCCGACAAGCGAATCCAGTTTTCATATTGCCCATCGCTCCTGGCACCGGGACAGACCTGCAACGCCATGCTGCGCCAGAACCACCATGAACGCCAACACAAGAGCATTGTCAATGCCAACGCAGAAAAGAGCCAAAATCCTGGCGTTTTTGAAGGGTCCCCGTCAGTTCAGGCGTGAAATTCACGCTTTTTGCGTGAAATTTACCCATTGAATCACATCCGGGTGCAAACCACTGCTTGCGTCACCCCACCGAGTTGCGAAGCCCGATTCACCAAGGCGGCGGCCATGTCTTACTGGGCGGCGAACGTGAACAAGAGCGATGAGGTGGTTCAGCAATTCCAGACCCTCATTCAGCAGCAGGAGACACAGTGCCCCCAACCCCACTTCGCCCGCGCCAACGCTCGCGGCGAGTGTCCCGCCCGCGGAAAAGCCGGGCGGCATCATCGGCCGGTACAAGACTTCGTGGGGTCGTATCGTATATCAACTGGTACAGGTTCAGTCGCGGACAACGGCGATCTTCCCGTTTTGATTCAGCAAGGTGATGCTTGGTGTGCCGGGTGCAACCCCGGCGAATGGTTCCTCGCCGCGTGGTTTCATCAGCACGGGGAAATCAGACTCAACTTTGCCAAAGGTGGTTCGCGCTTGGATGGCGGGCTTCAGACCGGCAGGCAGATGGACCTCCAGCGTGTCGAAACTCGTTTTCGCTTCGATATGTGTGAGCGCAGCGGAGGTGGCGCGCAGCCGGATGGCGCCATTCTGGTTGTGGCACACAAAGTCTGAACCGGCGCCCGTAACCTCCATGGGCGCAAACGAGGTGGAGGCCTTGACGGAGCCGGTGATGCCGCTTGCCCTCACGCGGCCGTTCCGGTTTATCAGGATAGCATCCCCCTGGATTCCTTCCACGCTCAGGCTGGCAAAGGAAGTTTCAATGTCCGCGTCTCCTCTGGCCTGGACTATCTCGATGCTTCCATTCTGGTCCCGCAGATGAACCGGTCCGCCAATATCCTGCGCGATGAGGGAGGCAAAGCTGGTTTTCGCATCCAACAAACCGCGAATGGCAACGGCCTCAATCTTTCCGTTTTGGTTGTTCAGCGATGCGGGCCCACGGATGTCCCGAGCAATGAGTGAGGCAAAGCTGGTGTTGGCTTCCAGCGCCCCGCCAATGCCGGTGGCTTCGATGCGGCCATTCTGATTGCGCAAAGTCGCCGGGCCGGTGTTGCTGACGGACAAAGCCGCGAAGGAAGTCCGCGCGCGAACGCTGCCGCCGATGTTCCGGATTTCCAGGCGGCCGTTTTGGTTTGTGGCCTCCACGTCGCCAGCCAAGTCGGCGATAGCGGTGGCGCCAAAGCGGTTTCGAGCTTGGACGGCGGCTGCTTTCGGCACACTGATTTCAAGGTCGGATTGGATGCGGCGAGGTTCCTTCGACTCGGGCAGCGAGACCACGAGGCTGAGATGCTCGCCCTCAAGTTCAGCTTTGCAGCTTGCGCGGCTGGCAATTTGTTGCGCGACTGCATCGCTGCGGGCTCGGACGGCAAGTCTCCACGTCCAACCGGTTCTTCCATTTTCGGTCCCTGTGATGTGGACGGTTCCGAAGCGATTGTCCACCTCGAGCCTCTCAAGACCGTCTGGAATGCCGACAGTCTCGACAACGTTGGTGGCCGCCTTCAAGTCGGCGTCTGACCAACCGCCGGAAGAATTGAAGATATGAACACCGCAACCGGTCATGGCTGCCAGACCGCAGACTGCGGCGGTGGACAAGAAAAGTTTTTTCATATAGGCTTTTTCCGCGTTTCGACAGGTGTTGCCCGCCCTTACGCCGGCGGATTCTTGGCCCGGGCTGCATCCGTCAGGCGGGCTTTCCGTTCCTCCGCCACGGCGATGGCCGCCTTCCGGCCCACGATGAAGTAGAACAGCAGGCAAGCCGCGCCAATGCCACACGGAATCAGCGCATATAGCGCCGCATCTCCTCCGGCGTCAGTAGGCGATACGGTGAAATGCAGCGCCAGGTATGATGTCAGGCCCGCAAACACCAGAATCAGTCCGGTCAAAAGTGTTCCGTGCGGTGAGCGTCGTGATGGCGCTTCGTGGAAGAAGTCCTCCGGCAAAGGCGGCAGCTCGATCCCCTTCTCAAGGGCTGCCATTCGCTCCTGGTGATACAGCGCGAACATGTCCCTGCGCCTTCGGTAGTTCAAAAAGAGGTTGAGCATTCCGGTTCCGAAAACCATCACGATGGCGACGATGGGAATGAGAATAATTAGGATTCCAGGTGCAAGTTCCATAAAGGATTATACTCTTGGTTGTGCTTTTGTTTTTGCGCTGCCGTTGTGTTTTTCACAACCGGCTCTGTTCCTTCTTTCAGACTTCGGCTGCCTCCCAATTGTTTCAAATATCTTTTGAAACCTGGCGGCCCTGAGCGCAGTATAAAGAACGTGCATGAAGCCCAACGGCAGGCGGCTTTGCCGGAGCAACGCATCGACCGATGGAAGAAAAAGACATTTTGGGGCTGCTCGAAGCCCGGCAATACCGCGAGGCTTTTGCGCCGTTGCTCGAACGCTTCAAAGACAAAGTGTTCCGACTCGCGTTCAGCATCATGCACAACGAAACCCAGGCCGAGGATGTCACGCAGGATGTTCTCGTGAAAATCTGGAAGGGACTTCCCGCCTATCACGGCGGCGCCTCTCTTTCCACTTGGATCTACACCATCGCCCGCAATACCTGCCTCACCGAACTAAAGCGGCGCGACAGACATCCCACCTTGTCCCTGCAAGAACCGGAAATGGAAGCCGCCGCCGGCTGGATTCCGGCCCTTCAATCCCTGGATCCCGAACCCGGATCGGAGATGGACGTGGAAACCCTACTGGCGAAATTGCCGGGAAAGTACCGGCAAGTGATCACGCTGTTCTATTTGGAGCAGAGGGCTTACGAAGAGGTGGCCCTTATGCTCGGCATCCCCTTGGGCACAGTCAAAACACTCCTCTTCCGGGCGAAAAAGGAACTGCTGCGAATCAACTCCCCGCAATTGCGCACGGTTCCGACGGAAGCCGGCCGGCCTGAAACAAACCCAAAGCGAATCCCGGTTGCTGCGGACGACAGCGGCTTGCCCAAGACCGGGAATTCGCCCAATCTTATCCTGTTGTGACTTATGTCGTGCGAAGAAATTGAAAACAAGATTCTGGAGTCTCAGGAAAACCAGTTGTCCCTCGCCCAACGTGTGGAAGTGGAAACCCATCTTGCCGGTTGCGCCGGCTGCCGGATATTCGCCCGGCAACTCCGGCAGCTCGATGCGGCGCTCTCAGCCAGCGTCAAAGTTCCGGCATTATCGGCCGAATTCGACCGGCGGCTTCAGGAACGGATTCGGGTTGCGCCCGCAGCCTTGTCAGAGGCGCAGCGGGCCGAGCGCGAACGCCAGTTGCAAGCCGAGTTCGAAGCAGGCCAGGCGCGAATCGAGCGGGGGTTGTTCGCGTTGGACAGCTTGTTGAAGCATCTGGCTTGGCCCGCGCTGGCCATCCTCGCGGGTTGGCTCACCTGGCACTTCACAGTGCCGTTGACAGTCCACCTCAATGCCCAAAGCCTGGGGGGTCTCGACCCAAACCTGCTCCCTTGGTTGGCTGCCAGCACAGTCTTTCTAGCCGCCGGCCTGGCCGAAGCCTTCCCGCGAGAATGGAAATTTCTCGGGTCTTGGTAGGTGTCGAGACCCGCCCCGAGCACCACCAGTTGGCGCACACCCCGACCGGCAACGGCCGCTCCGGGTCCCCCCATCCCGGCCAGCCAACATCCAGGCTTGCAGGCGAACGCCGCAGATTGCAGAGTGGCTTCGACGATGCGGATCGCTAACGCCAATCCAAAGCCTGCCATACCGAAGCAACCAACACCAAGACCATGAAGCGATCTATGAGACTGTCTGATTGCCGGGCCACCCCCACCCTGCTGCTGGCGCTCGCGCTCACCGGAGCGAGCGCCCTCGCCCAAATCCGCTACGAGCCGCGCTGGGAGTCGCTGGACCGCCGCCCCTGTCCCGAGTGGTATCAAGACGCCAAGTTCGGCATCTTCATCCACTGGGGAGTGTATTCGGTGCCGGGCTGGGGCATGCCGAGGGAATACGGCGAGTTCAAAGTGAAGTACGACCTCATGGAGCAAATCGGACCCCAGGCCAAAGACGGGCGGGCGGTCAAGCAGTTCTTCTTCACTAAGAAGCCGGACGCCCTGTATGCCATCACGACCGGGACTCCAACGGGGTCATCACTCGGCTGATGGATACTGCTCGGGGGGGGGGTGCCGACGGACTCGATGACTTTGGGGTCGGTTAATCCGGACGTCTGGGCATCGATGTTCTCGAGACGAACCGTGAACTCCCAATAATCACCATAGTCGAATGTGAAGCGCATTTCGTCCTTAAGCCCCAGATCCGACTCGCCAACCGTAATCTCCGGCGTGAAGGGTCCGTCGTCCGTGTAGGGGTGATGGTACACGCGGGTCTTGCCGCGCTGGTCACGGTAGCGGAAGTCGTAGAGGTGATCCTTGTCGAGCGCGAAGGCATCGAGGATGGCCCAGGCCAATCCATCCAGGGAGGTGTCTGCCGGCACGGCCAGCCGGCGCCAGATGCCTCCGCCCCCTCCGCGCCAGCCGATCAGGGTAACCTTGAAGATGTGGGTTCCGGTCCGGACTTCGCTCTTTGGCTGCGCGTAAACGGTTTGCCATTCCGGGAAGTAAGGCTGGAAAATCGGCTGGAGTACTCCAAACCGCGCCTCTGGCACAGACTCATCCGAGGCCTCGTCAAGTCCAACATCCTCTTCCTCCGATGCGAGGCCGGCCGGGGCGTCACCCTGCCCGGCTTCGGGTTGGCCGGGTGCTGGAGCAAGGTCTCCTTGCGGGATTTCGAGCGGTAGTTCGCCCGAGCCCCGGGCGGGTTCGCCGGTCTCGGTCTCGTCGGAATCCTGGGCATCCTCTTTCAAGAACTCGAGTAATGCCCAAGTGAGGGCCGTTCCCCAGGCGGTGAGCCTGGCGCCGCCGATCAGCCAACCGCGTGCGCCACACTCCCTCCGTTCTTTCTCCCGGAAGGGCCGTGGCCGAATCTCGATGAGGCCCAATTGCTGTTGCAGGAACAGGTTCCACGGTGGAATCTCCCCGTGCGCGCCCAGCCTGGAAGTGGAGTCGTAGAGATGAAAATTCCGCCAGTGGTCGCTCAGTTGACCCAAAAAGATCGGCACCGTTCCGACAGCCGGCTCCTCGATCCGCCTGCGCTCACCGCCCAGGACTGATGATTGCGCCTGGAGCAGCAAGGCCTCGAGCAAATCAACAAGTCGTATTCCAACACCAAGTAGTCGCTCAGGAGCGAATAACCATCCTAATGCTAGACGTAGTTCGAGCCGCCCCAGTTGCTGGAGGAACTGGACAGGACCACCGCGTGCTCCCCGCGAACGAACCGTTCCACCAGGCCGTACCGGTCTTCGTGAATGGGGTCGCCTCCATCCGTTGCGAACACCACCCCCCGAGCGGCAAGAGACCTCTGGCCCGCGGGTCGCCGCGACCTTCGCCGCAGAGGATGCTGGCAATCTGCGTCCCGTGGTTGACGTCGAACCACCACTTCGGCCCCAGGACCGTAATCGGGCGTGCGAGTAGATCGACATGGTCGTCGCGAAACTCCGGGACATTGGACCGGCTTTGTGCGTTATTGGATCATGAAGAACGAGAGACCTGCCAGCGTTCCCGGGGTCACCAAGTTCATCCGCGAGATCCTCGGCTGCAACTGTCCGGATGAGGTCTTCAGGGACGTTGAGGTCAGGCGCGGGAGCACTGCCGTCAAAAGCTGTCCGGCCGATTACGAGTTGCGCATTGGCGGCCGGCTCCTCGTCGTCGTGACTTCCGAACCGGTTGAGGGCCTTTCAGGTTCCCGACTCGAGAAGGCCATTCGGGAGGGGAGGCAGGCCAGGGATGATGGCAAATTCAACCGTTTTCGCTTGGTGGTGCAGGTCCAGAATGCGGCTGAGGACAGGGAGAAGCTGTTGCATGCATTTGAGGCGGTTTCCGGCAAGGACGAAAGGACGCATGTGCATGTGGTGGAAAGGCGCGAGGTGCCGGATTTCTTCTTGGGATGAAGCTCGTTCCAATTCAAGTCGAATGCTGCGCCGGGGTCAAAGCGGATGAGACGCCACGCAGGTTTGCTTGGGAAAGACCGATCATGGAATGGGGTGAAGTGCTCGATCACTGGCACCGGATCGAAAGTCAGCCTGAGTGTCCCCCCGGCCGACCACTTCAAAGCGCGAGCCGTGGATGAGCATGAGCTTCTGCTGAAACACGACCTCGAATCGGACGGGTGACATCTGGGGCAACAGTGGTAAAACAGTACAGGGATTCGCACCGCATTTGGCACCGCCCGCAGCGCGGCGCCTCCGATGCTGCATAAAGTCAACTTCGGATGCATGTTGCGAGGACAGCGGCGAGGCAGTGCTCACTGCCCGGAAGAACGCCTACCAATTCTCTCGCTGAACCCCATCCTGTCGTGCCCCGTCGGAAGCGGCCCGACGATCGAGCCGCGGCATCAGCGTCGCTTCGGTTTTCGCAGGCGGCGAAAACTCCTCTTGAGTTTCCGCAAATCGGGCGCGTCGTAACAGTGGGAGATGGTATCGCTTTTCTGGCCGATCAATGGCGCGACCAGATGGAGTTCAGCTTCGCAACATGGAAGTGGATGAGGTTCCGGTGCAGGTCGGTGGAACTCCGGCGCAGCCGGGCAATGTCGTTGAGCCGCTGGCCAGTCCGCCACCACATCAAAATGATCCCGTGCCATTCCCCTTCGGCCACGCGCAGCAGGGCTTCGAGCGTCGCGCTCGGCAGAGGACGCCGCAGCGAGGTCGGAAATCTCGGCCGGGTTTTCTTCATAGCGGGGAGGGCGGCGTTCGGGGCTTCGGTTTCAGGGCGGTTCGAGTCCTACCCGCAGGAGGCGCCCCTTTTGGACCGTCGGCAGTTTGTGCCGGAGTGACGGGCGCACAGAGGAAGCGCACTTTATCCCAATTGACCGTGAGTCGGTCGTGCCGCACAGCGGGCCCTTCAAAGGGCGCAACGCGGAGGCGCCCTGAGATTCGCGCCCCGCTTTTTCGGTGTTTGTCTCGTTTCATGCAAGACGACTAACCCTCGCAGACGTCCCGCGAAAGCGGATTCCAATCGGGTCCCGATTCTCCTGGCGGGCTGCCTTTTTGTTCGGTGCGCTGGCGGAATATCCGGGGCCTCCGCAATTGCTCGCCAGAGGGTGTTTATCCGGACCGTTCTGAGGTTCGTGCGGAACCGTCATTTCAACCAGCGGCCCGGTTCTCCTCTGCCTCTCCGATAAGAGTCTCGAGAACCGGGATTGGCCTCCCACTTCCTCATTCGGATGCACCGAAAACCGCGCCAAACGAACAGGCATGGAACCGATCGAACCAAACGCCGGCCAGCCACCAGATAAAATGGACCAGCCCTCTTTTCCGCCGGACCGGATAAGGAAGCTGCTGCTTGCCCTTAAAGTCAGCCTCGGCCGGGGTTCAGGGGCCCCTTTGAGCTTCGAGGACTGGGGCCGGTGGGTGGGGCGTCCCGCCAACACGCTGGCCAGTTGGTGCGGCGATGGTCAGGCCTGCCAACTGCAGGCCGTGCTGGCGTCCTTGGAGCGTCTGCCGGAATCAGAGCGGCATCTTGTGCTCGACGCGGCCTGCCGGCTCTACCCGACGCTCCATCACCGCCGGTTGGCCCACGATTTCGTGGCGGTCAGCAGCCTGGCAGCCCTCTTGCGCCAGCCCTGCGGCCTGACGGCAGTTCAAGGAGGACTGGACCATGCCCGCACGTTCCTGTTGACCGCGATGGGGCACTCATTCCATGAGTTTGGTCCGAGCGGGGCGGTGGCCGCGGGGATTGATATCCATCGCCCGGACACCTTTGTGCCCGTTGCCGGGTTGAGCACACAAAAAATGGTGCCATTGAGGCCCTCACCGTGCAATTCTTTGACCACGACCGGCGCTGGTCGCCGGCTGGAAGCCATGATTGCAAACCGTAGAGCCGGCTGCCGCCCGGGTGGTTTGGCCAGGCTCAAGACGGCAGGTCTGCTGAAATATGAAAACCAAGGGTCATTTGTCCGGAGCGCGGGTGTATCTCTCCGGCCCGATGGATTTTGTGGCGTCGCGGGCGCGGGAGTCGAAGTTCGGCTGGCGCAATCGCGTGGGCCAGTTCCTGCGCGCCTGCGGGGCCACGGTGTCCGACCCGTGGAACAAGCCCGGCGTGCGCGGCCTCCACGAGTATGGCCGCGAAGGGGCGGAGACACATCACCTGCGCCAGGCGTGGACGTTCGCGCCGGGACCCGCCGGCGCCGCCGCCCGCGCTAAGGTCTGCGGCAAGTTCTGGGAGACCCCGCACATTGACTTGCGGACTGTGAACTGGCATCAACTCATTGCAGAGCGCGGTTATGAAATGGACCAGGTTGTAGTGGAGGTTTTGCGCCGCGAGCCCGCCAAGCTCGACCGGGTGGTTGGCTGGATCGAAGAGCGCCTGGCCGACCCGGATTATTCCGTTCATGCGAAGGACGCTTTACAGGAGTGGCTCAATCTGATACGTGCGCGCGGATTGCCCGGCGTCCTGGAGAAATTGGCCGACCGCAGCGAAGATGCCTTCCGCATGAGGCACAGCAGCCCCTTCGCGGTCATCATGCCGCAGGACGGGCGCGCGCGGATTCTGCGCCGATATGAAACGCTCCGACCTCGAGCACATCCTGCGGGCGTCTAAAGGCGTCACGGGCGAGACGGAGTTTGTCGTCATCGGCAGCCAAACGCGCCCATGGTGTGGTTGCCGCCGCTTTCGGCGCCCGCGCCGGATTGGGCGCCGGCGCGCTCGCCGACCTCGGTCTGGTAATCCATAAAAACCCAGACGATCTTGTCGAGGCCAAGTGCGGCATAGACCTCGAGGTCATCTTTGGCCCCGAAGCGCCGGCGCAAAGCGGCGCCGATTTCCGGCGTGTGCCAGAGGTCCACCGGCGTGCGGTCCGTGGGCTGCCGTTGGAGGGTGGCGAGGATCCGTTCTTTGGGTTTCGTGAGTACGGCTTACAGCGGCTTGCTGGTGATCAGTCCAATGCCTCGGCCTTTGCTGCCGCAGGCGCAGTAGTAAAGATAGAACGTGTCATTCTTCGCGCTATAGACCAGGGAAACCTTGTGCGCGTATTGCTGGTCGAGGCCGCTCGGGTTGCCGCCGGCCTTGTAGAGCGGTTCCGCATCCGCCGAAATCGAACTCGCCCGGCGGACCGAAGCCCATGGCCAGCCGGGGATGGGTCCACTGGACCAGGTTCGTGCTTTCGGCGACGAACGAGTTATAGCCGTGGCCGTCGAAGGCAATGAAGCTCATGAACCACTTGTCTGGTTGGCCGGGCAGTTGATAGACGCAGGGGCAATCCGCGTTGCGGAACTGCTCGTAGCCGGGAATGTTCGGTTCGGCGGGGATGACGTGCTCGGGGCGGTAATGCCAGCCACGATACGGGGCCGACCACTTGGCGACTGTCTCTCGATCCGGGTCCCGGGCTGCCGTGGATTCGGCGGCTTGCAACCTGCCCACCGTGGCCAGCAGCAGGGCGACAAGGAACGGCAGACGTTGGGAGATGGCCAGGCGGTTAAAGGCCGGCTTCACAATGGCAGGGGCATCCTGGTGCATTGACGCAGAGCCTAACCAGTCATTTGGGGACAGGCAAGCGGCCTGAAAGGACTCGACAGGCGCTGACGTCACCGGGAAGCTCAAGCCGCCCCCGCCCGCCTCCGCCGACGAGGAAATGAGCGAGGCCGCCGGAGATGACCACGAAGCCGACGTGCTCAAGGATGACCTGCTGGGCTTTCATCGTTCAACCGTTTTGAGCGACCCGGTATCGCGGCAGTTGATGCTGCGCCAGTGGCCGGGCTGGCGGCCGTCAATCCAGGCGGCCCGTTCACCACCTGGGCTTTTGGTTGCGGGCGAATCAATCGCACAAGAGCCGCTGCCGCTCCGTGGGCGAGTTTGCCAGCGGCGTATCCTGCCGGTCCGAGCCGTGCTCGACGCTCCAGCCGCTCCATTCCCGAAACGCGTGGTAGCTCCAGTCCCACCCATAGGCTTCAGGTCGTAGCCCCAAATCGCCTTTGTGTCCTTGTAGCGAGTCGCAATCCGGCGCCAGACCTCAACAAACTTTTCCTGGACCTGCCGGTCGCTGAACAATCCGCCGTCCGAGCCGAGATACCCGCCGACCGTAGCTTTGCCGCCGGGAGGAGAATGCAGGTCGACGACCACAAGGAGGCCGTATTTCTCGCACAGGGGCAGGACAGCATCGAGCCTCTTCACCTCGCCTTCCAGCCAGGCATCGTACTGGCCGGGGGTTGTGGTTTGGCCGACTCGGCCGGAGCGGATGAGTTGAGAGCGAATGAGATTGACCTTCCAGTCCTGGCCGAGCACACGGAGACTCTCGGCGTCGATGCCCGGGCTGACCATGGCGCCCCGAAGTCGTGGCAAGGAGTGGCCTTTGAAAACCGGACCCGCCACAGGTTCTGGTTGAACCGTGAGCGGCGCCTTGGCCACGGTGAGTTTGAGGTCAAAATCGGCCTTATAAACGACGTCGCCCTTCCTCAGAGTTCCTGGTGGCGGTATCAGCGATTCGTTTGGATTGGGAATGGGTGGAGGGGGACCGGACGGGTCCGGGACGGGGCCTCGGCCAAGGGTTTCCCCGTCCAGCGAGCGGTCCTCTGGAGGAGGGCGTTCGGGACCTGCGGGCGCGCGCTCGGAACGACACGGTGTAGATCGTTGCAGTTTTTTTTCACGCGAGAGGTTTAATTTGGTTTAATTTGGTTTAATTGGCTGTCGTTTGGATTGGGCTGGGCCGACGAGATACGAGCATTAGGGTTGAGCCGGCGGAAATAAATTTTTCTATCCGCACATTTGCGCACATGTCCGCCGCTTTTCCGCTCCGAGGCCCATTTTAGCGAGCGATTGTCGGATGCCCGGGGGCGCACATCTGCTTTCGCCCGTATGGATGGGCAGGGTTGGGAAGGCACCGTGCTGCCGGCAGGCAGGATGCCAGCCCCACCGCACGGGCGATTGAAATCCGGGAAAGAAGGCGGCGGCGGCAGGGCGGGGGCGAGGCCGCGGGGCTGGGCGCGGCCCTTGGAAGGGCTGGCGGAGCGGCGGGCGGACGACGGATGTCACATTCATAGTGACAATGTATATGTGTGCTACACAGATGTCAACAGGGGAATTTGATTTTTTTTGCGGCTGATGGCAGGCGTGGGGCGCCGACTAGCTCAGTACGCCCGCCCGGCAGTACTCCCCCCCCCCTTTTCGGCCCCCCCAATCTCCCCCCCCCCCCCCCGCCCTCCCCCCCCAAAAAAAACCAAATCCCCCGTTTACATCTTTTTAACCACCCAAT